>Ga0209733_1000071_pt1 | contig 12892 bp, 10 predicted proteins | sample BlaSpr_A8_OM2_M1_FD_187976 | JGI IMG/M metagenome (GOLD analysis project Ga0209733, IMG submission 187976) | Forest soil microbial communities from Thunder Bay, Ontario, Canada - Black Spruce, Ontario site 2_A8_OM2_M1 (SPAdes) (version 2) | ecosystem: Environmental > Terrestrial > Soil > Boreal...
CGCCAAAATGCCCTCGTCAGAAGCATTTCTCGCGTCCACCGCATCCCGCCCCGCGCTCGTGACGATCGCGAAACGCCCCTCAAGTGGGACGGGACGGCCAACAGATACAACTGATTTGGGTAGGCCCGCAAGCGCTTTTTCTGAAATTCGGAAACAAGCCGAAATGTCTTGCCGCAGAATGGCTTACCCTTGTCTCTATGGCGACCGCCTGGACATTCCGGCGACGCCCCAGGCCGCGATCGCGGCCATCAACAGCGAGATCAGCACGTTGTAGCCGGCGAGCGACAGGCCGAGAAAGCGCCACTGCACCTCGTCGCAGCGGATCACCTTGACCGTGTCGAGACGGTCCAGCAGGTTGCCGGCGCTGCCGAGATTGACGACCGGACCGGTGCATTCGGTCGGCCCCTTCCAAAACCCCCATTCGACGCCGGAGTGATAGGCGCCGAGCCCGGCATTGGCGAACGCAGCAAGCGCGAGAATCGCAAGGCCCGCAATCACCACGACGCGCGGCGCATCCTTAGCTGCTGCGATCGCGATCACCACGCCGAGCGGGACCGCCAGATAATAGGCATAGCGCTGCTCGAGGCAGAGCGGACAGGGCTGGATATCCAGCACCAGCTGAAAGAACCATGCCCCCGCCAGGGTCGCCGCCGCAATCGCCGCGACCGCGAGCGCCGCCGTCAGCGCCGGATTGGCAACGCCGCGCCAATGCGATTGGTTTGCGATGCTATCGGACGTCACGACGATCTCCTTCAGCGAAAGCGTCCTAGCCTGCCGACATGGCGCTGTCGAGGCGAGGCGCGATCACAGGGGAGTGTTTTGTCGGTTCGATGACGCGCCGCTAGCGGCTCGCGCCTCAGTCACAGTGGCGGGCGTGCAGCGACGAGGCGCCCGGACGACCCGTGATTCCCCATCACTGCGGGTTGACCGGGATCAGCCGCCCGCTATATTCCGCCGGCTTCGCGACCTCTCCCCCAGCGGCTGATGTCCGAATGCCCCTGTGGCGGAATTGGTAGACGCGCTCGACTCAAAATCGAGTTCCGCAAGGAGTGCTGGTTCGATTCCGGCCAGGGGCACCAGGAATTTATTCCTATCATCATTTCATTCCAATCAGAATGTCTCCGCTTATTGAAAGAGAAAGTAGCACCCATCCTGCGTGCATGCGGGCCGATCTCGCTGATGGTCATCCGTTCCGACGGCCACTTCCGGTCTACCCTATCAACGGACATTCTCAGTGGCCGCCGGCATGTCTCAAATGTGCCAACAGGCGACATCGGAAAGGAAAAAAGGCCTCCTATCGAGGAGACCGTAGTTAGGCGGTTGTATCCCGGCTAATTGGCCCAATCGACCCTAACGGGCTCAATTTGGGCTGTCGGATCAGAAGCCAAAACATCCTCAGGACTGCGAGTCTTCGAGCAGACCAAAACAGCCGGACATAGATGAATCGGGCATGGGAATCTCTCTTCCGCATACCCGTCTCAGCCTACGGATGCGCCGGCGTTTGCCCGGCTTATTCCGAGCGCCAGAATGCGATGCAAGAGGCCCGGGTAATCAAGTCCGTCATGCCGGGCCGCTGTAGCGAACTCTTGGCTCTTCGCGATTTCGGGATTGGGGTTCGCTTCAATGAAATACAGGGTGCCGTCGGCAGAGAGGCGAAAGTCGATGCGCGCGTATCCATCGAGCCCCAGTGTTCGGTAGATGCGTTTCGCTGTTCGCTGAATGCGGGCGCGTAGCTCCGGCGCAAGGTTCTTGGCCGGCCCATCTACAATTCCCACGCGCTCCTGATAACCGGGATCGTGTTTGACCTTCTCGGTGGCTATGGCCTGGCCGCCCATGGTGCCGAATTTCAATTCCCAAACTGGCAACACTCGCAACCGATTGTTGCCGAGCACGCCGACATAAAGCTCACGTCCCTCGATATATTGCTCGGCGATCGCGGCGGTTCCGATCCGCTCGTGGACGAAGGCGACGCGCTCTGCGAGCTTCTCGTCCGTATCGACGACGGATGCCTGCGAGATACCCCGGGATCCATCCTCGTTCAGGCTCTTGACGATCAACGGCAGCGCAAGACGCGCTGGGCGTTTGACCTTTCGGCGCATCGGGAATACGGCGAAGGCCGGCACCGCGATCCGGCGATGGTGCACCAATGTCTTGGACAGATCCTTGCCGCGCGCCAAGATCAGACCACGCGGGTTACACCCGGTATACGGGATCTGCATCAGTTCGAGATAGCTTGCGACGTGCTGGTCATACGTGGGCTCGTTGTGAAACTGCTCCAGCAACGTGAATACCACGTGCGGCTTGAAACTTTCGATCTCCTCGCGCACCGGCTTGATTTCCTCCTGCGCACCGAGCGGGCGAACATCATGGCCGGCCGCACGCAAGGTGCTCACGACGTCGTATTCTGTTTTCCATTCGTTGATTTGCCGCGCAGTGTATCCGTCGGTGGAGTCCGGGGGCACGAAGTCCGGATGCATGAGCACCAGAACGCGCAGGCGTCTCATAGCGCGATCCATTTTCGCCGCGAAGGACCGAACAGCGCGTGCATGGTCTTGGCGGTCAACAGGACGGTGAAGTCAGCCACAAGCTTCCGATCGGAGCCGACAGCGCGCAGATTGAGCTCTCGGCAGCGGAAGATCATGTCGTCAAGTACAGCATCAAGCGTAAGTTGGTTCTCGCCCGTCCACCGCGCAACCAGCTGCCTGATGTGGGCGCGGTGCCGCCTGATGAATGCAGAAGCCGGCTGCCCCCGGCGATGCCGTGGATCGGCGGAAAAGAGCCGGGAGAGGTCGCGGTCGTAAGTCTTCGGTGGCCTGAAGGCGTAGAACCCCTGCTTCTTTTTATAGTGGTCGCCGAGTGTCTGGCTGAGTTCATGCAGCGGATCGACACGCTCCCGCGTCGTGACTAGCGGCCGCTTCCCGGCGATTTCCTCCATCAGTTCGTCGACATATTCGAGCTTCTTCAGCGCTGGCCAGCCGGCATAGCGCGTCCGCCAGTTCGAACGCGGCCGCAGCCACACCGCGAAGGTTTCAGCGAAATCCTCGTCCGGATGGCTCTGCGCGTACCAGAGCCGAAGATGCTGGACATATTGCCGGCTGGCCGGATTGGGCCGGTAGTAGCGCGGGTAGTGTTTTGAGGAGCGGCCGAACAGCCGCTGCCAACGCCGGCGGCGCTGCAGCTGATAGCCGTGCTGGATGGCATGGCCTGCCTCATGGCGGAGGATGGCCATGCATTCGGACCAGGTGCCGCCCTCGACGTCGAGCATCATTTTCTTCTCGAGCTTCATCAGGCGGGGATGGGTGAGATAGAATGGGATGGCAATGCCGGGCACATCTGCCGGACTAAACCATTCGCTCGATATCCATGTATGTGGCCGCAGCCGGATGCCCCGCTCTTCGAGCTCTTCATAAAGGGTGCTGATACAATCCTCCAGCCAAGTGCCTTCGACCGCAACCCTCAGACTACTGAGGCGTTGCTGGAGCAACTGCTCATCCGACAGCTTTTCCCAAGCATATTTCCGGCGGGGCATAGGCATCTAGAAGTCATAACAACTCGGTACTCAGATGGTGTCATAGGATGCTGCTGACAACAACCGCCGAGTCTCCGCGGCGCGCCGTTGTTCAGCGACCCACGTCGGCTTTGGGCCAGACTCGGAAGTCAGACCGTTGGGCTGCCAGGTCTGCTTTACCTCCGCGAACGGACATCGCCAGACCGTCCACCAGCGTGTCCTTACTCGCGACGGCACCTCATGAGCATGGCGGCGACAGGCCGTCGATTCACTCCAAGCACCAGCGCCGGCGCGCCATTGAGTTCAGTTTCGTCCGCGCAAGTGTCTCTCGGTTGCTTCCGTGTCACCGCGATGAAGATCCGCAAGTTTCAATCGTCGATTTTCCAAATTCTCAAGAAGCCCAATGACCTCGCAAGCCGGCACCGGCTTGCTATACAAATACCCTTGAACTTCGATGCAGCCTTCGAGGTTCAAGCATTGCATCTGCTCCTCGGTTTCGACACCTTCTGCCGTGGTGGTCATGCCGAAGCTCACGCCGAGCCCGGCAATGGCGCGAACAATTGCAAGGCTTCCTTCGTCAACGAGCAAGTCCCGGACGAACGACTGGTCGATCTTGATCTTGTCGAATGGAAAACTGCGCAGATAAGCAATACTCGAATAGCCGGTACCAAAATCGTCCATCGATATTCGGACGCCAAGCTCTCGCAAATGACGGAGGATCGAAATGTTGCGCTCCGACTTCTCCAGCAGCACCGTCTCCGTGATTTCAAGTTCCAGACGGGACGCCGGCAACCCCGACGAAGCGAGGGCATTTATGACGGTGGAAACGAGATTGCCTTTCGAGAATTGCACCGGTGACAGATTTACCGAAACGCAAATGCCTTCAGGCCATTCCATCGCCTCTGCGCACGCGTGCCTCAATGCCCATTCGCCGAGCTGAACAATCAGACCGATTTCCTCCGCCACCGGAATAAATTCGGAGGGCGCCACCATGCCGCGTTCTGGATGCTCCCATCGCATCAACGCTTCGAACGCGGTCACCTTCTTGGTCTGTAAATTGACCAGCGGCTGATAGAACAGCCTGAATCCATCTTGCGCAAGAGCGGTACGCATGTCCCGCTCGATAACTCTCCGCGCCTGAATGACTGCATCCATTTCCGGATCGAACATGCGATAGGTCCCGCGACCGTCGGATTTTGCACTGTACATTGCGAGATCCGCGCTCTTCAGGAAGCTTTCCGTGTTCATCTCGCCGGGATGCGCAACTGCGATCCCGACGCTGGCACCTACCGTTATATCGTGACTTTCGATGCAGCAGGACTGACCAACGATCTCGATGATCTTCTGGGCCAATGCGATCGATGAGCTCGGCTGGGCGGCTGACATCTGCAAAATTGCGAATTCGTCACCTCCAAGTCGCGCAATACGGTCCGTCTGCGGAAGAATATCACGCAGCCTGGCTGCAACCGATTTCAAAAGCAGATCGCCGATGGAATGCCCCAGAGTGTCATTAACTGCCTTGAATCCGTCGAGATCCAAAAACAGCACCGCAAGGGGATGTGGCGTCACTGAAACATCCTTGAGTGCTTCCTCAAGTTGCTCCTTGAACAAAAGACGATTGGGAAGGCCGGTCAGCGAGTCGTGATAGGCGAGGTATTGCGACCTCGCCTGCGATTCCTGACGGTCGGCGATCTCCACCTTGAGCCGGTGGTTCGCATCAATAAGACGATGGGTTCGTTCTTCTACCCGACGCTCCAGGTCTTCATTGGCCTTGCGCAATTCCTCGTTCGCCAGCACAACCTGCTGTTCCGCACGCTTGCGGCTTATCTGGGTGTTGACGCGGGCCAACGCGACTGCGAAATCCACCGGCTTCGTAACATAGTCATTGGCGCCAAGTTCAAGTGCATCGACGATATTTTCGCTTTCCGATTTCGCCGTGACCATGATCACCGGCAGCGAGGATGCGGACCTTAGCCTGCGAATGCGCCTGAGTGTCTCGATTCCATCTATCCCCGGCATCATCACATCCAGAAGCACGAGGTCGAATGAATCCTTTTCGATCAACTCAATGGCGACCAGTCCACTCTCCGCCTCCACGACGTCAAAGCCCCTCCGCTGAAAACGCCGAGTCAGGATGGCGCGGTTATCGCCGATGTCATCGACAATGAGAAGACGGGGATTAACATTGGCATCAACGACGTCCTGTGCCTCGGCTATGGGCCGCAACAACGCCACGCTCTGCGACAAGGAATTTGGTGCGGACATAGCTTGGACCTTCAGGTTTTACACCGCTTGCGCGCTCGCGAACTGGGGAGCCATATCGGAAGAGTTCTCATCGGGGGCGCCCATCCACGCAAGGACACGGATCGTGAAGCACGATCCATGGCCAAGCTCACTGGTCGCCGAGATTCCGCCGCCCATGAGTGCACATAATTTTTGGCTCAATGCCAAACCAAGGCCGGTTCCGCCGTATTTGTTGGCCGTAGCACGATTTGCTTGTCCGAAGTTCTGGAACAGGCGTCCGATATCCGACTGAGCAATGCCGATTCCGGAATCTCGCACCTGAATTTCGATCCAGTCCCCGGCCTGACTCTTCCGGCGCTGGACGGACAGCGTGATCGTTCCTTCTTGGGTGAACTTCGCAGCATTGCTCATCAGATTCAGGGCCGCCTGTCGCAACTTGGTTTGATCGGTCGAGACGATCCCGAGGTTGTTGCGGCATTTTACCACCAGCCTGTTGCGATTTTCAGCAACCATCGGCTGGACGTTGGCAATCACCTCGTGAACCATCCCATTGAGGTCGAATTTCTCGATCTTCAATTCGACGAAATTCGACTCGATCTTCGAGAGATCAAGCACGTCGGTTACCAGTGACAGCAAGTGCTTTCCAGCCGCATTGATGCGTTCGAGGTCGAGTTTCTTGTGGCCGTTCTTGCCATCCAGGTCGACTCCTTCCAGGAGAATTTCACTGAATCCGATCACGGCATTCAGCGGTGTTCGCAATTCATGGCTCATCTTCGCAAGGAAAATCGACTTTTCCCGATTGGCGACGTCGGCCAGATCCTTGGCTTGACGCAGACGGATTGCAGTTTCGCGATGCCGTTCCGCTTCGCGTTCGAGGTCGGATCGCATCGCGATCATATTGGCGTAATAGATCGCCATCCATGACATATAGATTGTCGCCGACAGAATGGAGATCCAGCCAACCGTCGAAAGCTGCTGCAGCGGAACGAGTTCGGGAAATCCCCACTGAAGATAGGCGAGGCAGAAACCAAGAATGTTGACGGTGAACAATCCGACGACAAGGAATGGACGCTCGGACAGGTAGAAGAAGCCGAGCAGGAGGCTGACGATCAGCCAAGGCAGGAACGGCGAACTCACTCCACCGTAATTATAGGCTCCGAACAACGAGGTGAAGGCGAGTAATTCGACGGAGATCAGCGCCGACAGCTGCAGATTGGCAGTCAGCTTGTAAACAAACGGCAGCGCCCAGAACAACCATATGCAAATGATCACCGTCCAACAGGCAACGCCATGATGCGGATCGCTGAGATAGAGAAACAGGGCGATCGATTGCGACAGCGCAGGGCCGAACTGATGCGTAAAAACGAAATTTCGCGAGAGGCTCAGGTCGGAGCGTTCGGCCTTTGCCGACTCCGGTATGAACCAATCGATCATTCCGATAAGCAGATTCCAGATCCGCATTTGCCGCAGCCCTCGTCTGTTTTTGTAGACGGAGCCTAGTGTAAGTGCTTTTAATATTTGGTTTAAGTCCCGGTCCCTCGGATTAACGTGACCTTAAGCAAACACGAAAAATGTGCCGCGCGGTAAGAGATTGCCGACTGCCCGCGTCGTATCGTGCGAAGGCTTAAGCGCAGCGAAAGCACACATCGAGGGACGGCGCGAGTTCCATGAGAAACAAATTGGCAAAGGCGCTTGCCGCGCTCGAGCGTCTCGTGAATTACTTCATTCCGCCGGAGATCGCGGTTGACCGCGACGCGCGTAACCGCGCGCACGTCTTTCTGGTCAGCCATATTCTTGGGCCGTTCATTGGAAACACCGTCCCGATAGCGCTCTATGTGGTTGACCCGGCGCCAGGATACGAAGTTGCCGTCCTGGCAATTTCGATCACGGCATTCTGGATCTTCCCGTTCGTATTGCGGGCTGGCGCGTCCTATAATCCGCTGGCACTTGTCTCGATTCAGAACCTGATTTTTTGCATTCTGTGGAGCTGCTATTTCTACGGCGGAGTAACCTCCCCCACGTTGCCCTGGGTACTCGTCATTCCGCTGCTTGCGTTCTTCTACCTGGGCTCGTCCGCATCGCTCCGTGTGATCGTTATGATCATGTTTACCGTGAACCTGGCAATCTTCAGCAGTTTTTACATGTTTGGTTACCCAGTCAAAGACGATCTGCCGGTTGCGGCAATGCAGGGGCTGGGCCTTGTCTCGACCGTCGCCGCATCGCTCTACGTGGCCATGATGGCGCTCTACTATGCCAAGATACAGGCTTCGCAGACCGAGCTTGAAGGCGAGATGCGGGAGCATATGGCAACTGCATCGGCGTTGCGCCTCGCGACTGAGGAAGCCGAGCGAGCCGGCGCAGCGAAAGCCGAATTCCTCGCCAAGATGAGCCACGAATTGCGGACGCCACTGAACGCGGTGATCGGCTACAGCCAGATCCTCCTTGAAGACGCTGAAGGTGAAGGCGACCGGCAAAGCATCGCAGACCTCAACAAGATTCACGGTGCCGGCCAGCATCTGCTCAAGCTCGTCAACGAGGTGCTCGACCTGTCGAAGATCGAGGCAGGCAAGATGGAACTGGACCTGCAGGAGACTGACCTCGCCGAATTGTTCGGCGAGATTGTCGACGCGGCGAGACCAGCGGCCAAGAGTAACGGAAACGAGATTTTCTGTACAATCGCTCCCGGTCTCGGAACGGCCCTCTGTGACGCCGGCAAATTTCGCAGTATGACCGGGCAGTTGCTTGATAATGCGGTAAAGTTCACTCACAACGGCAAGGTCGAGGTCGTTGCAGAGCGCCAGCTAGATGGATCCAGTGATAATCTTGTGGTCCATGTCGTCGACACCGGTATCGGCATCGCTTCGGATCAGATCACCAGCCTTTTTGAAAAATTCTCAGTCGCCGACGACTCCAGCACCAGCAAATATGGCGGCACCGGGCTGGGATTGGCGCTCAGCCGGAAACTCTGCAAACTGATGGGCGGCGAGATTATCGTCGAGAGCGAAGTCGGAAAAGGCAGCCGCTTTACTATCCGGCTTCCGCTGCTCACCGGCCGGCGGAAGGGGGATGCATTGGCTTCCGCGACGCTCGTCCCTGCAGCCTCCGATTTTGCTCAGCAATCGACCGCGGAAACGGCCCATGCATAAGATCCTGCTTGTGGAAGACAATGAGATCAATCGGGACATGCTGACGCGGCGTCTGCAGCGTCACGGTTTCTCGGTCTGTTGCGCCCTCGACGGCGTAGCCGGCGTTGCGATGGCCGCAAGCGAGATGCCGGATCTGATCCTGATGGATGTTGCGCTGGGCGCAATGGACGGCTGGGAAGCCACCCAGTTGATCAAGGCCAATCCGGCGACCTCAGCAATCCCGATCGTCGCGTTGACCGCCCATGCGCTGGCCAGCGATCGCGACAGGAGCGTCGAGGTCGGATGTTCCGATTTCGATACCAAGCCGGTCGATATGCAGCGATTGCTGGGCAAAATCCGGGCCTGCCTGCCCGCCAAAGAACGCGAAAGCGCCGTCGCCTGACTTCTGCCAGGACAGCGCCATCGGCTTGTCGACTCGTTAGAACTTGTAGGCCGCTCCCACGCGTATGGCGTTGAATCGAGGCTCCTGTTGACCGGTAAAGCCTGGAAACGACGTCACCGAGTCGCAGCGATAGGGACCATAGTCCGTTTATCGGTATTCCACGCGAGCCAGTAAATTCGGCGTCAAGGCAATTTCGAAGCCGGCGCCCGCGGTCAAGCCCGCGCGAAGTCCTGAGGTGGTTTCAGCGACGCCCGTAACCAGATTGGTATAGGTGTGACTAATGTCTGCGAAGGCCAAACCTCCGGTGCCGTGGAACATCACCTTGTCGGCCGCGAAGCCCAGCCGGCCCCGGAGAACCCTGCCAATCGAGTAGCGTGATTCCGGCCCCTCCCACTAATGGATCGTTGAAGCCTCCGCGGATATTGGCCGCCTCAATATCGGCTTCGATGCCCAGCACCGCGCTCCCGATCTGGTAGTTGTAACCCCCGTAGAGACCTCCGACTGCACTGTTTATTTTGTAGCTCGGGTTGAAGCCGGTGGTTGGTTGCGGTCAGATATTCGGTCGGGGTGTCCTTGCCCCAGGCATATCCAACGTCAGCGCCGATATAGAAGCCGGTCCAGCAGAAGACCGGCAAAGGCGGGGGCGCCTTCATCGGCATTGCAAGATCCGCAGCGCTGCAGAGCCGGCGAAAGCGCCAGCGCCGTGAGCGTTGCGGTTGATGTCGCACCAAAGCCAATTCCTGCGGCGAATGTTTGCAGTGAGCCGGGCATCGAATCCTCGAACGTTTGGAACGGCCTGACGATCCGTCAGACAACACGCTACGTGCGCAGCAGCCATTATGGTTAAGGATCACCTAACTGCTTTTCTTTCCTTTTATGGGCACAGAGACATCGTCGGACTCGCCGAATTAACGAGCCGGGAACCAAGGAGTCATATTGGCGAGCAAGACATCTAAAGTCGGCCGATACGGAACCGAAACCTACCGAATATTAATCTCACTCAGCGATCGTTCTCCCAAACGGCCATAATTCAAAAAGCGCCGAACAGGGGCTAACGATGTCAGACATTACCAACGCCCATATTCCGCCTGCCGCGTTGACCGGCAGCATGAGAGACTTCCGCGTACCCGGTGGGGCGGATCTCCTCGGGCGCACCGAAGGGTTTTTCAAGTGGCAAGACCTGCGCCGTCAGAACGGTCTTTGGCCTTTTTCTCGTGCGACTGAAGACGGACCCAACACGGTTTGCATGGCGCTGGACGATCGCGGCAACAGGATGCGCGGCGTCAATTTTGCCTCGCAGGACTATCTGAGCCTGTCGTCGCATTCCGGAATCAAGGAAACCGCCAAGCAAACGATCGAACGCTGCGGCGTACATAGCGCCGGTTCGCCGGCACTGGTCGGCAACACCTCCCACTCCATTGCGCTTGAGCGCAAGATCGCCGAGTTCCTGAAAATGGAAGAAGTTGTGCTGTACCCGACAGGCTGGGCCGCGGGATTCGGCGTGATCAAGGGCCTTGTCCGCTCCGCGGACCATGTGGTGATGGACATGCTGTCGCACTCCTGTCTTCAGGAGGGAGCAAACGCCGCCACCAACAACATCCACCTGTTCCGCCATCTCGATAATGAATATTGCCGGAACATCCTGACCAAGATCCGGGCGAAGGACAAAGAGAACGGCATTCTGGTCGTTACCGAGAGCCTTTTCTCGATGGATTCCGATACCCCGGACCTGGCTGCGCTTCAGGCGCTCTGCCACGAATTCAACGCGACCCTGGTCGTCGACGTTGCGCATGATCTGGGTAACCTTGGCCGCGACGGCCGCGGGCACATCGGCGTCCAGAACATGCTGGGCAAGATCGACATCGTGATGGGCAGCTTCTCCAAGACCTTTGCGTCAAACGGCGGCTTCGTCGCCTGCAAGAGCCGCGCGGTGAAGGAATATCTCCGCTTCTATAGCGCACCCGCGACCTTCTCGAATGCGCTGTCGCCCGTGCAGGCGGCAACGATTTTGAAAGCATTCGACATCGTCGACTCGGTCGAAGGCCGCGTGCACCGTCTGGCATTGATGGCAAACGTTCTGAGCCTTCGTCATCAGCTTCGTGAGGCTGGCCTCGACTATTACGGCGATCCCTCCGCAATCGTCTGCGTCAAGATGGGGACGGAAGGTCTCGCTCGGCTCGTGAGCAAGCGATTGTCAGAACTCGGACTGATCGCCAATCTGGTTGAATTCCCGGCTGTCCCAAAGGGAGCAGCGCGCATCCGGATGCAGGTGATGGCCAATCACTCGGAGAAGAATATCGCCGATGCCGTCCAAATCCTGGAGACCGCCCGGCATCAAGCCGAGCTGGAATTGGAGGGCATCAACCAGCCAGCTCAGCGCGCGGAGCAAGTAGTCGCCTAAAGGCTGAGATGTGCTCCCGATTTGCACCTTTCAAATTTGAAAAATCTAACGCCGTTTCGCCTGCCGCAGGACCTTGCCACGCTCACCAAGGGCCTCCGAAAAGCGAGGTTTCCGGAGTGATCATCATGCTGTTTGCGTCGGTCGCGCGTCGAATGGGCCTGCGGATGACGCTGATTTCCGTTTAGGGTCCCGACTTGGGCGCTCGTAATTCCAATGTCCGCTTTGCGCATTACCTCTGGACAATGTCAGTACTTCGCTGCAACGGGACCACCCCAACGGTAGTTCACGCGCACCGTGACCAAATCGACGTCCTGAACGATGCGGTCGGTCCCGACCAAAGTGCCTGCGGGCCCCACAAGCGGGATAATACCGGTTGAGGAAAACCCAACGGTTCTGTCGCCCATGAACAGGTGATCGTATTCGACGCCGAGGGACCAATTCGGCGCAAAGCCAAACTCAAGTCCGGCGCCGACCGTTCCACCCCACCGGCTTTCGGTCGCTCTGGCACCTACGGTACCGCTGATGGTGGTGATCGCTTCGTAAACATCGCGCGTTACAGCGGCGCCGCCCTTGACGTAGAATAGGACGTTGTTCCAGGCATAACCGACTTGCCCCGTGAATAGACCGAAAGCGTCGATCTTGGAACGGTTTGTTACGTCTCCGGGAGTGCGCAGGAATATCACGTTGTTTACTTGGGAGCCGCGAAGGTCTGCCCAATCGCCCTGCGCTTCAAGCCCGAAGACCCATGCGCTGCTTTGCCAGCGATAACCAATCTGGCCACCGGCGACGCCGCCGGTCGCATCATGGCAACCTTCATCACCGATGAAAACAGGACCAAAGGTTCCGGCGTCCCAACATTTGCGGCTCGATCCCCATCCGCCATTGGCGCCGATGTAGAAGCCGCTCCAGTCATAGATCGCAGCCATCATCGGAGGCGGCGCCTTCGTGTAGGGACCGACAGCGAGATCAGCGGCCGAGGCGGGAGCCGCCATCCCCATTGCAGCAAGACCTACCGCTCCCAGCAGCAACTTCTTCATCGGAATCCTCTCAACATTCTCGGAATCGAGAATACCTCTCTCCTGCAGCATACAGAATTTCACGAAGAACTCTGTCACCCTTATGCAACACTTAGCTCCCATGCAGGCACGACCGGTCCTCTCTCCTTGGAGGTCGCGGTAGGCACGAGGATTTCTCCTCACCCCCCCCCCTCA
>Ga0209733_1000073_pt1 | contig 12678 bp, 11 predicted proteins | sample BlaSpr_A8_OM2_M1_FD_187976 | JGI IMG/M metagenome (GOLD analysis project Ga0209733, IMG submission 187976) | Forest soil microbial communities from Thunder Bay, Ontario, Canada - Black Spruce, Ontario site 2_A8_OM2_M1 (SPAdes) (version 2) | ecosystem: Environmental > Terrestrial > Soil > Boreal...
GGTGATCGGGCTTTGTTGACACCGTCATCGGCGGAGTTGCCTCCGCCGACTTGACGCCAACCGCTGAGGCGTCAGGACCACACGACTTCGCCGTCCGCATCCGGCGCCCTCGTCAGAAGCGCCATCCGCGTCCACCGCATCCCGCCCCGCGCTCGTGACGATCGCGAAACGCCCCTCAAGTGGGACGGAACGGCCGAACATGTACAACTGATTTGGGTCGGGCGGCAAGCCCAATTTACGAATTTCGGAAATTATTTTCGTGTTATCCGAATACCGTCATTCCGGGGCATCGCGAAAGCGATGAGCCCGGAATCTCGAGATTCCGGGTTCGCGCTGGCGCGCGCCCCGGAATGACTGAGTGTGGACCGCGGCTTGCCCAAAATCCGCTAATACACCGCGCTGCCCGACCGCAGCGGCGCCGGCGCGGGCCGGGCATTGACCGGCGGCGCGGCAGCAGCGGCCGCCGGCGCGGCGCCGGCCGGCGGCGAGGGCCGGCATTTGTTGCGTTGCCAGGCCTCTTCGGCGAGCTTCGACTGCCCGCGCACCGCGATATATTCGTTGCGATAGGCGAGTTCGGCCACCACCGGACCGGCGACGCCGGTCTCGGCCTTCGCCATCAGGCCCTGCAACTCCGCCTGGCGCGTCGCGAGGCTTTTGCGTTCGGGCTCGAGTTGCTTGCAATCGTAGAGATCGTATTTGGCGGGATCGGCGAATGCCGACGTCATGCTGTCGCTCATCTCCGCGCAGCCGCTCAAGCCGAACCCGAGCACGAGCAGCGCCGCGGCGGCTGCGGCGCGCGGCAAAGGCTGGCCCTGGGTAATGCGAAGGATCATCCGACCGTGGTAAACCGACTATCTTGAGGTTGCGTAAAGCAGGCACCGGTGACGGGATTGAGGCTTTGCCAAGGCCGGCGCGCTGGCTTAAGAGAAGCCCGTGTCTTCTTTCAGCCTAGCCCAATTCCATCGCTGAGGAAAACGCGCTAAGTATCTGATCTCGTGACATAAGCGGACGTGGCGGAACTGGTAGACGCAAGGGACTTAAAATCCCTCGATGGCAACGTCGTGTGGGTTCGAGTCCCACCGCCCGCACCAATCCCGGCAAGCAGCATTGTGGAGTCGCTATGCCCGACGACCAAGACGATCTTTTCGGGGAAGACGCGGACGAAGCCCTCGACGACTTCGACCGGCTCACAGAGATCCTGTTTCAGCGCGTCGTCGAGTTCGCCGCGGAGGAAGAGGTCGGCGACGAACTGCTCTCGCCGCTGCTGCTCCGGCTAGCACTGACCTCGCGTATGGTGGCCTACACGGCGACGGCGGCCAAACCCTCTGGCGGCGGACTCAAACTCGATCTCGACCGCTTTCGCCGCGACATCGAGGACCTCATTCGCGCAGCAAAGAAGGACGCCGATCAGTTCATCGCACAGGCCAGGGAGTCGATGGCGGCGGCCGAACTGGGCGAGGATGAGAGCTGAACCGGCCGGACCTTGGTGTCGGCTCTGCAGCCGGCTCCGGAGCAGGTTTCCCCGGAAAATGTCCTGCGCATGGTTGCGCCGTGAAAAACAAAGCCATCGGTCAACGGATCGGAATGCCGATGAGAGTCACCCGTGGGTTGAATGCACTGTCACCGTAATTCTGATGCCAGAACGGGATGATGAGCCGTGACGCCGGGTGATCTTTTACGCCATGAGCAATTGCAGTTAGATATGGTTGGGCAGCCAATTGATATCGATAATCCTTGGTGAAGAATTCTGGCACGATACCCTTCTTTGTTCTTGCGACGCGGATCAGATTTTGCACCTTCGTCTCAGGTTTCCCCGACATTGCTGATGATCACGGTCGTCTTGTCGAAGTGCGCGGTGATTTCAAGCGTGCCGCCGAGCGCTTCGATGTAGCGGCGCAAGTTGCTCACATGCATATCGCCGCGCTTTTCAAGCTTCGCCACGGCGGGCTGGTTAACCGTGAGCGCTTCGGCGACTTCCTCCTGTGAGAGAGCGCGCGCCTTGCGCAACTCCTCAAGGGTCATCGCCTCGCGTAGCGCAGCCGCCTTTGCTGCCACGCGCGCACGACGTGCAGGTGTGAAGTCCCTGGTCAACTCGCTAAAGGGCCTGCGTCCAGTCATGGCAATTCGTGAACCATCCGTGTGCTTGACGTTCCATGCAATATATTCCATTAATGGAATATATTTAAAGACCGAAATTTTGACGGGAAACCTGTGGCGGCCCTTCGCCCGCCGCCGCTCGTTCGGGAAGTCTCATGATTCTCCGCATCTTGTGCGGAGATTAGACCCCGTAATCTCCGCACAAGATGCGGAGAATAACAAAATGCACCCTCAAGCCACCGAACTGGTTCAACAAGCCGAGATTTCGTCGCGACTGCATTTCCCTTTGAGAAGGCCCCTCAATAAACAGGGGCCGGCAAACCTGCCGGCCCCTTCGCGTCTAGCCTACTCTCCCCGATCAACTACCGGTCGCCGTGGTCGTCGCCATCGTGACGGTGGTCGAAATCGAACATGTCAAAGAGGTCTCCGATCGCCGGCATGTTGACGGGAACGTAGGGGTTGTCATCGTCGGCGCGCGGATTGGGCAGGTTATCGCGGCTGCGCTCGCTGAGCTTGCCGAGGAACCAGTTGCGCTCGACGAATTTCACGAACGACGAATGCTCGCCGTAGACGTGGCTGATGTGACCGCCGCGGGAGAACGGCGACACCGCGATCATCGGAATCCGCGGGCCGGTGCCGAAGAAGTCGACCGGCTGGATGAAGCCGGAGTCGTAAAATCCGCCGCCCTCGTCGACGGTGACGAAGATCGCGGTGCTTTCCCATTGCTCCTTGTTGCCCTGGGCGAGGTTGATGATGTTCCTGGCGAATTCCTCGAACAGGTTGAACTTCGACGACGCCGGGTGGCCGTCCATCGCGCCGTCCGGCTTGACGTAGGACACCGACGGCAAGGTGCCGTTCTTGAGGTCGAGGAAGAGATCGGTGACGTCACGCATGTGGTCGGCGCGCATCGCCGGATAGTTCAGCTGATATTCGAACGGGTTGCAGATGTTGCAGTAGATGCCGTCGAGCGGCGCGCCGGTGCCGGAAACATTGTAGCTGCCGCCATAATATTTCCAGGAAATGTGCTTGGCGCTCAGGAGGTCGCCGATGCTGGTCATGGTAACCGGCGGAATCGAACCGGCCCCGCTGGGCGTGCCCTGCGGCGTCCAGGCCGGGTTGATGTTGACGGCGTTGTAGAAGGCGCCGGCGTCGCACTTGGTGTTCACGGCGTAGGGCAATTTGCCGAGGTAATCGAGGATCGCCTTGATCCCCGGCTGGTTCTGGTCGGAGCAATTGAACCACTGCTTGCGCGCCGTGTAGAGGTTGAGCGTGCTGGCCGCCGGATCGGGATTGTAGATGGTGTTGGCGGGCGGCGTCGTGGCGTGACCCGCGCCGTCGCTGAAGAACACCTGGTCGGCAAAGCCCAGCGGCACGCTGTCCGGCCCGGTCCCGCCCATCACCGGCTGATGATAGTTGTCGCTCATGGTGTAATTGTCGGCGAGGAATTTCAGGAACGGCACATCGTTGGTCGCGCTCTGCATATTGAAAAATTCCATCGTCTGGCCGGTATCGTGCGGCGCGGTGCCGGCCGGGGTCGAATAGGTCGTGGTGACGAAGGATTGCAGATCGTGCAGGCAGCCGGTCGGATTGCGCCGGGAGACGTGCTCGCTGTCGATCGCGCAATCCATCTGCTGATACATCTGGAAGAACTGGTGGATGGTGTCGGCGGCATAGGCGTCATAGGGCATGGTCGGGCCGGTCAGCTGGAACGGCCCGGGCGGCAGGCTGTTGACATTGGTGATGCGGGTGTCGGGGCCGAGCTTGACCGCCAGACCGGTGCCGCCGGTGCCAAACAGGAACTGGTCGGCCGGGGGAAGGCCGGGATCGCCGCCCGGGATGCCGAGAATGGGGGCGCCCGTCGCGAATTGCACATTGCCAAGGTCGGGCGCGGGAAGCGTTGAATACAATGACTTTTTCGAAGCGGGCGCGCTGATGAAGTAGCTGGTGCCATTCGGCGCCGAGGTCACCTGGAACTGATGCGCACGGTCGAACTTCTCGTCCGGCGAGCCGTCGGCCTTGATGATGTGCTCGGACAGCAGGTTCAACACCCGCTCGTCGCGCGACTTCGGCACGTAAGTGGCAAACAGGTGGTCAAAACTGCGATTTTCGCCGACGATGATGATGACATGCTTGATCGGCGACGCAGTCTTGACCGGATCATTGTCCTCCGCACGAACCCCTTGCGAAATCGCAAGGGCCGCAAGCGAAACGCCGAGCAGGCCGAACCTGCGCGCAAGCGCTGTTTTCAGCATAATTTTCTCCTGTTGATTTTTTAAAGTGACGGCAGCGTGGGCGTTCTTATGCCGCATCGATGACAGGCATTTTCCGATTGCGTGACAGACCCGAAAACATTCCCGAAACGCCGCGATCTCCACCGAAAATATTTTTTCGCGCGTGGACCGGCCGCGCGCGCAATTCTATGATCGTCAACATGCCGTCCCTCGAAAAAATCAGCATCTCCCCCACCCTCACCTTCGACGCGCTCGCCGCAGGCCAGGCGAATGCGCCGCTGGTGTTGTTGCTGCACGGCTTTGCCGAATCGATGCATTGCTGGCGCGCGCAGCTGGCAGCGCTTGCCAAAGCGGGCTATCGCGCCATCGCGCCGAGCCAGCGTGGCTATTCGCCGGGCGCGCGGCCCGATCCGGGCGAGCCTGCGAACTATCACATCGATCGGCTGATGGACGACGCGATGGCGATCGTGGCGGCGTCAGGCCATGGCGAGCGCCGGTTCCACCTCGTCGGTCACGATTGGGGCGGCAGCATCGCCTGGGCGCTGGCCGATCGCACCCCCGCACGGCTCGCCTCGCTTACGGTGCTGTCGCGGCCGCATCCGAACGCCTTCAACCGCGCGCTGCTGGCGGATGGCGATCAGGCGCATCGCTCGCGGCACCACAAGGCGTTTCTCGAGCCCGATGCGGCCGATGTGGTGTTGGCCGACGATGCCAAATGGCTGCGCGAGCGTCTCAACGCGGCCGGCGTGCCTCAGGAAGCGATCGCGCAGCATCTTGCCGTGCTCGGCAACAAAGCCGCGATGGAGGCAGCGCTCGCCTGGTATCGCGCGCGCGGCGCGATCCGCTCCCCGCTGGGCCCGATCCGCGTGCCGACACTCTATATCTGGGGCGATGCCGACGACACCGTCGGCCGCGCCGCCGCCGAAGGCACCGCGGATTTCGTCGCCGCTCCCTATTCCTTCGAGGTGCTTGCCGGCGTCGGACACTTCGCGGCGGACCAGGCGCCTGACCGCGTCAGCGAATTATTGCTGCAACATCTTGCGGCTAATTCCATATGACGTGAAGGGCTGACGGTATCGCCGTCTCCCCAGGCCACATGTCGGCGGGTGTTCGGCCGATGACGGTCGCTCTACTACAGCCTATTTCCTTTGCAAAATACACGCCAAGGATGCATGATGGAAAATCGGCACCGATGATTTGACCGGCCTGACACTGCTCAAACAATTTCAGGAAGGATATTCGATGGCCAGGAAATCCAGGACCAGCAAGCGGCAAGTTCGAAAGGCAGCCCCCGCCAAAAGGACGCCTACCCCACGCGGGACGAAGTCGGCGCCGCTGCGGTTTGCGCATCCGTTCTTCACGGCCACGCCGCCGGCGCAACGTGCGGTCAGTCCGGCGACGCATACGCAAAGCCTGGCACAATTCGCCGCGCAAAAACTGGGGCCGATTCCGAAACCGGCGCGAGACCCGGCGATGCAGCTGCAAGACATCATCGGCCAGCCCGGCACCGATGAAATCCAGGCGGCCGGCGCCATCCGGCTCCACGCCATGGGCGACACCGGCAGGCCGGGCGGCGCCAATACGGAGCAGGAACAGGTGGCCGAGGCCATGACCGGCGATTACGACCCGGCGGCCGGCGGACACAATCCCGCTTTGTTGCTTCATCTCGGCGACGTCATCTATGGCCACGACAAGGCGCAACTCTATCGCGACGAGTTTTATCGGGCCTATATGAAATATCCCGGCAAGATCATCGCGATCCCGGGCAACCACGATGGCGAGGTTTTCGCCGGCACCGATCCGGTTTCGCTCAAGGAATTCCAGAACAATTTTTGCGCCGCCAGCGCCGTGGTCCCCAAGACAGCGGCCGATGTGCGCATCTTCCGCGAAACGATGACGCAGCCGGGCGTCTACTGGATGTTGTCGGCCCCGTTCGTGAACGTCATCGGCCTGTACTCCAACATCGCGGAAGGTCCCGGTAATTTGCTGGGCGCGAACCAGGACGATCAGCAAATCAAATGGCTGACCAAGACGCTGGCAAGCCTCAAGCAATCGGGGGACCACAAGGCGCTGGTGATTGCGACGCACCATCCGTCCTACAGTTCAGGCGGCCACAGCGGCAGCCCGGAGATGCTGGTCCAGATCGACAAGGCCTGCAACGATGCCGGCGTGGTGCCGCACGCGTTGCTCGCCGGCCATTCGCATACCTATCAGCGCTACACGCGAACCACAAAAATCGCCGGCGCGACCGTGCAGATCCCCTATCTGGTGGCGGGGTGCGGCGGCCACGCGGCTTCAGCGGTGACCGCCGCCACCGGCCAGCACATGGGAGACACCATTTTCCAAAAATCGCTGCAGGGATATGGCTATCTGTTGCTGACCGCCAGCAAGACGCAGGTCGTGATCGAAATGATCGAGACCACCAATGGCGTCAGGAAATCCTTCGACAAGGCCACCGTCGACATTGCCGGCCACAGGGTGAGCTAGGGTGCGGACTCACTAGCACTACTTTGGCAGATCTTGAGCGGGACGGGATTCCCAAATCAGTTTTTCTGTGACTCATGGGAGGTCGGCTTTTGGAGGGGCCGACCATGGTTGGCAGGACATCGGATTGGAAGAGGGAGCTTGGACGCTTTCTCAAGCCGTTTTTGGATCGGTTTGGTCACAAGGCGCGGCGCCAAATGTGTCCGCTTTACGTGTCTGGGCTGATCGGTCCCGGCGATCGCAAGAGCATTGCGCCGATGGCGAAGCGGCTCGGCCTCGGCGAATGCGACCAATTGCACCACTTCATTGCCGCCGGGGTCTGGGATGCAGTGCCGGTGGAAGCAGAATTGCTTGTTCAAGCGGATAGGCTCGTTGGTGGCAGCGATGCCGTGCTGGTGATCGACGACACCGCGCTTCCCAAGAAAGGCACGCATTCGGTCGGTGTCGCTCCGCAGTATGCCTCGGCGCTGGGCAAGACCTCGAACTGCCAGACCCTGGTATCGCTGACGCTGGCGCGAGACGAAGTACCGGTCATGATGGCTCTGCGGCTGTTTCTGCCCGAGAGCTGGACGAGTGATCGCGCCCGTTTAAGGCGAGCGGGCGTTCCGGCCGAATATCGAACGGCACGGACAAAACCGGAGATGGCTCTGGCAGAGATCGATCGTGTCATCGCGGCCCGGAGTGCGCTTCGGCTGCGTGCTGGCGGATGCCGGTTATGGGATGAGCGCGCCGTTCCGTCAGGAGCTCACGGCCCGCAAGCTAGCCTGGGCGGTCGGGATTCCGCGGCACCTCAAGGTTTACCCTGCCAATGTGCAGATGGTCTGGCCGGTAGCCAAGCGCGGTCGTCCTCGTCAACGGCACGTCCCGGACATTCTGTCGATCCCGGCCGAAGACATGCTGGCCAATGCCCAATGGCATACCATCAGTTGGCGCACCGGTACGAAGGGGAAGCTCAAGGCTCGTTTTGCCGCCGTCCGCGTGCGTGTTGCCGACGGACCACCGCAGCGGATCAGGGACAAGGGTCAGCAACATCTGCCAGGCGACGAGGCTTGGCTCATCGGCGAACACAGGATGTCGGGAGAGAAGAAATACTATCTCGCCAACCTGCCAGCGAAGACGGACCTGCGCACCTTGGCGGCCACCATCAAGGCGCGATGGATTTGCGAGCAGGCTCACCAGCAACTGAAAGAAGAACTGGGTCTCGACCACTTCGAGGGGCGATCCTGGCAAGGCCTCCACCGCCACGCGCTCATGACCATGATTGCTTACGCTTTCCTCCAGCATCGCCGGCTCAAAACCGCAAGGCGGGAAAAAAAGAATCAACGGGCCGCCACCGCAACCAACCTTGCCAGCGGTGCGTCAGGCCATCCTCGAACTCATCATTCGACCACCACCGCACCAATGCCCGCACTGCCGAAAATGGATTTGCAGCGAGCAGCGGCGTGAGTAAATCTGCCAAAATAGTGCTAGTTCTTCGTAGCTACAATTTCGATCTCTACCAGCATCGCCGGGTGCACCAAATCGCAAATGACGAGCGTGGACGCTGGGCGTACCTCGCCCATCACTTCCAGGAAAACGGCGCGATACGCGGAAACGTAATTTCGATCGACAACATAACCGGTGACCTTAACCACGTCGGTCAACGTCATTCCGGCCTCATTGAGCAGGACCTCGATTTGCGTCCAGGCCTTCCGCGCCTGGATTTCGAAGTCTCCGGTCACGTCGCCCTGACCGGCGACGTAGAGTGTGGGACCGGGAACCTCAACCAAGACCGCTTGACTGAAGTGTGCGAAGCGCCTGGCACCCTCCGGATCGAGCTTTCGTACCGCCACTGCACGCTCCTGTTTGCACACAAAAGGGCGCCCGCCGGCCATGTTTGGCTGATCGCATCCCCGCAGACTAACGAATTACCTAGGGTAGGCTCAGTAGACAAGTCGAGACATTCTTGAACCCGCACTTGACATTTTTCATCGTCCCATTCGTTCGTCTGAGAGACCGGGGACATGCGCTATTCCAGATTGACCGTCGACGGGTCATGTTCTTACAGAATCAAGCCGCCGTTTTCGACCTCCCTGCACGTTGGTCCGGGAAAATTCGGAGTGCTACGTCGTCAAGGACACCAACGTGCGTAACCTTGGCGTGGCTTTATTGCCGCGACGACGCGCAGCGCTACAGTTTCGGCGTTGGCAAGCTTTCGTCGGATGAAGCGCGCCGGACTAGCCGCCACCATCAAGGCACGATGGATTTGCGAACAGGCGCATCAGCAGTTGAAAGAAAAACTCGGACTTGATCACTTCGAGGGACGATCCTGGCAAGGTCTTCATCGTCACGCATTGATGACCATGATCGCCTACGCCTTCCTGCAACATCGTCACCTCACACAAGTGGGGCGAAAAAAAGAATCAACGGACCGCCGCCTCAGCCTAGCCTGCCGGCCGTACGCCACGCCATCGTCGATCTCATTCTTCGACCACTATCTCAGCAATGCCCACACTGCCGAAGACGAAGCCGTGAAAAACAGTGGCGTGGGTAAATCTGCCAAAGTAGTGCTAGAGCGTGATGACTTTTCCTCGAATCGTCATCCCGCTCTATTTTTTTGTTTGAGCATGATCTTTTCGGAAAACCGGTTCCCACTTTTCCGGATCATGCTCAAGCACGCAGCCAAATGCGGATTGATGCGAGCTTGATGAAGGCCGGATAGTTGGCCGCGAGCTTGTCATATCGAGTCGCGACGCGCCGGCATTGCTTGATCTTGTTGAAGAACCGTGACTTGCGAGACACATCTCCCGCTATACGCTGGGCCAAGGAGAATCGCGCCCAGTCGGCTTCCGCATCCTGGATTTTTGGTGCCAGAGTGGCCACGGGAACCAGGGGATCGGCATAGGTCAGTGCTCTGGACCTAAGAATGAGGCGGCAGCTTTGCATTTGGGCGGTTGCCGCTCTATTCGCGGTTCTCGCTCAACTACGAAATAAAATGCCTATGCCGACGCACCACGATGCATAATGCACGGACGGCGAGATCGACGTCGCGCTCTGGCGATCGATGGCATCAGGCAAACATGGTCGCCGCAGACACTACCGCTACCGGCGTTGACGCAGTGAAGGATCAGGTCTGGTACGGCGTCAGCAACGCAATCAGCCCATCGTCGTCGCTGGACGACGTCTATCGCTTCTAGCGTGCATGAAGATCGGTTTCTTCCGGTGCAATTCGAATCCTAACTGCAAGGAGGGCGCTTCGATGCCTTTGGCAACACAGAGTACGAAAGTTGCACTCGCTATGGTCATGGCATTTGTTGGCTCGCAAGTCAGGGCACAATCAGCAAGCTCTACAGAGGCGGAGATTGCTGCGCTGAAGAAGCAGCTTCAGCTGATGGAGGAAAAGCTCGACAGGCTGCAGAAGCAAACCGCGGCCAAAACCGTTGCGGCGGCCAAAGCCAACGCTAAAACCGAAGCCAACGCCAAGGTCAGCGTTGACGCAAACGGCGTTGTTCCCGTCAAAGCTCCGGCCGCACCGCCGGATACCATCGTCAAAATGCCGAACAACCGGCCGACGATTTGCACCGCGGACGAGCAGAATTGCATCGCGCTGACCAGCCGCCTGGATTTTGACGCCGGCGGTTACGACTATCGCCCCAACACTGCAAACACCAAGCCACAGCGCCTCGACGACGGCGTCAATGCTCGCCGCGCCCGCATCGGCGTGCTGGGTAAATTCCTGGGTGACTGGAATTACTTCCTCTATTACGACTTCGGCGGCACTTCCGATGGTTTCGCAGGCACTGCAAGCGCAGGTGGCGCGGCGGTCGGCTTCCTCCCAGGCGGCCGCCTGTCGGGCATTGAGAGGGCCTACCTCAGTTACACCGGTATCAAGCCCTTTGGTGGCCAGCTCGCGATCGAGGGCGGCTACATGAAAGTTCCCTACGCGCTCGACAAGGCCACGAGTTCGAACGACACCCTGTTTCTTGAACGGGCCGCCTCGGAGGTGATCGCTACCAATATTGCGGCAGGCAACCGGCGATCCGCCATTGGAGCGCGGTGGTACAACGACATCTTTTGGGCCGGGGCCTATGCGACTGGACCCCAGTCGGGCGCGATCCATTCGGCCTCCAGCACCAATCCCAATGGCGAGACGGAGCAACTCGGCGCGACGGCCCGTGTCGCTGGTCAGGTCATCAGAGGAAACGACTACTCTCTGCATCTCGGCGCCGATGCCGAGTTTCTGATCAAGCCGCCGCACAATCTGGTCGACAACTCGTTTACCCTGACATTGGGTGCCCGACCGGAATTGCGCATCGATCCGACGGAGATCATCAACACCGGCTCAATAGCAGGTGTGTCGGCGGCACAGGTTTACAGTGCCGAAGCTGCCGCTGCTTACGGGCCATTTTTCTTTCAGGGCGAATATTTCTGGTACAACGTCGCTCGCAATAATCTTCCGGGCTTGCCGAGCCTGGAGTTCAATGGCGGTTACGCCCAAGCCAGTCTTGTACTGACAGGCGAGACCCACCCTTATATTCCGGCATATGCCGCCTATGGCGGCATCATCCCTGCAAATCCGTTCTCGCTATGGGGCGGCGGTTGGGGCGCGTGGGAGATTGCTGGCCGCGTCAGCACCGTCAGTCTGAACGATCAACTAGGGACTGCAAATGGCGTCGCGGGTGGGCGGCAGACAATCTACACCGCGGGTTTGAACTGGTACGTCAACAGCAACGTTCGTTTCATGTTTGATTACCTGCACGGCAACATTGCCAAGCAGGTCAGCCCGACTAACACCGGGGATGCCGGCGCCAAGTTCGACGCATTCGCGATGCGTACGCAGGTTGCCTTCTGAACCGCTGGTCGGCGAAGACAAAGCGGTGAGCGTCGCTTGCGGCTCCTCGGCTTCGCGACCGGAAGCCACTCAGTTGTTTGCATTGGTAAGCCAAGCGCTGCGAATGCGATCTGCGAATGCGGTGGGGTGGAAATGGTCTCGCCGCTTTCGTCGAATTAAAATAAAGTAACCCTATGGATCCAGTTCCTGGCAACGGCACACCGGGCCGTCGCTCCGGGGCCCTTCATGAGGTCCGACCTGTTTGGTGGGCAGACTTTGTTTCCAGGGTTGCAGCTGCCCTCATAGCCGGCACGATTGCGATTGTATCGAACATACTAGCTCTGGATGCGGCCCGGCTCGTACCGCTGGACACGGGCAATGGTGGCTTGCTCCGCTTCCTGGCGATGCTGACGGGCGGCGCCTTCCCCGCTCCAGCAGGCGCGGTATTCCAGACCGGCTTCCACTTCGTGGTCGGGCTTGCGATGGCTCTCTTCTACGCTTTCGTGTTGGAGCCTTGGATGCGCGCGCCGAGTTGGCTACGCGGAGTTCTTTTTGCGACAGCGGTGTGGTTGATTAACGCCTTAATCGTCCTTCCCTCAATCGGAGAAGGTATCGCAGGCAGTCGCGACCTGACGTTAGCTGGCATGGTTTGGTTCGCAGCAGCTCACACCCTCTTCTTTCTCGTGTTGGCCACTCTGTTTGCTCGGCTCCGATCACATTCGCGCGATTAGGTGGAACTTATTGGCGCTGAATGAGTGTTCGCGGCGTCTTCCTCTGTAGGGGACGAGCACACTTGAAGCCTACCGCAGCTCGACTCGATCGCGCTGATTGTTCGAGCAAGTCGATCAGTTTGGGCCAAGAGAGCTCTTGGTCCCTAGATCCTGGAATGCTCGCCATGTCGCGCATTTCGCTCCGTCGTATCTTCAAAACCAACAACGTTGGCGACCGCAATCGTTCGGGCGCTGCCAGCGTCGCTTGTCGGCATCGCCTTTGCCGCAGAGGACAAGTGCGAGCCGGTGTCTGCTTCCGGCAACATCACGCGCAAGCCAATTAGCC
>Ga0209733_1000074_pt1 | contig 12676 bp, 11 predicted proteins | sample BlaSpr_A8_OM2_M1_FD_187976 | JGI IMG/M metagenome (GOLD analysis project Ga0209733, IMG submission 187976) | Forest soil microbial communities from Thunder Bay, Ontario, Canada - Black Spruce, Ontario site 2_A8_OM2_M1 (SPAdes) (version 2) | ecosystem: Environmental > Terrestrial > Soil > Boreal...
GGCTACTCGTTTTTTGTGTACGAAGGCAGCAAGGGAGTGATTGGCGATCTCTATGTCACCAACGGCCACCGGCTGCCCAATGCCCGCGACGTCGAATTGAAATTGCTGACGCACGTCATCGAGACGCTGCAGCAGTCGCCGGGCATTCACCGCGTGGAGGCGCAACTGCTGGCTCACGAAGTTAATTCAGTTTCTCGTCCGTTTCTTGAGACTGGGTTCCAGCGGCATCCGCGCCTGTTTATGACATTGCCGCTGGGGAAGGGTGCGTCCGAGAAAGTTCCGGTCCATCCCGAAGTTGAAATTCGCCCATGGACCGACGCAGAGTACCAACCCTCTGCCGCCGTCATTACCGCGGCGTATCGTACCCACGTCGATGCCCAGATCAACGACCAGTACCACACGCTGAGCGGATCGCTGCGTTTTCTGAACAACATCGTGCGCTTTCCCGGATGCGGCGTGTTCGACGCCGAGTCGTCGTTTGTGGCTCTGGATCGAAAAGCGCGAAGTCTGATCGGGCTGATCCTGTGCTCGCGCGTCCGCAAAGACGTCGGCCACGTGACCCAGGTGTGCGTGCTGCCGGAGTATCGCTCGCGCGGGATTGGCGAGTCGTTGATGGCGGCCACCGAACGCAATCTGCGCAAGCGAAACTTCGCCCTGCTGTCGCTGACCGTGACGGAAGCGAACGAGCGAGCCGTCGCCCTGTACCGCCGGCTGCATTTCGAGGAAAAGAAGGTTTTTGACGCGTTTGTGTGGGAAGGGTGAGAAAGGCAGCTGTCAGCTATCAGCTAAAATCTATCGGCTGACGCCTCCAGTCGGAGGGCACTTATTGTCTTCAGTGCGTCTCTCAGAAATCAATGACAGCTGGTCTTCCGCTGAGAGCTGACGGCTGAGAGCTGGCAGCTATCGTCGCAATATCCACATCGCCCAGCCCGCCAACAACACGCCGCCTAAGAACATCGCGAAACAATAGAGGCCGTAGCGCACCATCTCGCGCGTGGTCTCGCGGTGAGTAATGCCGAATACGATGGAGGCGAACAGAGCAAACACCGCCGCCGCGCTGAAATGATTAAGCGTAATGGTCACTGCACGCGTCTCCGCGAAATGGTTTTAGCTGAGAACTGAGAACTAGGAACTGAGAACTGGTTCATCGTTTCTTCCCGATAGCTATGTGATACGCGTCGGCGATGGCAATAAAGTTCAGCAATCCCGCGACGATCATGAATTTCGTTCCGTAGTCGGCCGTGGCGAAGGCGATGGCGCCCTGGCCCCAGTCATTGGCCAAGGTCAGAATGTATAGACCGCCAGCGCCCACGTCGCCGATAAAACCGAGAATGTCGAGAATATCGCCGCCATTGGCTTTATAGATGCGGCCTTGCATCGCCAGCCCGAGCAGGAAGAGAGTCGAAATCGAGATGAACAGCAGTAAGCCGCGAATCCAGCGCTTCTGGATCATGTGTCCCGCGCCTGGAATCAGCCAACCCACAGCGGGCGCGACGATAGCCATCACGCTCGCCGGTTGCGCCGGCGCGACTCTGGTTTTTTCTGTCGAAGAATTTGCCATTCAGATGTTCACAATCTCACGTTGAATTTTCCCAGTCACTTCGGCGGACTTCGCCCGCACCAGCACATTCACTTCGCTGCGCACGCCGAACTCCGGCAAGTAAATGCCGGGCTCGATCGAGAAGCAGGAATTGGGAAGAATCTGCCGCTCGTCATGAATTTCGAGATCGTCCATGTTGGCCCCGTTGGAATGGACGTCGGTCCCGATGGAATGTCCCGTGCGATGGATAAAATAATCGCCATAGCCGGCTTTCTGGATATGGCCGCGGGTGGCGTGATCCACTTCCCATCCGGCGATGCGGCGCCCAGAATTGATTGCGTCGAGGACGGTCTTCACGCCCGCATCGCGAGCGTCGCGCACGATCTCGAAGATTTCATGCATGCGGCCCGACGGCGCGCCGCCCACGAACCCCATCCATGTAATGTCGTAGTACACCGCGTTGGGTGTGTTCTTCTTGCCCCAGACATCGAGCAGGATAAGATCGCCCTCGCGAATCGGTACGGGATGGCTGGCGTGCGGTTCGTAGTGTGGGTTGCCGGCGTTGGCGTTGACGGCCACAATGGGCGGATCGTCAGTCAACAGATTTTCGCGGGCAAAGGCCTCCATAAACCACTGCTGGATTTCGTGCTCCTTGGTGCCGCCGTTGCGGACACGGCGTCCAATTTCTTTGAAGGCCGCTGCAACGATGGAATCGATGCTGTCGCGTGCCGCGAAGTGCGACTTGATTTGCTCTTCGCTCCAGGTGGACTCGAATTGCGCCACCAGGTCCGCCGAACTGACCACGTTCTTGCCCAAGCCTCGCAGCAAGTCGATCGTGCCCCCATCCACCAGCGAAATGGTGAAGACAATGTTATTCGGTGAATACTGCATGGCGAGATCGCGGTGATTCGCCAGAATGCTCTTCAGTTTGTCGAACAACTCCTGCCACCCGGAATACTGATGTTTCTTGCCGGGCAGGGAATCGAGGTGACCGGCCTCAATCTTGTGCACGAGTTTGACCGGCTCGCCTTCCGCCGGAATCAGATAAAACCAGCGCCGCGTCACCATCAGGCTCGTAGGCAAACCCAGCACGCGGTAGGCGATGGGATCGCGATGATGGTGGTCGTAGAAGAGCCACGCGTCAATGTTGCGTTCGCGCAGCGCAGACTGGATCGCAGCCAGGTCCATAGGGAAACTTCTATTGTAAACAAGAGGAAGGATTTGGGCGAATCCGGGAGCGGTCGTCAGGGTTAGTTGCAAAAGAAATGGCCCCGGCAAGCCGGAGCCATTCTTAATTCCGTGGTGTTAGCACTCTGCTCACGGTGAGTATCGACACAGCAAAGGACATTGTCAAGTTACGGCGGGAATCCCAGAGTCGAGGGCAGTAGTCAAGAAGTCACAGCTGTATCCCGGCGGAAAAGACGATCATAAACCCACAGAGCCGCTGCGGTCGCGAGTCCGATGCCGGTTACCCAGAACCAGATCATCGTCGGGCGATGCTCCACTTCTCCGAAGTGATGCAGCAGGAATCCGCCAAACGGGCCGCCGATCAGCGATCCGATGCCGATGGGCACAAAGGCGAATCCCATGTACGTCCCCTGCTGGCCCGGAGGCGCCAGCCGCGAGATGTATTCGTAGTAGCGTGGGGCTTGGATGATTTCGCCCAGAGCCAGTAAGAATAGGGATAAGACCGCGCCCCAGATCGTCGGCCGGAACGCGAGGATCAGCCACGAAAGCGAGGTAATAACGGTACCCAGAATCACTGCGGCAAACGCGGGTATCTTGCGCGTGAGGAAATTTACTGCCAGCGTCAGACAGATTACGGTCAGCCCATCGACCACCAGAATCATCTCGACGTCCGCGTGCGAGTTGATGTAGCCGTGAATGAAACCGGGCAAACTGATGTACTGCTGCCAGAATACGACCCAATAGCCGGTGAAGATCACGAGGAACCACATAAACCGGCTGATCCCCGCGAGCATAATGACGAGGAAGCCAGCCCAGATCCACCACGGCACGCTCCATTCCGGACGCACCCATAGCGCAATGCGCAGCAACAAAGCAACCAGCAACACAGGCAAGACGAGCCGGTAGTTCCCTAATACGATGCAGAAATTTCGCGCGACCGTCGCGATCGACGGCGGTGGCGCGTCCCCGGCCTTGCGCGGTTCTCGGAAGAAAAGCAGTACGACAAAAAACATGGCGAAGACGCTGAGCGCGGCCACGCGGTAAACATTCTCGACGCCCAGGTGGCGATGAGCCCACGAAGCAAAATAGGGTCCGGCGGCGCCGCCGATGTTGACCATTGTGTAGTAGATCGAGTAGCCGATGGAGCGGACATTCTCCTTCGAAGCGCGGGCCGTAGTGCCGACGACGCTGGGCTTGACCAGCGACACTCCGAGGGCAGGGAGGATGAGAATGAAACCGACGAACAATCCGATCGGCACCGCGTTGCGCACCGGCGCCAGCCAGGACGCGCCGATCGAACCGATCAGAAAATACGAGGCGCCGAGTATGAGATAGGCGACAGAAAGCGCGCGACGGAATCCCAGGCGGTCCGCTGCGGCCCCGCCAAAAATCGCCAGAAACCATACCATGCCGCCGAAGATGCCGGTCAGCGTGCCGGTCTGCTCGGTGGAGAAATTCAGCTGCTCCTGTAAGTAAAGAGCGAGAGAAGCAAACGCCCCATAGTAAGCAAGCCGCTCGAAGATCTCGGTGATGTTCGCGATCCAGAAGGGCCGCTCAAAGCCAGTGCGGATTTCCTCGAAGCGTTGCGAGAATGACAAAGTGGCTCCTGTGGTAGTTACCGTTTTCCCGCGCCGGCGGCGAGGGCAAGATGCCCCTTCGACAATGCTCAGGGCAGGCTCTCGCGACCGCCGGCAGGATGCCGGCGCTACATTGCAATGCATTTGCGCAATTCGTCCGCCGAAAGCCCCGCGACGCGGATGACTTTATTCCGGCTGCTCTGGCCGGAGGCAATGGTAACGGAAGATCGCGGCACCTTCAAAAGTTTGGCGAAGAATTCGATGCAAGCCTCATTTGCCCGGCCTTCGACAGGCGGTGTGGTCAGGGAGACTTTAAGGGCGTCGCCAAGTTCGCCGGTGATGGCATTCTTCTTCGCACGCGGATGAACTCTCACCGCGAAACTGACACCGTCGTCGGATTCATGGATTGCGAGCATGAAAACTTTGCTGTCATCCTGAGCGAAGCGAAGGATCTATGCAGCCGGCCGATTGCATAGGTCCTTCGCGGCAAAGAAAAACCGCTCAGGATGACAGAATCTTCGTGGCGGTTCTTTCTCCAAAGATCGCCGTCCCCACGCGCACGCAAGTCGAGCCTTCCTCGATCGCGACTTCGAAGTCATGCGACATTCCCATCGAGAGCACACCCAAGCCGACCGCAGGGAGTTTGCGAGCAGCGATGGCGTCGCGCAGTTCACGCACAGCGCGGAAGTAGGGTCGCGCATCTTCCGGATTGTCGGTGAAGGGGGGAATTGTCATCAACCCGCGAAATTCCACCGCTTCGAATCGGGGCGCGGTCGTCAACAATGCTTGCAGTTCGTCCGAATCCGGCGCGACTCCGCTCTTCGCGGCCTCGCCACCGACGTTGATTTCGATCAGCACGCCTAACTTCTTGCCCAAATTCCGCGCCGCCGCATCCAATTTCTCCGCCAGCTTTACCGAATCGACCGAATCCACCGCGCCGAACAGTTCTGCCGCTCTGCCGGCCTTGTTTGTCTGCAGATGTCCGATCATGTGCCAATCGACTCCAAGTAGATCAGCCAGTGCAGCCGCTTTCCCGGCAAACTCCTGCACACGGTTCTCCCCGAACAGGCGCAGTCCGGCGGCATAAACTTCGCGAATTCTTTCTGGCGGATGCGTCTTGCTCACCGCCATCAGCGCGATCTCTTCGGCACGCCGCCCCGCGCGCCGCGCGGCTTCAGCGATTCGTCTGCGCACCGCGGAAATGTTTTCAGGAATGGACATCAGAACCCTAAACCACCAACGACACGAAGGTACACGAAGGAATGCCTGGATTTCCTTCGTGCTCCTTCGTGCCCTTCGTGGTTGACGTATTTACATGATCGCTGTCGGCGGCGCGGGTTCGTCGGGGCTGCCCGCGTTGGCTAGCGGCACACGCACCATGGCGAGGATCAGCACCAGCAGCGCGGCTCCTGCGGCCCAGATCGACGGAGTCCAGTGAATCAGCGTCACATCTTTTCCGGAACCGACCAGGCCTGCGATGACCAGGCCACACAGAGCCTCTCCCGCAATCAGCCCTGAGGCGGTGAGCACTCCGGCATTGTCCACGCGCGCTTTCTGAGCATCGTTCAAGCCGCGGCGGTCGCGCAGTTTGTCGGTCAGCCAGCGAATCACGCCGCCCACGAAAATCGCAAAGGTCGTTCCCAGCGGCAGATACATGCCCACCGAAAACAGCATGACGCTCTTCACTTCAATCATGATCATGGCGATGCCCAGCAGAATGCCGACGACGACCAGGGGCCACGCCATGTCGCCTCCGACGATGCCTTTCGAAAGCATCGCCATCAGGCCTGCCTGCGGAGCGGGGAGAGCCGAACTGCCGAAGTGGTACGCCTTATCGAGGACCGCAAGAGGGAAGAACAACACCAGCGATGCGACCACAACGCCCAGCAAGTCACCGATCTGCATTTTCGAAGGAGTGCCGCCCAGGATGTGGCCTACTTTCAAATCCTGCAGCATCTCGCCCGCCACTGCCGACGACACGCAGATCACCGCCGCCACGCCCAGCACTGCCGCGACTCCGCCTGAGCCAGCGACTCCCAGCGCGACCATGAGCAGGGCCGCGATCACCAGGGTGCACAACGTCAAGCCCGAGACCGGATTATTGGACGAGCCAATCATCCCCACCAAATTGCCTGACACCGCGGCGAAGAAGAAGCCGAGCACCACCATCACCACCGTGGCCACGGCGGCCGCGGTGATGACTTGCGAACTCGAAAGATTCCCGGCGCCGCCGATGAAGAAGTAATACAGCACAAACATCGCGACCATCACCGCGGCTACGCCCGCAAAAATTGCCTTGGCTGGCAGGTCGCGTTCGGTGCGATTGGTCGCGGCATGAGCGGAGGCCGATTTCTTCAGATCAGACACCGCACGCGACATGCCCGCGCCCAATTGCTTGCGCATTTTGAATAAGGTATAGGACGCGCCCACCAGCATCCCGCCCACCGCGATGGGTCGCACGATCGAGTAGTAAATGGCCTGCGCCAGCAGCGGCCAGGCGATGGTTTGCCCAGCTGGAAGCGACGCCTGCACGTAAGGTCCGATGGTGAAAGTTAAAAGCGGCACCAGCAATCCCCAGGCCAGCACCCCGCCTGCAAAGTTCAAGGCCGCGAGCCGCGGACCGATGATGTAGCCCACGCCCAGATACGCCGGGCTGATGTCGGGTGCGGTGAACAACGTGGTTCCACCGGTGATCGTGGTCGCTACATTCGGGTTGGTGCTGGTTCGTAGCAGCAGCTTTTTTCCGAGGGCGCTGATGCTTACGGGGAAAGTATTGCTTGCGGAAAAGACGTTGACCGCACCCAGCAGGTACATCAGGCCGCCGAATCCCATGTTGGCAAACAAAATCTTGGCCGCCTTCGCTCCCTGCTGGCCTGCCTTGTGAATCTCCGATGCCGCGACCGACTCGGGGAAGGGAAGGTCGGAGTCTTCGACCATGACGCGCCGCAGCAGGGTCACGAAGAGAATGCCGAGCGTGCCGCCGATCACCATCAGCGCGACCGAAGTCCAATACTTTTCGCGAGTGAGCCCGGGCCACAGTCCTGCCATCACGAATGCAGGAATCGTGAACACCGCCCCCGCCGCCACCGACTCGCCGATGGACCCCACCGTTCGCGCAATATTTTCTTCCAGCAACGAGCCTTTCATCAGGCGCAGCAACGCCATGCCAATCACCGCTGCGGGATAGGTCGCCGCAATCGTCATCCCAGCTTTCAGCCCGAGATAAGCGTTGGCCGCGCCGAGAACCGCGGTCATCACCAGTCCGATCAGCAGGGCGCGGAAGGTGAACTCCTTCATCTCCATGGTTTCGGGCACATACGGCACATGCTTTTTCTTGCCAGGCAGGTCGATCACGGGAGTGCTCATAGGTGGAATCCTTTTTAGGGCGCAGGATGGAACAAGTGTACGTCTCGAAATGATTTCAAAACATCTGATCTCAAAACAACGGAACGGCGCACGTTAGCACGCGGCGAGGGCGCATGACAAGTGCGGGTCAGTGTCGGGCGCCCACCGGTTGCGTTCGGAAAGCAATTCGTTGAACATATGTGCCCATGGGCCGAGGCAGATCTTCGCAAAGCATGTTCCGGATGCTGGTCCTTATTGGCGTGGCGTTTGCGGGAGTGACCGCGCGCAGCCAAACGTCCGGCGACACGGAATGGCCGAACTACGGCAACGATCCAGGCGGGATGCGGTACTCGCCGCTCTCTCAAGTTAATCGCGAGAATGTCTCAAAACTCAAAGTTGCATGGATATTCCATACCGGGGACGTTTCGGACGGTAGTCACGACAGGAAGCGGAGCGGCTTCGAGGCCACCCCCATTCTCGTCGATGGGACGCTCTATCTCACCACGCCCTTCAATCGAGTGATCGCGCTCGACCCGGAAACCGGAAAACAGAAGTGGTCCTACGATCCTAAGATCGATCTCACTCTCGACTATGGCGATGGATTGGTGAATCGCGGCGTCGCCGCCTGGCTCGATCCCATGCGACCTTCAGGCCAGCCTTGCCACCGCCATATTTACGAGGCGACACTGGATGCTCGACTGGTGTCCCTCGACGCGACGACCGGTAAGCCGTGTTTAGACTTCGGCGACTACGGCCAGGTGAATCTACGAGATGTGCCAGGCTATCGCGCCGGCTGGTACCACATGACTTCACCGCCCGCCGTGATCGACGATCTTGTGGTCGTGGGATCCGCGATTGATGATAACCAGCGCGCGGCCATGCCCTCCGGCGTGGTGCGCGCGTTTGATGCCCGCACTGGCGGGTTGCGCTGGAGTTGGGACCCGATTCCAAATCCCGAGGCCGCAGGTCAAGGCAAGGCTAACGATAAGGAGAGGCAGACCGGCGCCGCAAATGCATGGTCTATCATGGCTGTAGATCCGCAACGCGATCTCATCTTCATTCCGACGGGAAGCGCCAGCCCCGACTACTATGGCGGACTTCGACCCGGTGACAACAAGTGGGCGAATTCAGTCGTGGCTTTGCATGCCAAAACAGGGGAAATCGCTTGGGGATTTCAACTCGTGCATCACGATCTCTGGGATTACGACACCGCCTCGCCACCCTTGCTCACCACCTTGCGGCACAACGGAGAAGACGTTCCGGTAGTCATCCAGGGCAATAAAACCGGACTTCTCTACGTGCTCAATCGCGATACCGGTAAGCCGGTGTTTCCTGTGGAGGAGCGCCCCGTTCCAAAGAGCGACGTGCCCGGCGAAGTCGCATCACCCACGCAAGCTTTCCCCGCTGCTCCGCCACCGCTAGCTGCGCAGAAAGTCTCGGTGGACGACGCCTGGGGCCCGACGCCACAGGATCGCGAGACCTGCCGCACCTGGATTCGCGGACTTCGCAACGAGGGAATTTTTACTCCTCCAAGTCTTCAAGGCACCTTGGCCGTGCCCGGAAACTTAGGCGGCATGACTTGGAGCGGCTATGCCTTTGATCCGCAGCACAGCCTTCTGGTCGTCAACACAAACAACCTGGTTGCCAAAATAAAACTCATCCCTCGCGCGGATTTCTGGCGGGACGAGGTTCGCACCGAGAACGGCGATTACGCTCCCCAGACCGGAGCCTCGTATGGGCTGTTTCGCCGATTCCTGCAGTCTCACTCGGACTTGCCGTGCACCGCGCCTCCGTGGGGTCTGCTCACCGCGGTGGACATGATCGAGGGTAAGATTCGCTGGCAAATTCCGCTGGGTTCGATGCAGGACTTTGGCGGCAAGCAGCCGCTGGTTCCGCCGGGATCGATCAACCTTGGAGGTCCGATCGTTACCGCCGGAGGGTTGGTCTTCATCGCGGGCACTTTCGATCCATATATCCGCGCCTTTGATATTGAGACTGGCAAGGAACTGTGGAAGGCAGAGCTCCCCGCTCGAGGACACGCCACGCCTATGACCTACCGCCTCGGTGCAAACGGGAAACAATACGTAGTCATCGCTGCCGGTGGCCATCCCAAGATCACCGAAGAGTCCCTTGGAGATGCACTCGTCGCCTTCACCCTCCCCTGATCCAGCCGATTAGCGAATCTCTTGTGCAAGCCGAAAAGGAAAGCGGCAACGGCACCACCGCAATCGTGCTGGCTCGTACGGCAGCGGACCGTTGAAGTCTGCTGTTTTTGGTGTAAAATTGGGCCAATCAGTCCTTCTTGTCTGACCGGATGTTTCTGAGGTGTAGGTATGAATGAGTCCCCCGATTGGCATTTGACTCGCCCGTATTTTTGCCGCGATTGTGGCAGCGAAGTTGGATTCCGCTCGCGCCGCCGTACTTTGACCGAGCGGTATATTCTCCCGCTGTTTGTTCTGCAGCCTGTGCGCTGCGGAGAATGTTTCCGGCGGGACTACCGGCTGATCTTTACCCAGGTCCGCGATCGGTTGCCGGATGCGCCGCTAAAGATCATGCCGGGCAAAGCGGCAACTGCCTCGCCCGCCAAAGTGGCGAGCCGCTCCAAGAGCAACGTTGCCTAGCGACCGTGATCGCCGCTATACTGCAGGAGTTGCAGTAGAGATAGGCCGCGGCGGATTTCCGCCCGCGATGACGAGGAGGCCGTCTTCAGCAGTAGCGAGGACCGAATCCGGGCGAGCCACGTCAGTATTGCAGTAGTAGGGCGTTCTATTGTTCCGCAGCAGACTTGGCCCACTCGGGGACGAGTCTGGGCCACTCGAGTCGCTGAAAGTCTCTTCTCTGTTTTCTTTCCTTCCGATTGCCGAATTTGCGGCGAGCCTTTGTTGAATATCTCGCGGCTTCCCGTATGCCCCCTTTGCCTAAGTAGCATCCTTCCGGTTCGCGGCAAGGTTTGTTCGATTTGCGGGGACCGTGTATTTTCCGCGTACGCGGAAAGCGATCCCGAAGGGTTGCGGCGATGTCCGGTATGCCGGCGGCTCAAGCGACCTTTTGACCGCGCGGTGGCGTACGGAAGTTATGAGAGTGGCCTGCGCGAACTGATCCACCTGCTGAAGTATACCGGCGTGCGCCCGGCAGCCACGGTACTGGGACGCATGCTGGCCGAGGCCCTGATTCGCCTGGAGCCTGCTTTTGAGCAACTGACGTTTGAGCAGGCGCCTGTCCTCGTGATCCCGGTGCCACTGTATAAGGCCAAGAAGCGTCAGCGCGGGTTTAACCAAGCGGATCTGATTGCTCGCGCGGCGCTGAAGGTTCATCCCGCGAGCGCGCGTTTGCAGCTTGCTGCTGACCTTCTGCTGCGCACCCGCGAGACTGCTTCCCAGATCGGCTTGAGCAACCATCAGCGTCGCGCAAACTTGCGCGGAGCTTTTGCCGTCCAGCGTCGTGGAGAACTCACCGGCCGCGAGGTGATTCTGGTGGATGATGTTTACACGACTGGGGCGACCGCCACCGAATGCGCCGAGGTGTTGCGGCGCGCCGGAGCCTCCAAGGTGTGGGTCGCGACGGTCGCGCGGACCCAGAAATTAGCATCTAATTATGAGCAGTTCCGGCCGGATACGGACGAGGAAGATACCGCCGGCATCAGGCCCGACGAGGAACAAGAACAGACTGTGGCTCACGCCGCGGGTAGTTGAGAACAGGATTGGGGACAGCCGGTTTCAGACGTTCAAGGATTTTGACTCGAAACTTTGAAACCTGAAACTCGAAACTTTTTTATGACACTGAGGATGGACCACGACGGAGGATCCCGGCATGCCGCCGGCCTGTTCTCGCTGGCGGCGGCTGCACACCGGCCGGGGGACGGGCATGCTCTGCTTGCGCCTGTGCTGGTGTTGAACGCGTCCTATGAACCCATCAACGTGTGTGCCGCGCGCCGCGCGCTGGTTCTCGTGCTCAAGGGCGTAGCCATGACCGAAGAAGAAAACGGACATTTTCTGCATTCGGCCCGCGTGGCCATGCGCCTACCCTCGGTAATTCGCCTGCTGGAGTATCGCCGGATTCCGCACCAGAGCCGGGCGCTCTCCCGCAAGAACATCCTGCTGCGCGATCGCAACACCTGCCAATATTGCGCGACGGTGTTGTCCTCCAGTGAACTGACTCTCGACCACGTGATCCCGCGCTCGCGCGGAGGCTCGTCGACTTGGGAAAACCTGGTGGCCTGCTGCCACACCTGCAATCGTCGCAAGGGCAACCAGCATCCCGCTGAAGCCGGCATGAAGCTGATGCGCGAACCCCGCGCCTTCAACCTGCACACCAGCCGCCACATCATGCGCTTGATGGGCCGGTCGGATGATAAGTGGAGAAAGTATTTGTTCTACTAAGGTTTCAAGGTTTCAAGGTTTCAAGGTTCCAGGGTTTCAAGGTTTCAAAGTGGAACTGCAGCGTCCCGTTGCTCGCGAAAGAAATTGATAGCCTGCAGCGTCAAGTCTAGACTTCTGTGTGGCGCGCTCCTACCGTGATCTTCTGGTTTGGCAAAAAGCCAAGACTCTTTCCGTCGAAATCTACCGGGCGACTGAGCAATTTCCGAGGACTGAGACCTACGGTCTAACATCGCAGATCAGACGAGCCGCCGTCTCAGTCGCGTCCAACATCGCTGAAGGTCAAGGTCGGCTTTCTCGGACAGGCCAGAGGATCTTTGCTGGAACTGGATACGCAACTTGGTATTGCACTGGATCTGAATTACCTAACCGCGGATGTACACCGAAAAATGGACCACGAAGCCTACCAGGTTCTAGGACTCCTAAATCGCCTTATCGAATCTTTGCGTAAGAAGCCTTTGAAACCTTGAAACCTTGAAACTCTGAAACCTTGCTACTGTGGCTTCTTCTCCTCCGGCTTCTGGTCTGGCGTCTTGTCGCTCTTCGGTATCACTTTGCCTTCATAGAGAATCTTGGAATTCGCGCCGAATCGTTTGTAGTCTTCGTACTTCACGATTTCCTTGATGTGCACATCTTCCATCTTGAAGTGC
>Ga0209733_1000075_pt1 | contig 12557 bp, 10 predicted proteins | sample BlaSpr_A8_OM2_M1_FD_187976 | JGI IMG/M metagenome (GOLD analysis project Ga0209733, IMG submission 187976) | Forest soil microbial communities from Thunder Bay, Ontario, Canada - Black Spruce, Ontario site 2_A8_OM2_M1 (SPAdes) (version 2) | ecosystem: Environmental > Terrestrial > Soil > Boreal...
TTTCTCCATCCTGAAACATGGCTCCCTCGGAAACCAGGACGACGGAATAGTGGCTTGGATTCTTGTTCCGATCATGCACCAGCAGCTCGGTGAGGCGCTCGATATCGAACTTGTGCTCGGGGATCACGCAGCGGTTCGCGGCTCCGGCCATGGTGGGCAGCATGGCGGTGAATCCGGCATAACGGCCGAAAACCTCGAGGACCAGAAAACGTTCGTGCGAGCCGGCGCTGGTGCGCAGACTGTTGGTCATGGAAATGGTACGGGTGACCGCGGTGCTAAAGCCGATGCAGTAGTCGGTGCCGGGAACATCGTTGTCCATGGTCTTGGGAATGGCGACGACTTTCACGCCTTCCTGGTAGAGCCGCACGCCATAGCTCAGCGTGTCGTCGCCGCCGATGGGAATGAGGTAGTCGATGCCGAGCCAGTCCAGGTTCTTCAGCACTTCGCCCGTCAGGTCGTTCTTTTCGGCGTTATAGGTAGATTGCAGGTGAGTCGGAACGCTGGACTTCTTTACCCTGCTGGGATTGGTGCGCGAGCTATGCAGGAACGTACCGCCGGTGCGGCCGGTGCGGTTGACCAAATCTTCTGACAACGTTTGAAAATTTTCGCTGTTGTCGTAGTCCTTCTCGCGGACGATATCGACCAGTCCCGCCCAACCGCGACGGATGCCAATGACCTCGCAACCCTCACGCAGGGCGCGGATGGTTACGGCGCGGATGGCGGGGTTCAGGCCGGGAACGTCGCCGCCGCCGGTGAGGATTCCAATTACACCTTTTTTGGTTTTCACGTTGTCCTTTAGTGTCGCAGAAGTCGGTCGCCCGTGCTCGTTTGTAAGAGCGGTATGCTTGATTTTGCAGTCGCATCCCGACAGGGTCTGTGATTTAGATCATGCGGGAATGTGACTTGGACACAGGGCTCTCCGGAAAAAAGAAAATGAGTTACGAGGGGCGGGGTCGACGACCTTCCATCCGCAACGATTTAGGAAAATTGCGGGAATCTGGACCTAAGACTGAAGCGATCCCGGGAGTCGTTCGAGGGCCGCAGCCATCTTCCGGTTGGGGCAGAAAATGTAGCGGCATCGGTCCGGCGCCTTACGGGATGGCAAAATTCCTCATCCCCCAAGGCATCGCGGATTAACAGCCTTGTTACCGGTTAGTACATCATCTCCCGAACGGCCACGATCCTGTAGTTGAGGGACTTGCTCAGCGCAGAGGACCAGCAGCTGTCGTAATTAATGCCGGCGTTACCGCCGCCGTTCCAGTTCAAGTTTGGAATTCCAGGAGCGCCCGTGGGAAGAAGCAGATGTGCTGGGGTGTAGATGCCACTGTTATCGTATAAATTGGCTACCAGCAACGAGCCGTTGAGGGTGCCGTTACCGCCGCCGTTCTTGGTCATGGTGCCTTTACCGATGACCAGAATGAGTCCGTTATAGCTGGGATTGCCGCTCATCGTTAAATTGCCTTCGACGAGCAGAATGCCTGATCCAGAGAATCCACCACCTAAAGCGAGGTCTCCCGTAACCACATTAATAACGGGTGCGGCATTGGTACCGGGATTCGTAATGCCACCGGCGTTCCCGTAGACGATGTTCGCGGGAGACGCCATCATCATTACCTGGCTCTGCAGTGCTTCCAGGCCACCGACCGTCGCTAAAGGACCCAAGGCTGTACTGACGTTCGCCACGCTTGGGGAACCACCAATGCCTGTATAGCTGCCCGGACGAGGAATGGCGGTCGTGAGCGCGGTAACCGAGGCAGCGTTATAAGCACCCACCGCGGGCTCGTTTGCCGCTGCTGGACAACCAGCGCCAGCGTTAGGCCCTTGCGCTATGTCATTTCCGGATACGCCGAATGCATTCGAGTTCGGAGCACCGTAGACGGGAGTTGGACCATCGAAAATCATGGCCCCAGGCAATGTCGGAAATGTCAGGGCGGCGGTTTCGGCTTGCATCATGCGGCGCGAACCACTGGGCGTGACGGCGAGCGTGGTCATCACATACACCGGCAAGTAACTCGAACCAGCGTTGGAGCAAGTGGTTAAGGGCGTGCCCACCAGGGGTGTCGCAATTTCGCCCGAACCGGTCCAGCAGACAATGTTCTGCTTATCTGCAATATTTCCGTCTACGGTGTTCGTAGAGGTGGTGCCGGAAGAGGTCAGATTGGTCTTCAGGTTCACCCGGGTCCACTTCCAGGACGCGGGCGGGACGCCGGCAATGGCGTAAGAGGCACTGGCAAGTTGTGTCGTATATCCCGGCACGGTCCCGGGGCAGGCGACGAGGGTAATACGCGTAAGTTCGCCGCAGTATTCAGTATCGGGATAAGCGTTGGCGGGGGTTATGGCCCAGGGCGTGTCCGCCTCGCCATTTGTCGGATTCAGAACGTACAGCACGCTACTCGGGTTTCCTAGCACGGCAGTAGGGAAGCTGCCGTTCAAGCTGTTGCTTGCGTTAGTCCGCATGCGATCGCGAACTTCCTCGATGCCGGCTTTCGCGCCAAACAATGCGGTCTGCTCATCTCGAAAATTGGCGCTGGTAATGGTGTCGGTATTGGTCAGCATGATCATGCCTGCGCCAATCGCCGTGATCAGCAGCAAGGTAAAGATCGCAACCAACAGGGCAACGCCGCATTCGGAATGCCGGTCGTGCTTTCTAAAGGTGTGTGTCATATGTCAGCCTCCTCGATCAGCAGGTCATGGCTCCGCCAGCAGCCAGCGAGCAGTTATTCAGCGAAACCTCTCCCTCAAAACTGGTCTGGATGGGTTGACCGGTTTTTTGGTCGATCACATTGTTATTCTGAATCGTCAACGAGATATGGATCGTCTTCACGGAAGCAATCACTGTCGGGTTGTTGGTAATGTCCGCCGGCACGGGGACCGCGACCCCGTTCGTATCGAAGTAGGTAAAAATGATAGGAGTCGTGAGATCGTTCACTTCCGTTCCCCAGTCGGCTGGGCCCTGAGCCAGGGGAGCGGTGCCGGTTACCTTCGGAATGGCACTACGCTGGAGGCACAGCGCGCAGGTTCCCGAGCCGTTGATCATGTATTGGACGCTCTGCACGATGCCGCTGCCATTGATATCGCCCTCGAACCAGACTGAGGTCGCCGTGATTTTCACCAGACCGACGGCAACGCGGGCATCGTTGGCGGGCGGAACAGTGACGATGTTATTTACGATGTGGCCATTGGGATAACCGATCTGGTTGATGTCGCGAAAGAACTGATCCACAAAGTCACGGGCCTGGTCGAAGTTATCGACCTTCACTTGCTCGGCGCCAATGCGTTGCGAGGCAGTTCCTAACTGCGAAAGGATTGCGCCCGTGACGATGCTCAGAATTGCGATGACAAGCATCAACTCAATGAGCGTAGAGCCCAACTGGCGGACGTCGCGGCGATGGATATGGGGCTTCATGATTTATGTTCCCTGTCCCACGATGGTTCGAATGGTGACCACCGGGGCGAAAACCATCCGGTTATTCCCGGCGGACTTCAATTGCGCCGACACCGTCAGACGCTTGGCATAAGCATTGGTAGAACCATCAGAGTTGGTGATGGCCGCGATATTCCATCGCACGTCGTAAGTTGCCTGCCGCCCCAATGTGTCGCAGTCGGTATAAGGCATGTTGTAGTTGGCGACGGTGGCTGCCGCGAAGTTAAGATCGCCCGACGCGGTGACCGGCGGTCCGCCTACGGCGGTACTCACGTTGTAAGCCGTATTCGTGCAGTCGGTGATCGTCACAATCGCGTTATTATTGGCGGGGACGGCCATGATCCTTTCCGTGACCGTTTGCGCCAGGACAGTGGAATTGCTGAGCTGCTTGCTGGCGGCGTCGCCCCCGATCGCTCGGACCACCAGCGCCATCGAGCCCACCACACCGATTGCGAGAACCACCATCGCGATCATCAGCTCGAGGAGCGTCATCCCGCGCTGTTGACGGGATGTGGAAATCTTGTTTCGGTTAGAGATCATTGCCATGCCGCTCCATTCCATGTGACAGCCTTGGTTCTGCCGCCTCTCGTCACAACCACGGCGGCCCAGCCCACGCTAGCGGGGCGCTGGTCCTTGAGGTAGTAAACAAAATAGCCAGCTGCAGGGGTGACGCAGACTCCGGGAGCCCAAGCACAAGGCAAGCCGCGAGAGGAGTAGCCCAGCGTGGTCGCATTGTCGTAGGTAACGCCCGCCGTGTCGCCGACCAGCACATAGGGAGTAGGCGTTCCACCCAAACCGTTGGGGGCGCCGGCGGCCGGTTTAACTGTCGGACTAAACGCAAGCACGGGCTCGAGAGGGTCCAAAACACCGTTCGCATTGAGGTCGACCCATACCTCTTCTGCGCCGGCGTTGTTTTGGTAGCGGATGGGGTAGATGGCATTTTGTCTTGCCGCTTGAATCCTTGCCCGCTGCAGGAATCCGGACAGATCGCTGGCCGCAGATTTCAAACGAATGTTGTAAGAAGCCGTGAGGAACATGGGAATGGCAATCGCCGCCAGGATCATCGAAATAGCGACGACGATCATAAGTTCGAGCAGGCTAAACCCGCCCGAGACACTGAGAGCTCTCCCGGAGCGCCGGGCTGTGCTTTCGACAGTTGTTCGCAGAGATTTGTTGAGCATGGTTTCTGTAACACCGCACGGGGACGGCACTTTCACCGTCCTCACTAGCAAAAGGATAAGCAATGGCAGGCCATGGCAATAGATAACGAAAGTTATGTTACGGGGGGTTACATTCGTTGGCGGTGAGCGGTTTGCAAGAAAGGTTTAGTCTGAAAATAAAAGGGATATTCGAGACCCTGTATGGGTCACATGCAGGAATTTCCGCCCTAGCCGCGACGAGAAGTTACTGTCCCGGCACTGCAAGCCCAATGGGACTATTACGTGGCAAAAGAGACGGATTAATTGCGCGGCAGATCCGGGATAGCCGACCCGGCTCCAGGTATCCCGCCGGTCTCGCCCGAACTAGGTCCCTCTGCCGAGTGAGCCTTTCGTAACTGGAGAATCTTCCCTACGCAGCCTTCTTGCGAGGGACCTTCGCGCCTTTCTTGCGAGCTTCGGAGAGGCCGATAGCGATTGCCTGCTTGCGGCTCTTTACGGTTCCACCCTTGCCTCCGCGTCCTGATTTCAGCGTGCCGCGCTTTTTGCGGCGCAATGCGCTGGCAACGATTTTTCCCGCCGCCTTCCCGTATTTTCGTCGTCCCGAAGATTTGCGCTGTGCCATGATTTCCCTCCTGGAGATTTAGAGTGCCCAACAGTGTAAGAGGTTGGCGTTTGATTCCAGCGCTTGCATCATGGAAAGGGTCCGTGCGCGACAAGGAATCAATGAGACGGGCGCATGAGAGGCAACATCGGTCTGAGGCGTTCCATCAAAATCAAGAGAGCATCGAACTGCAAAAGCGAATTTTGCAAGGAGATCCCGGTGACATTGCCGATTTCCAAGGCGTATCCTCCGATGGAAGCGATGCCGGCGACCAGTCTTCCGGAGGGACCACAATGGCAGTACGAGCCCAAATGGGACGGCTTTCGCTGCCTGGTTTTTCGCGATAACAAAAGGATTGATCTGCAGTCCAAGTCTGGTAAACCTCTCACCAGATATTTTCCCGAACTCGTGGCGGCTCTCGGCCGTCTGCGAGCTACCCGGTGCGTCCTGGACGGCGAGATTGTGATCCCCGTAGACGGCGATCTTTCGTTTGATCAACTGCTGATGCGAATTCATCCTTCCGCGAAGCGAGCAGGACCGCTTGTGGGATCGCTCCTGTTGGGACTCTACAACAAGGCGGGCGAACTTGATCACGTGGGATTCACTTCGTCGATCAGCGCAGAGGCGCGGCCAAGCCTGACACGGAAGCTAGAGTGGAGCGGGAAAATCAGTCAGCGCTGGATTTGCTTTGAGAGGACGAAGCAGCGTCGGGTGAGCATCGGCTTTACTCGCTAGTCGGTCGCGGAAGCTTTGCATGTCTTTGCGATCTCGATAACTGCCCGCCTGGCACTGGCGATGGCGCCATGCACGGTACCGTTGTTCCCTGTAACATCCGCCGCTTCTCCTGCGAAAAACAACGTGTCCTTCACAGGACGGCTCAACACGTCTGGCGCATCTGCGGACCCGGCCTTCACATAACTGTAAGCACCTCGCGAATACGGATCGGCCTGCCAGTCGTGGAAATAAGCAATTTCCAGCAAGCGCTCCATTTCAGTGTTGCCCACGTCCAGTAGGCCACCGAGGGTCTGTAAGGCACGCGTGACCACTGGGACACTCTCCGACTCAAGCCTCGCGGCGGATTGCCAGGGGGCCCAGCCAGTAATGATCGGGAAGCGATCGGGCATCGCGGTCCACCAGGTGGGGAACCAATTATCTTGCGAAAAAAGAAAACTCATCTGCGCCAAGGTTTTGTCGTTGCTGTCAGCCGAACGGATCCGATCCCAGAAGCGCTCTCGAAAATGAAGAACGACGCGGAGAACCTTTCCCATTTCCATGCCAGCAATCGAGTCGAATTTCCCTTGCGGTAGCACCGGAGAAAATTCGATCGCCCCAGCTTCGCCCCTGCGAGGCTGTAGCACCCCGAGCGGGACGGTTATGAGCACTCGGCTTGCATCAAGCTTGATTGCTTGCTTGCCGCAAACAGCGTCAATTGATACGTTCCCTGGACGCCAAACCACGCGATGCACGACAGTATTGGTACGGACGCTGATACGCGCCTTCGCTACGCGCCGTTGGAGAAGGTCGAGCAGGGGCTGGTAACCTCCGCGTGCGCGGAATGCCCGGTCGCCCTCAATCTTTTCCTCAGCTCTCATTTGCCGAACCAGCCAATGAACGCTGACCTGCGCGGGATCGGCCGCGTTAAAACCAGCCACATAACTCAGAGCGTGTTTCTTGGCATCCGCGGACGCATCAGGGCAGCAGCGCTTCAGGAAATTGGCGAAAGACTCATCTGGCCTGTCGTCATTCATGCGCTGCAAAATTTCATCGACCTCCGAGAAAAAGTCGCAGGGCGAAAGATGGCCGTTCTGAGCGCACCAATTGTCCCCGTCTACTTCGCGGATCGGAATTTTGCTTTGCCGGAGCGCGTCCATAATTTCCGGAGGACGCCCGTGGATGAACTCCGCTCCCAATTCAATGGGAAATTGCTGTTGGAGGTCATTCAGGGTGAAGATTCTGCCACCGATGCGATCGCGGGCCTCGAGGACGATGACCGACAGACCGGTCTCGGCCAGTTCCGCGGCTGCCACCAGCCCAGCGGCACCCGCGCCTATTACGATCACATCGACACGCTCCGGTTGCCCGAATTTATCGTTTCGACTGAATACCTTTGATTTTCGCATCGCGAAGAAAGCCGGGACTGATGAGTTAGTCGCTTGACTGCAATGCTAGGCGGCTTCTGCCTTTCTTGCCAAGTCGGCCACAATTTTTAAGATCGTTGATAAATCCCTGCATCTGGAGATGCCGAGCGTCCTCGTCAGGCGCTCGCAGGATGGAGGAGGGATGTACCGCGGCTAAGAGCACTCTTTCAAGTGGCGGCCTAAACGGAGGGCCTAGAGCCATTTCTCTGCTGGTGCGGAGCACGCGGCAATACGATTCTCACCACGCAGCCTCGCCCGTGGGTTCGATTGGAGATTTCGATTGAACCTCCATGAGCCTCCGCAATCTGACGCGAGAGCACCAACCCAACCCCACTGCCGCTGGGTTTTGTCGTATAGAACGGGGTGAAAACATTCGCCGGATTCAGAAGGCCAGGGCCGTCATCTTCGACGAGCAAGTTCACCTCTGCTTCCGTGGTATCCCAATGCACACTCACCTTTCGATCCCGATCTGAATTGGAACTTGAGTCCGCTGTCGGATGCTTCGGCTGAACAGTGGTCGTCGACAGTTCGAGAACGGCGTCCGCGGCATTGCGAACGAGGTTGATCAGCATTTGTTCAAGCTGATCAGGATCGGCAATAAATACCAAGTCCGGTCCCGGCCGCACGCAAACCTTGATTCGAGTTTCCAGACTCGCGACTCGGGCCACAAGTTTCGAAAGTTCCACATCGCGCAGAACCGGGGCAGGCATCTGTGCCAGCCGGCGATAGGCTTCGAGAAACCGATGCAGAGAGGCCGAACGCGCCTCAATAATCTCCAACCCGTGCTGCAAGTCGTGGCGCACATCGGCGTCCATGGCGGTCGAGGCGACCCGCGAGTTGAGGCTTCCGGCAATGGATTTGATCGGCGCCAGCGAATTGCTTAATTCATGTCCCAGAACCCGAATGAGCCTCTGCCACGCTCGCCGTTCTTCATCGCGCAGGGCGCGGCTCACGTCCGACAGAACCACCAGCGTGTGTGGGACCCCATATTGACGAAACGAACTGCGGCGCAGCAGCCATCGGGCCTGGGTGTCCTTGAGGTCGAGTTCCACCAAGCTCTCGTTGTCGGAAGCAAGACATTGCTGCAAGTTCAATTCGGTGGCAGTCCGCCCTAACATCCGCGTCTTCGATTGCCGCAGCAGGTGCTCGCCCGCAGGGTTTACCAGACGCAAGATGGAGGCGGGATCGAACGCAAACAGCGGCGCGTCAATCTCGTCCACGACGCGCTGCAGCAAGGCGGTCGCTTCAATAGCGCGGATCTTTTCGTCCGAAAGCATGTCCGCCAAGGCGTTCACTTCCAGAGAAAGTTCTCCGAGCGCATCCTCAGAGACAGCGTTGCGCGCGCGGAATGAATAGTCTTCCTCCCGCAGTGCGCCGATCACGTTGGAGAGAGTTTGGAGGGGTCGCGTGGTTTGCTCCTGAAGCGCCAAGGCCAATAGCCACCACACGAACAGTTCAAGGGCGATCAGAGTGAGTCGCGATTCGAGGGCCCACGGCTGCGTCCATACCAGAATGATGCTTACGAAAAGACCAGGAAGCGCAACCAGAAAACAGTAGAGGTTGACTCGATGCTCATAAAGGAGGCGAACTCGTTTTCGCGGCGGCCGAGATCCTGATTTCGGCGGCGGCGAGTTAGACGCCATACTTCTCCATCCGCCGGTAGAGCGCGCCTCTGCTCAGTCCCAGCGCCTCGGCGGCCTGGCTGACGTTGCCTTGGTAACGCTGAAGCGCTTTGCGGACCAACATGGCTTCAACAGCTTCGAGACTGAGGTCTTCCAAGCCCTGGCTCTGGATGCGTTGAGTATTCAGCGCCAAATCGGCGGGCTGGATCTCATCGGTGCGGCACATGAGGACGGCGCGTTCAATGGTGTGCTCCAGTTCCCGGACATTGCCGGGCCACGAATATTGCATCAACGTCTGAACGGCGGCAGGATCAAAGCCCTGCACCGGGCGCCTGTAGCGGGCGGCATAACGCGCGAGAAAATGCGCCGCCAGCGCAGGGACGTCTTCACGACGCTCGCGCAGAGCGGGTAGATGGATCTCGACTGTGTTCAGACGAAACAGCAGATCTTCCCGGAATTGCCCGGAAGCGCAGGCGGCAGAAAGATCGCTGTTGGTGGCCGAGAGAACGCGAACGTTGACCCGCCGTGAGCGCGACGACCCGACACGCTCGACTTCACCGGATTCCAGGACGCGCAACAATTTTGCCTGCTGCCGAAGGGGAACGTTCCCGATCTCGTCCAAAAAAATCGTGCCGCCATCGGCCAATTCGAAGCGCCCGATGCGGTCGGTGCGTGCATCCGTGAAAGCGCCCTTCACGTGTCCAAACAGTTCGCTTTCGAAAACTCCATCGGGAATCGCTCCCGTGTTCACCGCGACCAAGGCCCGCGGGGCCCGCGCCGAGAGCGCATGCAACGTTTGCGCCACGATTTCTTTTCCGGTTCCGTGCTCGCCGGTGATCAGGACATTTGCATCGGAGGGTCCCACCCGCGCAATAGTTTCGAGCACAGATTGCATGGCGGGGGCAGCGGCAATGAAGTCCGGCCGGCCTTCGGCGCGAAGCAGACGATTTTCCGCTTCCAGCCGGGCTGCCCTCTGCAGAGCACGATGCAGCTCGACCTGGGTGCGAAGAATCGAGAGCAGCCGCTCGTTCTCCCATGGTTTCTGCACAAAATCTCTTGCTCCGCGCCGCATGGCTTCAACGGCGAGTTCGACGTTGGCCCACGCGGTCATCACAATCACCGGAATGGTGGCGTCGAGGGAAACAATTTGCGAGAGCAGATCGAGACCTTCCTGTCCGGAGGTGGTGTCCCGGGTGTAGTTGAGATCGATGAGGACCGCGTCGTAAGAGTTGCTGGCAAGGGCTTCGCGCACCAAGGCGGGCGAACGCACCTTATCCATCTTGTAACCTTGCGGACGCAGCAGCAATTCCAGGGCTTCCAGAATGTGCTCCTGGTCATCGGCAGCGAGTACACGGGGAGGTACCGCGGCGTCAGACTTAAGTTGCGATAGCTCCAGGTCGGACTTGGTCGAGGTTGGCATGCGGGTTTACGGCGACTGGCGCGAGACTACGCCCTTGATCGCGTCCTGTAACAGTATGCCATTATGTTCCAAGGTTGCGCCGGTTGTGCGGTCCAGTTCAACTTTGGCCTTTTCGTACGTGGTCTGGGCGCTGACCAGGTCCAGTTCCGCTAATGCAAGATCGCGCTGGGCAGACAGTGTTTGATAGGTCGATCCCGAACCCAGTTCCTGTTCCTTCTTGGTGATCTCAAAGGTGCGCTGCGCCAGGTCTCTGGCCTTGCGCGCCGCCTGAACGCGGGCTCCGGTCTGGTCGAGTGCGTATTGAGCATTGCGCACTTCGATGCGAACCTGCTTTTTCAGTTGCTCCATGCGCAACTCGGACTGTCGGTACTCCAGCTCGGATCGGTACTGATCCGCTTTGGCGACTCGATTTCTTATCGGGATGTTTAGGTTCAATCCTAAGTAGTAATCCGGCGCAGTATTGTTGAAAGCGTTTTGCAGCGCGCCGGCAAAGTCGCCCGGAACGGTCGTCGTATTCTGGCCGAGGTTGTAAATGGGATTCAACGGTCCAGCAAGACCTGAGCCCCCGTAAAAGCCCACCAACGAAAGGGAAGGCAACAGGGCGTTGCGCGCGGCACGGCGGCTTATCTGGCGGTTCACTAAATCGATATCACTCTCGGCGAGTTCGGGCCGGCTGTGCAGGGCGGCGGAAATCAAGTCGGCAATTGGCACGCTTGGCTGCGTCTCAACCCCATGCATCCGGTCGGTGGGAATCACCCGCATAGCTTCAAGAGCGGGATCGTCCAGGCTTTTGGTGATCGCGTTCTTCATCAAAGTTTCCTGAAGCTGGAGACTGGTGCGAGCCACCGTCAAATCCTGGTCCCGGCGTGACACCTCGGCCTCGGCGCGCATTACGTCCATCTCCGGAACGCTTTCCAACTGCAATTGTTTTCGCGTGTTGTCGAGGGTCTGCTGCGCGAACGCGAAAGACTGTTCGTTCACCTGCGTCTGCTCGTAGGCGCTGACCAAGTCCCAATAAATGTTCTCGATTTGCGTGACCGTGGCGATTACCTGGTCTCTGAAGCCAATATCGGAAATTTTCTTGTTGTTTTGCGCGATTCTCAAGTAGCGCAGGTTCGGACCGAACCCGAAGCCCGCCAGCAATTCCTGCTGAAATTGAAAGCGAAATGTGGAGGTTAGGGAGGGGGACAGGTTGAAGAACGGACTATTCGTGGTTTGTCGGCCATTCGTGAAAGAAAAATTGAAGTTCGTGCCGGTAGGAAAGGATTGCGTATAAACAGCGCTGACTTGCCCGGTATTGAGCTGCAGCAATGGCACACCGTAAATCTGCCGGTTCGCCAGAGGCGTGGTCTGATGCTCCTCTCCACCGGCGAGACTTAGGAATGGATCATAGGACGAAACGAGAGTTCCGGTGCCTAGGGTAGACTGCACCAAGCCCGAAGCGCCTGCTCCGGCGCCGCCGGCGCCGCCGGTCGTACCGCCCGCACCAGCGCCGGGAGCGCCGGTTCCGAATCCGCCAACGCCACCGCCGGGCGTGCCCTGCACGACACCCGTGTTCACACCACGAAAAAATCCTCCGGCCTGCGTGCGCAAAATGTCAGTATTCGCGATTGGAAGATTGTAGCGGGCAATGGCCAAATCCAAATTGTTCTCTAGGGCAAGATCAATCGCATCTTTCAGAGAGAGGTAGAGCTGGCCGTCGCGAACGAGTTGCTCGAGACGCGGCGAGTTCGCCAGATCAGGCTCTGGAACCTGGTCCGGCTCGTACGCGTGCAACGGATTGTGCGACTTTGGGATGTCGTACTGCACCGGAATAGAAGGTTCTTGAGTTATCGATGCGGCTGTCCCGGCCGGCGCGGTGGTTTGCGCCGCTAAGCTCGCAACCAGGGTCCCGCACATAAAGACTGCCCTGGTCCGTTTCATGAATCCGAAAGTAAATGAGCTCAAGATGCGCTGACCTCCGCTGGCGGGGTGAGTGTGGGATTCGAGGTATCTCCGACCAACCAGCCATCCCGCAACTGGATGGTGCGGCTTCCGTAGCTCGCATTGGTTTCTGAGTGGGTGACCTGCACAATGGTGGTGCCCTGTTCGTTCAGTCCGCGAAAGAGGTCCATAATCTCCTTGGCCTGGCCCGAGTGCAGGTTTCCCGTCGGCTCGTCGGCAAGCAGAAGCGGCGGTTTGTGAATCACGGC
>Ga0209733_1000079_pt1 | contig 12438 bp, 14 predicted proteins | sample BlaSpr_A8_OM2_M1_FD_187976 | JGI IMG/M metagenome (GOLD analysis project Ga0209733, IMG submission 187976) | Forest soil microbial communities from Thunder Bay, Ontario, Canada - Black Spruce, Ontario site 2_A8_OM2_M1 (SPAdes) (version 2) | ecosystem: Environmental > Terrestrial > Soil > Boreal...
AACCCGATTGGCCTCACCGTCGTCGAACTCCTCCGTCGCGAAGGCAGTTCCTTGCATGTTCGTGGCTTAGATATGCTCGACGGAACGCCGATTCTCGATCTTAAGCCGTATCTGTCGAGTATCCCGGCGGAAAAGTTACGGCGCGGCTGGCTGGACGAATCCGAGGCGAGGCGCGCAAAATAGTCGACCGAGGCCCAAGTGAGGCGGAGGCTACATGAGAACCAGACTCGCCGTAATCCTTATGTGTTGCTTGTCGGTGCCGAGCATCCTGGCGCAGACGACCAAGAGTGAGTTCTTCAAGACTTCCGATGGCATCCGGATTCACTACCTGGAAGTGGGCAGCGGTCGGCCCATCGTATTCATTCCGGGTTGGACGATGCCGGCCTGGATATGGCAGAAGCAAATCGATGAATTCTCGAAAAAGTACCGCGTCATTGCGGTCGACCCGCGTTCCCAGGGCGAGAGTGACAAGCCGACGTATGGCCATCTACCGGAAACCCGCGCTCGCGACTACAAAGAACTGGTGGATCACGTTGGTTTGAAGCAGCCGATCTTCGTCGGCTGGTCCATGGCGTGCGGCGAACTGTCGAAATATGCTGAACAGTTCGGCACCGCTAATGTCGGCGGCTTTGTGCTGGTCGACGGCTTTGTCTCCACGAATGCCAGCCCCGAACTCGTCACCGCCGCCCCCGAATGGATGAACCAACTGCAACAGGACCGCCAGAAACAAGCCGACGGTTTCGTCCGAAGCATGTTCAAAAAGCCACAGACAGACGAGTACCTCAGGCGAGTCATCGATGCTTCCGTCCAGGTTCCGGCCGACACCGCGGTAACCCTTGTCTACAACATGATTGCCGCAAAAGATTTCTCCGACGGCTTTGCCCGGGCAAATCGGCCAATTCTCTTTGCCTATCAGCCGGACTCGCAGCAAAGCGCCGACTTCCTCAAATCGAAGCTCGGTGACAAGGTTCGATTCGAAAAGTTCGAGGGCGACGGCCATGCCTTATTCGTCGACGATCCGGAAAAGTTCAACCGCGTGCTCGAAGAATTCTTGCAAGGCCTCCCCAAGTGATTTAACGAAGGTCGCAGCTCAACGCTGACGTCCCTTCACTTCCCGGCTTCCGGTTGGGTCACCAGAATCGCGGGGACTTCCTGCTGCTTGATCAGGTTGTTGTACGCCGCGACATCGGTCGAAACGATCGCCTTCCACTTCGTCAACTGAGACCTACGATCTGGAAAGCGCAACGACGTCAGGACGCTGAACAGCATCCGTAGAGACGTTGCTTGCAACGTCCTCTCACCCCAAAGAAAAGAGTGAGGTGGGGAAAGGCCCACCTTTTACTCCTCTTTGGGTAAGCCGAGAGCTAATTCTGCCTGCGGTTTCAGAATCGAATTGATCGCTCGGAACTTAAATTCCCATATACCCAGCGCGGTAAGTGACCGATAACACCTCAGTAGGAAAACAGCTTTCAGTCCCGCCAGCCGCGTCGAATAGCGGCCGGGCGGGACTGTGACCTTTTCCCCGCAATCAGCCGCTAATCGGGTTTCTTCGCATTCAATTTTCGTGGTTTTCGTTGTAGCAGTGGGGCGCCCCAGCTTCCTGCGGCCAGGAGTGCTCCGAAAAGAATCACGGCGTCGATGCTGGCTCGCCCCTCCCGAGCCCAATACACATCCCTCAGATTCAACCACAGCGCAAATTCATCGAGCGTAAGCGCCGCTCCCACGCCGTAGAGGATCGACATAAGCCGGCCCACAAAAATTGACGAGCTATCGGATCCGTTTCCAATTTCACACAGCCACCCGTATCCCACCAGGAGTAGCAGGATGATTCCGAAAACCAGGTGATGAATGTGCCGGCCGCCCATCTGGATGAAATGAAATGGCGGAATCTTATGCACTACGCCATACACCACCCCTCGGACTCCAGCGAACGTCAGGAAGAAACTTAACGAAGCCACAAACAAGCGCCGTCGCGGACGGTCGGGGATGCGCTCGTGGAGAGCTTTCCCTAAAGACGTACCATGCAACAGCAGCAAGAGAACGACGCTGCCGGTAATGGCAAGCAGGAGGATGAACCAGGTATAAGCCATGCGCGACTTGCCAAGTCAAAAGTAAGAATTCACAATGCAGAAGTAGGCCTTACTTCTTACTTCTGCCTTTTTCTACTAGTTGTCTGAAGGGTCGCCGGCCCGCACGTGAGGCTCGATTTGCGTGTATTCGTCCTCAGACAAAACATGCTTCGTGAGTAACTCCCGCGGACTCGCGTACGGGCGATGCTCGATGACACGGTCACTTTGGGTCCGAGTGAGGCCGGTTCCGACGAGTTCGTCCCTCGAAGCCGTATTCAGGTCGACCCGCCGTTTATCGCGGCTCCAACCTTCCTTTACGCCTTCCGCGACAGACTTTGCATTGCGCTTGAGTTCCGCTGTGGTCTCGGCAGTCTTCTCCCGCACCTCGTCCGCGTTTTGCTTGTGATCGTCGGTACTGCATCCCAACAGTCCGAAACCGGAGGACAGAACGCAGAGTAAAATGGCGCTCATCCAGACGCCGGGTAATCGATTCGCCGTGACGGAATCGCGCGTTTGCGAGTTCTGTTGCGATTGAATGTTTCGCATCTCGATTCACCTTCCTAAGCATGAAAAGCGTCCCCTCGGCGCGGTCACCGAGGGAACGCTCTGTTGCAATCGCCCGCGATTCTTGACTCGCGGTTAGTTCGGATCGGTCTTATCTTTGACCTTCTGCGCGCCTTCCTGCGTCTTGTCGGCAGTCTTGTGCGCAGCTCTCTTGGTCGTATGCTTCACCGCATGACCCGTCTTCTTTGCGGTTTTCTTCGTCGCCCTGCCGGTGTCTTTGGCAGCATTCTTCGTTGCGTGCCCTGCGTCCTTCATATCTTGTTTCGGGCTTTGTTCGTCCCGGAGCGTATTTCCCACCGCGGTACCAGCCAAGGCAACCGCCAAGAATAAGGCCGGGGCAAATTTGCGCACGCACATTTGTGACTTTCCTTTCCCCAAAGTAAACAGCCGTACCGTTTCCTTCGCTTACTCGGTTCCGGTTGGACCGTAATTCTTATTCGACATTCGTCCTTTTACCTTGTCGCTGATGTCTTGAACTTTCTCGCCGATGGAATTACGGATTTCCTGGCCGCTGGCGGGCGCGAGCAAAAGGCCAGCACCCACACCGACTCCGACGCCAGCAACGAAAAGCAGGACGTTGCGAACGGTGTGATCTTCTTCGCGGAAGATAGCCGACCGCGCATCGTCGGCATAATCTGCGGCTCGATCTGTGACCCGTTCGACCTGGTCAGCGGTTTGGTCCATGACGTACGTGGCCGCTTTTAGAGCGGACCTGAGGAGACTGTTCCATTTCATTCTCATAGTGACTCCATCCTTTCGATCTGACAGGGCTCAAGGCCCCGGCATTGAAATGCAATAATGGCTTGTGTCGCTCCGGAATTCAGGAGTGGCCACGAGGGATACCCGAGTGTTTCGCCCCGCCTCACACCGCGCGGCGGCCCAACACGAAATGCAGGATCAACGAAATTACCGCGAACACCAGCAGCAAGTGAATCATTCCACCCGCCACATGAAATACCGTAAAGCCGCCCAACCACGCGATCAACAGAATTACGAACAAGATTGTCCAAATGCTCATTTGCCTTCCTCCGTTGTCAAAATATGTTCCCGTTGAACAACATTGGAAACCGTCGAGCGCGGAAAACTTGCCGAACCGCGAATGACGCCACCCTCTACGAGTGGAGGTTTTCAGCCTAAATCTGGGTCGCGGCTGTGTCATTACGGCGAACCTTGTACTTCCTAGAAAGCATTGGGGTACCCGTGCGTCCGGCCACAGGGGCGCTCTGTCGTTACTTTTGAAACCGAGTCTGCCGCCGAATTTCTTTTCAGCGAAAGGCCGCAAAGAGGGACCAAGGCCGGGCCCTACGCCACCGAACAAATCCGATCGGGTAACGCCAACCTCCTGAAGTGTTTCTCTCTCTAATTAACCGCAACTCTGCAGCTCCAAGAAGGTTAGGCACCCCGGGCCAGACGAGTCCTCCGAATTTTATTGGACAGGATCCGGGACGGCCGCTTATCAAACTGAGGCACGCGACAGTAACACGGAAGACATTATGAAAGACCAAAACAGATTAACCACGGGTATAGGAGGTCTCGACAATATTCTGGAAGGCGGTTTGCCCCCACTCTGACAGAAACTATGCTTTTCCGGGTCGTGCATGGTTCGTGGAAGAATTTGGCAAGCGCAGCGGAAATCAATCCGGCCCGCAAGGTACAAGCATCCGAGTCTCGATTCCAGTCGACGCCGCGGCATAGGGCCGGCGGCTCCGCTATTTTTTCGATACATCTCAGTTCAGTACCGAAGAGCGTCTAGCTTTCGGCGGTGCGGGCGGGGAACGCCCGGGGACGCCCCCACGACAGCCGCCGCGGGGGCGCTACTCATTGAAGATCTCTCGCGCATCTGCCGATGTATTGCATGGCACTCCTAGAACTACGAGTCCACAGGGAAGAGAAATGCGGAAGCGGATTTGGGTGCGGGTCTGCTGGTTGGCGCTGGCCATGCCGCTGGCTGCGCTTCCTCGCTGCATTCTCGCTCAGCAGGTTCACTCTGAAGGTAAGCGCAAGATTATCGTGCAGATCCGGCCGGTGCTTACGCCGCTGGCCCGCAGACTGAATCTCAGCGGCACCGTCCGCCTGCGGGTCACGGTCTCGCCCGGGGGTGATGCGATTCGGACCGAGGAACTTGGCGGCAGCCCTTTATTAGTGAAGGCCGCAGCGGACGGCGTTTCCAAAGCCAAATGGGAAGCCGCACCGCTGCAGACCAAAGAAATTATCGAAATCATATTTCCGCCCAGTCCCTTGTGACGAAGCCCAATGTGGGGACGGACAATCCAGCCGCCTGCTTCCCTGCGATCAGTTCGACAAGTCATTCCGACGGATGCGGCCCGGTAAAGTCTGAGCAGCAGGGCTTTTGCACGGGTTTGAACTCCATCAGTTCAACACGCGTCCGGTCAGGATCGTAAACGTTGAGCTGCCACTTGCCGTCCTTGCCGAGCTGCGCTTTTTCGTCGCCGTGCGGCTTCCAATTGTGCGATTCCAGAATCGCCTGTGCCTTCTTCATGTCGGCAACGCCGAGCGAGATGTGGTTCATGACTCCCGTCGTTCGCAGGTCGGGATGCAGCGGCTGATTCAGCATGTACTCCAGCCAGTCCGTTCCATCGGGAACTTGCAAGGACACCCAGTCGGTCTCGCCGTCTTTCATTCCGCCGTGCCAGTAGGGGCGGAAGCCAAGGATGTCGCGGTAAAAGTGATCTTCCGCGTCGCGCCGGTATACCAGAAAGCCAGCGTGAATCATATTGTGTGAAACCCATGGCACTTTCGCATCCGACCAGTGCCCATGGATAGAAATAGGTGCCTTTGGATCTCGCTCCACAAATTCAATCCTATGCCCTTCCGGATCCTCCACCACGAAGAAACGACTATGGTCGGACCGCTCCTGAATTTGTGGAACCTTGATTCCCTGAGCAACCAAATACTTTCGGAGGGCCGTTGCGTTGTCTGTGGTGAGGGCCACGTGATCCATGCGATCGGTGGATTTGGGATCGGGAGCAGGGCTGTAACCGACCCACTGCGTGCCGACCGTATAGCGCAAAGTGCCGCCAAGTTCAATTGGCTCGGCGGAAGCAAGGCCCAGCACGTCGCCGTATAGTTTCTTCACGCCGTCAGGCTCGGTGGTGTAGAACGACACGTGGTCGATCCCGAGAATGCGCGGCCGCTGAGACGATGTTTGACCGTGTGCACCGATCTGGAATATTGCAACAGCAAGCAGGACGGCGATGTTTTTCATGACGTCCTCGATTCTAGACGAAGCGGATTCCGAGAGGCTGAATAGCCGGATCAATGATGCAAGACTGTTAAAGCGAGTCCACAAACTGACGCAGAACTTTGGCTGATTCTTCCGGCTGCTCCCAGGCCGCGTAATGGCCTGCCTTCGCAATCACGCGCACTTGGCTTCCAGAAATGTGCTGGTGCATCAACTCCGCCTCGTTCACTCCAGTCATTGGATCTTCGTCGCCGGTTAGAAGCAGCGTTGGAACATTGATGATCTTCACCGTTTCAATGGAGTCGGGGCGCGCGGCCATGCCGCGCTGCACTTGTGCGACATCCTCGGGCGACATGTTGCGCATCATGCGCAGCGCCCCCTCGACCAGGTCGGGGCGCATCTCTCGCGTGGTCTTGCCCATAACCTTCGCAATCATGGATTCGAAAAACGGCTCGGTACCCCGTTCGAGAACGTCATTCGCCGCCTGCAAGCGTCCGGCGCGCGCTTCCGGACCATCCGCCTGCGCCTTCGTGTTGCACAATCCGAGGCCAGCCACGCGGCCACGATGCCTTCTCCAGAACTCAAACAGTGCGTAGCCGCCGATCGAGACTCCAATCAGCGGAGCCCGTCCCACGTCAGCATCGTCCATCACGTGAGCGATATCAGCGCTGTGCTTCTCCATCGTCGCGGGACCTTCGCCGATGCCCGACTCGCCGTGTCCGCGCAGATCGGGCATCAGGACGCGATAGCGCGTAGCCATGACCTCGGCTACGGGCAACCAGAACTCATGATTGACAGGAAAAGGATGCAGCAGGACGACTGCGGGGCCGTCTCCCAGCACCCAATAGACGATTTCAGCATCGCCGCTTTGAATGTGCCGGAAGAAGAGGGGCTCCATGTTTGCGATTAAATCACAACCCGGACTTCCGGCGTCCGGCTCTCGGCCGTCGCACCGAGGCTACGAGTTTGTCACGTGCTGCGCAGTCACCGGGGCGGCGAGGAGCAGTGGCTCTTCCGGCATCACGATCCACCCAATGAGGTAGGCAAGGAAGCCGAAGCCGGTCATGAATGCCGTGATCAGCCACACGACGCGGACCAGGGTCACATCCAGGTCAAAGTACTCCGAGAAGCCGAGGCAAACACCTGCGACCTTACGTCCTATTCGCGGACGCACCAACTTGGTCCGGGCCGCCGAAGCTCCGACGCGAACACCGCAGTAGGCGCAAACCGCAGCATCATCCTGAATCAGCTTTCCGCAGTAATTGCAGTACATAGATCCGCCCTCACTGAAGGATACGCAATCGGGGACCAAAAGTTCCGTTAGTCTTAATTTCTCATGTGGGGACAGCCGCCCACGGCTGTCCGGTCGAGCGAAGCCCGACTGCTCGGTCATCCTATTCAAAAGCTTAAAGCACGCACAGCTTAAGCCTCGCCAGACGCCTCGCTGCGCTCGGCGGGACAGCCGAGGCGGCTGTCCCCACATGAGCATCGCCTAACCAGACCGCGCTTAATATGCATTCACTCCCGGTACGCCTCTTTGATGTAGCGGCGCGCCTCGTCGGCCGGCCCGGTGTTCGCGTTCCCCGCCAGCACGGTTTGGTATTTCTTCATGGCCAGATCACGTTTCTGGAGCAGGTCGTACATTTCTCCAGCGGCCAGGTTAGCCTTTTGCAGAACATCAGGGTCGGGGTTTGGAGCTTCGTTCACCAGGTCATAGGCGGCGGCCGCTGCGCCAAGATTTTTCTCACTCCGCAGCAACTCTCCCAGGCCCCATGCCGCCAGTTCATAATGCAGGTTGCCGTACTTCCCTTCCCGGCCGTTTTGCCAAACTTTGCGATACACGGCCTCCGCGTCCTGCAAGTTGCCGGCGGCGCGCTGCAGGTTGGCGACTTCCGTGAGGAACAAGTGATTCCTCGGATACTTCGCCGAGAGCTCGTTCATATATCCGAGAGCCTCGTCATACTGGTGCTCGCGTCGGAGAAATAGCGTGAGCACCACTTTTGCGTCGACTGCATTTTCGCCGTCACTCCTGGCGACGTCACGAAGATAAGCTAGACCCTTTTCGCTCGATCCGCTCAACCCGGCCAGGGCCGCAGCTACTTTCACGCTCCATGGCAGATGCGCGATCACATAATTATGCGTTCCCACCACCAGCTTCGCGTCCACATAGTTAGGATCGAGTTCGAGCACGCGTTCGTGGTCGTGGCGCGCTCCCACCGCGTTGCGCAGCGCGGAAAACCATGCCCGCTCTACCAGGCCGGTATAGACCGAAAACTGAGCCCGGGTCACGCCACGACAATAGAGAATGTCCACGTTTTTCGGGTTCGCCTTGAGTTGCTGCTCTTCCAGATCCTCGGCCCGTCGAGCCAGTTGCTTGATGCGCTCCTTCACCTCCGGCGGCGTCGGGCGGGGAGTCCGGCCGATGAAGCTGTCATTGCTGTAGTCCCCGGTATTCATCGCCCCGGTGTCGTAGAGGTCGTGCATCAGCACCGCAGTCAGTAAATGATTCACCGCGAAAGGATCGTTGGGATGCTTCTCCACGATCTTCTCGAACTCCTGCGTCGCGCGATCGTAATCCATGTTGTAGAAGTGATCGAAGGCGACTTCGGTCTGGGGATCGTGAGGGATGCCGCGGGTGGAACCCGATTCGAGCCGCGACTGGCTCACTGCAGGAACGCATAGTCCGCCCACGAGGCAAAGAAATAGGAATATGGCCCCGCCTCGCGGGATTTTCGGCGAAACATTCTTGGCTTTTTCCATCACGGTTCGATTGAAGCCTAGTGTAAACGAACCCGCCGAGACGTGCTCCGGCGGCGAAGCCTGCAGCGGGAATCAAGGACGTCACTCATGTGCCATCCACGCTACCTCCTTAGGATGCGGGGTGTCCCTATAATCGGTGCAGTGAAAGGCCCATCGATATTGTGCGAAGGTTGCGGGAAGGTTCCGTCTGCGTCAAGACCGCGGGATGGAACTCGCGGGACGACACTTTGTTGGCGCCTGTTTAGTAGGCCCGAGGCTTTCGTAACCAGTGCATCTTTACTCGCCTGCGCGCGTAATTATTGCTTGCGTTGCCGCTTCGTTAGCGTTTGAAAAAAATGCAAGTATTTGTTGCTGTGGCCTTTACAACCGGGCTGGCTTTGGCGCTTGGAATGCCATTTGGCTATTAAGGCCTTCACCATAGGTCCCAATTATGTCGGAAGTAGTTCAAGAAACTCAGCAGGAATTCTGGCGGCCACCCTCCCCCATAGTGGCCGACGAGATTGTCGCACGGGAGGCCATCCCCACGATGGCCGAGGTCTGCCCGCGATGTGGCACCGAATTTCTGTTAGGTTCGGGCTTTTGCCATTCCTGCGGTGGCCGGCGCCCTGACTCCATCAGTACGGTCACGGCGGCGGATTCTACTGGCATGGCCCGACTTTGGGAGCAGGGGAACGCGCGGTTCTCTTCCCTATGTTCCGAGCTCGCCACCGCGTGGCGCGAGATCGAATTCCCTTCCTGGCTGCGTTATCTTCACTTCCACGAGATCAAGGGCTGGATCGGCCTTTCGACCGCGTCGCTCATTGCCTTTGTGATCGGCATTGGCTGCGTCGCAGGGGCGTTGCTGGTTGGGCTGCTCACGGCAAGGAACTTCGTGGATTGGCAGGCCATACAGTTCTACCGTGCCGAATGGCTGCTCGCGGCCACCGCCTCATTTGTGGCGGGAATTCTCCTGAAGAAGTCCTCGTAAAACTTGCGCCGCGTCAGTTCCCTGTGCTCCTTGGGAACCTACCAGACTCTTCCCATAAAAGCCGTGTAAGACCGTAATTTACCGTTTAGAGTTGGACGAATGAGGTCGGTATAGCTCCCATAGTTGAACCTGAAGCCTCCATCAAAGCCAGAGCGGAAGTGATAGTCTCCCGTGCCTCCGATGAGGCTCTGAGGTACGTCCACCCGGGATACCGGGCCTGCGCCGGTGGCAAGAGCCCCTGCAAAGTTCGCGGGGAACTGCGGGTCGCCGTTTGGATCCGTCGTCCACGGGAAAACCGGATAGTCCGCCGGATTGACGTCGGGCCGCATCCCGCTGTGGGCAACGGAGTGGGCGAAGCTTACATTGAGTCCCAGGCGCCTCTTCAATTCGACGGTCGAGCGTATGGAATATGTCTGGTCCAACTCCTTGTACGGCACCAGGCGCTGCGTATAGATCGCGACGGCTGAGTCATTCGAAAATTGCATGTCGGTCTGCAGATTGTCCTGGAGGTAGGTATATCCGCCGCCAATGCTCCATTGCGGAACCGGCTTGATGGTCACGTAGCTGGTGTCGACGTAGAGATGGTTTGTCCGCTGGATCACGGGAAACGACCGCTGCAGAATGATGCTGGCGTCGTTACCGAAACTCAGCCATCGGACTGGTGTAATGCCGACGTCCCCAAAGATACGGTTATTCGTCTGGGGGTCCGTGACGTAGCCAGGGTCGTGTGTGCCGGTCCAGTCATAGCCGGCTCTGGCGTTCCACATCTGCTCAGTATGGAAATGGAGGGCCATCCCGGCGATGTTACTGGAGCTCGCTGGGACCACGTAGAGCGGATCGGTGTTGTGGGGTGAGGAGAACTGCGGCCACAAATCCGCGTCCGACCGGCTGATGTTCATGCGCTTGTAGTAGGACTCCAAATCGAGTTCGCGGTTGAGGCGGTACGCCAGCCTGAGTCCCGCCCACTGCCGGTGCAAAGACGGATTACCGAAGTAGTGAATGACGGTGGGGTCGGCGAGAGAATACGGCGAGGCGAATTCATTGAGCAGATTCTGCTGATGAAAGTCCACGACCGCCCGCAGCCGGGGGACCGGATTCCAGGTCAATGTGGCATCAGCGTTAAACGCGTTCTGAGGGTGACTGGTGAACAAGTTGGTCGTCCGCGCGTAGCTGACATCGCCGTTCACGCTAACGTGATGGGCCACCGCCAGGCTCACCTGCAGCGAGTCGGCCTGGGCTTCATGGCGCGGCAGCACACTGTGAGCGTAGTACCCAGCCGGAGTGTAAGGGATGTCCTCGCTGGTCGGGATGGTGCCGGCCGTTCCGTAGATGCCGCTCGGAGTCTGCATGCGGTCGTTGAAGCTGCGATACTCGTGCTGGTAAACCAGCTTGAGCATCCTTCCTAAGCTGACCTCAGCGCCTCCTGCGATGTTGCGCGTTGTGTAGTTGTAGGCGCGGTACTGGGAGGTGGAATGGCAATTGTCGCACCCGGTGTCGGCCAGCGTCCCATCCCCGCCCATGTCGAAGTACTGCATTTGGCTGTTGCCGTCCCGGGCCGTCCAGCCGCCTTTCACAAACAGTTTCACAGGTATTTTCGGCAACTGCACCTTGCCGTAGACGTTGTTCATCCGCCGCCGTATGCCCAGCAAGGAATCGGGAGGGATGGAATCGATGCGAATGATGTCGGGAGAAATCACTGCCGCGCCGAAATAAGAGTTGTCGTCGAGATGACGGACAAAACTACGACCGCTGAGGCCGAAATCAAACCAGTTTCCGACTGTAACCCGCGACTTCACCTCGTAATCGTCCCGGCTCAGAAAGTTGGCCGTGGATTTGATTGCCATCTGCGCGGGAGTATCAAGATAGTTTAAGGAGAAATCGCCGCCCAATGATTGCTGCAGGGTGTCATATTCGCCGACCCTGCCGCCATATCCGCTGGTGTCGATGAAACGGTATTGGGGCAGCATCTCGGTAAGATGGTAGGTAACTTCGGGGACATTTTCCGCTGGCTGGGAAGCGCCCGGGCTGGATTGCTGAGCTTGAACCGGCGGCGTTATCGCCGCAACTATGATTGCGATTGTCAGGACTGCGAGGAGTGCGGAAACTTTTTTCATAGCGCGATCTCCTAAAACCCAAACCAATACTGTTCTCCGGCGGTTTTGTGCCCAGCTCCTACTTGTCGATGAATTTGCTTCCGCCGGTAGCGGAAGGTATGTCGCTTCCGTGAATTGCGTTATGGCAATCGGTACATCGGCCAACCAGGGGCAAACTGGCGCCGTTGTGGTGCGCCGAGTGACACTGCAGGCAGAGAGCCGGCTGACTCAGAGCCAGTAAGTTCTGGTTCGGCGAACCGTGAGGCGAGTGACACTTCAGGCAGTCCTCGGTCACGGGCGGATGCTGGAATGAGAACGGCCCCTGATACTCGGCATGGCATTGGAAGCACAGTTGGTTGCCGTTTGCAGCATTCAGACCATTCCCCGCACTGCCACCATGCGGATCATGGCAGTCCACACAGGTCATCTTCCCTTCCCGGATGGGGTGGTGATAAGGGAGGTCGGCTTGGGCCTCCTGCTTCTTATGACACTGCACGCACTTGGCATTCAGGGTTGAGCGAGACTCCAGCGCCCCTTGTTCGCCGCCGCCAATTACGCCCTCGGCCGTTACTGTTCTGGCAGACTCGGTGTGAATGGTGTGGCAACCGGAGCACTTCATGTCCTGCCCGGCATGGGCGCTCGAAAACCAGTTTCGGATGTGGTCGGACTTGGCATGGCAGCTGAGGCAGGCGCCATTCGCCTCTTCTGCAGTGCGATCTTTAAAGCTGACGATTTTGTCTTTTGACTCCTTCGAATAGCCGCCGGCCTCCAGGTGCAGGCTGC
>Ga0209733_1000080_pt1 | contig 12432 bp, 13 predicted proteins | sample BlaSpr_A8_OM2_M1_FD_187976 | JGI IMG/M metagenome (GOLD analysis project Ga0209733, IMG submission 187976) | Forest soil microbial communities from Thunder Bay, Ontario, Canada - Black Spruce, Ontario site 2_A8_OM2_M1 (SPAdes) (version 2) | ecosystem: Environmental > Terrestrial > Soil > Boreal...
TCCCAGGGCCAGAAGTTTGGCGACTTTGTCGAACGCTTCCCCGGCCGCGTCGTCGCGAGTGTGGCCGATGTTCTCATATGTCCAGGACGCGCCCTTTTGCGAGGCCAGATACAAATGGGTGTGTCCGCCAGAAACGACCAGGGCCAGCAACGGAAATTGCAACTCGTGATTCCCCTTTTGTCGCTCTTCGAGAAGCACGGCGTGAATGTGACCTTCAAGGTGGTTGACCGCAATCAACGGCTTGTCGAGGGCGAAGGCCAGCGCTTTGGCGTAGCTGATGCCCACCAGCAATGCTCCGGCGAGGCCAGGTCCTTGGGTAACCGCGATGGCATCGACGGAGTTGTAGGTGTGCTTGGCCTCGGCGAGAGCCTGACGCACGACGGGCACGATGGCGCGCAGATGTTCGCGCGATGCCAGTTCCGGCACAACGCCGCCATAGGGTTGGTGAGTCGCAATCTGCGAGGCGACGACGTTCGAGATGAGTTGTTCGCCCGAGCGCACCACGGCGGCTGCAGTTTCGTCGCAGGAACTCTCGATACCGAGGATGTAGGCGTCAGGCATGGGCGTCGCTCTCAGTTTATCGTTTTCCAGAGAAACTCGGCTGAGTCGCACTCAGGATCCCACTAATTATTGTTGGGAAGTGAGCGGTATCATGGAATGAGATTTGTGGTTACCTATCGTGCTGAAGGATTTCGCCACTACGATCGTGCAAACCCTGCGCCAGCGGGGCTTTCAGGCCTATCTGGTGGGCGGATGCGTGCGCGACCTTTTGCTCGGGCGCGAGCCTAAGGACTACGACGTGGCGACCAATGCCACGCCCGTGCAGGTCATGGACATCTTTCCCGAGACGTACGCGGTGGGAGCGCAGTTTGGCGTTGTGCTCGTGCCTGTACCGGAACGAGACGCCGTGAGCGGCGATCAAGCGGAACTTTCCTCGAAGTCTCACGCGGTCGAGGTGGCGACTTTCCGCAGCGACATTGGATACTCCGACGGCCGCCATCCGGACGAAGTTCGGTTCAGTCTCGACCCGCGGGAAGACGTGGCGCGCCGCGACTTCACCATCAACGGCATGCTGCTTGATCCCGTAAGCGGCGAAGTACTCGACTTTGTGGGCGGGCGCAAGGACCTGGAAGCGGGAATCATTCGCACCATCGGCGATCCCGAACAGCGGTTCAGCGAAGACAAGTTGCGCATGCTGCGCGCGGTGCGCTTTGCTGCGCGCTTCGACTACTCGATCGAACCAGCCACCTTTGTGGCGATGCAGAAACTGGCAGAAGAAATTCAGGTCGTGTCGCGCGAGCGCGTGCGGGATGAATTGACGCGCATGTTGACCGAAGGGCACGCCCACCGCGCGTTTCTCCTATTGGATGAGAGCGGTTTGCTCAAGCCGGTCCTGCCAGAGATTTCGGCGATGAAGGGAGTGGAGCAGCCGGCAGAATTCCATCCCGAAGGCGATGTGTTTGTGCACACGCTGTTGTTGCTGGAAAACTTGCCGAATCCTTGCCAACTGACGCTGGCTTGGGGAGCGCTGCTGCATGATGTTGGCAAGCCGCCGACGTTTCGGGTGGCGCCGGATCGCATCCGGTTCGATAACCATGTTGAAGTGGGCGTGAAGATGACGGAGGGAATCTGCCGGCGCTTGCGATTTTCTAACGACGAAACCGAGCAGATTCTCGCGCTCGTCGACAACCACATGCGCTTTGGACACGTGAGCCGCATGAAGGAATCCACGCTGAAGAGATTCCTTCGCATGCCAGCGTTCGAGGAACATCTTGCGTTGCACCGTGCCGACTGCCTGGCCAGCCACCGCAATCTGAGTACGTATGAATTTATCCAGCAGAAACGCTCGGAGATTCCTGTGGAGAAGATGCGCCCGGCTCCGCTGGTGACCGGCGATGATCTGATCGCAGCTGGGCACGTTCCCGGGCCAAGATTCCGCGAGATCCTGAGTGCGGTGGAAGATGCGCAACTCGAAGGGCGATTGCCCTCGCGAGATGCGGCACTCGATTTTGTGCGCCGAGAATTTCCAGTGTAGGCCCCTGGTCAAAAGATTTTAACCGCGGAGTACGCTGAGGACCCGCAGAGTACGCAGAGAAGTAAATTTCTGATCGCATGACGAACCACCCCTGCCCCGTGACCGGAATGCTAAAATCAGTGGTTCTGCCGGATTGAACGCAGTACTTGACGAGGCGAGGAACTAACTTGGAACGGGCGGGATCGGGGTTGGAAAAGATTGTCGCGCAGTCTTTGCGGCTAGCGCCGCGAGCGGAGGCCCCACTCATGGCTTGGCCGGTCGTCTGCGGGTCAGCCGTAGCCGAGCGTACCCGCGCGCTCGCGTTCAAGGATGGAGTGTTGCGCGTGGAAGTCGCGGGACAACGATGGAAGGCCGAACTGCAGGCTCTGGCGCCTCGTTACCTCGCAGTCATCAACCGGTACACCACTGAGACGGTTCGCAGAATTGAGTTCGTGCTCGCACCTGCGGAAAGCGCAGACAAGAACCTCCGCTGAACTCCGGCATTGATTCCATGAAAGTCACCGACAAAGACGTTGCTTACGTCGCCGAGCTGGCCAATCTGGAACTCACCGAAGAAGAGCGCACAGGAATGCTGCGCGACCTGAATTCCATTCTGGGGTACATCGACCGGCTCAACGAACTGGACACCTCCGATGTGCCACCAATGGCGCAGGTTTCCGATCGCTATGGAGTTGACGAGTCGAAGCAGGGAAGCGCGCGCTTCGCATATGCAAGCCGCGAAGATGTTCTCGAAGGGCTGCGCAAGTCGTTGCCCCATGAAGAGGCGCTGTCGAACGCGCCCGATGCAAACGAGGATTTCTTCAGGGTCCCAAAAGTAATTGAGCGATAAGTCCTAACGTCACCCTGGATCAATGGACCTGAATTTACTCACCATCGACGCGGCCCGTACCGCTGTGCAGGAACGCAAGACGACGGCGCTCGCGCTGGCCGAGGCGCACTACGCCCGCATCAAGCAGGAGGACGGCCAGATCGGCGCATTTCTGACGTTGTCGAAAGAGCGCGCCCTTGAGCAAGCGGACCGCATAGACCGCATGGCGGCGGAAGGCAAGACGTTGCCACCACTTGGCGGCGTGCCAGTTGGAATCAAGGACGTGATGAGCACGCGCGGAGTGCGCACCACCGCGGGCTCGAAGATTCTCGAAAAGTACATTCCTCCGTATGACTGCACGGCTGTCGCGCGCATGGAAGCCGCGGGCGCCGTCGTGCTCGGCAAGATGAACTGCGACGAGTTTGCCATGGGCTCCTCGAATGAGAACTCCGCTTATCATCCCGTGCGCAATCCGCGCGACTTGAACCGTGTGCCCGGGGGTTCCTCGGGAGGCTCAGCCGCAGCCGTGGCGGCTGATATGGCGGTGGTTGCGTTGGGCTCGGACACCGGCGGATCGATCCGGCAGCCGGCATCGTTCTGCGGCGTGGTGGGATTGATGCCAACCTACGGACGCGTGTCGCGCTACGGGCTGATCGCATTTGCGTCGTCGCTCGACCATATTGGACCGCTGGCGAAAACGGTGAAAGATGCGGCGATTGTGCTGCGCACCATTGCTGGACGCGATCTCATGGATTCCACTTCCGCCGACGTCCCCGTGCCCGACTACGTTGCCGAACTCGACAAGCCTGTGCGAGGGATGAAGTTGGGTGTGGCCAAGGAGTATTTCGGCGATGGCTTGGACGACGAAGTCCGGCAGGCGGTGGAAACGGCGATCGACAAGCTGAAGGGATTAGGCTGCGAGATCGTCCCCGTTTCTTTGCCGCACACGCCCTACGCCATCCCGACGTATTACTTGATTGCGACGGCGGAAGCTTCGTCGAATCTGGCGCGTTTCGACGGCGTGCGCTACGGCCATCGCGCGCGGGGAGTGAAGACGTTGTCAGAAATGTACCGGCGCAGCCGCGACGAGGGCTTTGGCGCCGAGGTGAAACGGCGCATTATGCTCGGCACATATGCGCTGAGCGCGGGCTACTACGATGCCTACTATTTGAAGGCGCAGAAGGTGCGGACACTGCTGACGCGGGATTTCGATCAGGCCTTCCGCAAGGTCGATGCGATTGTGACTCCGACGAGCCCGACGGCGGCATTTCGACTGGGCGAGAAATCGAATGATCCGTTGGCGATGTATCTGGCCGACATCTACACTGTGACGGCGGATCTGGCGGGGATTCCGGGGATTTCGGTGCCGTGTGGAGAGACGAAAGAAAAGCTGCCCATCGGGCTGCAGATTCTGGGCAAGCACTTTGACGAGGGGACAATCCTGCGCGTAGCGCACGCGTTTGAGCAGGGTTGAGTGCAGCACCAACGGACGCATGAGACGCGACCGGAGGCGGGCTTAAAAAGAGACGTCACTTCTCGATGCGGTTTTCTCGAACGAACTCGTCTAGGTTTGTTGGCTCGACATACGGTTCGCTGCTTCCGCACTTAACGGGCTTCACATCACCGACAAAGGCGCTCGGACATAAGCCGGGCACGTTGATCGGGATTGGCTTGTTCTGGTCTATGTAAAAGAACCCATGCGCCCAAGCTGCTCCCGTAGTCTCGGCGATGAAGAAGTACACAAGCCCAGGGGTCAGAGCGGATGCAACCCCGCCGCTCGGCACCGTCTGTACGTAGCCAGTCGGCACCCTGCCGTATAGAAGGTTCATGCGAGCAACCAGCTCACCTCTGGAATTGCTGCTCGCCCGAAAGCTCCATACCTCTGACTTGGCATCATTGGGAGTCGCAATCTTACGGCTCGGTCGCGGAGCATAGACGGTAAACGAGGCGAGATGCCCACTTCCGGCAAGCGAGAATGAGGGTCCATTTCCGAGCTTGGCCGAAGTCGTGACTTCGCAGCCGAGTAGTGCGAGCAAGCAGCGCACGCCCAACGACAGCGCTATTCTATTTTTCAAGATCATCGTTCAGTCACAGCCCAAACCGGCTAGCGATCCCAATCTTCTAAAAGCTCATAGTAAGATTCCCCGCCGCACGACCGGCACAGGATCTTTCCGTCCCTGCGCACTTCTCTGCGGAAGTTAATGCCTTCTCCGCACGCTTCGCACACCACGCGCTCACCTTTGTATCCCGGGAATTCTTCCGGCGGCAATTCGACTTTCACCCACTGTGTGGTGAAGAGGTCGTCATTTGAGATTTCGCGATAGGCCAGTATCTGCTGCTGGTTTTTGTCGCTGATTTCGGGATGCATCTGACGCGCCAAAGCCTTGGACGATTCTTTCGCCGCGACGCGGATTGCCTTGCCGTTGTTCACGTCCACAAAGGTGGCCGCAACCTTGCCCCAGTCGCGGAATTTCAACGCCCGCTTGCCCAGTCGGCATCCAGTAACCACGGCGACTGCGTCGGTAGCGCAACGATCGATTTCGACGAACGTAACTAGGCGCTTCCGATCTTTACCCTGCGGATCGTCGATGCCGAGTTTCTGCAGGCCGAGCATCGCGAGACGCACGCCCAGCACTTGGCCAGCACAAATGTGTCCGTGGGCCTGCTCCGCGTCGCGAAGATATTCGTCGAAGGATTTCACAAGAGAAGCTGTCAGCTATCAGCCCCTTCGGCTTTCGCCTCAGGGCAGGCTAATAACACTTTCAGCTTAACATCTGGCGCGAGTATGGACTTGCGGGGGACAAACTTCATTTCCTTCGCCAGCGGATGCCATCTTTTGTGATTTCCACCAGGATGCCGGCATCGGCGAGTTCGGCGCGGATGGCGTCTGAGGTTTTGAAGTCGCGGGCGGTACGGGCGTCCTTCATCGCAGCAATTTTCTTTTCGATGTCAGCGTCGGAAAGTTGTCCCGACTGTACGGCCTCTCGTAGCTCGTCGCTGATGTCCTTGTCGCGGCCTTCCGTGACGGCCCAATCGAGAACCTGTTTCATCTTCGGACCATCGTCATCGGTGAGCACAGCAAAGATCTCGTCGAATTTGCTTAACGCCTGGAGGAGCGGCGGAACATCATCTTTCTTGATTCCGCCGGTGTCGAACGCAGCATTCGCCTGGCGCACCATCTCGAAGATCGCGGCTTGCGCCTGCGCAGTGTTGAGGTCGTCGTCAAATGCTGCAGTCATGCGCTCGACAGTTGCGGACACTAAAGACTGCATTTCGGAAGTCGCGCCCAGTTCGAAGGACCCCAAACTCAACCGTAACCGGAAATTCCGCAACCGCTCAACCGACACTGCCGCCTGCTTGAGCCCGTCGAAGGTGAAGTTCAGCTGATTGCGATAGGGAACCGACGCGAGCAGATAGCGGATCGACGACGGTTTATGTCCTTTGAGAACCAGGTCGCGGAGAGTGAAGAAATTCCCCAAGCTCTTCGACATCTTCTCGCCTTCGACCAGCAAGAAGCGCGCATGGAGCCAGAAATGCGCGAAGGGCTTTCCAGTAAAAGATTCGGATTGCGCAATTTCGTTTTCATGATGCGGAAAAATGAGATCTTCTCCGCCCGCATGCAGGTCGAACGTCTCTCCCAGTTCGCGCATGGACATAACTGAGCACTCCAGATGCCAGCCCGGGCGGCCCGGGCCGATCGACGTATCCCACGAAGCTTCCCCAGGCTTGGGCGCCTTCCACAGAGCGAAATCGCGCGCGCTGTCTTTGTCGTATTCGTCGACATCGACGCGGGCGCCATCCAGCATGCCGCTGAAATCCCGCTTCGAGAGCTTGCCGTACTGCGGAAACTTGGCGATGCGAAAGTAATAGGAGCCGTCATCGGTGCGGTAGGCGAAACCTTTCTCCGCCAGCGTGACGACGAAGTCCGCCATTTCCGCAATGTGCTCGGTCGCTCGCACCAGCACGGGTTCTTCGATGCCAATCATGGCGGCGTCTTCAAGGAACGCTTTCTCGTACTTCGCGGTATATTGCTGCACGCTGACCCCGGCACGCGCGGAGTTGCGGATGATCTTGTCATCCACGTCCGTGATGTTCATGACGTGGCGCACTTTGTACCCGCTCTGTCGGAGGAACCGGCGCAGAATGTCGACCGCAACGAAGGTACGGAAGTTGCCAACATGCCCGTAGTCGTAGACGGTGGGGCCGCAGGCGTACATGCGGACTTCGTGGTCGCGGAGGGAATGGAACTCTTCGATCCGCGACGACATGGTATTAAAAAGACGAAGCGCCATAAGAAGTTCGAGCACAGCGAAACGAACCTAAGATTCTAGGGTCGGCGAGAATGCGGGTCAAATCGCGTCAGACAGCCGGACTACGGGCGGGTGGCAAGGCATGCGTGTGTTGGCGCAAGCGCCGCTGCACCAGAATGACGTAATGCAGGGCGGAGATAATGGTGAAGAAGAAAGTCGCTCGCAGAAACTCGGTGCGCGCGATCCATATCCAGCGCAGCGGACGAATCTGAAACAGAAGGACAAAAAATACAGCGCCGATCTGCGAAACGGTATTGGCCTTGCCAAAGATGCTGGGCCGGAAATCCCGCAGCCCGGCAATCGCGAACAGAACCGCACTCGCCGCGAGAATCGAAATATCCCGGCTGAAGACGATCACCGTATATTTCCACGGGATCTTGTGCAGGATGGAGAGCACAAGAAAGATGGTGCTCAACAGAAGCTTGTCCGCGATGGGATCCAGATATTGCCCCAGCAAAGTTTGTTGATGAAGGGTCCGGGCAAGCAGGCCGTCCAACCCATCGCTGAATCCGGCGATTACGAAAACGACTAGCGCCCAAAGATACCGGCCCTCCACCAGGTGAATCACGATGAACGGAACAAAAATCATCCGCAGCAGCGTGAGTTGGTTGGGGGCGGTAAAGACTTGCGAGAGTTTCACGCACGCCCCTTGGGTACGCGTGCTCCGGGGCCGTGTTCTTCATCGCCCGTCTTCTCTGGATCCGCGTTAGACGGGGTAAGCGCGGCGGAAGGCTGCAATCCGGTCTTGGCAAAGAAGCGCTGCGAGAGGGAAGGCAGATTCCCGTCGGGCAAGTCCAGTTCGACGCGTTCAATACGGTGCATGGGAAAGAATACGACGGCCGGCGTGAAGGGCTCTCCGTCGCGCACCATCACAGCCAGATCCTCGAAGGAGGCGAGTTCGGCTCCGCTGAGGCTAAGCCCTTCCGGAGCAAGTGCGAGAATCATTCCCCAGAACTTTTCCCGGGGATTGCTCAAGGTCGCAATCACGAGTGCGCCGGGTAGAAACGGCTCGCGCGTCTTCGCCAGCAGGGTTGGACTGCCGCTGGAGGATTGCTTTTCCATGCCTAAGATTGTCGCCGGGAGAAGCGCGCATTGCAAATGTTCTCGGAGACACAAGAAAATCTCGCCCCACTCTCAGCTGAAAACTCCGGTATGCTGGGCGGACATGCAGCCAGAGGCCGCAAATCCGGTGATTGAATTCCGCGAAGTTTCCTACCGTGTGGCGGGCACGCAAGTTCTCTCTGGATTTAATCTGAAGGTCCAAAGCGGGGAGACTCTAGTCCTGCTGGGACGCAGCGGATCGGGCAAGACTACCTCGCTCAAGCTAGTCAATCGCCTGCTGTCTCCCACGTCCGGGGAAATCCGCGTGAAGGGCGTGCCCAACGCGGAGGCCGATCTTATTCGCCTGCGTCGCAGCATCGGCTATGTCATCCAGGACGTAGGATTGTTTCCTCATTTCACCATCGAACGGAACATCGGGCTGGTTCCAAAGATCGAAGGCTGGCCGGCGAATCGGATTGGCGCGCGCGTACAAGAGTTGCTGCAGATGATAGGACTTGCGCCGGAGCTCGCGTCGCGTTATCCGCATCAGCTATCGGGCGGGCAGCGGCAGCGCGTCGGCGTGGCCCGGGCGCTGGCCGCAGATCCGGAAATACTGTTGATGGACGAACCCTTCGGCGCGCTCGATCCTCTGACTCGCGACGAGTTGCAACGGGAATTCCTTTTGCTGCAGCAGCGGCTCCACAAAACTGTTGTGTTTGTCACGCACGACCTGCGCGAGGCACTGCGGCTCGGATCGCGAATCGCGTTGATGGAAGCGGGCCAACTGGTTACGGTTCTTGCGCCCCCGGACTTCTTGCGGTCCACCGATCCTTTGGCGTCGGCCTACGTGCGGGCCTTCGGCGAGGGGTTGGAGTCGGCTGCAAATCGAGGCACGTCATGAACGTTTTTCGATTCATGCTGCACAATCAGCATCAAGTGCTGCAACTCACGCTGGAGCATCTCCGCCTGGTGGGCTTCTCGACTCTCTTCGCGATGCTGATTGGCATCCCGCTCGGTATTGGGATTGCGCATCGGCCGAGATTTAACAAGCCGGTGTTGGCCACGGCCAACATCATCCAGACGATTCCCAGTCTCGCGCTCTTTGGATTTCTGCTGCCCGTGCCGTGGCTGGGCGCGCGCGCCGACAGGCTGGCGATTCTGGCGCTCACTCTTTACGCTCTGCTGCCGATCATCCGCAACACGTACACGGGAATCCGCGGAGTCGACGCCTCGGTCGTGGAGGCGGGTCGAGGCATGGGACTCACGGAATCGCAGCTTTTGTTTCAGGTGGAATTACCGCTGGCCGTGAGCGTGATCCTCTCCGGCGTGCGCGTGGCCGTTGTCATCTCCGTGGGACTGGCGACGATTGCCGCAGCGATTGGGGCCGGTGGCCTGGGAGAGTTCATTTTTCGCGGTCTGGCCATGGTCGACGACCGGGTCATTCTGGCCGGAGCCATTCCTGCGGCGCTCCTGGCGCTGCTGGCCGATTTTGGCGTGGGATGGCTGGAGAGGCGTCTGCAGCCCCGATGAAGACTTCTAAATCGAATATTTGCGTTTTGGTCTTAGTCGCTCTCGCCTTGCTGCTGCCGTCGTGTTCCCGATCGCACTCCGACCGCGTCGTTGTCGGTTCCAAGAATTTCACCGAGTCGTTCTTGTTAGGCGAGATGTTCGCGCAGATGATCGAGGCTCGCACCCAACTGAAAGTGGATCGCCGCTTCTACCTCGCCGGCACTTACATTTGTCAGCAGGCGATTTTGGCCGGACGAATCGACATCTATCCCGAATACACCGGCACCGCCCTCACCGCGATTCTCAAACAAAAAGCTGTTGGCGATAAACAGGACGTTTATCAGCGGGTGAAGAGCGAGTACGAGCGACGTTTCGGGCTGACTCTGGGGCCAGCGTTGGGCTTCAACGATACCTTCGCAATGGAAATCCGCGGCGACGACGCTCGCCGCTTTAACATCAAGACTCTGTCGGAGGCGGCCGCATTTGCTCCGAAATGGCGCGCCGGGTTCGGCTACGAGTTCATGGAGCGGCCTGATGGATATCGAGGTCTGGTCGCAACCTACGGCCTTCATTTCGCGGAACCGCCGCGCATTATGGATTTGGGCCTGCTGGCACGGACTTTAAAAGATCGTCAGATCGACTTGGCGGGGGGCAACGCCACTGACGGGCAGATTCCGGCTTTGGGTTTCTTTGTGCTGGAAGACGATCGACATTATTTTCCTCCCTATGAGGCCGTTCCGGTCATCCGGCAGCAGACGCTGCAGCAGCATCCGGAGGTGGCGCAAGTGCTTGCCGAGTTGAGTGGGAAAATTTCCGATGCGGAGATGCAAAGCTTGAACTACGCGGTGGACGGCCAGCACCGCGATGCGACAGAAGTCATATCCGAATTTCTAAAACATAAGGAACTCATACGCTGAGCGCGGGCCGCAAATCCATAGTCAGATTTCCAGATTCCCCTGCAGCGTCAGCACCGCGTTGCCTTTGATGGTGACTCGCCCCCCCGCCATTTCACACCAGAGTTCACCGCCGCGTTCCGACACTTGGCGCGCATAAAGGCGGGTCTTGCCCAAACGCTCCGCCCAGTATGGCGTGAGTGAACAATGGGCCGAACCGGTCACCGGATCTTCGGGAATGCCGTAGCTGGGTGCAAAATAACGCGACACGAAATCTGCTTCATCCCCAGGCGCGGTGATCGAAACCGCGTACGGATGAAGCTGTTTCAAGGCAACGAAGTCAGGGCGCATGTCCTGGATCACGCTCTGGGTTTCGTATACGGCAATGTAGGTGTCGTTGGCTTCGAGCAGGTTGGATGGACGCGGTCCCGGTCCAAGCCCCTGGATCAGCGCCTCCGGAGGATTTGGGCACGTCTTGCCGACCATGGCGGGAAAATCAATCGAGAAGATGTCGCCGTCTTGGCGCACGGTCAACGCCCCACTCAGGCGGGTCTCGAATCGAACTTCGTAGAGGCCGGGTTGTAGCAACTTCAGGAGAACATAGGCCGAAGCGAGGGTCGCATGACCGCATAGACCCACTTCGCAGGTGGGCGTGAACCACCGGAGGTCATAATGGCCGTCCCGGGTCACGAAAAAGGCGGTCTCAGAAAGATTGTTTTCAGCGGCGACTTTCTGCAACCACCCGTCATCTAACCACTCTTGTAAAGGGCAGACCGCGGCCGGATTGCCGCTGAATGGCCGATTGGTAAAGGCATTCACGTGAAATAGCGGGATGCGCATCCGCCTTATTTTACTTTGCGAAGCGGCCTGAAACCGGCGGGAATATCGCGAGCGCGGTTTCTCGTGCAACTGCATCCACGCCGTAGACCGGAGGCGCCATGCTCACTGCTCAGCCCGATGTAGCAGTCCGTCGTCAACTACTGGAGCGGGTCTCCGATGCTCGCTTGCGAAGTGACGCGCTGTTCAACATTGTTCGAGCCGACTCCATTTACGAGCGGCCGATTCCCGAACGTCACCGCATCATCTTCTATGTAGGACATCTCGAGGCGTTTGACTGGAACCTCCTTCACGAAAATGTCCTGGGCCTGAAGAGCTTTCATCTCGAATTTGATCGTCTGTTTGCCTTCGGAATTGACCCGGTAGGTGGCGGACTGCCCGACGACCAGCCATCGGATTGGCCTTCGCTTGAGGCGGTGCACGACTACGTGAGCAAAATTCGGGCTGCGTTGGATGAGAAACTGGCGGACGGGAGTCTGGAATCGTTCAGTGCAAACCGCGACGGCTTCCCGCTCGATACCCTGCTGAATGTCGCGATTGAGCATCGCTTGATGCATGTCGAGACGCTGGCCTACATGCTGCATCAATTGCCTCTCGACCGGAAGGTTCCGCCGCAACATCAACTGCCTCTCGCAACCATGCCTGTGACACCTGCGATGATCGCGATTCCGGCTGGCGCGGTAACCTTGGGCCTCCCGCGTCGGGACGAAACTTTCGGCTGGGACAACGAGTACGAAGCCCACGGAGTGCAGGTGCCGGGATTTGAGATCGATCAGTATGAAGTGACGAACCGGCAATATCTCGATTTCATGGCGGCTGGCGGGTATGAAACGCGCGCTCTCTGGAGCGATGAAGATTGGGATTGGAAGACCGCTCAATCGGTCTCGCATCCCGTGTTCTGGACGAAGGGTGGCGACCGGTGGCTCTACCGCGGCATGTTTGAAGAAGTTCCTCTGCCTCTAGACTGGCCAGTCTATGTGAGTCATGCCGAGGCGATGG
>Ga0209733_1000081_pt1 | contig 12362 bp, 10 predicted proteins | sample BlaSpr_A8_OM2_M1_FD_187976 | JGI IMG/M metagenome (GOLD analysis project Ga0209733, IMG submission 187976) | Forest soil microbial communities from Thunder Bay, Ontario, Canada - Black Spruce, Ontario site 2_A8_OM2_M1 (SPAdes) (version 2) | ecosystem: Environmental > Terrestrial > Soil > Boreal...
GCGGTACCAAGACCGTGACGCTCTCCGTCGGCGACTTTATCGGTACGCAGACTGCCGCGTTGACTGGCACGGATGCCCCGCCAACGCTAACCTCAATCGCCCCGACGAGCGGGGTCCGGGGCACAACGGTTCCGGTAACCTTGACGGGTACCTACTTGGACGGAGCGACCTCGGTGAACGCCGGTGCGAACATCACCTGCACGATTGCTCCTCCGGGCCAAACGTCACTCACCACGCTCACAGCGAACTGCGCCATTGGAACCGGCGCAGCGCTCGGGGCCCGGACCGTCGCTGTCACGACGCCCACCGGAACGTCTAACACGGTAGCCTTCACCGTGACGGGCGCAACGGTTACCTTCGCCGGACCGACTCCGTCGCTGGTCACCGGCACCACAAGCACGCATAGCGGCACGATCACGGTCAGCAACGCTGCGGCCGCTACCGGGCCGCTCACGCTTACCGCGGCCCCAACGGTCACCAAGACCAGTGGTCCGGCAAGCGGTGTCTTCTCGATCATCACCGGAGGCAGTTGCACCAACGGCACGGTCGTCATCCCAGGGGGCAGCTGCACGATCAACGTGCAATATGCCCCTGGAGGGTCCGCAACGACGGCCACGGCGAACGTAACGATAACCGGGAGTGGTCTGGCAACGGCAACGCTGGCGGACCCCATCTCGGCGAACTAAACAACTCGTACAGACAAGCCGGACATCCGAACCTGGATGTCCGGCCCGTTTCTGCAACAAAGAGCAAAGCGGCATCGCACCTGGAAATTTTGGGTCGAGCCGCAGGAGAACATGAGGTAAGATACGGCTATGAAACTCCATCGCATCCTCTGTTTGGGCGCTGCCCTGGTGATTCCGCAACTGGCACTGGCAAAACTTCCATTGCCGAATGACGCACTCGGAAAGATAGAAGGCACTCTCGATTTCTGTGCGCAGTCGGATCCGCAGTCGGCCTCAACGTATCAGCAGGCAAAGAAGGCGGTCGTGGGCGATGCTTCCGAGCAAGAAGTGGCCGAGGCGCGCAAAACACAGGAATACAAGGACGGTTATCAGGAGATAAGCGATCAGCTTGCCAAAGTGCCGAAAGAGAAGGTAGTTCAGGCATGCAGCGCTTACCTTGAAGGCAAGTAGGGCTCAGTCATACAAGGGGTAATGCAGCACGATGTCTAAGAAGTCAGCCACAGCTACTCACCTAATTCTGCTTGCGGTATCTCTCGCGGTAAGCATCTTCATTTCCACCGCTCGTGCGCAGTCCCCTCAGGGCCAGGACAAAGATGCCGGTTCGGCCGGGAAACGTGCGGCGGCTTCGACTCCCTATCGAAATCAGCCTGATCGGATCGCAAAGCGAGAGGCCGCGTATTACGAAGCGGTCTGGGGAATCGAGGTCCCCAGCGTCAAGGCGGTAGAGTCGGGGGTGATCCTTCGGTTCAATTACCGCGTTTTAGACCCGGAAAAGGCCAAGCCGCTGAACGACAAGAAACTCAACCCCCTACTAGTGAGCCCGGACAAGGGGGTCCAGTTGGTCGTTCCGTCGATGGAGAAAGTCGGGCAATTGCGCCAGGCTCCCCACGAACTCGAAGCCGGAAAGTCCTATTGGATGGCATTCTCGAACAGCGGCCGGCTGTTGAAGCCCGGAGACCGCGTGGATATCGTGATTGGGAATTTTCACGCGCGAGGACTACTGGTCGAATAGCGTTGGTTCCCGCAGCTTTGCCTTCGCCAGAAGGTTTGCGTGGTATTGGGCAGAGAACAACGTGGCCAGTCTTAGTGTTGCCATTCCCTGATCTTGGTCTGGAATGTTAAGCTACGCTCTGGGTTACCGAGAGAGGCTCATGAACAAGAACCGATTTGCGAAACCAGTGGTTGTTGCAGCTGGGTTGATTTTTCTGTGGGCGGCGCCAGGCCTGGCTCGCGCACAGAGCGCTTCGCCACGTCCGGTGCAGACGTCGAAGGTGGCTTCGACTGGGGCTCAAGCGAATAGGGACTCTCTCCCGCCGGATGATTTTGCCGGGTTAAGCTACACCGATGAACAGAAAGCTGAAATTGACAAGATTCGTCTGGATATGAAGTCGCGCAAAGCTGTGGTAGCGAAAGACGAAAAGTTAACCGCGGACCAAAAGGATGCCATGCTTTTGGGGTACACGCGTATGGAGTATGGTCGGATTTATAAGGTGCTGTCGCCCGAGCAACAAAGACAAGTTCGCCAGAGGGTCCACGCTCGTCGAGCGGCGGACCAAGCGGAGCAAAAGAAGCAGCCCCGCCAGCCAAGTAAGTAGTCGACCACCTTTTACAAGGTTCTTATCTTGCTACGTTGATGTTAGGTAAGATGTATCGGTAGTGTTTTTACATTCTCTCAGAGACCAAACGTCTCCACCAAATGTCTCCACTTAGTAGTGTAAAGCCGCTCTAACAGCCTGTCACGGTTTGTCGAGCAACTTTGGTATACCGAAGCGACACGCTAGAAACGTACAAGACGTACTAGATGGCGTTAGTGTCTGAGCGGCCGGGATCAAGAGCATCATAGATTTCTCGGGCGAGAGCAAATTGCGCCCGCCGGCATCGCCCTCGCGTAGCATCTACGCTGTGATTCCGCCCTTTCTCTTTCTTCCAGTTTGAATCCGATGGGGCTTCGCCAAGCGATGACGATCCCCAGCATCAGCAAGTGTCTCTAATTCAAGACCACAACTCCATAGTGATTGAATCCCCGCTTCTCTACCCAGCCTGTGTAAATAATGTAAACGGTTTATGCGGATTATCTGCAACAGTGAATCGTTCTTGTAATAGGTAAAGACCGTCAATTCGATGCAAACTCTTGTCCTTGCTTGCTCCAGCACAATTAGATAACCACCCGTGCCACCTACCTTCGCGACATATTACTTGAACGGTATCAGTGGCAAACAACCACTTATCGGATAACAACTAGTAAATGGTTGCTCAGTCCTTCAACAACTGCAAAATCCCGCTAACCATTACTTAGTCATGTAAGCCGCGTTAATGGTGTCGGTCACTATTCGTCCTGGTATTGAAGAGCAAGACGGATCTTAAGTCTTCTGAGAGGATACATATGGCAGACAATCCTGTAGGACGGTACTGGCCCTCTTCCGGGCAGGCACGCAAAGCGGTACGCAGGGGACATCCTGAACTCTCTATCGAATGTCCCAGGTGCCATTCAGCCGTTGGTCGGACTTGCTTCATGGAACCAGGACTAATGGCAATCACTCATGCTATTCGCAAAATTCGCTATCAAGAGCGTCAAGCGTCAGAGTCCGCATCGGTGGCGAGCTTCTGAAGGAATGGTCGTCTGGTTTGGCATACTTTTACCATCTCAAGCCTCGTCACTCGTCAGTAATGGAATCGATAGCGTGGTTCGACATACATCTCCCTTGGTTTGTTCCAGTGAGAAGAGTTCTATACGCTGGCAATACGTGATCGTCTGGGGAGGCCTGCGCGGCGCGTTGGCACTCGCGCTGGCTCTCAGCCTTGACAGCACCTTTCCTGATCGTGCTTTCGTGCTCGACGTGACGTTTGGTGTAGTCGTATTCTCGATTCTCGTTCCGGGACTCACAATCAAGCCTTTCTCGTGAGGATTCTCAGGCTGGCAAGTGGCTCCTAGTCGACGGACCACCTGAAGACAAGGTGCTTGGTTGCGAGCCTGTCTTTCCGCGCGCAACGATTCGCTGCTGGCGACTTACGCTGAAACGGCGAGTCGCGCTTCTTGAAAGCCACCCTCTTCCACTAAACTGAGTATCCATATCGGGGGACTTAAACAATTGCACAGATCGCCGTCGTGTTCACGCCGTCGTTGTTTCAGTTTGCTTTTCCTTGTGTTTGTCAGCGTAGCGACAGCCCAGTCAGTTTCGTCAGAACTGTTCAGCGGGCTTAAATGGCGCCTAATTGGCCCGTTCCGGGGCGGCCGCGTGGTTGCAGTAGCGGGAGTACCCGGCGACCCGACTACTTTTTATTTTGGCGCGGTGAACGGCGGCATTTGGAAAACAACCGATGCTGGCGTCGTGTGGACGCCGATTTTCGATGGCCAACCCGTCGGATCGATTGGGGCTCTCGCCGTTGCACCTTCAGACCCCAAGACGATTTATGCCGGAACAGGCGAGTCTGACATTCGGTCCTCTCTCTCGTTCGGCAACGGTGTCTACAAGTCTGTGGATGGCGGTCGAACCTGGCTTCACATTGGATTGGAGGACACACGACATATCAGCCGCATTGTCGTCGACCCGCAAGATGCAGCCACCGTCTACGTCGGAGCATTGGGACATGTTTACGGCCCGAACGATCAGCGTGGCGTCTACAAATCCACCGACGGCGGCTCGCATTGGACACGAGTTCTCGACCAAGGGTCGGAAATCGGTGTCTCCGATCTGGCAATCTGTTCGGGTCATCCCCAACTTCTGTTTGCCGGCACGTGGAACACCTGGCGTCCGCCATGGAGCACCTACGCTCCGATCGATCGCCCGGGTGGTGGTCTTTACCGATCTCAGGATGCTGGCGCGACTTGGTCGACACTGAGCGGAAGGGGCCTGCCAGAGGGACCTTGGGGACGCGTCGGAGTCGACGTTGCTCCGGATGGCAAACGCGTGTATGCGCTCATTCAGGCCAAAAACTCCGGCCTCTATCGTTCCGATGACGGGGGCGACACCTGGACAATTGCCAATGACGATCCCCGTCTGACAAGTCGTGCGTGGTATTTCAACCGCGTTACCATCGATCCGAGCAATTCCGATGTGCTTTATATTCCGAACGTCGCTCTCTATCGCTCAGAAGATGGCGGCAAAACCATCTCGATCGTTCGTGGTGCGCCTGGCGGAGATGACTATCACCAGATCTGGGTCGATCCCAGGAACTCTGCCAGCATGGTCCTGGGAACCGACCAGGGCACTACCATTAGCGTCGACCGCGGCCAGAGCTGGAGTACCTGGTACAACCAGCCCACCGCACAGCTCTACCACGTCATCACCGACAATCAGTTTCCCTACGCGGTGTACGGGACGCAGCAGGATAGCGGAAGTGCCGCCGTCCTGAGCCGCACCGATCACGGCCAGATCACGCCGCGAGATTGGTTCCCAGCCGGCCCAAGCGAGAGCGGCTACATGGCACTCGATCCCAACGATCCTAATGTCATCTATCTAGGCGCGAGTTATGGTGGCGTGGCTCGCTTCAATCGCCGCACCGGCCTGAGCCAGGATGTGACTCCGTGGCCGGTCTCGATCTTTGATTCGGAGATCGATCAACGCAAATATCGTGCACCATGGTCACCCGTGCTGCTGTTTTCACCCTCTGATCCAAAAGCGCTCTTTCTCGGCACGCAGTACGTGATGAAAACCGTCGATGGAGGTCTGCACTGGGAGACTGTCAGCCCCGATCTCACGGGCGCAACGTCAGTGTCTGGAGACAAGAAATTGTCTGGACCGCCAACCGTCGAGAACGCGAAGCAGAGAGGCTACGGAGTTGTGTCCACCATCGCGCCATCACCGCTCAATCCTGCATTGATCTGGGCTGGAAGCAACACCGGTTTCATTCATCTGACCCGTGATGGCGGGAAAAGCTGGAAGGATGTTAGTCCTCCGGGATTGAGCGATTGGAGTGAAATATCGCTGATCGAAGCATCCCATTATGACCCTGCGGTTGCCTATGCTGCGATTGATCGTAGCCGGCTCGACGATCAGAAACCTTACCTGTATCGAACGCGCGATTATGGCGCAACGTGGCAGCCGATCATCGAAGGCATTGCCGCGACGGCTTTCTTGCGCGCAATTCGAGAGGATCCCCGGACCAGAGGATTGCTTTTCGCCGGTACCGAATTGGGGATCTACGTGTCTTTCGACGATGGCGAGCACTGGCAACCGTTGCAATTGAACCTGCCGGTCACCTCCGTTCGCGATTTAACGATCCACGGCGATGATCTTGTGATCGCGACGCATGGCCGTTCTTTCTGGATTCTCGACAACATCACGCCACTCCGCCAGGCGTCCGAGGCGGTTAAAGCAGCAAGAAGTGTCTGGCTCTTCCATCCCGCCGCTGCCATCCGCGTCGACAATGACACGTTTGTGGGGACGCCCCTTCCCCCCGAAGAACCGACCGCCGAAAATCCGCCGACTGGTGCGGTGATTGACTATTTCCTGAAGTCGCCTGCCGGCAGTGTGAAGCTGGAGATCTTCGATGCGCAGCACAAACTGGTGCGCAGTTTTTCGTCGGAGGATAAGAACCGAGGGAAGCATACGCCCCTTCCCGTGGCGGAGCGTTGGCTTCCCAAGCCTGAAGCACTCGAGAAGACAGTCGGAATGCATCGTTTTGTATGGAACCTTGCCTGGGGCAGTTCGGGAGGGCCAATTGCAGATGAAGAAACCGAGTTCCGCAATCCCAGCGGACCAAAAGTCGTTCCGGGAACTTACGACGTCCGCCTCACGGTGGATGGGCAATCGCAGAACCAATTCCTCGAAGTGCTGATGGACCCACGGTCGCCCGCGACATCTAAGATCTTGGCCCAGCAGTTCCAGTTGGGCCAACAAATATTCGACGCAACGCTACAAGCACGCCGCGTGCTGGCTGAGATCCGCTCGGTTCAGAAGCAGCTGACGGGGGCTCAGGAGAGGGCGTCGACAGAACAGAATGCAGCGCTCAAGTCGACGCTGGCCGAGGCGCAGTCCGGTCTCAGCAAGCTTCTCAGAAACAGGGAGGATCAGCAGAAATTGGGGATCGAGGATGCCTACAAGAACTTGGCATCAGCTCTGCGGGTTGTCGAAGGGGGTGATCGTGCGGTGCCATCCCAGGCGATTGCCGTGTACAAAGAGTCGAGCGAACAAATCAGCGCGCGAATGAGCGAGTGGACCGCATTCAAGCAAAGAAAACTACCGGAGCTCAACGAACAACTGCGTCAGTCAAACCTTACGCCGATCGCCATTGCCGATATTGAGGAAGAAATAGAATTCCTGATGTCGCAATGATTCCCGGAAACGGTCGTCAAGAAAATCATTAGCATTACTTGGCCACGACGCCCAAAAGGGTTGCGCTCGCGGCAAAGGACACGCCCCCATGTGGTCGATGCCTCACTGAGAGGTTAAGGAAAGTTCGAATAATTCAGTCCCGGGTCGCCGTGCGTCGTGATATTCTCGCAGACCTGCTATGAAATGAATGCCATGCCTGACGCGCGCCCGCTGACTTTCCTCTGTATCACAACCTACGAGAAGGGGCAGGAGTTCATGCGCGAGTGCAAGCGCCAGGGCTGCCGCGTGATCCTGCTGACGGCGGAGAAACTGCGCAATGCGGATTGGCCGCGAGAAAGTCTCGACGATACTTTCTACCTTCCAGAAGAGATTCCGCTCACGGAAATCGTGCAGTCGGTGACGCATCTGGCGCGCGCGCACAAGATCGACCGCATCGTCGCGCTCGATGAGTACGACATGGAGACGGCCGCTACTCTCCGCGAACATCTGCGCATCCCGGGAATGGGACTTACGACCATGCGCTATTTTCGCGACAAACTCGCTATGCGCATGCGGGCGCTGGATCGCGACGTGCGCGTACCCGACTTTGTGCCCGCTGTAAATCATGAAGATATTCGCTACTACCTCGAACACGTGCCGGGGCCGTGGGTGCTGAAGCCGCGCCAGGAGGCGTCGGCGATCGGCATTAAGAAAATTCACCGGCCGGAAGAATTGTGGCCCCTGCTCGAACAACTGGGCGACAAGCAGTCTTCGTTTTTGGTCGAGAAATTTCTTCCTGGAGACGTCTATCACGTGGATTCGGTGGTGTCGGAGAACGACATCGTTTTTGCCAACGTCAGCAAATACGGCAAGCCTCCGATGAATGTGGCTCAGGGTGGAGGAATCTTCACGACGTTCACGGTGCCCCGGAAAGGCGAGGAGGATGCTGCGCTGCGGGCCATCAACCGCGAACTGCTTGCGGCGCTGGGACTGCTGCGCGGTGTGGCGCACGCCGAGTTCATCCGGGCGCATGCGGATGGGAACTTTTATTTTCTCGAATGCGCGGCACGAGTCGGCGGAGCGTACATCAACGAGATGGTGGAGGTCGCAACCGGAATCAACCTATGGCGGGAATGGGCTCGCATCGAAATCGCCGGTGAAGATGGCAGCTACACCTTGCCATCGGTGCGGGAAGAGTATGCAGGCATAATTCTTTCGCTGGCGCGGCAGGAAGATCCGGATACTTCGGCGTACAACGATCCGGAGGTGCATTTGCGGATTAAGAGACATCACCATGCCGGATTGGTGCTGCGATCCCCGGAGCCGCAGAGGATTCCGAAGCTGCTTAATGATTATGTGCAGCGTTTCGCGGAGGACTTTTTGGCTGTGGAACCGCCGCGAGACAAGCCGACTGCGTAGTTTGCCAGCGAAAAGCCTTTGACTGGCCTCGGCGTGTCTGCGCTGCGACGACTGCATCTTCTACCATGCGATCCAGGCCTACCGCATGGGCGTACCCGCGCCGAACAGGAAGAGGCGCTCAATGTCGCGCTGGTCGTGGGGGGGGCAGCATCGTAGTTCCGCATCTGCGGCGGGTGTATGAGTTGCTGGAGGAGATATACGGTTGAGCAAACTCAGTCTCGCCGCCAAAGCAGTGAAGCGAGAACCGTAACGACAATTAACGCGAGTCCAACCCAAGTTCGAGCCGCTGCGGGCTTTGCAGAACTGTCCAGAGCGCGTCCGGGGGCCAGAGGATTCTAGCGTCTCGCAGGGCGTCCAGGTTCGTGAGGACTCCTGCCAGAAATGCCACCGCTGTCGCGATCCGGTTCTTTTTATCTGAGGTCATCGCAGGTCACGTAGGGACAGCCGCCTCGCCTCGGCTGTCCAGCCCAGCGCAGCGGGCGCCGGCAGGCAGATCGCGGCGAGCTTCGCTCGACCGGACAGCCGAGGGCGGCTGTCCCCACATTTTTTATTCTAGAAAGCGTCAATCCCTGTGATGCTCTGGCCGATGATCAGTGAGTGTACGTCGTGCGTGCCTTCGTAAGTCTTCACCGACTCCAGGTTCATCATGTGACGCATGATGGGATAGTCGTCGGCTACGCCGTTGGCGCCGAGAATGTCGCGCGACAGGCGGGCGCACTCCAGAGCCATCCACACGTTGTTTCGCTTCGCCATTGAAATGTGCTGCGGCTCGACCTTGCCCGCATCTTTCAGGCGGCCGACTTGCAGCACGAGCAACTGCGCTTTGGTGATTTCGCTGATCATCCAGGTGAGCTTGTCTTGCACGAGTTGATGCGAGGCGATGGGCTGATCGCGCCACTGCTTCCGGAGCAGCGAATACTGCAGCGCGCAGTCGTAGCATGCCATCGCCGCACCCAACGCTCCCCACGCGATGCCATAGCGGGCCTGGTTCAGGCACATCAGCGGAGACTTCAAGCCGCCGGTTTTCGGCAATAGATTCGATTCCGGTACGTGCACATCTTGCAGCGAAAGGCCCGAGGTGACGGACGCCCGCAACGACCACTTGCCGTGGATGTCGTCGGCCTTGAATCCGGGACGATCGGTCTCAACCAGGAAGCCGCGGATGCGGTCTTTCTCGTCCTCGACTTTGGCCCAGATAATGGCGACGTCGGCGATCGTGCCGGAGGTGATCCACATCTTCTCGCCGTTGATTACGTATTCGTTACCCACCTTGCGGGCGCGGGTACGCATGCCGCCGGGGTTCGAGCCGAAGTCGGGCTCGGTCAGGCCAAAGCAGCCAAGCTTTTCTCCTTTTTGCATGGGCGGCAGCCAGGTCTGCTTCTGTTCTTCGCTGCCGAACTCATAAATTGGGTACATGCACAGACCGGACTGCACGCTTACGAAGCTGCGCACGCCCGAGTCGCCCCGCTCCAGTTCTTGGGTCATGAGTCCATATTCCACGTTGCCCATGCCGGCGCAGCCATAACCTTTCAGCGACGCGCCGAAAAATCCCAGGTCGGCCATGGGTTTGACCAGTTCGCGCGGGAACCGTCCGGCGCGGTTGCATTCCTCAATGATGGGAATCAGATTGTCTTCGATGAACTGTCGCGTCGTATCGCGGACAAGGCGTTCTTCGTCGGTCAGCAGGGCATCGTACTGGATGAAATCGACACCGCGGAATTTGATGGCAGGCATGATGATCTCCTGATGAAGAGGCTCGCCGAATGCTTCGTTGAAAGCAGAGAAACCGTTTGCCGCCGACAGGACGGGCGCACGCTGGAGGGCAAACATATGACGGTAGCAGGGGTGAGGGATACGGGTCAACGGCGGGAAGACTGCGGTGAAGGCTCAACCTGATACCCATTGCTGAAGCTCACTTTCTTCGCGTTCTCAGTGAATCCATCCCTGAGTCAGCCGTGGTTTTGAGGGAACGTTGAAATACCGAATCGCAAACTCGGTTCGCAAGTTCGATGGTCGTCTCTACCTGCGAGAAAGCGCCCGTGATCAGGGCTCCCAGGGGAAGCGACAAGACTCCGGGGTTCAGGACCGCGTGGACCAGTTTGAGGGAGGGCTCGTGTGTCATTGGGTACTCCTAAAATGTATTCCTGAGGATTCACTTACATACTTGGATTTTGCGACAGCACCTGCGGCTGCTTCCATACGGCTGATTCCTAATTACGAAAGTACATTGTCCTTTCGGACAGTCTGACGCGAGGGATGTTTGAAGGACAAATCATGAACCACTAAGGACACGAAGGGTCACGAAGGATTGATTTAGGGTGCTTACTTCGTGTGACTTCGTGGTAATGGCTCGTCAAAGTGACTCACTCCCGGGAGACGCTCTGGTGTGTGGGTTGAAACTGGCATTGATTCCCGCCGCCTTACCCGCCGACCGAACATGTACTTTCGATTCAGAGTCGTCCTCAAGTCACAAGAGCGTGATTTCATATTTCCACGTATGCTGTGGCTGTGCCGACGCTTCGAATCGCATTGGCTATAGCGCTGCTAATCCTGTTTGGATCGTTGAATCTTGCTCGGGAAAAATTCCAGGCATCCTCCACGCCCAGTATTCAAACAGAAGAGCAGGGGTGGCCGGAGAGAACCTTAGCCACGCTTTCCCTCGAGGAGAAGGTTGGCCAGCTCTTCATGATTCGCATGCGAGTGGGATTCTCAGGAGTTCCGAATCCCGAATACTTGCGGCTCTCCGACTGCATCGGCAAGTACCACATCGGATCGATAGCCATGTCAGCGCCTCCGGCAGGGCGGGTTGTTGCCGGAGACCACCGCTATGAGACCGTCGTCCTGCTCAACCGGCTACAGGAAGAATCGAAGGTGCCACTTCTGATCGCCGGAGATTTTGAGCAGGGCGTCCTTCCGGCGCGTCTTTTTGGCACAACCGTATTTCCTCACGCCATGGCCTTTGGCGCGGCCGGCAAGGTGGCCTACGCCGAGGAGTTCGGTCGCATTACGGCCGAGGAAAGCCGAGCGATCGGCGTGCACTGGAACCTTTTCCCCGTCGCCGACGTGAATTCTAACCCTGCGAATCCCATTATCGGCACCCGCGCATTCGGAGCCAACCCGCAGCAGGTAGGGGCGCTGGTCGCCGCCTACATACGCGGCGCGCGAGCGAACGGAATGCTGACTACCGCCAAGCACTTCCCCGGTCACGGCAATACCGGGACCGACTCGCACCTTTCCGTACCACGAATCGACGAGAATCTGGCGATGTTGCGCGCCGTCGACCTGCCTCCGTTCCGCAAGGCGATCGAAGCCGGAGTGGACGCTGTTATGACGGCGCACATCCGAGTACCAGCCCTTGATCCCAATCCCAACCTCGTGGCTACGACGTCCCCCACCATCATTAACGGTTTGCTCAAGAACGAACTCGATTTTAAGGGAATCGTGGTCACCGACGCCCTCGACATGGCCGGCCTGACCCGCCTCTACCCAGGAAACGTGGGGCGTGCCGCGGTGGACGCCTTCAAGGCCGGGAACGATGTGCTTACCATGCCCGCTGATCTGGATGCCAGTTACCGGGCGGTTCTCGACGCGGTTCGCAGCGGCGAGATTTCCCGCGAGCGCCTCGATGCGTCCGTCTTGAAAATATTGCAGGCCAAAGCTTCCCTGGATCTCGACAAGACTCGGGTGGTGGACGTAGCAGCGATTGGGAAGCGGGTCGGCACTCCCGCAAATGTTGCCATCGGTCAGCGCATCTCCGACGACTCCATCACCCTGGTACGAGACAGCCGCAAAGTGCTTCCGCTCAAAGAGGGCGGAGTTGTTAAGAATGTTCATTTTCTACATCAAGTTTTTCATCGAAGCGGACAGGAACGCCAGAGCGTGCTCGTGATTGTGATCTGCGACAATGCCCGAGCCCAGGATGGTCGTGTTCTGGAACGTGAAATTCGGGCCCGCAGGCCCGATGCCAACGTTGTCTATGTGGACCCGCGCGTTAACGCTCACG
>Ga0209733_1000082_pt1 | contig 12361 bp, 8 predicted proteins | sample BlaSpr_A8_OM2_M1_FD_187976 | JGI IMG/M metagenome (GOLD analysis project Ga0209733, IMG submission 187976) | Forest soil microbial communities from Thunder Bay, Ontario, Canada - Black Spruce, Ontario site 2_A8_OM2_M1 (SPAdes) (version 2) | ecosystem: Environmental > Terrestrial > Soil > Boreal...
GTCACCCTGTCCAGAACATACAGAAAGCCGAATTTTGTCGCTTGGGCAACCACATCAACCTTCTTGCTTCCGTGCAACACAGTGAGAAGTACGGGAGCCGCTGCGGGATCGTAATCCCAAAGATCGTGATGGACGAACTGGAAATACCACAGCCGCTTCCCCGTTCGTGCGTCGAGCGCCAGTAAGCAATCGCCATAGAGATCTGCGCCGTTTCGGTCAGCGCCGTATAAGTCATAAGTAGGAGAACCCAGGGGAAAATAGGCAATTCCGCGCTTCTCATCCAGCGACATTCCGCCCCAGTCGTTGTTTCCACCAACGTACTTCCATGCATTCGTAGGGAACGTGTTATATCCAAACTCGCCAGGATGCGGAACCGTATGAAATATCCATGCCATTTTCCCAGTCTTAACATCGTAGGCGCGCAAATCTCCTGGAGGAGAGCCATACATTTCTCCAGGCGCGGAGCCCAGGATGATCAGATTCTCAAAGACCCGTCCTGGTGTGCCACTTTGAACACCCTGGGTGAACTCTGAGCGCTCCCGGCCGAGCCCTTCCCGCAGATCCACCTTGCCGTCGTCGCCGAACGACCGGATGGTTTCCCCGGTGTTCATGTCAACTTCCTGGAGATAGCCGTCCACGGCAAAGATGAGCCGCCGGTCCTTACCATCCGTCGAAATCCAGCGGTTAAAGCCGCGATTCGTAGGCTGTCCGCCTTCTACCGGGTGAGCCCAGAGTTGCTTGCCGGTGGCGGCGTCCAGGGCGTAGATACCATCGTCCTTTCCCACCACATACATCACACTATCGATAACCAATGGATTGAACGAGAACCTGCCGACGGGCCCTGGGGCGGGGACAAACCACGCCTGCTTAAGCCCTCTTACATTGTTCTTATTGATCTGATTGATGGACGAGTAGCCCATGGAATCGGGCGATCCGCCATAGTCGCTCCAGGAGGAATAGGGTTCGCTGCTCGTCCGGGCCGAAGTCTGCCGGGGGATGAAAACGAATATCAACGAAAGGCATCCCGCGACTGCAAGGAGACAAACCAACCAACTGTTGTGTCTAGTGCCCATGAATACCTTCGTCTCTTAGTTCTACGGACTGCTAGGTCCGGAACTTATAACCCAGTTTGTCGAGATATGCTTTGGTCGTCTTCACAGTCTCAAGCGGGCTCATCGGACCGTCTTTCAACGAGGGATCCAGTTCGACCATCACATCGGGATTCTGGCCTGCGCCCTCCACCATATCGAGGATTGCTGGAATGTCGACCGTGCCCATACCCAGCGGACAATAGCCTGAGTAGTACTGCCATCCCTTGTAGTCCTTCAAATGCATATGCGTAACGAGTGACAGAAAGTCCTTAACCACTTGCGCAGCGTCCGCGCCCCCCTTTTGCAGCTGTCCCACATCCGGAGCGAATTTAAGATTCTTGGTGTTGACCGCCCCCATGACGGCATAGACCTCATCTCGAGACTCGATGCAGGTTCCGGTATGCTGATGAAGTCCTGTCTTGAACCCCATATCTGTTACCGCCGCAGCGTAGTCGTTCAAGGCAGAAACTATATCGGCTCGGTGTTGCTGGAAGTTATAGGTCTCACGCTCTACACCATTGGGCGCCAGGACAATGTAGGTCCCCTGATATTTCTGCACCACTTTGCACAGCTGAGTTATGCGAGCGATCTCATCTTTTCTCTTGGAAGGGTCAACGAGATTGCCGGTGATATACGCGGACCGAAGCGGAACCCCATACTTTGCGATGAGGGGGGCCAGCAAGCCTCTTTGATCCCAGTTATCCAGCACTTCGGGAAACGTCTCAAATGACCAAAAGCCCTGCGCTGAAATATCCGTGAGGGCGGGCTCCAACGTGGTCTCGCCCTGCCCGTTCTTCGGCGGAAATGTGGCCCATGTAATACAGGTATGGCCAATTTTGAGTTTTCTAGCGGGCGTCTTCTTGGCAAACGTAGGCTCCAGATCGGAAATTGCCATCGTGCCCAAACCGAATGCGAGGGTCTTCAGAAAACTTCGCCGCTCTTGTATTGGGTTCATGGTTGGCTCCTTGATCTCCCGCTTCATCGTGCTGCCCCTGGACTCATACTGGTAGTGGTTGGCCTTTGGTCTCGAGGCCAAACGGTAGTGCCAGCAACCCAACGACAATCGCGCGTTCGTTGAGCGTCTTCAACACGAGATCACGTCCTGATCTTAGGAGGCTTTGTTGGTCTAAAGCCTGCATAAGGTTTGAGTGGAACCAGTAACATCTCCGTCATACCAGCCTGGGCAAAAGGGAATGTAACCCACATTTCGCGAACCTGCTCTTCGCCACCTGCCTCCCATAACAAGCACGCGCCGGGCATATCCAGGCGGTGCCAGATCTGGCGAATAAATCCTTCTGAGTACAGCTCGCGGGCACGCTCATCTCCCGCTCTGCTAAGCTCGCGTAATCACCCTCCGCGAATCCTTTCCGGCGTTGCGATATGGATAGAAACTGCATCGCTGCTTCTGACCTCTTGCGCTAATCCTCGAGAATCGCGACCGCTCGGACCGGAGCACCTGTGGTATTGACCCACTTGACAGGGAACAGGCTCAATTTGAACCCGTGGCCCGGGAGCTGATCGAGATTGGTCAAGTTCTCAAGGTGGTAGTACTCGCGCGTCTTCATAACGCAATGCGCTTCCCAGAACTTCTTGCGCTCGAACATCGCCCAAATCGGCGGATCGTAGGTAACGGCGTCGATCCCTGTCATCTTGATACCTTGGTCAAGCAGCCAGTTGGTCGATTCCCCCGTCATCCCGACGTGATCTGTAAGATATTGTTCGCTGTCCTGAATCTTCCCCGCGCCGGTGTGGATTAATACGATATCCAAAGGTTTGAGCGTGTATTTAATCTTAGCCAGCGCGTCTTTCATGTCCTGGACACTGATACCCGCGCCTTTAGGAAGATGACGGAAGTCCAGGCACACGCCCTCCCCATAGCAATATTCGAGCGGAACTGCCTCAGGCCCTGGGGCGTTTTCGCGCATGTGACGCAGCGAATCCATGTGGGTGCCGATATGATCACCGATCACCACCATGTAGTGCGCCGTGAGCGAATCGACGCCGTACTTCGCCGCTCCGATCCGCTCGGCAAAACCCTGCCAGGTTTCGAACATAACCAGGGCCGGGCGCACGACACGCGGAAACGTTATCATTTCGTTGTGCACTGGCATGCTTAGATCTATCAGTGTGCGAGCCATGGGGCCATGTCCCCTTTTACTTCTTGCGTCTTCTACTGCGTCGCAGTAATGCCACCGTCCAAATAGAGCGCGTGTCCGGTGATGAAATTCGACGCCGGCGATACCAAAAAGAGCACCGCGCCCATAACGTCCTCTGGTTCACCAATTCGTCCCAGCGGTATTCGTGAGATGAGATTTGAATAGAACGCAGGGTCTGCCAACATCTGCGCTACCTGCTCGGTCCGGATGAAGGTGGGGGCGACGACGTTCACATTGATTCCGTTGGGTGCCCACTCGGCCGATAATTGCCTGCACAAAGTGATCAAGCCGCCTTTAGCCGCACAGTAAGCCGCATATCCGCGTCCACGCAAGGCGAGAAGCGAGCGCACCGAGCCAAGGTGGACCTGTTTACCGCCGTTTCCTTGCCGAATCATATGGCGCGCCGCTGCCTGTGCCTGGAACATGGCGCTCTTGAGGTTGACGTTGTAGACGTGGTCGAACATCGCTTCGGTGACTTCTTCTGCCTTTTCCTCGCGGTTCAGACCGATGCAGTTCACGAGAATATCCAGACGGCCGAAGTGGTCGGCGGCTTGGTCTACCATCCTCTGCGTTTCAGAGACCGAAACAGCTTCAAAGGCAGTTGCCCATGCATCGTGGCCTTCTGCCTTCAGCGATTCGGCAAAAGCAGCGGCACTTGCACCCTTGTGGCCGCTGATGGCAACTTTCGCTCCCGAACATGCCAGGCCTCGGCTCACCGCTTCCCCGATACCCCCGTAGCCACCCGTAACCAGGGCCACCTTGCCATCTAATCTAAACAGCTTTTCTATAGCTACCATGGATGAGTATTGCCCTCATTTTCCACAACGACAACCGCCGTGCGATCTAGCCATGACTCAACTTAGTTGAGACGCCCGATCGAGCGTCATCGGGTCGTTCGGGTGCGAGGAGAGGCTGAACGGTAATCCTCAGATACCGAAACAGGGGCAGGAAACACAATGCATCGTGCAGTTGATCCGCATCGTCAGCGCTCCAGATACCCCAGTTCTCCCGCCGCCCCGGCACTCGCCAGAGACCGAGGAGGATTCCCTCCTTCGCCAACTCGCGGCTCCGCGCCGCCTCTTGTTCTCGCAACTGTTTTTCTCTTTCATCGCCGCCCTCTATGCGGGCGACTTCCATGTGCACTAGAAAGTCCATCATGAACTCTTCGGAATCCCAGTATTTTTGTCACTTGACCGCGAGTAAATGCCGAATTTCGTCGATAACCTTCGCGACCGTGGGAAGAAGTGGACGCTGCAGAATTGGCGAGGCGGGGATCCTCATATCGGGAGTTGCGAGTCTGGCGATCTTGAGAGCTATCTCATTGCCCAGGAACTCGTGGAGCCGCGCGACGATTTCCGCGCCAAATCCACCGGTCCGATTGGCTTCGTGCAGTACGATCACATTACCCGAAGCGCTTCTGACAGCCGCTTGCAGGCCATCATTGTCCAGGGGGCAGAGCCAGCGAAGATCGAACACTCCTACGTCCACTCCGCCTTCCGCCAGTTGCATGGCTGCCTCTAAGGCAATCAGCAGCGTAGTTCCCCAGGTAACAATCACCGCGTCACGTCCGGGCTTATGTAATCGTGATCTCCCAATAGGCTCGATTACGTCCGTGAACTCCACGTCCCCCTTCGTTTGATACAGCCCCTTGGCTTCATAGATCACGCACGGATCGGGGGAAGCTGTGGCGGTGCGCAATAGACTGTGAGCATCTTGTGGCGTTGCAGGAATCGCGATCCGCAATCCAGGAATATGGGCAAGGAGCGCTTCGAGGCATTGGGAACGCTGGGCACACGAACCGGGCGTCGCGCCTTGTTGCGTCCGGACAACAATCGGCGTACGCGACCTGCCGCCCGTGATGTAGCGAACGTTAGCAGCCTGATTGACGATCTGGTCAAGGGCCACCAACATGAAGTCTCCCCCATGATTTCCACGATGGGTTTCATCCCCATCAATGCCGTGCCCAGCGCCGAACCGAGGATTGCGCATGCGGATATTGGCGCGTCGAAGACCCGATCGGCACCAAAATTCTTTTGCAGACCTCGCGATGCACCGAAGTTGCCCCCGCCTGGCCCACGTCTTCGCGGGTCCCAGGACGAATGTGGCACTTCATCTCTCCTATTCCTTCTACCCACCCACCGACTCCGTGAACCGCACTTATGCTAGGTACGCTATCGCATAGGAACCTCCGTTCATTGAATATGATCCCTGTCCCATCATCGCTCTCGGATTCACTGCACAACTGCCCCTTATACAATGCTTCGCATCAGGGCCCTGGAGATAGCCCTGATGCGACGCTTCTACATAAAACATTGCCCTTGGCCCGTTCCGGCGACCGGCTAGAACTCAACTCTAAGGCTGAACTGAATCTGCCTGGGAGTAGCTCCGCTGCCGAGGTTACTAACTACTCCGAAGTTGCCGCCCCCGAAGGTTGTCCCTGGTAGGCCATAGTTTTGAATGTTGAATACGTTGAAGAACTCCGCTCGGAATTGCATATGGAGCCTCTCTGCGATAGGGATATTCTTCATGAGTGAGAAGTCAAAATTGTCGTATGGTGTACTCGCCACGATGCCTCGTCCGGAGTCGCCGTACTGGTTGACCGGATGGGCGAAAGCCGCCGTATTGAATGCCTCCTTGAATGTAGGGTGGCTGATTCTTGGGTCTCCAATAAGGTTTGCCCTGCCATAGTTAACAAAGCCCGAGGTATTCCCGATGTTTGCCGGGTCGATACCAGCATCGGGGAACGTCAATGGAATCCCTGAGTGCGCCGACAAATTTACGTTTGTTTGCCAACCGCCAAGGACGGCGGCGCCGATGCCGCTGCTCATGAAACGCTTGCCTTTCCCGAAGGGCAATTCATAAATAGCCCACCCATAGACGATGTGAGTAAGGCTGTTTCCGGATGTGCCGTAATCCTTGCTCAGGTCGTTGTAGTTTTGTACCACGGCAAAACCCCCCGGGCCATTTTCAACGTCGTAGAAGCCGCTCGCCCCGTTGTCCAACGACTTTGAGTAGGTCCAACCAGCCCCGAAGGCAAGGCCGGAAGCCACGCGCTTTTCTACCTTCGCCTGCAGCGCATTATAGTTGGCTGTGCCACGATCGGTTGCCATGATGGCGCTGCCAACCCAAGGAAACGGGCGATTGGCGCCGGCTTGGCCAGGCACCGGAGAATCGTTAGAGAGCCCAGTGATAGGTAGGTGTCTGGTTACGCTGCCTACGTAAGAGACCGAGGCGACGAGGCTCGTGCTGAATTGCTTCTGTATCTCAACGTTGAACTGTTGGGAATAAGGGGGTCTAATATGTGGATCGTAATACCATCCAAATTGCTGCCACGGTGTCGGAACGGCTGGGAGCGCGTTGGTGCTACTGAGGGTTGGAACAATAGTCGTCATGGTTTGTAAAGGTTGACCTATGACGTTAAAGTTAAGCGGAAGCGAAGCGTTCGAGGGCCATGATTCGAGACGATCCCTGGGACTTTGGAGGTTGCCTTCCAGAGAGTCGTAGACCAAACCCCACCCTCCCCGGAGAACCACACTGTCAGTTAATTTGAAAGCGGCACCTATGCGGGGTCCAAACATTTTATAGTACGGATCGGGGCCCATGTTCGGATTCGGTGCGGCAATAACATGTTGCTGAATAGTCAAATCATTTGCCGGGGTGGAAGACGGGATGCACGGAGCGAAGACTCCATTGGCCGCATCGCAGGGTGGGGGCAGTTTTCCGCCTTTCCCGGGCCCTAGCGCGATTTCCCAGTTTCCGGTGTTCGGATTAAGATTTGACGCGTTCCCTTTCTCGAGGTGAGGAGATGACTCGCCGTCCCAACGAAACCCGGCACTGACGGTCAAGCGCGGAGTCACCTTCCAGGTATCCTGGATGTAAGCCGAAGGCATGATCACGCGAAATGCATTCGATTCCGACTGAAAGCGGCCGCTGTCCGGAATACCCATCAAAGCCGCGGCGACCGGATTGCCAGTGCTCGAGGCATTTTGCGGGTCCGCCGTTTCCGTAGGCGAGAATTGGAATTGGGCTCCGCCGAAAGATCCACCCTTCGTAAGCCCCTGGGTCCATTCCGGGATATGCTCTTCATACCCGAAACGCAGTTGGTGTTTTCCACGTATCCAGGTTATGTTTGCGGCGAAATTGGTTGCGTTGGTTGACAAAATATTTGGCCCATTGCCGCCGATCAAGTTGTAGGCACCCCCTCCCCCCAGCACCGCGGCAAAATCAAACTCCACAAACCCATATGTCGACTCGACTCCGGAATAACCCGAGGGAGCCGGGTTTATTGGCTGTCTCACGTTCTTATTGTTGTATCGGCCGCACCATCCCCCTCGCGCGTCCAGGATAAAATTAGGAGAGAAGATGTGAGTCCAACCGCCCCCCCCGTTTCTGTTATCCGCACTACTGATGCCGCTAAGTGTATGTGATTGGGGAACGACATTTGCTCCGTCGAGAAAGCTGTACCGGAACCACAGTGAATCCTTCGTTCCAAAGTTCTGGTCAACCCGTCCGCTGAATCCATTGGCGTTGTCAGTACCAACGGAATTGAGAATCGTATTGTTTCCACCCACAGTAGCCGGAGTGAAATTAGGCTTATCGCTGTAGTTTTTTAAGAAGGCTTGAGCGGTAGGGTCGATTAGGGCTGCAGGGACGTGAAGGCCATCTCCTCCAAGCAGCTGTCGTGTGTAGTTTCCTGCGGTTCCAGTGGTTGTATACGGGTTGTACAAAAGAGCCGGAGCGCCGGTACTCGTTACGACGGACGCGTTTGTGAAATCGCCACCTAGCTCAGCGGCTGTCGGCGATACGTAGGATTTTCCCGCCGCCTTCGCATACCTCCAGCCTTCGTAGGAGACGTAAAAATACGTCTTGTTGGTTCCATTGTAGAGGTGTGGGATCCGGACGGGGCCACCGAAAGTGCCGCCAAACTCGTTTTGCCGAAAGGTCGCAGGGGATGAGGGGAGATTGTTTGTGAAATCTGTAAACGGATTTCGGGCGTCGAAGACGTTATTGCGCAAATAGTCCCACGCTGATCCGTGAAAGGAATTCGTGCCAGACTTGGTGACCAGGTTGACGACTCCACCCAATACTCCGCCATACTCGGACTGATCGTTATGAGACTGAACTTTGAACTCCTGGATGGTATCGATGATCGGTGGGACATCATACGAACCACCCATAGCGGATCCGTTGATGATGCCATCGATGTACCACAGATTCTCGCGGTTCCATTGACCCTGTACGGATGGGAAGGTATACGTCGAGCCTGGGATGCCGGCGGAGCCAAATGTAGCGCTGTAGCCAACGCCGCCATTTTGGGATTGGTTTACCGGGTTAGCGCCGGGCGCCAGGGTGAGAAGCGCCGTGAAGCTTCTTCCGTTGAGCGGCAGATCACTGACCGTGCGCTGTTCCACAACGTTGCCCAACTCGGTCGAAGACGCCTGGAGCAATTCGGCAGACGCCATGACATTCACTGTCTGCGATGGCGCTCCCACCTGCAGGTGGAAGTCCTGAGTAGAAATCTGGTTTACATCGAGCTTGAGTACCGGGCTCACTGCCGACTGGAAGCCAGCCTGAGTGACCGTGATTTGGTAGTTTCCGGGCGGAATGAGCGGGAGTTCGTATAGGCCCTCACCATTGGATTGCACCGTTCGTGTCGAGCCGCTCGTGGGGTCTTGCACCTTTACCGTGGAGCCCGCCACAGCCGCTCCGCTCGGGTCGTAAACATGCCCATTGAATTGGCCGGTCGCAGTCTGCGCAGTAGCGACCGTGCAGAACAAAATCAGCATTACGCAGCAGGCTAAAGCGAATTCACCCAAGCCAGCTGAATCCTTGCATCCACGAACCAGAGCAACAACACTCGAAGCACCGTTATCCATAAACGCCTCCCACCCCAATCAGTTTGCGATCGACAACCTCACAACACTTCTGTGCGGCTACTAGAAAATCGGCCCTTGCAGGTTCAAAACCATTCGAGTGCGGAAGTTTTATAGATGAAACTACTAATTCGTATATCAAATCGCTCACTTATAAGCTCGATTAATTATTCTTGTCAAGTATTTTTTTTTAAATTAAAAAGACATTGTTTCAGGCGGGCCAAGCCAAGGATGTACTCCGCCAGTCGCTTGCTCAAGGGGAGCACCTAAAATTGACTGTGGGAACGGATTTGTCCGTCCTGGACCGTCTACGGTTCAGTGGTAGCCCATGTGACAGATCGCGGGCGAAGCTCTCACCCGTCAAGCCGTGTGGCCTCCCAGGACTTCGGCCACATCGTGAGCTAGCCCTCGGGCGCACGCCCGACGTCGGTTCACGAAGCGCAGCGCAGGGGGGCCGCGCGTAATGCTCTCGCGGATTCCAGCGGGTCGGGGGAAAGAAGCAGCATGACCGAGCTCATCAAGGTATGCGAAGGAACTGGCGCCATTCCAGTTCATCGGGGCAGCAGTTGCTCTTCAAAAAGGAATTGTTTTGAGAAGGAAGTCGTTTCTTTGTGCAAAAACGGGATTTCTTCTACGTTACAACTGAAATCCGGTGATCATTCCACACTGGACCATCCGGGTAGTGGTATGCGAGCAAAGTCTCCGGAAGTATCTCGGTGCTGTATCCGGGCCTTTCAGGCAGCAGATAGTGGCCGTTTGCTATGCGAGCGGGATCAGTAAAATGTTCATGCAGATGATCTACAAATTCAATGACACGGTTTTCGAGCGACGCTGATACGCGCAGATAGTCAAAGATCGCCAGGTGCTGCACGCATTCGCACAAGCCGACTCCGCCCGCGTGAGGGCAAACCGGGATGTTGAATTTAGCAGCCATCAACAGCACCGCAAGATTCTCGTTCACGCCCGCAACCCTGCAACTGTCAATCTGACAGACATCCATTGCGGCCGCCTGCATGAATTGCTTGAACATGATTCGATTGTGGCAATGCTCACCCGTCGCGATGCGAATGGGAGAGGCTTCTCGGCGAATGCGAGCGTGGCCCAAAATGTCGTCGGGGCTGGTGGGTTCCTCCATCCACCAAGGATCTACTTCAGCCAGTTCTTTCGTGCGTTGAATTGCCTCGATGACTCCCCACTTCTGGTTTGCGTCCATCATTAGCTTGTTGTGCGGGCCGATTTCTGCGCGCATCATCCGCGCACGGCGAAGATCATCGGCTGGGTTGCCACCGACCTTTAACTTGAAATGTGTCCATCCTTGGCTGAGAGATTCACGGCAGAGGCGCCGAATCTTCTCATCACTGAAGCCGAACCACCCTGCGGATGTCGTGTATGCGGGATACCCACGCCGCTCAAGATTGTTTAAACGCCCAGCTTGAGATGCGGTTCGCGACCTTAGTAGATCAAGAGCTTCACCCGGAGTAATGGCATCTTCGATATATTTAAAGTCAATCGAACGGACAATCTGCTCGGGTTCAAAATCTGCCAATAGTTTCCAGAGCGGCTTGCCTTCCGTTCGCGCGTAAAGGTCCCAGACTGCATTGATGAGGGCTGCCGCAGCCAGGTGGATTACACCTTTTTCGGGCCCGAGCCAGCGGAATTGAGTGTCTTCCGTAAGCTGTCTGGAAAATGCGACTGTGTCGTCCGTCAAAGAGGATAAATTGCGACCCTGGACAAATCGAGCAAGATACTTGAGTGCAAGCACGCATAGTTCTGTTCCGTGGCCCAGGGTGAAGGCGAGGCCGTATCCTTCGATACCCACATCCGTTTCCAGAATGCAATATGCCGCCGAGTAATCGGGGTCTGTGTTGACCGCGTCGGAGCCAATCTGGTGGCGTGAGGTCGGAAATCGCAGATCGAGGACGCGAACATTAGTGATCTTAGGATCGCTCAAAGGGATCAACTCTCCTTCGGAAGCTTTCAAGTCGCGGCCCGCCCTCGACAATGAAAGTCAAGATGGTTCTTCGCTGACGCAGTCTCGCCAGTGGATTGCCGGCCCATGAGGCGATTTCCTGCGCCGGCTAGTCCAGGATCATCATTTCTATTCCTGAAACATTAAATTTGTCAATAAAAATCACTTAGCGGTTGCCGCGATGAGGAAAACATTTGTGGAATTGGCCAAAGCGGGGACTTAACGGTCCTAGGTGTCCAATTTCTGGCGCTCTCGCGAGATTCCTCCGATCTCTTGGGAAAGCTGAGAACTCGCTCGTTTCAAGGTTTGGCGTACGATAGCCGTCGTGGTGTGGTCGCCAATTCGGCGGATGTAGGGAACGGTTAACGCGGCAACCGCATACCCATGCTCGTCCAAGACGGGATAACTAACATTGATGATTCCCTCCACCTCGTAACTTTCCTTCTCTTCATAGCCTCGCTCCTTAATGGCAGCAAGATGCGAAGTCAGATCTCGCGGAGCCTCAGTTTTGCTGCGTTTGCACCAAGTCTGTATGGCACGTACCTTAGCTTCCTGTGTTTGGTGTGCCAGGATAACGTGGCCTGTAGCAGCATGCATGAGGTCCACAACTGCACCAGCCTTAACATAGAAGCCTGGGCTGACGGGGGAATCCACCTGCGCGATAATCACGACCTGCCCCCCGTTAAGTACGCCCAAATGACAGGACTGACCAAGTTCGTGAGCAGCTTGCTGCATTATCGGCAAAGCTTGCATAGTCATGCGTTTGATCGGCGGATGCTCTAGCGCGAGCTTGAACAGGTGTAAGCTGAGATGGTAACGATCGCTGTGCGGGCTCTGCGCAATGTAGCCACGTTCTTCGAGGCATACCAGCATCCGAAAGATCTCCGAAATCGTGCGGCCGAGCTTGCGCGCCACGTCGCTTTTTGTGAGTCCCGATGGCTGGCTGGCGAACAACTCCAATATATCCAAGCCTTTCTCAAGAGCTGGAGTCGGGTACCGAGTGGAAGCTTTAGGCGCCTTTGTCTTCATAGATTGTCGAATCCAACCACTGGGTTACGGTGAACACAAATGGCAATGATGCTGATGGTATCAGCGAATCCTCCTGTAGCATTGGTTCCGTTGCCGCCCCGCCCGCCGGATCGTTGAAATACTATCGCACTTTGAAAATTTCTTGACAAAAGCATAAAAGCTGGCATACTCTCCGTTGCCATGTTTCGTGGGCACATATACAGTTTTGTATATGAAATTAGCGGAAATGGCAAACGATGGGGT
>Ga0209733_1000083_pt1 | contig 12361 bp, 6 predicted proteins | sample BlaSpr_A8_OM2_M1_FD_187976 | JGI IMG/M metagenome (GOLD analysis project Ga0209733, IMG submission 187976) | Forest soil microbial communities from Thunder Bay, Ontario, Canada - Black Spruce, Ontario site 2_A8_OM2_M1 (SPAdes) (version 2) | ecosystem: Environmental > Terrestrial > Soil > Boreal...
TGGTCGCGAAGCGTGGCTCGGAAACGAACGCTGGGCGCGGCTTTCTGCTGTCCGATGGCTGGGGGCGCGATTCTTGCGACGCGAATGGATTCAGGACGGAGGGAGAAGAGTGCTTCGCCATCGGCAATCGTCGTGGGCCAGGTTAGGCGATCACACATCGCTGTGCCATTAAGAACGTCGACGTGCAAAAGATTTGTATGTCCGATGAATTGCGCGGTGTATGAAGTTGCAGGCCGGCTGTAAATTTCGCGTGGGCTCGCGACTTGTTCGAGTTCTCCGGAGCGCAGCAGGGCGATGCGATCAGACATCACCATAGCTTCTTCCTGATCGTGGGTAACAAAAATGAAGGTGATGCCGACTTCGCGCTGCAGGGCTTTGAGTTCGACTTGCATTTCGCGGCGTAGATTGGCGTCGAGTGCGGAGAGTGGTTCGTCGAGCAGCAGCACTTGCGGGCGATTTACCAGAGCACGCGCCAGCGCGATTCTTTGTTGTTGACCTCCGCTGATCTTTGAAGGCTTGGATTTGGCGTAGGCCGACATTTTTACTTTGGCCAGCGCTTCGCTCACGCGCTGCTCGATTTCGGCAGCCGGGCGTTTGGCGATGGATAATCCATAGCCAACGTTTTGCTCAACGGTCATGTGCGGGAAGAGCGCGTAGCTTTGGAAGACGGTGTTGACGCGGCGGCGGTAGGGAGGCTGCGTGTCAAGGCGCTCGTTCGACATCCAGACTTCTCCGGATGTGGCGTGCTCGAAGCCCGCTAAGATTCGCAGCAGCGTGGTTTTGCCGGAGCCGCTTTCGCCGAGGATGGTTAGGAATTCGCCTTCGGCGATTTCTAATGATATGTCGCGAAGGACGACATTTTTGCCGAACTTTTTGGCTACGGAGCGGATGGAGACCAGAGAGTTCGGGGTTGACGGGCTTGTCTGGGTGGTAGCGGATTCCGTGTTCGTTGCCATTTTCTTTTTCGCTGCCTGCATTTCGCGGACAGGAGTGTCCGCGCCACACGATTATTGGGTGGCTTTTACTTCGTTCCAGATTTCGTTGTACTTGGCTCGGCGCGGGACATTTTGCCAGAAGTAGAGACGCTTCTGATAATTGTCGACGTCGTCGAGGTGCAGGTTTGTTACTTCTTCTGGCGTCATGAGTTGCGCAGCGTGCGGATTCGCTGGAGTGTATCCGGTGACGTCGGTGACTTTCTTTTGCGTTTGCGCCTGGATCATGAATTCGAGAAATTTGTAGGCGAGATCTTTATTCTCGCTGCCGGCGGTGATCATGAGGTGATCGATCCATCCGGTTGTATTTTCTTTCGGGATGGTTTCGCCCACGGGGAAATTTCCTTTGCGGAGCTGGTTGGTCATCAGCGGCCAGCCCATGGCGATGACAACTTCGTGGTTCTCAAAAAGATTGGTGAGTTCGCCGCCGGTGGACCACATCTTGCGGATGTTTGGTTTCAATTCAATCAGTTTCTTTTTGACGGCATCGAGTTCCTGATCGGTGAGGTTATAAAGATGAGAAGGATCGGGCTTGTCGTAGCCTAGAACTTGCGCGGCCATGTAGACGGTGGAGAGATCGTCCCACACCGAAATTTTTCCTTTTAGTTTCGGATCCCACATTACATTCCAGGTGTCGGGAGGCTGCGGGAACGCGGTGGTGTCGAAGATCATTGGGTCAGGTCCCCACATAAACGGGACGCCATAGACGTCGCCTTTGACTCGGACCAGAGGAAGAGTGGTGAGTTGAGGTGAGAGTTGGATGTAGCTGGGAAGTCTGCCTAGATCGAGTGGCGCTGCGAGTTGGGATGTCGCAATCATGGTGGCGACGTCGCTGGAGGGAGAGATGACGTCGTAGTTTCCCGAGCTGCCGCCACGAAGTTTGGCGACGAGTTCATCGCTGGAGCCCATGTAGGAGGCGGAGACTTTGCAATGGTTTTGCTCTTCGAAGGCTTTGATGTAGGACGGGTCGGCGTAACCCTCCCACACCAGCAGATTGAGTGTGGGGGTTTTCCTAGCGCAAGTTGCGGAGAAAGCAATCAGGAGCGCGAGGAGCAGCGCCTGGGCTCCTTTTGCAAGCAGCGATTCGAGCAGTGTAATTCGTTCGGCAATCATTTCTTTTCCACCGACTTTTTCTCCACTGCGTCGGGAGGCTCCCATTTTGGCGACTGGTAAACGATCTTGCCGCCGACCATGGTGAATAAGGTTTCAGTCTTTCCGATTTCAGAAGGCTCGATCTTGAACAGATCCTGATTCACCATGATCAAATCCGCCAATTTCCCGGTTGCAAGCGAGCCCTCTTCTTTCTCTCGATGAGCCGCATAGGCCGCGCCGAGCGTGTATCCCTTGATGGCGTCTTCGAGTGAGATGCGCTCGCTGGGCAGAAATCCGCCGGGTGGTTCGCCTTCGGTTGTTTGTCGAGTGAGCGCATTTTGCACTCCCGGCCAGGGGTTGAGAGTGACAATGGGCCAATCGCTGCCAAAGGCCAGCACGCCGCCGGAGTTTTCTATGCTGTGCCATGCCCAGCCGCGCCGGGCACGTTCCGGACCAATATTTGGCGCCCATATTTTCATTAAGTCATCGTCGGGATAAGCGTGGAGGGGTTGAAAGCTCGCGACCACGCCAAGCCTGCCGAAGCGAGGAATGTCTTCGGCGGAGATGCTTTCAATATGCTCGATGCGGGGACGCGCATCGTGTTTGCCATTTTTTGCTTGCGCTTCGGCGTATGCGTCCAGAGCCAGTCGCACCGCGCGGTCACCGATGGCGTGGGTATAAATCTGAATTCCCTCGCGGTCGAGATTTCTTACTGCCTGCTTAGAGTTTTCGGGGTCCCACAAAAGCTTGCCGCTTTGGGTTGAATCGTCTGAATAAGGAGCCAGCATGGCTGCCGTGTGAGACTCGATCACGCCATCGAGAAAGAACTTTGCCGCGCCTGCTGACAGCCATTCGTCGTGGTAGCGTCGCTGTGCATTCTCAATCTTGTCGATCTGTTCCTTGCCGACGCTCGGCGGTTCCATGCGCGCCGCAATGTAAAACCGCATCGTCAACTGGTCCTGACGTCTCAACTCGTCATAGGCACTAAGGGCGCTAAAATCGCCGCCCTGTACGCTGACCCCGCCCGGACTGATGCCGCGCACCAACCCAACTTTGTTCGCTTCGTGCATCCCGCGCCGCAATGCGTCAAGCACTTCGTCGTGGCTTGGAGATGGAACGGCGCGCCGTACGACCGCGTCCGCCGCATCTTCTTTTACGGCCCCGGTGGGCTCGGCGCTGGCATCGCGGACAAATTTTCCTCCAGCCGGATCTGGTGAATCTCGCGTGATCCCCGCCAGCTTCAGCGCCTTGCTATTGGCCCACCAACTATGGCCATCGAAACTTTCCAGATAGACGGGCCGGTCAGGAATTATCTGATCGAGAATTGCCTTGCTGGGGAGTCCATCGGCGAACGCGGTATATTGCCACCCTCGGCCAAGAATCCACGGCAACTCGGGATGGGCAATGGCATAGGCCTTGACCTGCTGCTGAATGTCCGCGACCGATCGCGCCTGGTCCAGGTTGACCTGTAATAAGCTGAGCGATCCATCGAGAAAATGAATGTGGCAATCGACGAAGCCGGGAAGCACGAGATGATGTTTGGCATCGATGGCCAAAGTTGAAATGCCGCGGTAGACCACAATTTCGCGGGCGCTTCCGACGGCAACAATCTTGTCTCCTCGAACGGCGATCGCCTCCGCCCATTTCTGCTGCGGATTGACCGTGTAAATGCGGGCGTTGAAAATAATTATATCGGCGGGTTGCGGCGGCGATTCGGACGCGATAGCAGAGGGGATTGAAAGCAGGAATGCCCACAGATATGCGATATAAAGGAGCGTTGGGGAGAGGTGCATAGTGGTGATTCATGTACTCAGAACGTTGGTGGCGTGTTGATCCACAGCAGCAACGTCTCGCTGCGGCCGGGATTCTTCCAGTGATGCGGCGTGGCGCTTTCGAAATAGAAACTGTCGCCGCGCTTCAGATGGTACTCCTCGCCATCGAGGGCGATCTGTAATTCTCCGCGGAGAACGAACAAAAATTCTTCACCTTCGTGAGAGTAAGACTCGCCGCTTCCGGCTTGGGGTGCGATGCGAAAGAGATGCGGCTCCATGACTTTGTTGCCCCATGCGAGCAACTCCATGCGAACGCCGGGACCCGCTTCGAGGACTTTGCGCTTGGGCGGACTCACTAATCGAGTATTCAATTCCGTTGCATCGAAAAATTCAAGGATGTTGGTGCGGTAGTAGCGTGCTAGCCTGCGCAGTGTGCCGACGGAGGCACTCATCTGCGAACGTTCGATGGCGCTGAGAAAGCCGACGGAAATTCCGGCGGCGGCGGCAACTTCGGCCAGGCTCACCGCGCGTTTTGTGCGCAACCGACGCAATCGCGGACCAATCGTAGCAGTAGTACTGCTCGCGGATGATTTGATGGTGCCCTCGCGCTTCAACATTTGCACGATGGCGGCGGCGTTGAGGCCGCGAACTTTGCGCAGATAACGCGCTTTTTTCAGCAAGCGGACATCGTCGTTTGTGTAGAGTCGATAGTGGCTTTCGGTGCGTTGAGGACGTGTGAGGCCTAAAGCTTCCCATCCGCGGATCGCTGATGGGGAAATGCCCACCAGGCGGGCGACATCACCGATTTTTAGATAGACCTGCGCGTCGCTCGACATGGAGATGAATGGGGCTGTTGGTCGCGGCGCGGGGGAATTCCATTTTTTGTATTTGACTTTGTGCTTGACACGGGGCCGCGAAGCCTCTAACCTTGCGCGATTATAGCAAGGTTTGTATTTCTCGCAAGCTGTATTCGGACCCTAAGAACTCGGCCCTGAGAGCTGGAGGAACCTGCGTTATGCCATCGTCTAAACTTCCCCGAAAACTGTCTCAAAAATCGGAGCGGGCGAACAAATGCGTTCGCCGCTGCGTGAGCTTTGCCCTCATCATTATCGGTTGTGTCCTGATATGCAACGCGCTGATGTCGGCGCAGAGCACGGGCGGCCGCATCGTTGGGCATGTTACCGATTCGAGCGGCGCGTCGCTGGGAGGCGTGAAGATTACCGCTACCAATGAGGCGACCAACGTGAGCCAGACGTCGTTTTCAAACTCGAGCGGCGAGTTTGGTTTTCCGCAGGTTGTCGTCGGAGTTTATAGCGTGGAGTTCGATCTCACCGGCTTCAAGAAAAATTTGGAGCATGGGGTGAACGTCGATCTTAACCAAGTGGTGACGCTGAACTCGACGCTGCAGGTGGGCACTACTAAGGAAACGATCGAAGTTACTTCTGAAGCGCCGCTGGTGGATACAACGAGCACTCAGTTGGGCGCGGTGATGGATTCGCAGCAGGTTTCGAATTTGCCATTGAATTCCCGCGACACTTATCAGCTTCTCCAGTTGCAGCCGGGAGTCATGTCGACGGTCGGCTCCAGCAATAACCTTGTTTACGGCAGCGACAGTCCGGGCGCGGTCTCGGTGAATGGTGGGCGCGGCCGCTCCAACAATTTCAGTGTGAACGGCGGCGACGCCAACGATCTTTTCGTTAACCTTCCGACGGTGCAGCCCTCGCCTGACAGCATTCAGGAGTTCCGCGTTCTGACCAATACTTTTGACGCGGAGTATGGACGTAATTCAGGGTCGGTCGTCAACGTGGTGACGAAGTCGGGTACAAACGATTGGCACGGCAACATGTTTGAATTCTTCCGCAATAAGGCGCTTAATACCAGTCCGTATTGTCTTACCGAGGCAGAAGGCCTGAATTGCGCAAAGCCGCAGTTCAATCAGAACCAGTTTGGCGGGACGTTTGGTGGACCGATTAAGAAGGATCGGACGTTCTTCTTTGCGAGTTATGAAGGACGGCGCATACGGCAGGGGATCACTTCGCCGGTGGTGACGGTGCCGACGGCGCAGCAGAGGCCGTCTCCAACGAGTGTCGTGAACGGCCAGATTGTTTCGGATTTTTCTGATGTCAATCCAGCGGGGACGTTTGCCGGTGTATTAAACAACTCGGCTCTGCTGACGAGCAGACCCGGTTGTCAGGCGGCTAACTATGCGGTGAACGGTCCTGCCGCGACAATTCAAGATGGTGCGCCGTATGGGGCTTCCACCCTTGTGAATCCACTTCCGCCTGTCTTCCCAAATAGCCAGATCCCGCTTGCCTGTATGGATCCCACCGCAGTCGATTTACTCCAATTTGTTCCCGTCGCACCGAATAATGGATCGCTTATCAGCACGGTTCCTACGGAGCCGATACGCGGCGATCAATTTACGGTCAAGTTTGACCATCGGCTGAACGATAAACAAAACTTGAGCGTCTACTACTACTTCGATGACAGCAGCATCGGTCAACCCTTTGCTTTCTTTGAACTGCTCGGCGCCAATGTGCCCGGGTTTGGAAGTAACCTCGCGCAGCGGATCCAGCAGTGGAACATAACTCATACCTGGACGCTCAACAACAGCACAGTGAATGAGTTCCGTTTTAACTACAACCGGGAAGGACAGGGAACATTTCAGCATCCCCAGAGGACTGGGTTGGTGCAAAACAACTGTCCGCCGCCGCCTTCTTGGCTCACTGCTCCAGTGCCGTGTTTCTATGGTGACGTCGCTGGCAATACGTACGGCATTCATCCCAATCTGGGCCCGAACCGTGAAGGCCTCCCATTCATCTCTATTTCTGGTGGCTTTTCGATCGGCAACGATTCGGAAGGCGAACTTCCGCAAGCCGGAAACTCTTTCCAGTGGTCTGACAACCTGACGAAGGTTAGCGGGAACCATACCTTCAAGTTCGGCGTGGATGTTCGTAAGCAGCAATTCAATCAGTTTTACTATTACAACGTGAACGGGACATTCTCCTATTATGGCGGGGGACCGAACGATGTTGGTGCCAACAATTTATATCCCAACTATCTTTTAGGACTTCCTGATCAGTTCGGGCAAGGCTCTGGTCAGGTCGAATATGTGCGCAATACTGGGCTCTATTTGTTCGCGCAGGATAGCTGGAAAATTAAGCCGAATCTCACTTTGAACTATGGGCTGCGCTGGGAGTTGGATACACCGCTGGCCGACAAGGCTCAGCACGTCCAGACGTTCCGTCCGGGCCAGTCTTCCACCGTCTTTCCTTGTGGCGGTCCTAATACCGACTGCACGTCGCAAAATGCCGTCGGGTTAGTCGTGCCCGGCGATCCTGGTGTTCCTGCCGGGATGACGTCCACTTATTACAAAGCGTTTGCTCCACGTATTGGCCTCGCTTGGAGCCCGGGGAGTTCCGGCAAGACCAGCATTCGCGCTGGATGGGGGCTGTTTTATAACCCAATGGAGCAACTGGTGCTGGCGCAGTTTGGCGCTGAACCTCCTTTCGGCGGCAGCACATTTGTATATGAGACGCAGTTTAATCAGCCTTTCCTGGGTCAAGATGGCGCGACCACTTATCTCAATCCCTTTAACGGAGTTCTCAATCCGAAACGAGGAACGCCCCAGGATTGGGCGATATTCGAACCTCTGCTTCTGTTCGGCGACTTCCAACCGCACCTGCGCACGCAGTACTCGGCGCAGTACAACCTTACCGTCCAGCGCGAACTATCTAGGGACATGAAGCTGGAACTTGCCTACGTAGGAACGCAAGGGCATCGTTTGCTCGCCACGCACGATATTAATTACTCCAATCCGCAGACGTGCTTGGACCTCGATAGTATTCTCCCGCCGACCGCTAGCGGTGGGCTCCCTTGCGCTCAGTTCGGAGAAGACAGCAGTTTCTTCATACCCGGCGGGACTGTTTTGCCTGTGGATTTGCATCTTCCCTACGCGCAAAACCATTCTGTAATTCCCGCTGGCACTACGATTGGTCCCAATGGAATCACTCTGGTCGGCCTGCGTCCATACTCTTCACCACAATGTGATCCAATGACTGGCATCGGTTGCCCCATCAATGGAGTTCCGGTCTACAGCAGCATCTTCGCTCAAGATACGATTGCGAGCTCGGCCTATAACTCCTTACAAGCGTCTTTGGAAAAGCGATTTGCTCACGGCTTGCAATTTACTGCCGCATATACCTGGAGTAAGTCGATCGACGAGGCGTCGAGCTTTGAAGGGATATTGAATCCACTGCCGGGCGCTCATAACTATGCCCCTTCGCTCTTTGACGCGCGGCATCGCTTTGTCATCAGTTACTACTGGCAGCTTCCGATTCGAAAATATAATGGCTTTGCCGGAAAGGTGCTTGACGACTGGGCTGTGTCGGGTATCACGACCTACCAGACTGGTTTTCCGATTCGCATCACGTCCTCCGCTGACAACGAGTTGATGAACAGTTTCGACTTCGAATTGCCGGGCGAACCGAATCAGATCGCGCCCTTCACGCATCAGAGGCCGCAGGACAACAGTAATTATTATTTCAATAACACGTCGATTTTCGACAACTCGTCCGTGTTTGGTTACGTCGGCAACGCGCCACGCACGATTTGCTGTGGACCCGGAATCAGCCAGACTGATTTTGTCTTAATGAAAAATATCGCGGTGACCGAGCGGACGCACGCCGAGTTTCGTGCCGAAGTATTCAATCTCTTCAACCACACGCAGTTCTATAACCCAGACGGTAATATCACGGACGGCTCGCAGTTTGGGCAGGTCACGCAGGTTAAAGATCCGCGCTTGATGCAGTTCGCTTTGAAGTTGTACTTCTAGCCTCGAATCGGGTCCGAAGAGGATAGACTAGAGGAGAACAAAACTATAGCGTTCGAATGCCCCGGGCGGTCAGCCCGTCCGGGTCTAATCTAATGGCCAATCCGGCCTGAGTCTTACTGGAGAATCACGATGTACCCCGCATTGAAAAAAGAGCTCGAGACCTTCGAGCGCCGTACTCCGAAGTCCGCCGAAGCGCATAAGAAGAATTTGAAGCGCCTGCCGCTTGGCGTTGCCAGTAACTATCGCGCTTATGATCCTTATCCGATTTTTGTTTCAGAGGCGTCGGGCAGCAAGTTTCGCGATCTCGATGGCAACGAATATCTGGATCACAATCTTTGTTTCGGCACGCTGATGGCGGGCCATTCGCATCCGGCGGTAATTAAGGCCGTCGAGGCGCGGCTGCATAAGGGAACTGCCTACGGGATGCCGCACAACATGGAGTGGGAACTGGCGGAAGAAATCTGCACGCGATTTCCGGTGGAGATGTGCCGCTTCGGCAATAGCGGCACGGAAGCCACCATGCACACGATTCGCCTGGCGCGTGCCGCAACTGGGCACGACAGGATCATTAAGTTTGAAGGCGGGTATCACGGACTGCATGATGCGGCGCTGGTTAGTGTAAAGCCGCACCCTCCGGCGGACGACTTTGGAGATATTAAGAATCCGAAGCCGGTGTCTGGTGGCGCGGGCGTGCCTAAGGCCAGCATTGCGAATGTGCTGGTTGCTACGTTCAATGATCTGGAGACGGTAGAGCGGCGGTTCAAAGAATATCCGAATGAGATTGCGGCGATTATTCTTGAGCCGATCATGATGAATGTTGGTCTTTGCATGCCGCAGAAGGGATTTCTCGAAGGGCTGCGTTCGCTGTGCGATAAAAATGGCGCGCTGCTGATCTTCGACGAAGTTAAAACGGGTGCGAAACTTTGCTGGGGCGGGGCATCGGAATACTTTGGCGTGCATCCAGACATGATTTGTTTGGCGAAGTCGATTGGCGGCGGATTTCCGCTGGCGGCGTTCGGCACGCATAAACGGGTGATGAATTTGATTTCGGACCACAAAGTGTTCCACGGCGGCACTTACAACACTAACCCGATTTCGATGGCGGCCGGCATTGCCACCTTCCGCGAAGTACTTACTCGGGCTAACTACACTCACATTGAGAAACTCAGTAGCAAGCTGGTCGATGGATACCGTAAGACGATCGCCAAGGTTGGGCTGCAAGGTTACATCGCTAGCGCTGGGGCGAATGGCGCGCTCATGCTTTATCCGAAGGAAATTCGCAATTACCGCGATTGGCTGCCGATTGATGTCGACTTATGGCGGCATTACTGGTTTGGCATGGTGAATCGCGGCGTAATGTGCCAGCCTTATTGGTGGGACGAGCAGTGGACTATTTCCGTCCAGCACAATGAAGCCGATATTGAGAAGCATCTGGCGGCGTTTGGGGATGTTGCTGAATCTCTGGCCGCGGCGCAGCACGAGCGCCTGGGAGCGGTGGCCACGCACTAAGCCTAATCAGGTCGTCTCGCCGTCGGGTCGTCGGGTCATTTAAAACCGAGGCCCGGCGGCCCGATAACCTGATCGATGATCCCGACCGATGCTTCAATAATCCGACTTTTTCCATGTCTAGCGACGTACCCAACCAGCCGCACCTGAAGCGCGTCCTTGGACGCTTTGATCTGGTGCTGCTGTTTGTCGTTGCCGTTTTCAATCTGAATGTTGTGCCCAGCATCGCCGCCAATGGTGGAGTAACTGTATGGCTGTGGGTGATATCTCTGCTGCTGTTTTTCTGGCCGCAGGGAATCGCTGTTATTGAGTTGGCGCATCGCTATCCGGGCGAAGGCGGTGTATATCTGTGGGCGAAAGAGGTGTTCGGAGATTTTCACGGTTTCCTCTCCGGCTGGTGTTACTGGACTAATAACATGCTGTATGTGCCGACGGTGATGTTGTATTTCGTGGGAGTAACTGTTTTTGCGATGGGCCCCGGCCATGCAACGCTGGCCGACAATAAGAATTTTGCCATGGCAGCTTCTCTGGCGCTGCTCGCGCTTCTGACAATCGTGAACATCGTCGGGCTGGGGGTGGGGAAGTGGCTCAATAATCTTGGCGCCATCGGAACCTTCATCGCGGCGGCTGTTTTGATCGGTCTGGGATTTACGGTCTTGTCGCGTTTTGGTACGACGGTGACGTCGGCGGATTTTAAGATTCCGGCTGATCCACGTTTTGTTCTGAATTCTTTCGGTGTAATTTGTTTTGGCTTGGTCGGGCTTGAACTGGCTTCGGTGATGGGCGATGAAATTCGCGACCCGCAGAAAACGTTGCCCGGTGCGGTGGCATGGGGCGGCATAATCTCCGGCTTACTTTATATCGGAGCGACGTTGACGTTGTTGGTTGCGATTGGCAAGAACGATATCAGCGTGCTGCAAGGCATCGTGCAGGCTGTCAGCCACATGGCCGGCAAAGTTGGCGTGGGATGGATTGTGACGCCCTTCGCCGTGATGCTGAGCCTGTCGATCGCGGGAATTGGATCGGCATGGATGGGTGGGTCGGCACGGATTCCTTTTGTGGCGGGACTCGATTCTTACATGCCGGCCTGGCTGGGGAAGGTTCATCCTAAATATCGAACCCCGCATGCCGCTCTCATCGTGCAGGCGATTGTGTCACTCATATTAATCGTAATCAACTTTTACGCGTCAGGCGGAGTACAGGAAGCTTTCCAGACCATGCTGTCGCTTGCGGTAGTCTTGCAACTAGTGCCGTTTTTGTATGTGTTTGCGGCATTGCTGAAATTTGCTCTCAACGGTGACATGGCGGGAGCGCGGTATCGTCGCAGCACGCTGATTGTTTCCGGGTTCTGTGGCTTTGTGACGACGGCCTTGGGAATAGCGCTCGCCTTCTTTCCGGCGAAGCAGATCACTTCGGTGTGGAGATATGAAGCCAAGATGGTTGGTTTTACATTATTGTTTCTTGTGCTCGCGGTCTTTTTCTTTTTTGTTTACGGGCGTTTGAAAGTGCCAGATATTGAATCGGCAAGGCCTACGTAGGGACGGACGCATTCACCCGTCCGGTTGAGCCTAGGTCGATGGCGATTGTGATGGCTTGAAAAGAGGCGAACTGCGACTCGCTTCCCGGACGAATGCGTCCAGGATTACGCAAGTTGGAGGACTTATGGCTGGTGGAGTTACTACTGAAGTCAAGACTTATTCGATGCTGATCAATGGGGAGTTTGTGGCTAGTAAGTCGGCTAAGACTTTTCCTGTGTACGATCCTTCAACTGAAGAGGTCATTGCGCAAGTTCCTGATGCGAATGCTGAGGACGTTAATCGCGCGGTTATGGCTGCCAAGGCTGCATTTGAGGAAGGCCCGTGGTCGACAACGACGGCGCAGGAGCGAGGGCGCGTGCTCTTTCGTCTCGCTGAGAAAGTACGGCAGAATCTGGCTATGCTCGCTGAACTTGAGTGCCGTAACTCGGGTAAACCGATTGTCGAAGCGGAGTTCGATATTAATGACGTGGCTACGTGCTTCGAATATTACGGAGGGTTGGCGACCAAAGTCGTTGGCTACGTAAACCCGGTTCCTGACAATGCGATGAGCCTCTCGTTGAAAGAACCGATGGGCGTTGCGGGGCAAATTATTCCCTGGAATTATCCGTTGACGATGGCGGCGTGGAA
>Ga0209733_1000087_pt1 | contig 12268 bp, 11 predicted proteins | sample BlaSpr_A8_OM2_M1_FD_187976 | JGI IMG/M metagenome (GOLD analysis project Ga0209733, IMG submission 187976) | Forest soil microbial communities from Thunder Bay, Ontario, Canada - Black Spruce, Ontario site 2_A8_OM2_M1 (SPAdes) (version 2) | ecosystem: Environmental > Terrestrial > Soil > Boreal...
CACCGTGCGCCGCGCGTTGGGGAAGATCCTCGATCTCGAGCTCGCGGTGATGCTGCACACCTTCCGCGAGGACCTGCTCTCGGAGAAGGCGCGCAGCGAGCGGCTCTCGACGTTCGGGCAGCTGGTCGGCTCGATCGGGCACGAACTGCGCAACCCGCTCGGGGTGATGGAGACGTCGCTGTTCATCCTCAAGGGCCGCGTCAAGGACGACGAGCGCGGCCTCAAGCACGTCGAGCGCATCGGCGAGCAACTCGGCATCGCCAACAGCATCATCACCGACCTGCTCGACATGATCCGCGAGAAGCCGCTGAGCAAGACGCGGATCGCGCTCGCACCGATCCTCGAGCAGGCTGCGGGCTCGGTGAAGAAGCCCGAACACTTGAAGATCGAGCTGCGAGGCCTCGACGGCGTCCCCGAGGTCGACGGAGATCCGGGGCAGCTCCGGCAGGTCTTCGTCAATCTGATCGACAACGCCGTCCACTCCGCGGGCAGCACCGGCAGGGTGGGCCTCGTGGTCAGCGCCGACGAGCGCACCGTGGCGGTCGCCGTGGAAGACAGCGGGGCGGGAGTGGACGCGGTGACGCGACGCCGGCTTTTCGAGCCGCTCATCACCACCAAGCACAAAGGTGTCGGGCTCGGGCTCGCGCTGGTGAAGCGCATCGTCGAGCGCCACGGAGGGACCGTCGCCTACGAGCCCGGCGAGCGGGGCGCCCGATTCGTCGTGCGCCTGCCGCGAGGGGGCTGAGCATGCGCCGCTACCTCGTCGTCGACGACAACGCTGCCTTCGCGGAGAACCTCTCCGAGATCCTCCGCGACACCGGCGCAGAGGTCGCGACCGCGCCCTCCGGAATTCGCGCTCTCGAGCTCACTGCCGGCAGGCGCTTCGACGCGGTGGTCACCGACATGCGGATGCCGATCATGACCGGCGCAACGCTCGTGCACGAGCTCCGGCGCGTGGATGCTGGACTGCCCGCCATCGTCGTCACCGCGTACACCGGCGAGACCGATCTCGCGGCCGCGCGGCACGAGGGTCTGCTCGCGGTGCTGCCCAAACCGCCGCCGATCGAGCGACTGCTCGAGCTGCTCGGGAGCGCGCGTCGCGACGCGTTGGTTGCGCTGGTCGAGGACGACGACGCGCTCAGCGACAACCTGTGCGAGGCGCTGCGCGATCGCGGGTTCTCGGCCGTGACCGCGCGCTCGGTGACCGAAACCGACCGGCTCGGCGAAGTCCAGCCGTTTGCCGCGCTCGTCGATCTGCGCATGCCCGGAGGCCCCGACGGCGAAGCGATGCGCCGGCTCTCGAGGCGGTTCCCGCGGCTGCCGATGTTCGTGATCACCGCGCACGCCGAGGCCGCTCTGCCGGTGGAGACCTTCTTCAAGCCCTTCGATACCGGCCGGGTGCTCGCCGCCCTCGAGCGCCTGCACGCGGTGCCGCGATGAAGGCGAAGCGGCCGCGCATCCTCCTCGTCGACGACAACGAGGCGCTGCTCGCGAACCTCGAGGAGATCCTCGGCGACGGCGGCTACGACGTGGTGCCCGCCCGCACCGCCGTCGCCGCCCTGGAGCAAGCCCGCACCGGGTTTGACGTGGCGCTCGTCGATCTACGGCTGCCCGACGGCACCGGCACGACGCTGGCACCGCGGCTCAAGGAGGTCTCGCCCGAGGGAGAGATCGTGTTGCTCACGGGCTTCGCCACCCTGGAGACCGCGATCGCCGCGGTGCGCGCCGGCGCCTTCGCGTATCTGGTCAAGCCGTGCGCGACGCCGGAGCTGCTCCTCACCATCGAGCAGGCGCTCCGTCAGGTCAGGCTCCACGGCGAGAAGCGCGAGCTCGCGCGGCGCGCCCAGGTGGCCGAGAAGCTCGCGGCGGTCGGCACCCTGACGGCGGGCCTTTCGCACGAGATCCGCAATCCGCTCAATGCCGCCGGCCTTCAGCTGGTGGTGCTCGAGCGCGGCATCCGGCGGCTGCCGACGGAGTCGCAGCCGAAGCTGCTCGAGCCGCTCACCTTGGTGCGCGACGAGATCAAGCGCCTCGAGCACCTGCTCGAGGATTTTCTGCAATTCGCGCGTCCGCGGGAGCTCATCGCGCGTCCTGTTTTTCTCGCCGAGCCGCTCGATGCGGTGCTGGGGCTCCTCTCGGGCGATGCCCAGCGGCGCGGTATCGCGATCGAGCGCGACGGCGAGCCCGGCCTCGCCGTCGCGGGCGATGGCGAGCGGCTCCGGCAAGTCCTGATGAACCTCGCGCTCAATGCGCTCGAGGCGACTCCCGCCGGCGGCCGCGTGCGCGTCTCGGCGCACCTCGAGCACGACGCGGTCGTCGTCGCCGTAGAAGACAGCGGGCCTGGGATCACGGCCGCGACGCGCGAGCGGATCTTCGAGCCGTTCTTCACCACCAAGGCGGGGGGTTCCGGCCTCGGGCTGCCCATGGTGCATGCGATCGTGACGCAGCATGGCGGCACGATCGCGGTAGACACCTCCGTGCTTGGCGGAGCGCGCTTCGAGCTGCGACTTCCCGCTCTGTCCTCGGAGGGAACCTAGCGGTTCCCGTCAGCGCAGCTCCGAAGATCCCGCATCAATTGCGTTCGGTCCCGAACTCCTTGAGCCGGTACTGCACCGTGCGCACCGAGATGCCGAGAATCTCGGCGGCCCTGGTGGTCGACCCGCCGACCAGCTCGAGCGTGCGCAGAATCGCCTCACGCTCGATCTGTTCCATGGTCGCGCCCGGGACCAGGCTTTCGGCGTCGCGCGTGGTCGGACGAGGGCCGCGCAAGGACGGCGGCAGATCGTCGGCGGTCAGATCGGTGCCCTTGGCGAGCACGATCGCCCGCTCGACGGCGTTCTCGAGCTCGCGCACGTTGCCCGGCCAGTCGTGCGAGAGGAGCGCGTTCAACGTACCCGGCGCGAGGCCCTTCATCTCCTTGCCGTACGCCTTCGCGTACTTCTGGATGAAGTGGCTGACGAGCGCGGGGATGTCGCCCTTGCGGCGGCGCAGCGGCGGCAGCGTCACCGAGACCACGTTGAGCCGGTAATAGAGGTCCTCGCGAAACCGCCCCGCCTTCATCTCGGCGGCGAGATCGCGGTTGGTCGCCGCCACGACGCGCACATCGACCTTGAGGGTTTGCGTTCCGCCGACGCGCTCGAACTCGCGCTGTTGCAGCACGCGCAGGAGCTTGACTTGCGTCGCGGGGCTGATCTCGCCGATCTCGTCGAGGAACAGCGTCCCTGTGTCCGCGAGCTCGAACCGCCCCTCCTTGCGCCCCGCCGCGCCGGTGAAGGATCCGCGCTCGTGACCAAACAGCTCGCTCTCGAGCAGGGTCTCGCTCAAGGCGGCGCACGCCACCTTGATGAACGGCTTGTCCTTGCGCGGGGATTGCTCGTGCAGCGCCTGCGCGATCAGCTCCTTGCCGGTGCCGGACTCGCCGAGCACCAGCACCGTCGCCTTGGTGCCGGCGGCCTGGCGGATGACGTCGTAAACGGCCTGCAGCTCCGGCGCCTCGCCGACCATGCCGTCCAGTCGGTAGCGCTCGCGGACGCGCTCGCGGAGCTGCTGCGCATCGCGCGAGAGCAGGCGCTTCTCCAGCGCCTTCTCGATGAACACCAGCACCGAGCCCACCTCGAGGGGCTTGAGGAGATAGTTTTCGGCTCCCGCGCGCATCGCCTCCACGGCGGTCTCCACCTGCGCGAAGGCGGTCATCATCACGAAGACTGCGGGCGCGCCTTGCTCCTTCGCCCTGCGCAGGAGGGTGAGGCCATCCATCTTCGGCATCCGAACGTCGCAGAGGACCAGGTCGGGCGCGAAGTCCGCCAGCGCCGCGAGGGCTTCCTCGCCGTCGGCCGCCTCCGCGATCTCGTAGCCTTCCTCGGAAAGGATCGCGCGGAGTGCGGTGCGCGCGTTCTGCTCGTCGTCGACGACGAGAATGCGTTGCTTCGGCATGATTACGCCCCAGAGAGCAAGGGTTGTGCCACGATACCTCCCGAGGACGCAAAGACCGCCGCGTGGCGCAATCAGGCGCGGCGTGGCGTTTGCACTCTACGCCTGCGGAGGAATCAACGATGGCGACCGGAGCTTCCCTGAACGAGCACTCGATGATCGACGCGACCGCCCACGATGGCTCCGTCACGTTGTGGTCCGGCGGCACGGTCCAGGTCCGCTGCATCCGGCCCGAGGACGAACCGGCGATGATCCGGTTCCACCAGACGCTTTCGGACAGCAGCGTGTTCTTCCGCTATGCGGGCATTCTCAAGTTCGATCTTCGCGTCGCCCACGAACGGCTCGCGCGCATCTGCCGGGTGGACGGCGAGCACGAACTGGCATTGGTCGCCGAGCAAAGCGTGCCGGGCGAGAGCTCGCCGGCCATCGTCGCGGTGGCGCGCCTCGCCCGCCTGCCTGGTGAACGGTCAGCCGAGTTCGCCCTGGTGGTCAGCGACCGCTTGCAGGGGCAGGGCATCGGCCATGCACTCCTGGCGCGGCTCCTCGAAGCCGGCCGCGGCTGGGGGCTCGACCGTATCGTCGCGCAGATTTCGCCGGACAACCTGTCGATGCGCCGGGTTTGCCGAGACCTCGGCTTCCTCGAGGTCGGCATCCATGCCAGCAAAGACCTGCGTCGAGTCGCCGTGCCGTGAGCGGCACGGATCGTGAATGCATCGGTGCATGCCGACGTTCCCGCTTGTCAGCGATGAGCTCGTGCGCCGCTACGACGTCCCTGCCCCGCGCTACACCAGCTACCCGACTGCGCCGATCTGGACTGAAAAGATCGGCCCTGGGGCGTACGCTGCTGCGCTGGAGCGCGCTGCGCGGAGGCCGCAAGCGCCGCTCTCGCTCTACGCGCACATCCCGTTCTGCAAGGAGCGCTGCGCTTTCTGCGGCTGCAACGTGGTGGTCACGCGCAGCCGCGCCACGGCCGACCGTTACCTCGGCCGGCTGATGCGCGAGATGGATCTGGTCCAGGATCGCCTCGGGCGCCGGCGCTCGCTCTCGCAGATCCACTGGGGCGGCGGCACGCCGACCTTCCTCGACGAGCGGCAACTCGAGGCCCTCTGGCAGGCGATTGAGCAGCGCTTCGCTGTCCTCCCCGACGCGGAGATCTCGATCGAGATCGATCCGGTCGTCACCACGCGCTCGCAACTCGAGTGCTTGCGGCGGCTCGGATTCAACCGCATCTCGATGGGCGTCCAGGACCTCGACCCCGCCGTCCAGGCCGCGATCGATCGAGTGCAGTCGGTCGAGGAGACGGGCGCCGCGGTCGACCACGCGCGCGCGCTGGGCTTCCGCGGAATCAACTTCGACCTCATCTATGGCCTGCCGCTGCAGACCAAGGCGAGCTGGGAGCGCACCCTTGCTCAGGTGCTGGCGCTACGCCCGGACCGGCTCGCCGTCTACAGCTTCGCCTACGTGCCCGATCTGCGACCCAACCAGAAGCGGCTACCGGTTTCGGGCATTCCCGGCGGCAAGGACAAGCTCGACCTGTTCCGGCTCGCGTGGGAGGCGTTGACGACCGCAGGCTACCGGCAGATCGGCATGGACCACTTCGCGCTGCCCGACGACGAGCTCGCACAGGCGCAGGCGAGACGAGGGCTCGGCCGCAACTTCCAGGGCTACACCGTGCAGACTGCGACGGAGGTGATCGCGTTCGGGGTCTCGGCGATCAGCGACGTCGGCGGCCTCTACGCGCAAAACGCGCACGGGCTTTCGCGCTACGAGAACTCCATCGGCGAGGGCACGCTCGCCACCGGTCGCGGAATCGCGCTCACGGCCGAAGATCTGGTACGGCGCGCGCTGATCTCCGGGCTCATGTGCAACTTCTGGGTCCAGGTCCCGGCAGGATTTGAGCGGGAGCTCGCGCGCCTCGCCGAGCTGGAGAGCGAGGGGCTGCTCACGCTGCGCGGCCGTGAGGTGGAGCTGACGGCGCTCGGCCGCATCTTCGTCCGGAACGTCGCCGCCGTCTTCGACGCGTATGCAGGCCGTCCTCAGCAGCCCTTCTCGCGCGCGATCTAGGCAGGGCGTCCCCGAGCCCTCGCGGCATCTCCATTCAGCTCGGGCCGCGGCGCAAAATCTGCGCCCCGCCTTGGGTGTGCGCAGATTGTGCGGGTGGCGGGATGTGATCCCACTGCCATCGAGGAGTCGCCGCGCGCTGGCACACGAGGTGCTTAGCCAGCGGGCCAGCAAGCCAGCAAGCTAGCAACCACGTTTCCGGGAGATTCCCATGCGACGCGCATCGCTCTTCGCTGCACTAGCCGTCACTGCAGCACTGGCCGCGCCGGCCCACGCGATCCCTTCGTTCGCGCGGAAATACGGGACGAGCTGCACCACCTGCCACACCGTCTATCCCAAGCTGACTCCGTTCGGCGAGGCGTTCCGGCGCAACAGCTTCCGGTTCCCGGGCGTCGACAGCGACTACGTCAAGCAGGACGTCATTCCGCTGCTGCCGAAGAGCAAGGACAGCGAGGACTACGGCATGAGCGCGATCCCGCCGCTCTCGTTCGGCTTCAACGGTCAGATGATCCTCCACCCCGACAAGAACTCGTCGGGCGGCGCCGCCGACAATCACGCGATCTTCCTCACCAGGGATCTCGTCGCCGAGGGCCACGTCTGGGGCGGCGGCAGCTTCAGCGACACCATCACGTACTTCGGCGAGGTGACGTTCGCCTCCGGCGGAACCATCGCGCTCGAGCACGCGCAAGTCTTCGCGAGCGACCTGTTCGGTCCAAAGCACGCAGTGAACGTCCGCGCAGGACGCGGCTTCTCTACGCTGACCAGCTTCGGCCCGCACTCGAGCTACGTCGCCGACCAGATCATGCCGTCGTCGGGCCTCACCGCGCTGACCGGCGCCGGCAGCGCCTGGAACGTCTTCGATCACTTCAACGGCGTCGAGCTGAACGGGGTCGTCCTCGCCGGCCGCGTCGACTATTCGGCGGGGATCACCGCCGGCTCGAGCTTCGACACGCGCAACTCGGAGAATTTCTACGGGCACGTCGGCACCAAGCTCGGCGGGATGCGCCTGGACGGCGAAGGCGCGAGCACGGTCAAGAACGCTATGCGGCCGTGGGAGGAACAAGCGATCACGCTGGACGCGTGGGCATACCGGGCGGTCAACAGCGCCAACTTCGTGGACCCGGACCCGGCGGTGACCACGCCGGTGGTGCTGCTCGATTCGGCCACCGTGTTCGGCGGCAACGCGCGCGCTCAGTACGATTCGCTGGAGTTGAACGTGGGCGCCTACTACGAGAAACACAAGCACGCCTTCGTCGATGGCTCGGGCGCCACGCTGCTCGCGCCCTACGGAGAGCTTTCCTACATCGTGCAGCCGTGGTTCGTGCCGGCGGTGCGGGTCGAGTACACCTCGCTCTCGCCCGACGCAGGCGGGGCGATCCACAACTGGCGCATCTACCCCGGCATCGCGGCGGCGGTGCGCCCCAACATCAAGCTCACGCTCGTCGCCGCCCTGGAGTCGTCGAACGGAACGCCACCCGGAGGCTGGGGGGCCGTCGGCGGCGTCGCGGCGCCCTCGCCTACGGCGACGAGCACCAGCGTCGCCCTCGAGCTCGAGTCGATCGCGATCGGCGCCCTCTTCGCCTTCTGAAGCCACCTAACGCAACCGATGGAGTCAACCATGCAAACCCGCACGAGCACCCGACGCACCCTACTTTGCTGTGCCGCGGCCCTCGCCGGCGTCTCCGCAGCCGCACAGGCAGGAGAAATCACCGGCAAGGTGGAGGCGACCCCTCCCAAGTATCTCGAGGAGACGGTCGTCTACGTCGAGAAGGCGCCGGGGCCGTTCACCCCGAAGAAGCACGCGATGGATCAGAAGGGGATGAAGTTTCTTCCGCACGTGATGGCCATCGCCGAGGGCGACACCGTCTCCTTCAAGAACAGCGACGGCGTCGATCACAACGTCTATACGCCCGATAACGAGGGCTACAACCTGGGCATGATCCCGGGGGGTAAGTCCGGCGATTACGTATTCAAGAAGGCCGGCGTCTATTCGCAGCTCTGCAGCGTGCACCCGGAAATGCTCGCCTACGTCTTCGTCGGGCAGAACCCCTATGCCGCGGCGGTCGGCAAGGACGGCCGATTCAAGATCGCGGGCGTTCCGCCGGGCCAGTACTCGGTGGCCGTGTGGAACTCCAAGCTCAAGGCGGCGCCGACGAACGTGACCGTCACAGCGGGCAAGGCGGCGGAGGCGAACTTTTCGGTCAAGCGCTGATGGCAGATCGGCGCCAACGTGCGACCTGCATCGCGCTGCTCGCCTGCGCGGCGGGCTGCTCGCGGGCGGGCGCCTCGGCTGCCGAGGCGCCGCCACCGGTCGCGTTCAGCCACAAGCTGCACGCGGCGGACAACGAGATCGGTTGCGGCGTCTGCCACCCGTACGCGCGCCATTCGCCCAATGCCGGCCTTGCGCCGGCCAGCACCTGCGTCGGCTGCCACAAGTTCGTCGCCAAGGACAAGCCCGACATCCAGAAGCTCCTCGCCGAGTTCGCCGCCGGCCGCCCGCTGACCTGGACGCGCAACCACCGCGTCCCCGACCACGTCTTCTTCAGTCACGAGCGGCACCTCGCGAAGGGGCTCGACTGCAAAGCGTGTCACGGCGACGTCGCGGAGATGCAGCTCGACCGCCAGGTCCAGCCGCTCGAGATGGGGGCCTGCATGGACTGCCACCGCGAAAAGCAGGCATCCACCGACTGCCTGACCTGCCACAAATGAGGGACCTGTGAGCGACGCCGGCATCACCCGCCGCTTTTTCTTGAAGATCGTCGGCGCGACTTCGGTCGCCGCGAGCTGCTCGCCCTCGCACGCGCCCGAGAAGTTGGTGCCCCTGCTCAACCCGCCTGAGAACATGGTGCCGGGCAAGCCGCTCTTCTATCGGACGGTGTGCCGCGCTTGCGATGCGGGCTGCGGCGTGACCGCACGCTCCCGCGAGGGCCGGGTCGTCAAGCTCGAGGGCAACCCGGAGGACCCGATCAGCGGCGGCGCACTCTGCGCGCGAGGGCAGGGCGAGCTGCAGGAGCTCTACTCGCCGTCGCGCCTGCGTGGCCCGCTCGTGCGCAGGGGTGCAACGCTCGCCGGCGCGCCGTGGAGCGAGGCGCTGCAGGGAGTGCAGGATGCGCTTTCGAAGCTGCGCGGACCCGACGGCCGCATCGCGGGTCTGCGCATGCTTAGTCGATGGGAGCCGGGCAGCGCAGGCGCGGTGCAGAAGGCGTTCGTCGCGGCGCTGGGGACCTCGCCGGCGCAGCGCGTGGTCTTCGAGCCACGCGATCTCTCTGCGTTGCGCGCGGCGAACGCGGCGCTGTTCGGCGCGCCCGAGCTGCCGGTGCTCGATCTCGCGCGGGCGCGCGCGGTCGTTTCGTTCGGCGCCGACTTCCTCGAGACGTGGCTGAGCCCGGTCGAGCAGGCGCGGGCGTTCATGGCGACGCGCTCGCACCCCGATCGGCCGCGGCTCACCTGGGTGGGCCCGCGGCTCCCGATGAGCGGCGCCAACGCCGACACCTGGCTGCGCGTAAGGCCGGGCGGCGAGCTGCCGGTCGCGATCGCGCTGCTGCGCTTCCTGCTCGATCCGGCGAATCGAGTGGCGCAGCTTCCACCCGAGGCCGCCGCGATCCGCGCGGCGCTGCCGCGGCTTGCGCTGCCGGAGGGCGTGTCCAGCCAGCAGATCGCGCGCCTGGGACGCGAGCTGGACGCGCGGCGCCCTTCCGCCCTGCTCGGGCCAGGAGCCGTCTCGACGGGCCCCGCCGCGAACGCGCTGGCGGTGGCGATCCAGCTCGCCAACCACGTGCTGGGCAATCTCGGCCGCACGGTTCTGCTCGGCCTCGGCAGCGAAGAGGACGCGCCCTCGCCCGAGAGCGAGCTGCGCGCGCTGCTCGATGAGGCTCGGCGAGGCGAGGTGAAGGTGCTGCTCGTGCACCGCCGCGATCCGCTCGGCGAGTTGCCTGCCTCGGCGCGCGTCGAAGAGGCGCTGCGCCGCATTCCGCTCATCGTGGCCTTCGGCGAGCAGCTCGACGCCACCGCGCGGCTCGCGCACTTCGTGCTGCCCGATCATCACGCGCTCGAGTCGTTCGGCGATCTGCAGCCGCGCCGCGGCGTGCTGCAGCTGCAGCAGCCGGCCCTCACGCCGCTCTGGGACACGAAAGCGGCCCCTCAAGTCCTGCTCGATCTCGCCGCCGCGCTGGCGTTGCCGGGCATCGCGGACAAGGACTTCCACGAGCTCTCCAAGACGCGCTGGCAGGCCGCGGCGAAGCAGCTCGGCGCCACCCTCGATACGCCACAGGCGCAGCGCAATCTGATCGCGCGCGGCTCCGTCGCCGACGAGGCGGCGCTGGTGCAGGCTCTGCAGGCGGGCACCATCCTCGCGGCCGGGCTCGACGTGTACGCCGACGAGCCGCGCGTCCCGCCCGCGCTGCTCGAGCTCGACAACGCCGTCCTCATCCCCCACGCCGGTTCCGGAACGCAGCACACGCGCGCGATCATGGGCCGGCTCCTCGTCGACAACCTCGTGTCATGGTTCGATGGGCGCGGCCCGGTGACCCCCGTCGCCGAGACGCCCTGGCCGCCGAAGGGAGAATGAGAAATGGAACTAGACCGCACCATCGTAGACGCGCTCGCAAACGTATCGACCGCGACGCTCACCACGATTCTCTTGAAGAAGGGCCTGCGCAACGTCTGGATGCGCGGCACCCCACCGCTCCGCCCCGGCGGGCCGCGTCGCGTCGGCCGCGCGTTCACGCTGCGGTTCGTCCCGGCGCGGGAGGACCTCGCGACCCCGGAGTCGTGGTCGTCGCCGCGCTCGACGCGCGCCGCGATCGAGGCGATGCCTTCGGGGTGCATCGCCGTCGTCGACGCGATGGGGATCACCGGCGCGGGCATCTTCGGAGACATCCTCTGCTCGCGCATGAAGAAGCGCGGCGTCGCCGCCCTGGTCACCGACGGCGTCGTGCGCGACGTCGCGGGCGTTCTGGGCACCGGGCTCCCCGTGTGGTGCAGCGGCGGCGCCGCCCCGCCCTCCGTCGCGGGTCTCACCTTCGTGGGCTGGCAAGAGCCGATCGGTTGCGGCGGCGTGGCCGTCTACCCCGACGACGTGGTCGTGGCGGACGAGGACGGCGCGGTGCTCATCCCGCAGAAGCTGCTCGAGGAGGTGGTCGCGGCCGCCCCGGAGCAGGAGCGGATGGAGGCGTGGATCATGGAGGAGGTCGAGAAGGGCGTCCCGCTCCCCGGCCTGTATCCGATGAGCGCCGAGACCAAGGTCCGCTACGAGGCGGGCAAGAAGAAGGGATAGCGATGGCACTCGACGAACGTGCTCACGGCGTGTACGCGATCGCGGTCACGCCGTTCCATCCCGACGGGCGCGTGGACACAGACTCGATCGCGCGCGTCGCCGACTTCTACGTGAGCTGCGGCGTCACCGGGCTTACCGTCCTCGGCATCATGGGCGAGGCGCCGAAGCTCGACGCCGACGAGGCGCTCGCCGTCGTGAAGGCGTTCGTCGCGCGAGCGAAGGGCCTGCCGGTCGTGGTCGGCGTGTCGGCGCCTGGCTTCGCCGCCATGCGCACCATGGCGAGCGGGGCGATGGAACGCGGGGCGGCGGGCGTCATGATCGCGCCGCCGAGCACGCTCCGCACCGACGACCAGATCGTCGCGTACTACCGCAACGCGGTGGAGGCGATCGGCGCCGACGTCCCGTTCGTCATCCAGGATTATCCGCTCACGCTTCAAGTCATCATGACGCCGCACGTGATCCGGCAGATCGTCCAGGAGCACCGCTCCTGCGTGATGCTGAAGCACGAGGACTGGCCGGGCTTGGAGAAGATCTCGGCGCTGCGCCGCTTCCAGCAGGACGGGTCCATGCGGCCCATCTCCATCCTCTGCGGGAACGGCGGCCTCTTCCTCGACTTCGAGCTGGAACGCGGCGCCGACGGCGCGATGACGGGCTACGCGTTCCCGGACATGCTCGTCGACGTCGTGCGCCTTTCGAAGGCCGGCGGGCGCGACGCCGCGCACGACCTCTTCGACGCGCACCTTCCGCTCGTCCGCTACGAGCAGCAGCAGGGCGTGGGGCTCGCCGTGAGGAAGTACGTCCTCCAGAAGCGCGGCGCGATCGCGTCGGATGCGCAGCGCAAGCCTTCCATCGCGCTCAGCGCCGCGGCCCGCGCCGAGGTAGATTTCCTGCTCGCGCGCCTGGCGCGGCGCGACCCGCGGGCGCGCCTGTAGGAGGGACGACATCATGTCACGCGGACTTCGCAAGGACCTCACCAGCTACGGCGACCCGGGCTTCTCGCTG
>Ga0209733_1000088_pt1 | contig 12262 bp, 12 predicted proteins | sample BlaSpr_A8_OM2_M1_FD_187976 | JGI IMG/M metagenome (GOLD analysis project Ga0209733, IMG submission 187976) | Forest soil microbial communities from Thunder Bay, Ontario, Canada - Black Spruce, Ontario site 2_A8_OM2_M1 (SPAdes) (version 2) | ecosystem: Environmental > Terrestrial > Soil > Boreal...
GCGATCAGGAGGGCGGCAATCTGCGCGTCAGTGCATTGGCCGGCCAGCACTTCCGCCATCACTTGTCGGGCCTCGACGCGAGCGAGCGATTGGCTGTGGCTGGTGAGGAGGTGCAGAGCGTCGAGGATCATATTGTCACGCCGAATTGTACGGCATGAGAATGCTTCGCCGCGATCTCGACCTGTGGCTAGTTGGACACCACCGGCCTTTCTAATCGCTCCGCGAAATATTCGCGCCAATCGCCCGGCAGGGCTGCCGTATGAATGGCCTTGCGAAGAAGGTCCTGACTGTATTTCTCCCGGACAAAAAGCCAGTTCATTTCGGAGATCGTAATCCCGTCCTGATTTCGCTTGAGCAACTGAAAGTCATTGTCCGCTGCAACTGACCCCTCCTGCTCAACGGAAAAGTAAAAGCCGCTGCGACCGCTGAGCAGAAGGCGTTCCAGCATGTCATCGCGCTGAAACTTCGCGGCCAACTTGTAGCACGGAGTTCGCGGCTGGCGCACCATCAGGATCGACGAACCAAGCTGAAAACGATCCCCAACGTGAAGCTCGTCTTCCGCCAGGCCTGACGTTGTGAAGTTTTCACCAAACATGCCCGACGGCAGGTCGACGCCTGGCAACTCATCCCGCCAAAAAGAATAATGCTCGGAAGGATAGCCATAGACGGCCTTGTAAGGACCGCCGTGGACGCTCAGGTCAGCCTGCCGGTCGCCGTCCAGATTTAAGGTCCGCAACCGCACCGGATCGGACACCGGCTGTTTGAAGATTCCCGTGTTGATGGACTGTCCCTTGTAAACCACCAGGCGCGGACGCGCGACGTTCAACGAAACAAGCTTCACGCTGGGACCTCCTGACAATGCAATTCAGGTGACGTTAAGAAAGTAATTCCAGATTGCAGATTTCAACGCCGGGAATGCCGCTCCAAAATCGTCGTTCGAACAGATTTTTAAATCTACCGTCTAAAATCTGCAATCTACAATCGCCTTCAGTCGTTTGTTGGATGTACGGACCTCTCCGAAGGTCGCAACTCCTGCCCGGAAGCTCGTCTTTTTCGGGAAATCCCCTTCCATTTGCCAACATCGAGACCCTCAACGTTTGCCCTAATTCCCCGCCCTTCTATAGAATGAAAAGTTTGCTGCCCGCAGTGCGTCGCCGCAAGCAGGATCCTTCCGATTTTGAACCGACGAGCTTCATTATGAAAATCCATGAATATCAGGCAAAGGCAATTCTCAAGAAGTACGGTGTAAGTGTGCCGCGTGGGGCGATGGCCGCGTCGCAAGATGAGGCCGAAGCTGTAGCGAGAGAATTATTTAATTCGGGCGCAAGCGGAGTGGTGGTCAAGGCGCAAATTCACGCCGGAGGTCGCGGCAAGGGCGGTGGCGTGAAAATCGCCAAATCGGTGAACGAAGCCGGCGACCTCGCCTCCAAGATGCTGGGCATGAAACTGGTGACGCATCAGACCGGGCCCGAGGGCCGCATCGTCCGCCGCCTGCTCATCGAAGAGACGCTGCCCATCGAGAAGGAACTTTACCTGGGTATTCTGGTCGATCGCGCCGAGGGCAAACCGGTGTTCATGGCGTCGGCCGCGGGCGGGATGGAGATCGAGCAGGTCGCTGCGGAAAATCCGGACGCGATTTTGAAGCAGCACATCGATCCGGGAATGGGTTTGGAAGCCTTTCAAGCCAGGAAGATTGCCTTCAAACTAGGCCTGAAGGCTCAGCAGATTAATCCCGCGGTGCAGTTCCTGTCGAGTCTCTACAAAGCTTTTCTTGACACGGATTCCTCCCTTCTGGAAATCAATCCTTTTATTACCACCACGGATGGCCGCCTGTTCGCGCTGGACGCCAAGATCAACTTCGACGACAACGCGTTGTTTCGCCACTCTGATTTGCGCGAGTTGCGCGACATCACCGAGGAAGATCCGCTGGAAGTGGAGGCCTCGAAATACAGCCTGAACTACATCAAACTCGACGGCAGCGTCGGCTGCATGGTGAATGGCGCGGGCCTGGCCATGGCGACCATGGACATCATCAAGTACGCCGGCGGCATGCCTGCCAACTTCCTCGACGTGGGCGGCGGCGCCAGCTCCGAGCAGGTCGCGCACGCTTTCGAAATCCTGCTCAGCGACAAGAACGTGAAGGCGGTGCTGATCAACATTTTCGGCGGAATCCTGCGTGTGGACACGCTGGCCACCGGTGTGGTCGAAGCCGCCCGCAAGACCAACATCAAGCTGCCAATTGTGTTGCGACTGGAAGGAACCAACGTCGACGAGGGCAAGAAGATCCTGATGAACTCCGGATTCAACTTCGTCGTCACCGACACTATGAAGGAAGCGGCCGACAAGGTGGTTGCGGCAGCCCGAGGCACTGCGGGCGTAACCGAATGGCGCTAGCAAACGGCAGAAGCAGTGAGGAGTTTATTTATGGCAATTCTAGTGAATAAGGATACGCGGGTACTGGTGCAAGGCCTGACCGGCCGCGAAGGCACGTTTCACGCGAAAGCCAGTGCCGCGTACGGCACGCAAATCGTTGGCGGCGTGACGCCCGGCAAGGGCGGCACGACGCACGAGGGCTGGCCGATTTTCAACACGGTTCGCGAGGCCGCAGACAAAACCGGCGCCAATGCGACCGTCATCTTCGTGCCTCCTCCGTTCGCCGCCGACGCCATCATGGAAGCCGCCGATGCGGAAATCGATCTCATCGTCTGCATCACCGAGGGCATTCCCACTCTCGACATGGTGAAGGCCTGGGAATTCTTGCAGGACCGGCGCTCGCGCCTCATCGGGCCAAACTGTCCGGGAATCATTTCTCCAGGAAAATGCAAGATCGGCATCATGCCCGCCTCGATCCACAAAGAAGGATCGATTGGAATCGTGTCGCGCTCGGGCACGCTGACCTATGAAGCGGTGCATCAACTCACGCAGCGCGGCATTGGGCAGTCGACCGCCATCGGCATTGGCGGCGATCCTATTATCGGCACGAACTTCATCGACGCCCTCGACTTGTTCAATCGCGATCCGGAGACGGAAGCCGTGATCATGATCGGCGAGATCGGCGGCAATGCGGAGGAAACCGCTGCGGAATTTGTGAAGACTCACATGAAGAAACCGGTAGTTGGTTTCATTGCCGGACAAACCGCGCCTCCGGGACGACGCATGGGACACGCGGGAGCGATCATTTCTGGCGGCAAAGGCACGGCTGCGGAGAAAATGAAAGCGCTGGAAGCGGCGGGAATTCGCGTGGCAAAATCTCCGGCCGCTATTGGCGAGACGCTGGCGGCAGCGCTGGGAGTACACGCCTGAAGCCATCTGCCAGTATGTGTCGGCGCCGAACGACTTATCCCTGACACCTACGACCTAAGACCCGAGACCTCAAAGACCAAGGACCACGACCGAACCTATGAAAACTCTGCAACGCACCTTCACCATCATCAAGCCCGACGCCGTCCGCAAGAATGCGGTCGGAGACATCATCGAACAATTCGAGAAAAACGGTTTTCGCATTCTCGCCATGAAGATGCTGGAAATCTCCAAGCATCAGGCCGAGCAGTTCTACGCCGTGCATGCCGCTCGGCCATTCTTCAACACGCTCACCGACTTCATGTCCAGCGGAGCGATCGTCGTGCTGGCGCTCGAAAAAGAAAATGCCATCGCGGATCTTCGCAAGCTGATGGGCGCCACTAACCCAGCTCAGGCGGAGGAAGGCACCATCCGCAAGAAGTGGGCGACTAACATCGAGCACAACGCCATTCATGGTTCGGACGCCGAAGATACCGCTCGGTTCGAGCTGAGCTTTTTCTTTGCCGGATACGAACTAGCAAAGTAGCGCCGCCGTCTCGGCTGCCGCGAGGCATCTTGCCCTCGCACCCGCGGAGGATATGCTCGACGCACAACCGGCAAATTGCCGGCACTACCCCTTAAGGGTTTCCTTTATGCCCGTAGTCCACATCACGATGCTGCAAGGCCGCACCGCCGATCAGAAACGTAAGATCGCAAAGCGCATTACGGACGCTCTTGTCGAAGAAGCCGGGGCACGCCGGGAAGCCATCATCGTAACCTTCCAGGAGGTCTCGAAGGAGAGCTATGCTTCGGGTGGCGAACTCATGATCGACAAAGGGAAGTAGGCTTCCGCCTGCCAGCTTTTCGATTGTGCGGAGACTGGAACAAAACGCGGGCGAGGGCGCCCGCGCCACACCCGCTACCCCAACGGCTCGTACAGATGGCCTTCCACACGGTCGGCGCATTTGGGGAGATCTTTTCTGGCGTGCTGCAGGAAGTGCGGCGCGGCGCGATGCGCCTCCAGCGCGGCATCATCCTTGTACTGCTCATAGATAAAGAAGCGGCGCGGTTCCGTCTTGTGCCGATGCACCTGGTACATGGCACATCCCGGCTCTTTGCGGGACTGTTCGGTCAACTTCTCGAAGAGGGCCGCAACTTCAGCCTCATGCCCCACTTTCGCCATCCAGGTCACTACCAGTACCACCATCGTTTTTCGCTCCTTCCCGCTAGCTGCTTCGTCGGGTTGGCAATTCTAGGCTTTTTTCGCGGCTGTCTTCAACTCTGAAACGAACTCATCCACCAAAATCGTGTGGCTGCGGTCCGGACCGGTGGAGATCATCCCCACCTTCGCTCCCGCTTCCTTCTCGACGAATGCCAGGTATTCCCGCGCCGCTTTGGGCAACTTGGAATATTCCGTGATGCCTTGTGTCGAAGTCCGCCAGCCGGGCAGCTTTTTATAAATGCACTCGATCTTGTCGTAGCCACTCGCCTGTGCAGGCACCTCGGCGGTATTTCTTCCGTCGATCTTGTAGCCGACGCAGACCGGAATCTCCGCCAGTTCATCGAGCACGTCTAGCTTGGTCACGACCAACCATGAAGTGCCGTTGATCATTCCCGAGTAGCGCAACAGAGGCAGGTCGAGCCATCCGGTGCGCCGCGGCCGTCCCGTCACCGCGCCATATTCGTTCCCTTTTTTGCGCAGGTTGTCGCCGGCATCACTCTTGTCTTCGCTGGGAAATGGGCCCTCGCCCACGCGAGTGCAATACGCTTTGGTGATCGCAATAACCGAGTTGATGGCATTGGGCGCAACGCCCGTGCCAATGACGGCGCCGCCGGAAGTCGCGCTCGAGGACGTCACAAACGGATAAGTTCCGTGGTCGATGTCGAGCATCGTCCCCTGCGCGCCCTCAAACAGAATCGATTCGCCGTTGGTCAGCGCCTGATTCAGCAGGACGGCCGTATCGCACACGAAGGGCGCAATCTTCTCCGCCGCCTGCGCGTATTCCGTGTACATCTTGTCGGCATCGAGCGGTTCGGTGTTGAACAACGCGTGCGCAATCATGTTCTTCTCGCGCACCGCGTTTTCGATGTGTGTTTTGAGCAGCTGCAGATCCAGCAGATCCGCGACTCGCAGACCGCGGCGGCCCATCTTGTCTTCGTAAGCCGGGCCGATGCCGCGCGAGGTAGTCCCAATCTTCACTCGGCCCGGAGCATTTTCCGCCGCCAGTTCGATCATACGATGGTAGGGCAGGATTACGTGAGCGCGGTTCGAAACAAAAAGATGCCCGTCGATCTTCACCCCGGCTTCGCGTAAGGCACCTGCCTCTTTCAAGAATGCCAGGGGATCCAGCACCACGCCGTTGCCAATCACGCTGCGGCATCCGGTGCGCAGCACGCCACATGGGACCAGTTGAAGGATAAACTTTTTGCCACCGATGATGACGGTATGGCCGGCGTTGTGTCCGCCGGCATAGCGAGCGACGACCAAGAAGTTCTCCGACAATACGTCGACGATCTTCCCCTTGCCCTCATCGCCCCATTGGGCGCCTACAATCACCGCAGTCTTGCCTTTTTTCAATGCCAACTCCGTGAGGAAGAATTTCAAGCAGGCAGATGTCTGCGCTGCGCCCGGGGTCGCACACTCCTTGCCCGCAGGTTTAACTTCACAAAAATTACTGGGATCAGGGCGGAGAAGACGTGTACGAATTATCTTATCGTGTCCGCACCGCGAATAGCAACGCGCGGCACTAAAACTGGGGAATCATCCTGAGCGCAGCTGTCGTTCAGGTGAAGCGAAGTATCTCGCGCGTAGACCGGTAACGCCTTTCTTAAGCTAAGATGACTCAGGAAATTGTTTCGTCCACACCTGATGCCCAAGTTCGAAAAGCACATTTTCGTCTGCGGAAACCAGCGTCCAGCGGGCCATCCCCGCGGATGCTGTGACCCTCTGGCGGAAGTCAGATTGCAAAAACTCTTCAAGCAAAAGCTAGCCGAACGTGGACTGAAGGGGAAAGTGCGCGCCAATCAATCGGGCTGCCTCGATCAGTGCGAACACGGTCCGAATATCGTCGTCTATCCAGACGCAGTTTGGTATGGACACGTCACCGAGGCCGACGTCGAAGAGATTATTGAGTCCCACATCCTTGGCGGCAAACCGGTCGAACGCCTCCGCCTGGCAGATTCCTGCCTAAACACTCCGAGTTGCGAACACCGCAAGCCAAAAGGCTAAACCCCAACCGCGAGAAATCTCGACGCCTGGAGGACCAATCACTGACTAAAGAACTCAATCAGCGATTGGTTCACCCTTTCCGGCTCCTCATGCTGTACCCAGTGGGTCGCATCTGGAAAAAGCGTAAGCTCTGCCGAGTCACAGTACCGCAGACTATCCTGTCCCATCGCGGGAAGGAGAAACCTGTCCTGTTGGCCCCATAAAATCCGGGTCGGCGTCTGCACCTGCGGATCATCGATTTTGGGCCGATGGCGAGCGAGGGCGCGATACCAGTTAATGGTCGCGCTTAGAGTTCCGGGCTGAGACCATGCTGCTCGATATACCTCGAGATCTTCGACCGTAAATGCACCAGGACGGCTGGTCCGCGACAGCAACTGCGCGGCCCCGTAGAAGTGAAATGCCGACAATGCAGTCTCGGGCAGCCATGGCAGTTGAAAGAAGAGCATGTACCAGCTGCGCAACCACTGCCGGGGATTCGTTCGCAGCGTGTGCATCATCACTGCCGGGTGAGGCACGTTGATGATAGCCAGCTTGTGCAGTCGCTGCGGATATTGCAGGGCCAGGGCCCATGCGACGGCAGCTCCCCAGTCATGGCCTGCCAGATAGAAACGCTCACAACCAAGCTGGTCGGCAACGCAGACGACATCTCGAGTCAGCAGTGGAGCGGCGTAATCGCTTACCGCCACTGGCTTGCTGCTCAGGTTGTAGCCACGCTGGTCGAGAGCGATGACCCGGAAGCCCGCGGCCGCTAACGGTCCAATTTGCTTGCGCCAGCCGTACCAGAACTCGGGAAATCCGTGCAGTAGGACGGCGACCGGCCCGAGTTTGGGTCCAGCCGCTATCGCGTGCAGCCGGATACCATCGTTCTCGAAGAAAAGTTCTTCGTACTCGAAGTTAAGCAACACAGAAATCGTCTAGACAGCATAGTCGGCGCCCTCTATTAACCGCAATCGGGGGCTCTCGTTGCGCTGTTGGCTAATTTTTTGATTTGAAATGGTAGGCGCGGCAGGAATCGAACCTGCAACCGCCGGATTAGAAATCCGGTGCTCTATCCGTTTGAGCTACGCGCCCTCAACAGTGAATGAACATCCTCGGGGCTGATCAAGGCATCACCGTAAGGCCGATCGAGGAGCAATATGCTTAAACTTATCATAAGGTTTTGGTTGGGAGTTCAAACCTGACAAACTGGAAGCGCGAGGGGGTTCTAGAAACTCGTTCCATCCCGCAATATCTCAAATAGGAATCGGAAGTGACACCGAAAAGCTTGAAAAGATGGTGGGCGCTATAGGATTCGAACCTATGACTTCCACCGTGTGAAGATGGCACTCTACCGCTGAGTTAAGCGCCCACTTTGCATGCGGTAAGTTCATCATTATACACAAGTTCCCTCTCCACGGATTTTGCTGCTCAACGGGCTCGCACCCCCCGGTTTATACTCCGCGTTCACTTCCGAGAACCACTTCAAGCATCCGGTCTTCGATCTCAGTCCTGCGGTTTCTTTTCCTTCTCCGCCCCAAATCTCCGACCCAAATGAGGATCCGGCCGACACGACTGCAAGAGGCTCATTCCCGCGTGGTTACCAAAGACAGCTTGGCTTTGCCCGGTTGACCATCCGCGAACGACACTCCTGAGTGAAGCCTAATGGACGGATTGGGGGTAACGTAGTGCGGAACGGCGCTTCGCAGAGCAAGGCTAAGCGTCGCAAACTCCTCCGATGAAGGGCATGACTATGCAGAATTCGTCCTCCCCCACCAGCCTTCGGCGCAGCTCGAGAGTGCCGGTCAACGTTCCAATTCTGGTAACTAGCCTGGAGCCGGGCGCCCGGTTCTCCGAGGTGTGCGAGACCCTCGTGGTCAACGCGCACGGCTGCTCGATGCGGTCCAACGTGAAGCTAGAGGCGGGAGTGGTCGTACACTTCCATAGTAAAGATGGGCGCGAAACCACGGGCAAGGTGGTGTATTGCCAGCCGCTCGATTCGGAGCGGGAAGGCTGGAGGCTGGCCGCGCGACTCGATCGGCCGGAGAACTTCTGGGGTTTAAAGACTTTTCCGCAGGATTGGGCAGAACTGCCAGCGCTGGCGGAGCCGACCGGGGATATGCGCCCCGCAAAGGTGATGGCGAAGAAGGTTCAGACCATCAGCCCGCCGGCGGAAAGGATTCCCGCTTCCCTGAAAACAATGCTGGACAATCTGCAGGAACAAGTGGCCGATGAGCGGTTGCATGCCCTGGTGGCAGAGGCAGTGAAGCCACTGCTCAGCGAGGTGACAGAGTTGCGCGAACGATTAGCGCGCGCGGAGCAACCCAGGGAGCGGAGCAAGTTTGAAGTGTCGCTCTCGCACATCCCGCCCGAGGTGCAAAACCAGGTGGAACTGCGGTTGCGAAAAGAGTTGGGGCCGCGCGTTCTGGATGAAGCTCGGTCGCAGTCGACGCAGGTGCTGCAAGAGGCGAAGACCGCGATTCAGCAGACAACGTCAGAGAGCCATGCGGAGTTCCGGCAGAAGGTGTCGGAGGACTTGCGGGCGGTGGAACAACGGGTGCATGGAGTCTCTGACGAGGTGGTGGAAAATTTGCGGCAGCACACGCGCCGCCAAATGGGAGAATTTCACCAGCACGTCGTCGATGCCGGGAATCGTTTAAAGCAGCTCAGTGAAGAGCTTCTCGACGTTCAACAACGCACGCTGGGGAGCGAGCACGCCGCGCGCCGGAGCGAACTGGAGCACTTGCAGGCCACGGTCGCGTCGGCGGCGTCGAGTGTACAGGCGGAGGTTGCCGATCTCGATGGCCGGATTGCCAAGCTAGATGAATCGGTCCGCGGACTGGAGTCGGGCTTGGATATAAGGCTTTCGAAGATGGCCAGCAGTACAGTAAGCGGCGCGCGCACGCAGATGGAGAGCACTGTGGATGTGATTCTCGACGAACTCGGAACCCGCAGCACTCAGAAGCTCGACAACCAAGTGGCGCAAGCGGGTGCGAGGTTGGGGACTATCCAGAAGGAAATTGAGAACGCGGTCTCCGAGTCGATGCGGGTGCAGGCTGCGGGAATGCTGGAAGCTTTCGAGCAAAGCGTGGATGAACTGGCGCGGAGATCCGTGGAACGTTGCCGGGAGGCATTGGCCAGCGGGCTGAACTCGCTGGTGGGGAGCTTGGGAGATCAGTTCCAACTGGAGCCGGCGTCGAATCAAGGTCGTGAGTACGGGCGACCAGAGTAGCAGGTCGGACGGCCATCGACGCTAGTCGTAGTAGTCATCCGCAATTGAATTGAGCGAAGGCGAGTGTCTCGTGCAGGCTTTGGCGTGGGACACTCGCCTGGCTATTCGAGCCCTGATCCCTTTCCGGGCGAGAACTCAGCATGCGAATTGGGCGACAGGGCGAGGCGGCCCGTGCGTCGCATGTTAGTCCAGTCGTATCCGAACACAGTGCCGCAGATGAGGCAGACCTGGTAGTCCTGGCCATGCAGACCGCTATGGGGCCAGGAGAACCGGTGCGGGCAAAGTCTGGCAAACAGACGCTTGAGGAATTGGGACATGCTGGTCTTGCTCCTTCGCACTGCGAGACTCACAGACGGGCGGCGCGGGCTGTGGCCAGAACTGGACCGCGCGGATTACCCGACTGGCGTTGAATTCACAGTATCACGGAAGGATTGACGCGAGATGTACGCGACAGTGCATGACTCGCGCACTTTAGGGTCACTGGCAGGTCTCATTACCCTCTGCGGTTGTCGTCAGGCCGTTCGGAACTCCGGCTGTAGTTCGAGTTTGCTTCACATCACAAGGAGAGTGCCTCAACGGACGACTTCGTCCAGGAATGCCGGAAGTTGGAACAGCAGTTCAGAGTGCTACGTTGCGGCGAACAATGGCACAGCTAGTCTTCCATTAGGCTAGCCTGACGGATTGGCCGATCGGGTGGCATCACGAAATAGCGGATGTGGAGTGAACGACTCAGGGGGCTCCAGCTCGAACTTCAGCAGGTCAGAAGATTTATAGGTATACTCTTTGCCGCATTGATCGCATCGGACCTGGAAGATGCAATCGACAACAGGACACGGAGTGACGGCATCTGTTTCGCCCAGTGGGATTCGCTGCCGGAAATTTATGCTCAGACTTTCGCGAACGTGAAACCAACGGTTCTTGCAGAGAACGACCCAGAAGTAGCGGTTATCTTCCCACATACAACTAGCCCCCAAGCGGTCACGAAGTGGGAGGTCAATCCTTGGAACGCCCTGAAACGTAGCAAAACAGATTCGAACATGTCAAGAAAACTGTTCCGGTTGGGTGATTGTTCAGGACGGCTACGAAGCCTTCTGTACCGGATGAAGCCGGGATCGATGCTCTTCTTTCCTCTGTTCGACCGAGAGAACTCGTCGTCCCAGGCCAGCTAGTTGGACGAGTTCCTGCTGAATTTGTTGCAGCCGTTCAAGTCTCTGCCCGTGGGCGATCTGAGCCTCTGTTTCGTTTCGTCCGTTACGACGATACTGGTCATTCAACTCTTGAAGGTGTGCGATCTCGCTGCGGAGACCCGCGATCTTTTCGCGAAGCACTGCTAAGTGATCCATGCTTATCAGAATAGCGCATTCGCCCGGCCGAGCGCACCGGGATCGTCAGCCGCATACCGGCCGAACCTGAATCATCTAGTTCTGTTAGGCGGCGCGTCGTTTTGATGCAACCGGGAATCCGGCATCCTGCCATTCCTGGAATCCGCCCTGAAGAGCCCATGAATCGTAACCGCGGTCCTGAAGTTTCTGCGCCAAACTGGCGCTGGATCCTTCGTTGGGTCACGTGCAGTAGGCGACAACCGGTCTATTCTCTGGAATTCGGGGCAAGTTTTCTTCGAGTTCGTCCAACGGCACGCGAATCGCTCCGGGAATCACGGTGCCGGCCTCCGCCCAAGCCCTGGGGTTCCGCACGTCAATCACCGTGAAATTTTCGCCGTTGTCCATTCGCCTTTTCAATTCTTCGACTGTGATCCGATGGGCGTCCGCCATAGAGCATCTCCTTCAATTAGAGTCGAATAATAGATGCCAAACCTGCGATTTAGGCTGCTGATCCAAGCTAATCGCGATCCAGCTTGTATTAACCGTGTGCCACCGGGACTGGACGAACGAGTTTCGACGCGGCGGTACGGCGTGATAGCCTAATCGTCGCGGGGCGAGCACGGGTTCGGACTGACGGCTTCTCCGCTGATTCTCCCTTTTTGCATGGCGCCCGACCCAAAAAAGCCGCGGACACCCTTATCTCCTTCAGCGGCAAGGACTTCCAAGACTCCCTCCGAGGAGCAAATTGCGAAACTTTCCGATCCGGACGGGGTTCGAACTAGTGTGAGCACTGCCGCACTCGACCGGGGCATGCTGATGGCTGCGAGGCCGCAGTCCTCCGCTCCGTTCTCGGCTGCAGTGGGTGGCGCGGATTCCGACGCTGAGATCATGCTGCGCGCCAAGGCGGGTGACCAGTCGGCGTTTGATTATCTAGTCCAGAAATATCGCCGTCCGATCATCAGTTTCATGTATCGGATGGCACGCAACACGGCAGCCGCCGAAGATCTGGCGCAGGAAGTTTTCTTACGTGTGTATCGGTCGCGCCAGAGCTATGAGGCGAGCGCGAAGTTTACCACCTGGCTGTATCGCATTGCGACCAATCTGGCCGTGAATCACGCGCGCGACACGCGGCACGAACGGCCTGAGGTTACGTTTAGCCTCGACGAACCGGACGAGGAGAGCGGCACCACGCTGGAACTGCCAGACGGGGCTTTGACCGCCGAA
>Ga0209733_1000089_pt1 | contig 12236 bp, 8 predicted proteins | sample BlaSpr_A8_OM2_M1_FD_187976 | JGI IMG/M metagenome (GOLD analysis project Ga0209733, IMG submission 187976) | Forest soil microbial communities from Thunder Bay, Ontario, Canada - Black Spruce, Ontario site 2_A8_OM2_M1 (SPAdes) (version 2) | ecosystem: Environmental > Terrestrial > Soil > Boreal...
AGGGCGCTGGCGGCGGCGGATTGCAGCCCAGCGAGCAAGCGATCCTGGCCGACACTTTTCCTCCAGCCAAAAGAGGCATGGCATTTGCGGTTTATGGAATGGCCGTTGTCACCGCTCCTGCGATCGGCCCGACCCTGGGCGGTTGGATTACGGACAACTTCACCTGGCGGTGGATTTTCTTTATCAACATTCCCGTCGGGATTCTATCGATACTTCTTACGTCGCGACTGATTCAGGACCCGCCGTACTTTAAGCGTCGCAAGCTGAGCGAGACTCACATCGACTACATTGGGCTCGGATTCGTAGCCTTGGGGCTGGGAGCTCTGCAGATTGTTCTCGACAAGGGTCAGCGCGACGACTGGTTTGAGTCGAACTTCATTGTCACGCTTTCGCTGATCAGCGCGGCGGCCTTGATTTTCGTGATTTTCTGGGAGTGGAGACACAAAGATCCCATCATCGATCTGCATCTGTTCCGCGACCGAACCTTTGGCGTCTCGAATTTGCTGATGTTCATGCTGGGCTTTGCTCTGCTGGGCAGCACTTTGTTGCTTCCTCTATTCTCCCAAACGCTCCTCGGCTACACGGCGCAAGAGGCGGGTCTGGCTCTCATGCCCGGTGGCTTCATGATCATTCTTCTGCTGCCGCTCGTGGGCTTTCTACTTTCAAAGTACACTCCGCGATGGCTTCTGTTGTTCGGTCTTGTCGTACTCTCATTCTCGCTGTTTCACATGACCGGGTTTAACCTGCAGATTGATTTCCGGACGCTGGCCACCGCTCGTGTTATCCAGGCAGTCGGGATGGCCTTCCTGTTCGTTCCCATCAACACGGCGGCGTACGCCTTCTTGCCGCGGGACAAGAACAATGCGGCTTCAGGCCTGATGAACCTGGCCCGCAACATTGGCGGAAGTGTCGGAATATCTGTGGTCACCACCATGCTGGACCGGCGCGCCCAGATCCATATGACCGATTTATCCACTCACCTGAGCCAATCCAACCCGGCACTGCAATCGATGATCCAGGGGGCTTCGCGGGCCATGCAGGCCCACGGCGCGAGCGCGGCGGGGGCTACGCGGCAGGCCTACGCTTTGATCCAGGGCACGGTCGAACGCCAGGCGACCATGCTGGCTTATATTGACTGTTTCTGGTTTCTGGGGGTCGCGATTCTAGCCATGATTCCGACGGTCTTCCTGATGAAAAAATCCAAGCCGGGCGGCGGAATGGCAGTACACTAAACAACGGGCATGTTTCGCCTCATCACCATCGAGCGCGAGTACGGCTGCGGCGCCGCGTCCATCGCCGCCCAACTGGCCAAACGTCTGGGCTGGAAGCTCTGGGACCAACTGCTCACCGACGAAATCGCCCGCCTTGCCCAGGTTGATCCTTCTGCCGTTAAGCGCTGCGATGAGCGCATGGATAGCCGCTTTCACCGCCTTGCAAAAACCTTCTGGCGTGGCAGTTACGAACGCAGCTCAGCTCTGAGCAATCAGATGTTCGATACCGACCGCATGATGTCGATGATGCAGGACACAATGAACAGAATTGGGCGGGAAGGGAATGCGGTCGTTGTGGGTCGCGGCGCTCCGTATTTCCTGCGCGAAAATCCCGATGCCTTCCACGTTTTTCTTTACGCCCCGCGCTCGGAAAAAATTCGTCGCATTACCGCGGATGGCTATAGTGAACAAGATGCCATCGAACGCGTCGATACTGTCGATCGTGAGCGCATGGCCTACGTAAAACACTATTTCAACGCCGACTGGCCCACTCGTTCCCTCTATCACGTCATGCTCAACACGGCTGTGGGAAACGATCCGGTTGCCCACACGATCCTAGACACCATGCGACAGGTCGAGGGACGTCCCAAAGCCACGGACTACGAGCCTTCCAACGTACCTGCTTCCCAAGTTTAGTCTAAGAAAGTTCACTCGAAGCAAGTGTTGTCATCCTGAGCAACGCGAAGGACCTATGCACTCGATCGGCGTCAGCAAACTGCCTAGGTCCTTCGCGTTGCTCAGGATGACAGACGTTTTTTTGGATGACGGAGGTTCTGGGACGTGGGGCTCACGCTTTTCTAGGACTGGCTTGCGCGGCTTGTGGACGAACGGGACGCTGCGGCGCGGGGCAGCAATTTTCTTCACAAACGTCTTGCCGCGGACCGAGCGATCCTAACGCTCGGCGTTCTGCGGCGCTCGTGCGTTCCAGGATCAGTTCGCGAATCATTCCAACGAACTTGGGATGCACGCCTACGGTCTTTGCCCGGACCATCGGCAAAGGCAGAGAGTCGCAAAGCTGCCGCGCCTCGATATCCAGGTCATACAGCACTTCCATGTGATCGGAGATGAAGCTGATGGGAGCGATCACCACCGCGCTCGCGAGGTTTTTCGCCTTTACATCACGCAAATAATCGAGGATGTCTGGCTCGATCCAGGGCTGTCCAGGCGCGCCACTGCGGCTTTGATAGACGAGACCGTCGTTCTTGATTCCGATCGCTTCGGACGCGAGTCTACGAACCTCTTCGAGTTGCTTGACGTAATCGGAAGTGTTCGCCATCGACAGGGGAACACTGTGGGCGACGTAGACGACCTGGACATTGTGGCGCGCATCTGCTGGAAGTTGGGACATCGCTTCGCGCAAGCGATCTTCGGTGGCTTCGAGGAATCCGGGATGATTGAAGAAGACGCGGAGCTTATCGATCTGCGGCGCGCCTGGGCCAATTTCATTTTGTGCGCGAGCAATGTCTTCGCGGTACTGGCGGCATCCGGAATAGGAACTGTAGGCTGAGGTCACGAAGGCTAGCGCTTGCTTGATGCCATCATTCTTCATGTGGCGCAGCGTGTCGGGGAGCATCGGATGCCAGTTGCGATTTCCCCAATACACGGGCAACTTCGGACCATGCTGCGCAAGTTCGTCTTTGAGAGCGGAGATCAAGTCGCGTGTCTGCTGGTTGATGGGGCTTTTGCCATCGAAGTGGTAGTAGTGCTCGGCGACCGCGAGCATGCGCTCACGAGGGACATTTCTTCCACGCAGAACGTTTTCGAGGAATGGGATGACATCTTCCCTGGCTTCAGGGCCACCGAAGGAGACAACAAGGATCGCGTCGTAGTTCATGCGTGCGGGTGGATGGCCTGTGAATATCTCGCGAAAAAAAAGCGTGCTGCGCGGCCTTGGAAAGGATTTTTAAGCGAGGTCCGTTTCGGGAAATTCGGAGGCGCGGCGGTAGCCCCCCTCCCCCCCACCCCGGTGAAAGGCTTGACTGGCGCGGGTTTTACAAAAAGTATCTGCAAAATCTTGAAAGCAAAAGATTTAAAGGTCAAAATCTTGAAAACAAAAGAGTTGCGGCCTTTTCTGGGAACCTGTCGCAGGCCGCCTCCGCCTTGACCATCATCTGCTCATTTCGCATGAAGGGTCAAGGTCAGATGTCACAAGAGGCTGTGCGATCGGTTAGTCCCGGTGGTCTCCGGTGCTTCCGAGGCCGGGTCGCTCGACGATCCTCCCTCTGATAGCGTCCGAGGAGGTCGGCTGGCCATTTATTTACGGGCGCCGATTTGGTGAAGCCGTTGATCAGTTTCGCCGGGCGGCTGAACTCGAACCGAGCTGGATCAGCTGCACTTTGGTCTCGAACTGGCACCATGACGGCCGACCAACCCATTCGTGCCGTGCAGTGCTTCACATGCCCACGGAACCTGAGCCGTGTTCGCTCGACAGGCAGTCCATGGCAATTCGGAAATACGCAGAATCCCAAGGTTGCCGAGGTCGGCCGTGGAGAATGCGCTCTACTGTTTAGTTGTTGCGGTGGTCACAGCCGCAGCCGGAGCGGATGAACTGTAGCGCGTCAACCGTGGGAAGAAAGGCGTGACCTCAAACGGCATCTTGTCGCGTGCCGAAGTGATGGCGACCGGAGCCGCTTTCAGCATTTCCGCCGTGTCATCCCAGGGATTGACCTTCACGCGGCCGCCCAACGGCAACGCCGCAATCTGATCCAGTTTGGCATTGTCCAGCGCCGGAGCCTGGTTGGCCAAAGCGGAGAGCCGATTCACCGTTCCGCCTTCTGCCAGAGGATTGCCCAGGTGCGTGGTCAGGAGCGCGGTCAATTGCGGAGCCCGGAGCTGCAATGCCCTAAGGAACAAGCCGAGATTGTCAAGCTTCTGAGCGTAAGGCGAGTTCTTCAGCAGCGCAATCGCCTCCTTGTCGGCCGCCTGTTCTTCTTCGGGGCTGTGTTTGAAAACGATGTCCTGATAAGCGGGGTCATCGTTGAACCCATAGTCACTGCCCAGGCTGTGACGGGACACGGTGCGTGCTAACCCATGCGCAAGCACCGAAGCCAGGTTCGCCTTATCCTTGAACGCAAACTTGCTATCAATGTTGTGACCAAGAACGATATGTGCCAATTCGTGCGCCAGCATCGCAGCCAAGCTGGCCTCATCGGGTAAAACGTCCACCAACCCGCGGCTGATCACGATGGTGTTGCCCACGCTGAAAGTTTCCAGTGGTGCAGTGAGCAGCACGCGTGTGCGCACCGGCAGGTCAATATTGTTGGTAACCTCAAGGTTATTCACCACGGTCTGAAGAATCCGGTCCAGGTCGCCAGCGGGGGCGAGCAATCCACTTTTGGTCAAGCCGTCCACCGCGTCGTCTTCCGCCCGCTGCTGCCATAAACGTTCGGCTTGAAGCGGAGACGCATCTTGCGCACCCGCGCTCTGGTCCGTCACGCTATCCACGCGGATCTGCGTCAATTCGTCGTCCTTGCTGCTCTTTTTTATGTCATAGGCCCAGATGCGAGTCTGCGCCTTGAAAGATTCCTTCATATCAACGCCTAAGCCACCTCCCTCGCTGTAAATGTAGGAGGGCACCCAATAGTTGGGAATCAGGTTTAAGCGCCAGCTTTCCATACGGAAGTGAGCCGAGTTTCGCCGCAGCGGAGAGTAGGTTCCGTTCAGGCGCACGAGATTGAAGGCCTGATCTTCCACCCAGATGTGACCCATGAAGCGGCCTTTGCCAGCGTTCTTTTTCGGGGCAACGTCAAACACCAGGCAGCGCACGTCGCCCAGAAATTCGCGGCGCACATAGCGAAAATCATAATGCTGCCGATCGAAGTCGGTACGGTCGGCATAAACCATCGACGAGAAGCCCAGGGGCTGATACTGCACCTTGTAGAGCTTCTGCAAGCCGCCCATCAAGCGGTTCGGCGTGCGCGAATTTTCCTCCATCAGATAATCTTTCCACTGGGCCGTTTCGCCCATATCCATCCGGCCGAGGAAATAGTGATCCGCGCTGGGTGCCAAGCCCATTTGTGGATCGGAGGTTAGATTCTGCACGTACGTCTCAACCATGGGAGTGCGGTTGGAGAGCATCTTGATCAGAGCGTGCTCCCGCTCAATGAACAGGTTCACGACCTCGTCCATGGTGGTTGGAGCGGGCGCTGTCGCCGGTTGCTGCGCCGGGACCGCCTGGGCCGCTGCCGACGGCGTGGTATCAGCAGCCTGCTGGGACGATTGCCCGGTCTGCGCCGCGCTGGTTCTACTCGGCTCTGCGGAGGGTTGTGAATCCGTTGCTTGCTGGCCGGTTGCGCTCATCGAGGCCAATAGAGTTGCCGTGAATATCGCTTTCCAAGGGGACATGTTCTCTCCATTTCAGGTCGAGAATTGGAGACTTAAAAATACGGGAGGTAGTAAGCGCGGGTAAACGTGTCATGGGACCCTGACCTTACTGTCAGGTGCCCCCGGGCCTTAGGTAATCGTAAATCTGGCTAGAGTCCTTTGCCGGTTGCCGACCATATATTGGGACGCGCCATCTGAGCGCTCAGTTTATCGTTAAGGGAGTGAAATAGTCTCGCGTCTAGCGAGGGGTTGTGCTTTCTTGCCGACATCGGGCACGAGAGCGCCCCGGACGAATGCGTCCGGGGCTACGCATCAAGATCGACTCACTTGCGCGGGTATTCCGATTCCCGCCCCTTCACTTCTGAGTGTCTTTCAGATCCTGGTAGACAACGTGGCCTTCGTGATCGCACCGTTTCTGTTCGTCTGGAGTCGTGGGTGTCGGTTTTTCATTCGCCAGAACCGAAACGCATCGCAAGTGATTCTCGAACCCAGGCTCCGAAAAAATAAACACGATGCTGGCAGGCTCGGCGCTGGTGTTCTTGAAGCTTACCCGCAAGCAGCATTGCAGACACTCTCTGAACCACACTGAGTTTCATAGTGCTCCTCGCGCTGTTTTGGAGAGTAAGTCTGCTCCACGCCCGTGCAGGAGTCAACGCTCGCGAATCAGGTAGAGGCGATTTTGGATAAAGCCCGCTGGCAACCTGGAGCGGGAATGCCCTGCATTAACGCCGCGAATCCGGCGGCACCATATTGTTGGCGCGATAGTAGACCACGAGCTGGCCGTAGTGCTCGCCGCTGTGCTCGATGGCGAAGGTCCAGATGTTGGAATTGTGGGACATCCGGTTGCCGAAAAATTTCGTTGTCTTGTCCAGTCCCGCGTCGCCCTGCTGTTGAATCACTTGCGCTCCGTCGGCGACGGCTTCCTGCACAAATTTCACCACGTCGGCTTTGGTCTTGAAGGCGTCACGCGTAGGATTGTCGCCGTCGCCGAAGTCGGGCCCGATGTTTGATCCGGAAATTCTGCGGATCAGGACGTAATCGAGGGCGGCGGCGTGCAGAAGATTTAGCGCAAAGGTGCGCTGGTCTTTCTGCAGTTTGTAGTCGTACTTGTCTTCGGGGAAATCCTGGGCCATGGCGACGAGCTTTTTGCCGATGTCGTTCCAGCGGTCCAACATCTCTTCGGATCGAGAGCGCGCCGGAAGCGGAGGTTGGTTCTGGGTTTGGGAATGCGTGTAGACGCTTGTTCCGAGGACGACGAGCAAAGTAACCGCGATTAGAGCGAGCGAAGAGCGGCTCATTGTATTTTCTCCTTCTGGATCGGCAATCACCTTCCAAGAACGGGTGTGTCAGTTTGACATTGGAAGCGACAAATCGTGAACCACGAGGACACGAAGTATCACGAAGGAAAAACATGGGCAGTCATTCTCTTGCAATCAGTCAGACTTTGCGCGGCTGGCCGGCGGCACAATTCCGTTCATGCGCAAATACTCCACCATCTGGCCGTAATGATCGAAGGCGTGCGCGACGCCAAACGTCGCCAGGTGCAGGCGGGAGGATTTGCTGTGCTCCGGAGGCTGCAACATGTTCTGCGGAGTCAATGTGGCCGCGGCCTTGTGACCCAGCGCAAAAGAATCCTTCAAGAACTTGATGATGTCGGCTTTGGTCTTCACGTCTACGGGACCGTTGCCGTCCTTTATGTTTTCCGGCACCTTGTCGCCGGTAAGCGGAGACCATATGAAATAGTTGGAAGCGGCGACATGCCTGACCTGCACGGCAAATGTGCGCACGCCCTTGAAGTCGCTTCCGGGAATGTTGAGGCTCTCAGGAGAGAAGTTGTATTTATCCTCCGGCATGGCTTCGGCAACGTCCACGATTTGTTTTTCGACGCCGCTGATCTCGCGATCCAAGGTTGAAGCGAGGGTCGTCGGAGGCTGTTGCGAGTCTGGCGCCTCGGCCGCGCCTGCGGCGCTCTGTGGTCCCGGTCCCCAACCGGTCAGGGCGAAGATGACTCCCGCAAATAGCAAGAAGATACGCACTGGTTTCATGACATGAATCTCCTCGATTTGTTTTGGAACACAGATCCTCGTGCATGGGATGCGCAACGAGGGACAAGAGTTCCTTTTAGTGCTTATTACAAGACAATCCTATGGTGTTATGCGTGACGGGAAGAGTCGATGAGGCTCATTGGGCTGATGCCAAAGAAGGAGAAAAATGGTGCGCCCGGAGAGATTCGAACTCCCGACCTGTTGCTCCGGAGGCAACCGCTCTATCCAGCTGAGCTACGGGCGCGCACGGTGTCTACAGTCTACATGGGGAAGGGAAACAGCTTCAACGTCGCCTTGCAGCGTGATCCGAAAGAAGGCGGAAGATCATCGTCGACGGATCACGAAGGCCGTCGCAGACAAGCAGCAATTGCTGGCCAGGCAGTATTGTCGTGAATAGGAACCGCGTCTCGAAAGCAGCCGCCCGCCCTGCGCAGTTCGATTAAATGCCCTTGGGATTGTTTTTGCTAATACCGGTCACGCCGCCCGCCACCACCGCCCCGGCCGCCACGATCTCCGCGATCGCGACCACCGCCGCCTCCACCGCCGCCGCTACGTTCGGTCTTGGGCCGCGCCTCATTCACGTTGATCGTGCGTCCACCGACGGAGGAGCCATTCAACGCTGTGATCGCCTTATCGCCGTCTTCGTTGCTGGCCATCTCCACGAAGCCGAAGCCGCGCGAACGGCCCGTGTCACGGTCCGTCATGATGCTTACTCGATCCACTTGTCCGAACGGTTCGAAAATCGTCCGGAGTTCGTCTTCGTTTGTGTTGAAGCTCAAATTTCCCACGAAAATATTCTTCACGCGTCTGCCTCTGCATTGAGCTGTCGGACTTGCAAGCAATTCGGCGTACTTGGCAGGTCGGGAGGACCGTTCCTGACAATCGAAACCGCAGCTGGCGAACAGTCGAATGCGGGCAGAAGTATAGCAGGTTCGCCGTTAACTGCTGGTTAAAAAACAGATAGCTCAACCCATGTCCAGTGATGCAACGGTTCTCCGAAGAACGTGAGTGGAATGCCGCAGCCTGCCTGCTTCGGTTTCGTCGACGGCGGACCGACTGCGGCGCAGCTTAACATTCGTCGACCTTCCAATATCCTTCAGGATGGAAACCCATCTGCAACAGACGGTTCTTGGGATCGTGTCTCTTTCCGCAGCCGGGACAAATCAGGTAACGGCCCCAGGCCGTGCCTTGATGATCGTAATTTTCCGCCACCGCAAAAGTTGTTCCGCAACTGCAGGGGACGAGGAACATGCGCAGCGGCGCTTTCTCTCGCGCACTTTCTTCGTTCTTGCGTTGACGTTTCACGACTCTTCAACGGTTGCGTAGGAGCTCTTCTTGCGCTTGTTCGATTGCAGAGTTTTCTTCCGAAGCCGCAGCGACTTGGGCGTGATCTCGACGAATTCGTCATCGGCGATGAATTCGATAGCCTGCTCCAGATTCAAAGGCCGGAAGGGAACCAGACGGATTGCTTCATCCGCGGTCGACGCGCGCATGTTGGTTAGCTTCTTTTCCCGCACGGCATTCACATCGAGGTCGGTGTCCTTGGCGTTCTCTCCAATGATCATGCCCTCGTACAGTTCCACGCCCGGGCCCACGAAAAGCTCTCCGCGCTCCTGCAATCCCCAGAGAGCGTATGCAGTCGAGACTCCGCCGCGATCGGCGATCAGCGCTCCCGTGAGGCGGTGAGGAATCTCGCCCTGCCATTCGGTATAGCCGTCAAACAGCGCGTTCATGACGATGGTTCCGCGCGTGTCGGTGAGCAACTGGCTGCGCAGCCCGATCAATCCCCGGCTGGGCACGCGGAATTCGATCCTCACGCGGCCGTAGCCATGGTTGTGCATGTTGGTGACTTCGCCTTTGCGCGATCCGAGTTGCTCCATCACCACGCCAACGAAATCCTCCGGCACGTCCACCGTGAGATGTTCCACCGGCTCCATCAGCTTGCCGTCGATGCGCTTGGTGACGATCTCCGGCTTTCCCACCATGAGTTCGTAGCCTTCCCGCCGCATCATCTCAATCAGGATGGAAAGTTGCAGTTCGCCGCGTCCCAGAACCTTGAACGAATCGGTCGTGCCCGTGTCCTCCACCCGCAGAGATACGTTGGTGAGCAATTCCTTTTCCAGCCGTTCCCGCAAATTGCGCGACGTGACGTAGGTTCCGTCCTTACCCGCAAACGGCGAAGTATTCACCGTAAACAGCATGGCAATCGTGGGTTCGTCAATCGCGATGTGGGGCAGGGGAGCGGGGTTTTCGGCTTCGGTAATGGTCTCGCCGATCGTGATGCCTTCGACGCCGGCAACCGCGATGATGTCTCCCAACTCTGTTTCGGTGATGTCGGTCCGCTTCAGTCCCGAGAACGAAAATAGTTTCGTGATCTTGGTCTTGTGCAGCGTGCCGTCGAGCTTGGCGATGGCGACTTCCTCGCCGGTATGCATTTTCCCGTTGAACACGCGAGCAATCGCCAGCCGTCCCAGATAGTCGCTGTAATCGAGGTTCGCCACCAGAATTTGCAGTGGACCTGATGCGTCTCCCTTTGGAGGAGGAATTGTTTTGATGATCGCATCGAACAGGGGGCGTAAATCCTCGCCTCCGCCCTTGATGTCGGTGGTCGCCGTGCCGGTCTTGGCGTTGGTGTAGAGCACCGGAAAATCGATCTGCTCTTCTTTCGCGTCCAGATCGATAAACAAGTCGTAAATTTCATTGAGAACTTCTTGAGGCCGGGCGTCGGAGCGATCAATCTTGTTGATGACCACGATGGGCGGCAGATGTGCCTCCAGCGCCTTGCTCAGCACATAGCGCGTCTGCGGCAGCGGACCTTCGCTGGCATCCACCAGCAGCATGACGCCGTCGACCATCTTCAGCGCACGCTCGACCTCACCACCGAAGTCGCTGTGGCCGGGCGTATCCACGATGTTGATTTTCACGTCGTGGTAGAAGATCGCAGTATTCTTGGCGAGAATGGTGATGCCGCGCTCCCGCTCCAGTTCGTTTGAGTCCATGACCCGTTCGATGTGGTGTTCGTTGGAGCGAAACGTGCCACTCTGTTGCAGCATAGCGTCGACCAGCGTGGTTTTCCCGTGGTCGACGTGCGCGATGATTGCGATATTGCGAATGCCTGAACTCAAAAAGGATCCTTCCCGAAATAATGTCTACTACCACTTTACTATGCGGGAGATGAATCCACCATGAAAGACGCCAGGGAATCAGCCCCATAATGGCCCAGGAATTGTGGATCAATCCCTGCGCCAGTTCTTGCGTGATTTTCTTCGCGTCCTTCGCGGCTGTTCTCAGCGCTCTCTGCGGTTCAAGCTTTGACGGGTGACAACAATGGAGACTGGTTCTACGTGCTCGAGGTTGCGGTACTCTCGAGCAGTTCCGCTCCGACCTCCGCGTTGCCTTCCGCTCGCACGCGCAGCCGGTACCAAACGACAATTGTCACCAACGAAAACACAAAGATGATGGTCGAGACCGCATTGATCTCGGGCGTGATGCCGCGCCGCAGCCGTCCCCAAATTTCCAGCGGCAGCGTGTTATCGCGTCCAATGAGAAAGAAGCTGACTGCAATCTCGTCCATGGATAAGGTGAAGATCAGCAGCGCAGCGCCAATGATCGATAAGCGCAAGTTTGGAATTGTGATCCGCCAAAAGGTTTGCCAGTAATTGGCGCCAAGATCAAGCGAAGCTTCTTCCTGCGATCGATCCATTTTCTGCAAGCCCGCGAACACCTCGGTAGTGGCAACGGAAATTAAAGCAGTGCCGTGACCGAGTACGATCGTCAGCAGGCTCAGCTTTACGCTAGCTTCGCGAAACAGCATCAGCAGTGAGAGCCCGGTGATGATGCCCGGCAGAATTAAAGGCAAAAGCACGAGCCGGCGAAAAAGAGTTTTTCCCGGAAAGCTGGCTCGGTCGAGGGCCAACGCTGCGGGAATACCGAACGTCAACGAAATGGCCATTGCAGCAAACGCAACGATCAAGCTGTTGAGAACTGATTCCCAAATCGCATCATCCGCAAAAAGCATGCGATACCAATCCAGAGTCAAGTTGCGCGGAGGAAATCCACCAACGCCCGCTCCATTGAACGAGTAGACGATGAGCGTGACGATCGGCAGGTAGAGAAATCCGAAGACAGCCATCGCGTGCCATGGCAGCCAGCGCGACGTGGTGCGCCCGGCGCTCATCGGAAGCTCCATTTCTTTTCCAGTTTCTCCGAAAGCAAAAGTAGTGCCAGCACCAGCAGCAGCATGCAAAATGAAATAGCCGCACCTAAAGGCCAGTTGTAAGCTGCGCCGAACAAGCTCACCACGATGTTCGAGATCATGATTCCGCTCGGTCCGCCCAACAGCAGTGGAGCCAGAAAATCTCCCAGACTTAGCACGAATGCAAAGGTTACGCCGGCCAGCACCCCGGGAATCGAGAGAGGAAAAACTATTTTCCAGAAGGTTTGACCGGGAGTTGCGCCAAGATCGTGCGAAGCCTCCACCAAATTGCGCGGAATGTGTTCGAGCGCGGCGTAAATCGGCAAAAAGGTAAATGGCGTATAGATGTGCGTCAGGGTCAGCACCACAGCAAACGGGCTGTACAACAGAAACTCCAGCGGA
>Ga0209733_1000090_pt1 | contig 12229 bp, 13 predicted proteins | sample BlaSpr_A8_OM2_M1_FD_187976 | JGI IMG/M metagenome (GOLD analysis project Ga0209733, IMG submission 187976) | Forest soil microbial communities from Thunder Bay, Ontario, Canada - Black Spruce, Ontario site 2_A8_OM2_M1 (SPAdes) (version 2) | ecosystem: Environmental > Terrestrial > Soil > Boreal...
CGCTCGCGCCCCGGAATGACGAGTTAAATTTAAATTTTGCGGGCTCACACCCCCGGCTTCGGCAGCCCGTGAATCGTGCAGGCCGCGCGCAGCGTGTTGACCAGCAGACACGCCACCGTCATCTGGCCGACGCCGCCGGGCACCGGGGTGATCGCGCCGGCGACGTTCAGCACCTCGCCAAAGGCGACGTCGCCGACCAGACGGGTCTTTCCGTCGGCCGCGGGCAGCCGGTTGATGCCGACATCGATCACGGTGGCGCCCGGCTTGATCCAGTCGCCCCGCACCATTTCCGCCTTGCCGACCGCGGCATAGACCAGATCGGCGCGCGCGCAGAGTTGCGGCAGCTCGCGCGAGCGCGAATGCGCGATCGTCACCGTGGCGTTTTCGTTGAGCAGCAATTGCAGCAGCGGCCGGCCGACCAGATTGGAGCGGCCGATCACGATGGCGTTCATGCCCTCGAGCGAGGCGTGCACGCTCCTGGTCAGGATGATGCAGCCGAGCGGCGTGCACGGCGACAGCGCGGCAAAGCCGCCGGCGAGACGGCCGGCATTGCTGGGATGCAGCCCGTCGACATCCTTCGCCGGATCGATGGCGTTGATGATGGTTTCGGTATGCAGCGATTTCAGCAGCGGCAATTGCACGAGAATACCGTGCACGGCCGGATCCCGGTTGAGCGCGCCGATCAGCGCCAGCAGATCATCCTGCGCGACATCGGCTGGCAGCACGTGCTCGAACGAAGCCATGCCGGCTTCCTGGGTTTGCTTGTGCTTGCTGCGGACATAGACCTGGCTGGCGGGATCGCTGCCAACCAAGACCACCGCGAGCCCCGGCGTCAGGCCGTGGTCGCGCCTGATCCGCGCCACCTCATCGGCGACGCGACCGCGCAGTTCGGCGGCAATGCGTTTTCCGTCGATGATCCGGGCCGTCATCTTAATCCTTCTTTGTCGTCAGCGCGCGCAACGTCTCGCCCAGTTTTGCCGGAGCGCCATCGACGGCAATCTGCTTGAGGCGCGAGGTCGTGCCCGAGAGAATCCGCACGCTGGCCTTGGGCACACCAAGCGCTTTCGCCAGCAGTTCGGTGACCGCGCGATTGGCCTCGCCACCATCGGCGACGGCGCGGACCCGCACCTTGACCACGCTGCGGCCATTGGCGAGCGTCTCGAGCCCGTCGATATCGTCACGGCCGCCGCGCGGCGTCACCCGCAGCGCCACACTGATGCCCTGGGTGGAATAGCGCCAGGCATCCATGCCGGCGATCAGAACACGACGGGATAGATGTAGTAGCTGATCACCCGCTGGATGAACATGATGATCAGGATCAGGATGATCGGCGAGATATCGAGCCCGCCGAGATTCGGCATGAAGGAGCGGATCGGCGCCAGCAACGGCTCGGTGATCCGGTACAGGAATTCCGCCACCGCCGCCACGAACTGGTTGCGCGTGTTGACGACATTGAAGGCGATCAGCCACGACAGGATGGCGGCCGCAATCAAGAGCCAGACATAGAGATCGAGAACAATGAGAACGATGTCGAGAACGGCACGCATGGCTGGCTTACTCAGGGGTTCAAGTCGCGGAATGGATTACCTTGCTAAATATCGGTTCCACCCCCCGCAAACAAGGGAAGTTCCGGCCCAATGAGGCGGAAAACATCGATTTCGCCGTTCTTGACTTGACCTTGGCACGGATTGTAAATGGCCCCGATTGTTCGGCCGCCTTCGTTCGCAAAGCGGCCGCGACGGGGCCATAGCTCAGCTGGGAGAGCGCGTCGTTCGCAATGACGAGGTCGGCGGTTCGATCCCGCCTGGCTCCACCAGCCTTCGCTCGCTTCGCGAGCTTCGGCTAGGCAAGCCACGCCCGTGGCCTATCGTAGCGAAGTGAGCGAAGGCTGCCGCGCCGCAGCCCAAAGGGCGAAGGCGGGCTCCGCAAGCGCTCGCTACGCCTGCTTCGGCTCGGCAAGCCCTCCCGTAGCGAAGGCTGCCGCGTCGTAGCCCTCTTGGGCGAAGACGGGCTGTAACCGCTCCCTCACCTCCCCGTAAACCTCGGCGGCCGCTTCTCCATGAAACTCGCCACGCCTTCGCGGAAATCGCTGCCGCGCAGCGCCACTACCATCTCGCGGTTGGCGTCGATCGTCGCCTCGGCCAGCGTCTGGAACGGCACGTCGTAAAGTTGGCGCTTGATCACCGCGATCGCGCTCGGCGAGACGAAATCGGCAAGATCACGCGCGTAAGCATAAGTCTGCTCGCGCAGCTGGTCGGCTGGATACAGCCGATTGACCAGGCCGATGCGCAGCGCCTCTTCACTTGACACCCGGCGTGCGGACATCAGGAGATCCAGTGCATTGGCGTGACCGACGATGCGCGGCAGCATCCAGCTGATGCCGTGTTCGGCGATCAGCCCGCGGCGCGCAAACGCGGTCGTGAACACGGTGTTGTCGGCGGCAAACCGCAAGTCGCAATACAGCGCATGCACCAGCCCAATGCCGGCGGTGGCGCCGTTCAGCATGCCGATCACAGGCTTCGGGATCGACGGATAATAGGCGTAGCGCGCCTGCCAGTCGGGCCTGCGATTCATATCGAACGGCGGCAGGCTTTGGGCGCGCTTGATATCGTCGGGATCGAGCCCTTTCAACGCATCCATGTCGGCGCCGGCGCAGAAGGCGCGTCCCGCGCCGGTGAGCACGATCACCCGCACCTCGTCATCCGCGCTGGCGGCCTCCATGGCGTGGCGCACGTCGCGCTCCATGATCGGCGTCCACGCATTCATGCGGTCGGGCCGGTTCAGCGTGATGGTCGCGATCTTCTCGCTGACCTCGTAGAGAATATGCTGATAGGTGTGGCCGCTGTTGTCGGTTGCGGCAGCGCGTTGTCGTTGATTCATGATTTGGCTCCCTGCTTTCTGCGCGAACCCTTCGGTCGCGCCAGATAGTCGCCGGTTTCCGCCGAAAATGTGAAGTCGTTCAAGAGCTGCGCGAACCCTTCGCCGGTCATGCCGCCTCCCGTGCTCGCCGATGGGCCGCGAGCTCGTCGGGAAGACACTACCACATCTGCGAATTTGGAAAGACGTAGCGCCGCGCGTTATTCCGCGGCTTCCGACATGATCGAGACCGGCGTTCGCGCCAGCCAGCCTTCGATGAATTGCTTCAGCCAGGCGCGCTCGGTAACGTCGTGCACCGCGCGATCGGCGAAGTGATGGTGACGCGCCCGCGCGCCCGGCAATTCGAGCCGCGCGTGACCGCGCGTGGTCCAGCGATGCATCATCGCGTAGGTCACGTCGGGATGAAACTGCAGGCCGAAGGCATGGTCGAGCTGGAACGCCTCGACCGGGAAATCGCTGCCCTCGGCCAGCAATACGGTTCCGCAAGGCAATTCAAATCCCTCGCGATGCCAGTGATAGACGTGGTCCGGCCAGTGCGGGCAGATCGCCAGTCCCGCCGGCGTCGGGCGGATCGGATAGTATCCGATCTGCGCGCGGCCTTCCGGGTGAGGCGCGACAAGGGCGCCGAGTTGTCTGGCGAGCATCTGCGCGCCCAGGCAAATTCCCAGCAACGGCCGCTGCTCCCGGAGCGGCACCGCGATCCAGTCGATCTCGCGGCGAACGTAATCTTCGGGATCGTTGGCGCTCATCGGCCCGCCGAAAATCACCGCACCGGCATGGCCGTCGAGCGTTTCCGGAAGCGCGTCGCCAAACCGCGGACGCCTGATATCCAGGGGATGGCCGAGCGCCCGCAACGCATTGCCGACGCGCCCGGGCGAGGAGCTTTCCTGGTGCAGGACGACCAGAACCGGAAGCAATGGTCTGGCGGTGGAAGGCGCAACCGCGACTTGTGCTTTGCCGGTGAACTGCAGCAGGTTTTCGGCGCCAGGTTTGAACGACTGAAACGACATCGAGGGTTGTTCGCTTTCCGGCCTATTGAGCCAGAATCGTTGTTAACGCGTCCTTAATTTCGCAAAGCTGTCATGGAAATTTATAAGCAAATTGCGGGCCAAGGACGCTGGAAATGCTCTTATCGGCGCTTTCGCAGCTGCAAGCGGCCAACCGCCTCCAGGATAAACCCGCGCGGGAATAGCCGGAGCAGAAATGGCACCAGCTTGACCCCGAGCCCGGGCAGCACGGCCCGCTTGTCGGCCATCAGCCCGCGATAGCCGGCCTTCGCGACATCGGAGGCGGAGATATTCAGGATCGCTGAATCAAATCCGGGCAGAAACCCCGCCCGCCCCTGAAACTCCGACGGCACCGGACCGGGGCACAGCACGGTCACCCGCACACCCTGCGGAGCGAGCTCGCGGCGCAGTGCTTCGCTGAACGACAGCACATAGGCCTTGGATGCGTAATACACCGCCATTCCCGGCCCCGGCAGAAAGCCCGCGATCGAACCGACATTGAGGATGCCGCCGCGGTGCCGGATCAATTGATCGGAAAACCGCAGCGACAGGTCGGTCATGGCGCGGATATTGACGGCGATAATCCCGAGCTGCTCGGCGCGATCCAGGTCGATCGCGCGGCCGTACAGGCCGAAGCCCGCATTGTTGGCGACATACTCGACCTCGACCCCCGCGGCGGCCAGGGCGTCGGCGATCTTGTCGCCGGCATCGGGTTGTTCGAGATCGCAGACAATCACGATCGGCGCAGCGCCGCCACCGGCGGCGATCTCATCCGCCAGCGCGGCCAAGCGGTCCGCGCGCCGCGCCACCAGAGCCAGGCGATGACCATTCGATGCGAAAACGCGCGCCAGCTCGGTGCCAATTCCCGCCGAGGCACCGGTAATCAGCGTCACACGCTCGGTCACGATTCAATGCTCTTAAATCAATTCAGGGGTAGGCGGCTAACGCGCTCGACGAGAGCATAGGCCTTAGGCGGGATGCAAGCCATTCGCAAGCAGATCGGCGTTTTCTGACCCGCCGGGCCCCAGAAATGATTAGCTACAATTGGGGCCAAACCCGCCCGCTGCGGCCGATTTCCCGCAAAATTAAAATTTCTTCATGTCCGGTACCGCTCGCAGGGTACGCCGGACCGCAGCGTGGCAGATTGCCGCGTCCGCGATAGATGTCAGCCTGGGGCGGTCGGCCCCGCCTGCGTCGCGGCGACGCGATGCTTGAGATCGATCCGGTCGCGCGACGAAACGCCCAACAGATCGGCCGCGCGCCAGACCACGTTATCCTCGAACTCGCTGACCTCGCCGTCGGCATATACCAGCTCCCACATCATTTCGACGATGCGAAGCCGGCCGGCCTCATCGACCGAGCGCATGATGACGCTGGTGAAGTGATAGAGATCGACCGCCTCACCCTCGACCAGGGTCGCAGACGCGATCAATTGATCGGCCGTGCCGGGATCCAGTCCGAAGCGACTTTCGATCAGGCTGTGAAGCTTGCGCTTTTCTCTCTCCGAGGGTTCGCCGTCGAGCGAGATGACGTGGACCAAGAGCGCGGTCGCCGCCAGGCGATATCCGGTATCGTCGAATGACCGCTGCCCGTGTGCGGCGGGAGCAACAACCTCGGCAATGAATTGGCGTAGTCCGTCCAGCATCGCTTGCAACCGAAAGTGCGTGAGTTGGCCGCTATTCAGCGGGGATACACGTTATATGGATGGGAAAATCGACCCGCGCAATCTCTCGATTTCGGCGATTGCATTACGTTTCGGCAATCTCTTCTTCCGTCATGGCCGGGCTTGCCCGCTTTCGCCAAAGGACTAAGGGATCTCGTAGACGACAATCTTGTCGGCAATGCCGCGCAGCGCCGCCTGCTTCTGAATAGGCGTGATCGCCTCCCGGTCCAGAACGGCGGCCACCTCGGGCGCGTCGATCACCGGCCCGGTAATATGCATCGCCTGCGAGGTCGACAGGCCCTGCACGCGTGCGGCGATGTTGACGGTCTGCCCGAAATAATCCTGGCGCTCGTTGAGCGTGACGGCAAGGCACGGGCCCTCATGGATGCCGATCTTGACCACCAGATCGTCCCTGCCGCGCTCGGCGTTGAGCTTGTCCATGGCGGCGCGCATCCGCAACCCGGCGACGATGGCGTGTTCCGGCCTGACGAAGGTCGCCATCACGGCGTCGCCGATCGTCTTCACCACCGCGCCTTTCTCCGAGGAGATGATCTCCAACAGCGCGTGGAAATGCGCACGCACCAGATCGAACGCGGCGAGATCGCCGACCCGCTCGTACAGCGCGGTCGAGCCCTTGAGGTCGGTGAACAGGAAGGTCAGCGAGGTGATCTTGAGGCGCTGGTCGATGTTGAGGTTGTCGGCCTTGAAAACATCACGGAACGTCTGGTTGCTCAGCATCCGCTTGGCGGTAAGGAACGGCTTGCGCTTGCCGAGTAAACGGTGAAGCGCGTCGGCCGCGATGAACACCGTGGGCAGCGTGCGGACGCCGGCCTGATTGTCGAGCGACAAACGCAGCGGTCCCGGACGCATGGTCGTCGTCCCGGCCGGCGCCTGCACCTTGTTGTAGATCAGCGAAAGCTGTTGACGCTCCTTGGTCGGCTCGCCCTGGACATCGATGAACTGCGCGGAATGCGTCACCGGCTCGAACACGATGACGAATTCCGGCGGCAGCTGCAGCGACAGCACCGCCTTCTCTCCCGCCGGCAGCTCCAGCGCATCCAGCGTTACCTCATCGGCCAGCGACGCGAACGACTCCTTGTTGAAGTCGACACCCGAGCTCCAGAAGATCTGCTTGAAATATTCCCACAGCGGCAGCGAGTGCGGGTCATGCGCGGCGATGCGGCGAACCCGCGGACTGACCGTGAAGGCGACCTCGACCGCCTCATCAACCGAAGCCTCGTAGCCGCAGGCGCACAGTCCGCAGTGATAGTCGTCGTGGCGGAGCGATTTCAGTGTGGAATGGGCATCGAGCACGCCGCCGCAGCCGGGACACAGCACGTTCCAGGTGAGATCGAACAGGCCCAGTCGCGAGGCGTGCAGGAAGCCGGAAATCACGCGCTCTTCGTCGAGCCCAGTCTGTCTCGAAAAATCCAGCAGATTGATGCGGTTGAGTTCGTGATCCTCGCCCTTCTCGATCAGCCGCGCAATGGCGTCGGCGACCGCCGGATCGGCAATCTGCTTCAGTACCGAATACTGGGCCTGGATCTCGCTCATGCAGGTTGCCTAGATGGGATCGCCGGCGCCTCCGCGCAATGCCCCCGTCAACGCCGCGTGACGCGGAACATCGGCGACCGGTCCGGCTGCGTCGTCACCACGCCGACCGGCATCACCGGCGCCTTGTCGAGCAGCACGATGCGGAATGCGCCGACGATCTTGGCGAGCGCCAGGGTGGCTTCCACCAGCGCGAAATGCGCGCCGATGCAGACCCGTGCGCCGACGCCGAACGGCAAATAGGCGAAGCGGTCGGGCGGCGGCGATGGCGGCATGAAGCGCTGCGGCAGGAACGCGGCCGGATCACGCCAGAGCTTTTCATGCCGGTGCAGCAGCCATGGCGCGATCAGGACGATGTCGTTCTTCCTGACCGGCATGCCGGCGATGGTGTCGGGCGCCCCGGCGGTGCGTGCGATCAGGAAGGCCGGCGGATAAAGCCGCATCGTCTCATCGACCACCGCGCGGGTAAATTTCAGCCGCTCGATGTCCAGCGTCCCGTCGGCGGTTGCGATCGCAACCTCGGCCGCCAGCTCGTCCTGGGTCGCTGGATCGAGCGCCAGGACATAGAGCGACCAGAACAGTGCGGTCGCGGTGGTCTCATGGCCGGCGAGGATCATGGTCGCGACCTGGTCGCCGAGCTGAGCGTCGGTGAAGGCCTCATGGGTCTCGGGATCGCGCGCTTCGCCCATCAGGTCGAACAGGTCGCGCGGCGGCGCGCCTTCGTTCTTGCCGGCGGCGCGGCGCTCCGCCATCAACTGGCCGACGAAATGCGTCCATCGCTTGCGGAAGCGGGCGCGGGAAAAATCCTGCGGGCTCGACCAATTGAGCGGCAACACCAAATCGAGAAAATGCGGCCGCGCCAGCTTCTCGCCGTACTCCATCACGAAGTCGCGCAGCGCGGCGCCGTGACGCTCCATCCCGAACGAGAACATGGTGCGCCCGGCGATCTCGAGCGTCATCCGCTGCATCGCCCCGCGCAGATCGACCGGATCGTCACCCATCGCCTGAAGCTTCGCGATCATCTCATCGGTCGCCGCGATCATGTGCGGAACCAGCGGGGCCACCGCGCGCGGCGTAAAGGCCGGCGCCAGCGTCCGTCGCTGATGCTTCCATGCGCGGCCCTCCGCAATCAGCAGGCCTTCGCCGAGTACCGGACGCAGCACCCGGATCGAGGCGGGATTGCGCACGTAGTTCTCGTAATTGTCGACCAGCACGTGCCGGATCGCGTCCGGCGTGTTGAGAATGAAGCTGGAGCGTCCGAAAAAGCGTCCCCGGATGACATCCTCTTCGTAGGCGCGTTGCCCCCAGCTGCCGATCGGGCTCACGCGCATCGCCGCCATCCGCCCGAACATCGTCATGTTGTCGGGCGCGCGCGGCGGGCTCGGCGGCACCAGCGGCCGGCGTGCGACCGGGATGTCCGAGGCTTCCAGGATGTTCAAGCCCTCGGCTATGCTCACGGGCAGCCTCGCGAAAAGAGGACGGTGATTGTAGCTAGTAAGTCAGTTCGGCGACCGCAATCCTGTTTTCGGATGCCGGCCAGGCGCGCGCCACGATTCGCTCCTCGTTGAACAGCGCCGTGACGGGGCGTCCGGCTTCAGCGGCGGAAAGCCGCAGCGTGCTGAGCGAATCGGTCGGTACGCCCGGTGTCACGTCCGAGGGTTGCTTGCCGTCGAATAGCACCACGTCGCGGGGAAGCCCGAAATATCCCCGCGGCCGCGACATCAACACGACGCAGCCGGCGCCCGCATCCGCCGGCCCCAACGGGCGCGCGGCGCGCAGATGCACGATATCGGAGGAGCGCGGAAACGGCGAACGGTAGAAATGCGTCGTCACCGACCCGGCCGAGGTGAGCACCATTTCGAGATACCAGGAAGGATCGACCTTGGCCGGACCCCAGCGTCCGTCCTCGGCGGATTGCGAGGCATGGATCGGACCTCCGATGCGTTCGCCGGTATCGGGGGACACGCGGTAAATTTCCACCGATGCGCCGGCCACCGGACGATTGGTTTGAACCCCGTTTGGCGTGCCCGTGACGAGACCGCCGAGTTTTACTTCCGCCTCCGGTGCAATCGCCATTCTGTCCGGTTCGCGTCCGGCGATGAATTTGTAGATCTCGCGGAACGCGCGCGGATGATACGCCGTCTCGCGATGGTCGACCGCGCCGAGCACGAGATTGGTGGCACCTTTGAGCGCCGGGCCATCGAAACCGATGCCGGTCGGTTTGCCCGCTTTGCCGAGAATGCGGCCGTCCGGCTGGGCATATTTGTCCATGTTCTCGCTGCGCAGGGTCAGGAACGCGGTACCCGGCGTTACCTCGCTCTCGCCCTCGTTCAGGGAACGCAGGAACGGACCGCGGCCGTTGTACTCGCTGCCGAGATTGTCGTCCCAGTCGTAGACGCCGTGATTGGGCGCACCGCACAGCACGGCATGGCTGACGTCGGCGCCGCCAGTGCTCTTGACATAACTGCGGATCGCATAGCCGCCGCGCGAATTGCCGACCAGCGCCACCCGCGCTGCACCGGTGCGGCGCTTCAATTGCTGAACCGCCTCACCGAGTTCACGGCGCTGGTCCTCGGTCGAGGATTTGTTCGGCTCGGGCTTTGCGTCGTCGGTGCGCGACAGCGGATCGGTGAAATTGATCGCCAGCATACGGTCGCGTGGAATGCCGTTCGTTTCCATTCGCCACAATGTTGTCATCCACAGCGGCGCTTGCTCACCATTGCCGTGCGCGAAGACGATGGGAGGAATTTCAGCGGCGCCCGGGGCTGCGGATTGCGCTTGCGCGAAGGCGGCGAAGCCCAAATTCCCGGCTACCAGGGGCAGGGCGCCGGCGCCTTGCAAAATCGTCCGCCGCGATATCCGCATTTGTGATCGCTCCGTTATGATTCAGCATCCTAGCCGCCCTGTGTGACCGCTCATAGCGGGCTTAAGCACTGGACAGAGCAGGACTTTCGCGGGCATCACTGCAGATCGCGAGGCAATCAGGGCCGGCTGGCCGGCATCGATGGAACCGATCATGATCGAACAGGCGAAACGCTCGATGTTTGCCGCCGACGGCGTCGCCGCCCCGTTACGGCTGGCGGTGTTCCGGCGCATCTGGCTGGCGAGCCTGCTCTCCAACCTCGGCCTGCTGATTCAGGCGGTCGGCGCCGCCTGGGCGATGACCCAGATGACGTCGTCGGCCGACAGGGTTGCGCTGGTGCAGACCGCCTTGATGCTGCCGGTGATGCTGATCTCGATGCCGGCCGGCGCCATCGCCGACATGTATGACCGGCGCATCGTCGCGCTGGTCTCGCTCGGAATCGCGCTGTCCGGCGCCACCGCGCTGTCGGTGCTGGCCTGGCTCGGCCTGATCACGCCGCCTATCCTGCTGGCGTTCTGCTTCATCGTCGGCAGCGGCATGGCGCTGTTCGGACCGGCCTGGCAATCCTCGGTCAGCGAGCAGGTGCCGGCGGAAACGCTGCCGTCCGCGGTGGCGCTGAACGGCATCAGCTACAATATCGCGCGAAGTTTCGGACCCGCGATCGGCGGCATCGTGGTCGCCACCGCCGGCGCGGTCGCGGCCTTTGCCGCCAATGCCGTGCTCTACATCCCGCTATTGGTCGTGCTGTTTCTCTGGCGCCGCACCAGCGAGCCGTCGCGGCTGCCGCGCGAACAGCTCAGCCGCGCCATCGTGTCGGGTGTGCGCTACATCGCCAACTCGCCCTCGATCCGGATCGTGCTGGTGCGCACGCTGGTGACCGGCGCGATCGGCGGTTCGGTGTCGGCGCTGATGCCGCTGGTGGCGCGCGACCTGTTGCATGGCGGCGCGCAGACCTACGGCATCATGCTCGGGGCCTTCGGCATCGGCGCGGTGATCGGCGCGCTCAACATCGCCGAGGTGCGCCGGCGCTTGAGCGGCGAGGCCGCGGTGCGCGCCTGCGCGGTGTCGATGGCGGGCGCGATCGCGGCGGTCGCACTCAGCCACCAGCCGGTGCTGACGGCGGCGGCGCTGGTGGTGGCGGGTGCGGTGTGGATGCTGGCGGTGGCCCTGTTCAACATCGGCGTGCAGCTGTCGGCGCCGCGCTGGGTCGCGGGCCGCTCGCTGGCGGCGTTCCAGGCCTCAATCGCCGGCGGCATCGCGCTCGGCAGCTGGGGCTGGGGCCGCCTGACCGATGCGGCGGGCGTGGAAACCGCGCTTTTGGTTTCCGCCGGCCTGATGCTGCTCTCGCCGCTGCTCGGCCTGTGGCTGCGGATGCCGCGGGTCGGCGCCCGCAACGAGGACGCCGAGGTGCTGGCCGATCCCGAGGTGCGCCTGTCGCTGACCGGGCGCAGCGGGCCTTTGGTGGTCGAGATCGAATACCGCGTCGCCCAGGAGAACGCCCGCGCCTTCCACAACGTGATGCAGGAGGTGCAGCTCAGCCGCCAGCGCAACGGCGCCTATGGCTGGTCGATCGCGCGCGACATCGCCGATCCCGAACTGTGGACCGAGCGCTATCATTGCCCGACCTGGCTCGATTATCTGCGCCAGCGCAATCGCTCGACGCAATCGGAGCGCGCGCTGCATCAGCGCGCGATGGATTTTCATCTCGGGCGGGACCCGGTGCGCGTCCGCCGCATGCTGGAACGGCCGTTCGGATCGGTGCGCTGGAAGGAAGATACGCCGGACCGCGCCGCCGGCGAGGTGCTGCCGATCGCCACGGCCGCGGGCAGCAGCACGTAGCGTTCTCCACCGTTATTTCGGGGGCATCGAACGCAGGCGATGCCCCGCAAGTTTTCCGAGAGCCTGCGAATAGGAGAAATTATTGAGCGGCGACCTTGCTGGGTTGCTTGAGCTCGCGGTCCATCACCGCACGGCAACCGCTGCTCAGATTGCTCCGCTGCTTGATCATGCAAGCGGTGATCCGGGGAATGTTCGGGATCTCGGAGCTGCACAGGCGGAACGCGTCGCCGGTACACATTTGCTGCGCCTCGGCGCTGAAGGCGAAGCTTGAGCTCGACGACAGCGCGGAGAAAGAAGCGGCGAACCCCAGCACCAAACCGGCCTGGCGAATGGTCCTGGTGAAAGAAGCGGTCATGGTCGGGCTCCTCGGGGCTGGCCGCGGGTGGCGGCGCGTTGTTGATGTCCATTAGTGCCGCAAGGGCCCGCTCC
>Ga0209733_1000091_pt1 | contig 12184 bp, 14 predicted proteins | sample BlaSpr_A8_OM2_M1_FD_187976 | JGI IMG/M metagenome (GOLD analysis project Ga0209733, IMG submission 187976) | Forest soil microbial communities from Thunder Bay, Ontario, Canada - Black Spruce, Ontario site 2_A8_OM2_M1 (SPAdes) (version 2) | ecosystem: Environmental > Terrestrial > Soil > Boreal...
TCTCAGCGTTCCGGCGCGAACGCTTGCACGATGGCGGCGACCAGGCCGGGGATGGTGAACTCTTTGGCCGCGATGTCGACGGAGAGGCCCTGTTCGCGCAGGGTCGAGGACGTAACTGGACCAATCGAGGCCATCCGAATTTCAGCTAGGTTGGTACGCGCTTTCTGAGCCCGGCCAAGTAATTCCATGAAGTTCCTGACTGTCGAGGAACTGGTAAAAGTGACCACGTGCGGGCGCTTCTTTGGATTCTTAAGACCGGCGCGCAGGCGGGCACGAGACGATTGGGGAACTACGGTCTCATAGGCCTCGACCACGTCGACGATCGCTCCCGCCTTGCGTAATTCGCGCGGAATAACGTCGCGGGCGACTTTGGCGCGCACCAGCAGGACGCGCTTCCCTTTGACTTTGTTCTTGAGACTGCGCACGACGGACTCGGCCACATATTCTTTGGGGACGACATCCACTTTCGCGCCGCGCTGCTCGATGGCTTTCTTTGTGGCGGGACCAATGGCTGCAATGCGCAGAAGCCGTCGTTTAGCGGCTAAAGTGGAGCCAGACTTGAACGTCCCTGTGGCACGGCTGAAGTCCTGCCCTTCTCTAGACGTTGTGCTCGCAAGAACTCGCGCGTTGTTGGCGTCGCGCAATCCAAGTCTCTGCAGCCGTTCCCACATGGCTTCGACGCCGTTTACGCTCGTCAGAATTAGCCAGTCGTAGCTGCCGAGATTCTTCAGAGCGGCATCGAGCGACTGGAACGATCGGGGCCTGCGAATCTCGATGAAGGGGATCTCGATGACGACGGCGCCGCGCTTGCGGAGTTCGCTGGAGAGAGCGCCGGCCTGGTGCCTGGCGCGGCCTACTAGGACGCGAATTCCACTTAGGGATTCGTTCGTCGGTCTTTTTGGCTTTTTGCTCATGGGTTAGAGTTGGCGGGCAGGAGTGCCTCACATAAAGTCATTTGCGATCCTTCTTGACGCCTAGTCCTTGTTCCCGCATCAGGCGCGAGACGCCGGAGACCGTTGTGTCGGCGGCATTACTTAATGACTCAATCACGTTGGCTTGCTCTTCGGGAGTGCGATTCTGACTCAGCTTGAACTTGGCTTCCATTTTTGTGACGGCGATCTCGAAGCCGACGATGTGGCTCAGCATGCGTTCACGATAGGTTTCTTTGAGGCTGGCCCATTGGACTGCATAAGCGGGCTCGAAAGTCCCGATCAGTTCATGAAGCATGCTTTGCAACTCTTCTTCAGAATTGAACAGCCGGGCATTGCCGTAGACATGCGCCGCGCCGTAATTCCAGGTGGGAACGGTTTCGCGGGTGGTGTAGTTTGCGGTGGATACGAAAGCGTGCGGGCCGTGGAAGATGGTCAGGCAATGCGACTGCCGCTCAAGATGGCGCCAATGCGGGTTCGCTTTGGCAACGTGGCCGCGAAGGAGGAGGCGGTCGTCTGTTCCGCGTGCGGATAGCGGCAAGTGCGTGGCGAACGGGCCTTCGTCCGTGGACGAGATAAGGATCGCGAACGGATTCATACGCATAAATTCGATTGCGGCGGCATGGTCGCGTACGCGGAAATGTTCAGGGATGTACACGGATAGTTTCTTTCGCCCCTTCGGGGCTTGGTTCACGATCGGCTGGAACTTCCCACGGCTTACGCCGTGGGCTGCAATTCTTCCGCCGCTTTGCGGCTACCCGAACTTAGCTGGTTCGATCCTCACTCGATCCTCACTCGCCGGGGGCGACACCAGGCTTCTTTCGCACGTGGAGCACTTTCTCGATTTCGGCAATCACAGTTCCCTGCTCGTCTTTTATTTCGACTGAAAAAGCGGGCTCGTATTTCGGCAGCGTCTTCAGCTTCTCACGAATGTCGTCCAGTTGCGCGTCGGTTAGGCGGAATTCGGCGCGAACTGTACCTTTCCCAGGCCTGCGGTAACGAATGCTCGCCGCTTTATCCCAGACAATGTAATCGCGGCCCAGGTTTGCCATCAGCATGAGCATATAGAAAGGGTCAGCCATGGCAAAGAGCGAACCACCGAAATGCGTGCCAACGTAATTGGCATTCCAGAAACGCAGCTTCATCTCGACGTCCACGGCCTTCATGTCGGGTGCGATGTGTTTGATCCGAATACCCGCGCCCAAAAATGGTGGCCAGAGATTGACCAGGCGGCGGAGGTGAGCAGGACTCTTGGTGCCGCCCAGAATCTTGAGGAGAACATTGCGGATCATGGTTGTCGATCAGGGTTGTGGAGGAACAGCCAGGCCGCGACCGTAAACGGCTTCGAGGATTTCGTCGCCGCCGCGGCTGAGAAGCGCGGTGCCGGCGTCGTTGCCGAGTTTTTCGGGATCGTCTCCGTCGCGGGAGTCGCGGAGCAGTTTGGAGCCGTCGGGGTCGGCGACGACGGACTCGAGATGCAGCTTGCCGTTTCGCACTTCCGCGAAGGCGCCGATGGGAACCTGGCAGCCTCCGCCGAGGCGGTTGAGAAGAGCGCGTTCGCAAGTGGTAGCGGCGCGGGCGGCCGGGTCGTTCAGGAATTCCAGGTGCTGTCGCGTGTCGGTGTCGCCCTCGCGGATCTCGATACCCAGCGCTCCCTGGCCTGCGGCAGGGCACATGATGTCGGCGGGAATAATCTGCTTGACCAATTCGGTTTTGCCGAGGCGCTTCAGTCCGGCCGAGGCGAGGATGATGGCGTCGTATTCTCCCTGCTCGAGTTTGCGCAGGCGCGTGTCGACGTTGCCGCGCAGAGGGTGGATGTCGAGGTCGGGACGGATGGCTTTGAGTTGCGCCTGGCGGCGCAGGCTGGAGGTGCCGACGCGCGCGCCCTGGGGCAACGCCTGAAAGCTGGCATAGTGGCGCGAGCAGAAGGCGTCGCGCGGGTCTTCCCTTTTTGTAATGGCCGCGATTTCGAATCCGGCGGGAAGTTCAGTGGGAAGGTCTTTTAGCGAATGCACCGCGAGATCGACCTGACCCGCGGCGAGGGCTTCTTCAATCTCTTTGGTGAACATGCCCTTAGTACCGACCTTGGCCAAGGCGACGTCGGTGATCTTGTCTCCGGTAGTGTGGATGATTTGGATTTCAACTTCATGACCACGCGCGCGCAAGAGCGCGGAGATGTGGTTGGCTTGCCAGAGGGCGAGTTGGGAGCCGCGGGAGCCGATGCGAAGTTTAGCTGAACTATTAGAGTGCTTGTTCATATTGAGCGGTTTCGAGGCCTCGGCGGCCGTGGCATTTCGATGAAGCAGTAGCTGCTCGGCGCGACATTATCCACGGCGGCGGGTATTGCTGCCGCATGGTTGCCCACAATCGGCCAGATATTCGACCCGAGTACCACCAACGCCAGTTTGCGGCTCGCCAGATTTTGCTGATAACGGATGTTCTGATCGGAGGTAACGAGTACGTCGAATCCGGCTGCTTCCGCAACCTTCAACAATTCGCCGTTTTCCAGTTGGGGTGGCCAGTTCATTTCCACAATAGTGCGGACTTCATGTTTGGTCAGGAAGTCTCGCACCCCGACCGGAACGTTGTTGTCAAACAGGATGCGCAACGCGATGGCTCTTGGCGTAGGTCAAGACCGCGCTGATGCGGTCCTGCGGGACTTGAAACTGCTCCGAGATTTCGGCGACGCTGACGCCGTGATCGAAGTTATCGACAATTGCGCTAGCCGGGAGGCGAGTCCCGCGTAGGACGGGAGCGCCGCTCTGCACTTTTGGATTGACCTCGACCAAAGGGCATTGCGACCAGTCAATCTGTTCTGCTACGGCCATGTCTCAGTCTCCACCATGATGATTCCATGTTCCGCGCCAAAACGCCAGATCACTGGCGCGTCCCCACTTCGTTTTTCTTTTCCGGAGGTGTTGTTTCTTTATCGCGCAAGTTGAAGAGACGGCGGACTACATCGACCACCATGGTTGCTTCCGACTCTTTCGCGGCGGTCTTCAGAGTGGTGATCGGGGTGTGCATGACTTTGTTGATGATCCCCCGCGTGAGCGCCTCGATTGCGATCTCTTGTTCGGGAGTCAACTGGCCCATGCGACCGCGCACCCGGTCAATTTCCGCCTGGCGAATCGTTTCCAGATGATCCTGCAACGAAACAATCGTGGGCACAACGTCGAGGGTCTGCAGGCGAGCTTCGAAACGCTCGACTTCGCCAGTGATGATGGCTTCGGCGAGCTCGGCTTCTTTGCGACGGTCGGCGACGTGGCTGGTGACAGCTTGCTGCAGATCGTCGATGTCGTAGGTGAAGATGCCGTCGAGCTTGGCCATCTCGGGCGAGACGTCGCGGGGCACGGCGATGTCGATGAAGAACATGGGACGGTTCTTGCGGCGGGCAAGGAATTGTTCGCCGTGCTCGCGGCGGAAGATAGCCTTCGGCGAGCCCGTCGAGGTGATGACAATGTCGGCGCGGTCGCAAGTGGCGTAGAGATCGTCGAACTTGATGGCTTGACCGTTGAATTTCTGTGCCAAGCCGACGGCGCGTTCGTAGGTGCGGTTGGACACAAAGATGGAAGCGCAGCCGTGGGCCATCAGGTGGCGGGCGGCGAGTTCGCTCATCTTGCCGGCGCCGACGATGAAGACGTTCTTGCCTTGCAATGTGCCGAAGATTTTTTTGGCGAGTTCCACGGCGACCGACGCGACCGATACCGACGATGAACCCACGGCGGTCTCGCTGCGCACGCGCTTGGCTACGGCAAAGGCGCGGCTGAAGAGCTGATCGAGTTGTCCTCGAACAGCGCCTACCGCGCGAGCCGTGGCATAGGCTTCCTTCACCTGGCCGAGAATCTGAGCTTCCCCCACGACCATCGAATCCAAGCTCGAAGCGACACGGAAGAGATGGCGGACCGCATCCTTCTCGCGGAATTCGTAGAGATGCGCGTCGAGTTCCTCTGGCTTCAGATGGAAGTGATCATGCAGGAATCCGCGCAGGTCGGCGTGGCCGTTGGTGGTGAGCGTCACAATCTCCACACGATTGCAAGTGGAGATGACCATGCCCTCCTCGATGCCGGGATAGGCGGTGAGATCGCGGCAGGTATCGGGCAGGCGCGACTCAGGGATCGCCAGACGCTCGCGTAGTTCAAGCGGCGCGCTTTTGTGATTCACGCCGATGAGCTGGAATCTCATGAGGCACCGAACCTGTGAATCGCAGAGAAATAGTTGGCGGCCCAAGCGGCCAATGCGGCGGCGAAGGCGAAGGTTGCAAGGAAAGCGGCGCGGCGTCCGCGCCATCCGGAATTCCAGCGGGTGAAGACCATGAGCATGTAGACGGCCCACATCAGCACCGACAACAGAATTTTCGGATCGAGAAAATCGAGGTGCCCGTAGGTGGAGATGGCTACCACCGAGCCCGTCAGCAAGCCAAGCGTCATGAAAGGAAAACCGAGCAACAGCGAACGGTAACCGATCTGGTCAATCACTTCGAGCGCGGGGAGGAACGAGATGAGGCTGGTGGATTTCTTGGCCTTCAGGCGGCGCTCCTGCAAAAGATAGAGCAGGCTGGCGCCGAAGCTGACCAGCAGCGCGGCATATCCGATGAAAATCAGAAAGATGTGGGCGGCCAGCCATCCTTTGTGGGAAACGAACTGAGTCAGCAGGACGGGTTGCTCGCCGACCGCCGCTACGAAGGTCAAGAAGAACACCACGGGAAATACGACCACGCCTGGGGACGTGGTTTGATAAATCGCGTAGATGAGCATGAAGAACGCCATCGACAGGAACGCCAGCAGCGACTCCGCGTTGTGCACCGACGCCCACGCTACTTGGCCCGAAAGAAATAGTTCGGTCAGCGAGACGAAGTGAAAGACGATTCCCAGGCTGGCCGCGTGCAGAGCGACGCGGCTGAACAGATCACTAGTGCGCGTGAGTGCCACGAAGGCATAGACCAACCCCACGAAATAGCAGCCCAGCGCGAAGCGCAGCCAAAGCAGTGACATAGGCCTTAAGTTCCGGAATCCTTTGAGTTTACCGCAAATCGCGGGTTCGAAGCGGTTCCCCTAGTACCTGCCCCATTTTCCACGTGGCTTGGGCTAAGGCAAACAAAGATGGTCACTTACGTGTGTGATTACGATCACAGACTGTTCTTCTTCGACGCTCCCTGCTGAGGATTACTTGGCTGGGAGAGACAACGATTCCCAGTTACCGAGCAGTTCCCGGATCACGCGGACACTTTCGTCGACCTTACAGTCAGCGGTATCGATAACGAAATGTTCGCGATTCCAGGGCTCGTATTCGCGAGAAAGCACCTCTTCCCAAGTAGGCAGGCGGAACCCGGAAATGTCACTCGCTCGGGTTTCCACCCGGCGTCGATGGATTCGATCTGACGAGCCAGTTCGCGGGCGATCATTGTTCTTCGGGCAGCAGGAAGTCCACCGAAGATGATTAGCACTGGCACTGCGGACCGCTTTCAGGGCTTGGCCGGCGGTTTGGGATTGCCAGAGGTGTGCGGATTCGACATACCCGGAGCGATGGCGCCTGCTGTGTGGCCGGGGCCCATGGAACCCATGTCACCGGGAGCGAAGCAGGTGACGCGTCCGCTAGAAGCGACGCGCAACTGCGACGGGCAGTTGCCCGTGCTTACGGCGGCCGAAGGGCCTGTCCCTTGCGACTGCACGGTGAACAGCTTGCCTTCCGCGTTGCCCGCGACACCCACTGCCATGCCGGGCATGTCGTAGGCGACGTAGAACGGATGTTTGCTCTGGCTGGCTTGCATCGCGCAATCGGCGGCCGTCTTCGACAGGTCTGCCTTGGCCTGTACGTCGAGGCGGCCACAGTTGGTGGCTCCAGCGCCGGAAAATTCCTGCAGCTTCTGCTGTATGGCGTCGGGAGGCTTCGTCGAGGATGCATTCGAAGGCGCTACGGGCGCCTCCTGTTTGCTGCAGGCAGTCAGGCAGGAGAGCGCGAGGATCAGAGCAAGAGCGGAATGATTCATGACTTCGTGATTGTAAATCGAAGCACAGCCGGGCGGAAGTGTCGAAAAACATCTTTCACCACAGAGGACACAGAGGTGCAGAGAGGACCACAAACACTTCGCTATTCCCGCCGATTCCGAATGCCTATTCCACACCCAGGCTGGAGAGGGCCTCTTCGAGCAAATTCGCGTCGATGGCCAAGCGCCGTCCTTTGGTCATCATGTCGTCGAGCTCGTCGAAGGCGCGGAACAGGCGGAGTTTCGCCGCGGCATATTTTTCGGCCTCGCTCAAGGGACGGCCATGACTCTTGCTCCAGGTCGCAAGCGTGCTATCGGGAAGGAAAACACTGACCGCGTAGGTGTGCTTGCGGTCGGAAGTGACGTCGAAGACAAACTCGGTGGCGGGAGCTTCCGGATCGTCGGGCAGCGCGCGGCGTTCGCCAACGAAGTAATACTGATAAACGTACCCTTGGGCGCCGGTGTATGTCTTCAAACGGCGAATGGCCGGAATCTTAGACATGCAGACATTATGAAACGCGGGCTGGTCTTTTGTCGCGCTATCAGATTCTACGATTTATCTTCCGCAGCATTCCGGCCGATAGATCTCCCAGGAGACCTGTGCATGCTGCTGCAATGGTTCTGGATTCCGGCCGCGTTGGCCATTCTGGTGATCTACCAGCAGTTTAGGATTTACCTGATCCACCGGGAGTCGAAGAAGAACGAGGAACTCTTCCAGATCGTCACCGAGAACGCAGCCGACATGATTGCCCTCGTGGACGTGAAGGGCCGACGGCTGTATAACAGTCCGGCGTACAAGCGAATCCTGGGTTACTCGCCAGCGGAGTTGGGCGAGACTTCCTCGTTCGAACAAATCCATCCCGACGACCGCTTCAAGGTGCTGGAAGCGGCAAGAGAAGCGCGGGAGACTGGCATCGGAAAACGGCTGGAGTACAGGATCCGGCACAAGGACAGCAGTTGGCGAGTCCTGGAGTCAATAGCGAGCACGATCCGCGACGCCCAAGGTGAAGTCGCGAAGTTGGTGATTGTGAACCGCGACATCACCGAGCGCAAGCAAGCAGAACAGAAACTCGAGCACCATCTGTTTCACGATCCGCTGACGGACTTACCTAACCGCCGGCTATTTCTCGATCGCCTGCAAAACTCGTTTGCGCGGGCGCAGCGAGACTCCGAACGACCCTACGCCCTGCTCCTGGTGAACGTGGATCACTTTAAAGTGTTCAATGAGACGATGGGTTCGACGGCAGGCGACAACATCCTGCTAGAGATTGGCCGTCGACTCGGAGCGCATTTACGCCAGAACGATACGATCGCCCGGCGCGAGAGCAGTAGCAATGTGGGCGAGGTTGTGCTCTTTCGGCTGGGAGGAGATGAATTCACGATTCTGCTCGATGCCGTGGGCGATCCCAGCGATGCGCTGCGCGTAGCAAAGAGTCTGCAGGCAGGAGTGGCTGAGCCTTTCTTCGTCGAATCGCGGGAGGTTCGGGCTTCTGTGAGTATAGGGATTGCCTTAAGCACGCGGACGCATAAGCGGCCAGAGGATGTGCTGAAGGATGCAGACGTAGCCATGCGGCGTGCCAAAGCATTGGGCGGATCACGTTGCGAAGTTTTTGATGAGGCGATGCACTCTCGTGCCGAAGAACGCCTGCGGCTAGAGTCGGATTTGCGGACGGCGATGACGGAGCGGCAGTTTCGTGTCTTTTACCAGCCAGTAGTTCACCTAGCAACACGGCGCATCGTAAGTTTTGAGGCGCTGCTGCGGTGGGACCATCCGTCGCAAGGATTGATTTCTCCATACCGGTTCCTTGAGGCGGCCGAGGATACCGGCATCCTGATTTCCATCGGCCACTGGTTATTGCTGCAGGCTTGCCAGCAATTGCGGGACTGGCAGACGAAGAACTATTCCCAGCAACTCGTGAATATGACGGTGAACATATCGGCACGGCAGTTTGCCGATGCTCGGCTGGCGAGCGACATTCAGGATGCATTGCAACAGACCGGGATTGATCCTTCGCGGCTGCAACTGGAAATTACGGAGAGCGTCGCGGCGACGGATCCAAAACTTACCATAACCGTGCTCTCACATCTGAAGCATCTGGGGATTGGCGTCATTCTCGATAATTTCGGTACCGGCACGACATCGCTGCGCGGCCTGAGGCAGTTTCCGGTGGATGCACTCAAGATTGACCGCTCACTCGTCCAAGAGATGCAGTCTGACCTCGCGGCCTGCGACATCGTGGAACTCATGGTTGCGCTGGCGCACAAACTGAAGCTGAGCGCCATCGGCGAAGGCATTGAGACGGCTCGGCAAGCGGAGCGCTTGCTTGAATTGGGATGCGAGTACGGGCAAGGCTACTACTTCTCGCAACCACTCGAGGCGAAAGCAGCAGAGCAATTCATTCGGCAGGCAGTCGCCTCGCAGAGGACCAAGGCCGCAGCCAAGTAGGCCCACCGAAAAATATTCAACAACGAAAGCGGAGGGCGGAGGGCGCCCGCCCATACGTACACCGCTTCACCTTACTCCGTTTCCTGAGGAAACAACTCTGCCGTACTCGGTGGCGCGGCTGAGGCGGTCGAACATGCGCCAGGTATCGAGCGAAACTTTGCTGATGGCCTCTTCCCCGTCGCGTTCGTTGCGAAGAAAAGACGTCATGACACAAATCACGTACGGGCGGCCCTCGACAAAGACAATGCCGGAATCATTGCGCACCGCTTCCAGTTCGCCGGGCTTGTTGGCGACCATAAGACCGGCCGGCAAGTCGCGCGGAATAAAGGAGTCCTTGTTCGTGCTCAGCATTTTGAAAAAGTCGGCCGTCGACTCTTTATTCAGGACCTTGCCGTGGTAGATGGCATCGAGCAGGCTCATCATTTCGCGCGGGGTCGAGATGTTCTCCCGCCCTTCCTTCGCGGCCTGAAGGTCCATCATTTTGCGGCGCAGGCGGGTGTGCGTGAAACCGAGCGAGTCGAGCATGGCATTCACGTTCTGCATGCCGACGCGGTCGATAAGGACATTGGTTGCGGAGTTATCGCTGACGGCAACCATCATCGTCGCCAGATCGCGCAGGGTGAGGCGCGTCACGCCGGGCGTGAGGCCGCCCATGATATCGCTGTCGGGAACCAGATCGGACGATTGCACTGTGTATAGATCGGTGAGTTTCAGTCTTCCCTGTTCGGCTTGTAAGTACAGATCGGCCAGGACCGTGATTTTGATCGAACTGGCCTGGGCAAAGACTTCGTCCTCGTGCAAGAAAAGGTGGTCGCCGCTAGTGAGGTCTTCAATAGCGACGCCCATCACGCCGTCGAGGTGCTGGTCGATCTGCTGAATATCGGACTCAAGTTTTTGCCAAAGAACTTTCTGCTTGCCAGTGGACGGAGCGGCAGTCTGGGCGATGCACGTCGTAAGGAATAGTAAGCAATAGAAAAGAAGCTTCACTGGGGGGGTCTCCTGACGGCAGGGATTGTAGCAGCAGGAGATGCGGACACCCGAGGGCGGCTGTCTCCACGTCGTCACTCCGAACCGATTCTCAGCCCTCTATTTTCGCCTCCCGCAAATGCTTCACGGCAGTTTCGGAGCTGACCGGCGAATAGTACACCTCCTTGAAAGTGTACGAACGAGCCTTGGCACCCACGACCGGGAGAATCTCGATGTGCCAATGGTAGTCGTCGTCAATTGTCTTCCAGTAGCCGAGATTTTTAGAGGGGTGGATGCTGCTCGGTGAAGTATGCAACACCAGATGAAATTCGTCAGTAATCGAACGCACGCGCTGCAAGGTACGGCGCAGAAGGGCGGCTAAGTTAGTGCGCAATCCCGGCTTGTTCAGCCCGGTCCGCTCGAACGAGGCGTCATGATTGCGAGGCATAATCCACGTTTCATAAGGAACGCGCGGGGCGTAGGGACCGACTGCGAGATAATCGCCCCGGGCCTCGATCACGCGCTGGGCCTGTCGCTCCTCCTGCTGGAGAATGTCGCAGAAGACGCAGCGTTCTTTGCTGAGGAAGTACTCACGACCGGCGCGCAACTCGTAGAGCACGCGCCGGGGAACGAACATGGTCGCGGTAATCTGTGACGTGGGATGGCTGAATTCCTGCCCGGCGTTCTTGCCATAGTCTTTGAACAGGCTGACGTACTTGATGCGCGGATCGCGCTTAAGGTCGAGGATGCGCTCGGCGACCAGGCGGAGGAAGTGCCCGATCTCGTCGTCACTAGCGTTCCACAAGTGCCGGTCGTGGCGCGGATTTTCGACCAGCACCTCGTGCGCGCCGACTGAGTGCATGCGGTCATAAATACCGTCGCCGCGGCGGTCGGGCTCGCCCTCGATGCGGTAAAGAGGCGTGGGGTGAACGACAGAACGCGCGGACCATGGGACGCCGGGGGCATTGGGAGATTTCGCAATCACTTGCAGAGGCGTCGAGGAACTATCGCAAAAACGGCAGACGGACTCAGTACGTGATCCGGTTTCGGCAGGATCATCGCCTGTGATGACCCAGGAGCGGGTGATGGGATCCTTGCGGAGTTCCATAGGGAAGGAGAACACTGGGAGAGAACTGCAGTCAACCGCGATTTGGTGCGGGAATTTTCCGGTGGCGTATGCGAAATGCGGCAGAAGAACAACGGCGCGCTTTGTTATAATCCGCCGAAGCCCGTCCAGATGACCGAGCCGTCCACTCCGCTGATGCGGCAGTATGCCGCCGTCAAGAAAGAACATCCCACCGCGCTTTTGTTTTTTCGTTTAGGGGATTTCTACGAACTTTTCTTCGACGATGCGATCCTGGCGGCGAAAGAGCTGCAGATCACGCTAACCTCGCGCAATAAAGAAAAAGGAATCGCTGTGCCGATGTGCGGCGTGCCCTATCACGCTGCCGAGGGGTACATCGGGAAGCTGATTCGCAAAGGCTTCAAGGTGGCCATCTGCGAGCAGATGGAAGATCCGCGGCAGGCGAAGAAACTGGTGCGACGGGAAGTGACCCGCGTGGTGACGCCGGGGACTGCGGCAGATTCGTCGTTGGGGTCGGATGAAAATAATTTTCTCGCGGCGCTGGCGCAGGTTGGGGATCGCGTGGGATTTGCGGCTCTGGACTTATCGACTGGAGAATTCCGGGCGACGGAATTTTCGGGCGAGGGCGCGCTGCGGCGGGTGCAGGAAGAGTTAGAACAATTGCGGCCCAAGGAATTGCTGTATGGATCGGCGGCGCCGCTATTTGAGAGTGCAGGGGCCGCGGGCAGGGACGAGCCGAGCCTCGCTCGGCCGGACAGCCGGGGGCGGCTGTCCCC
>Ga0209733_1000094_pt1 | contig 12017 bp, 11 predicted proteins | sample BlaSpr_A8_OM2_M1_FD_187976 | JGI IMG/M metagenome (GOLD analysis project Ga0209733, IMG submission 187976) | Forest soil microbial communities from Thunder Bay, Ontario, Canada - Black Spruce, Ontario site 2_A8_OM2_M1 (SPAdes) (version 2) | ecosystem: Environmental > Terrestrial > Soil > Boreal...
GTAGCGGTTTGCACATTTTCGCACGCGCCGGGTCTGCCGGGCTGGCCTCTATTGCGAGGCTTGGCTGTTGCCATGGCAATCTCGGGCATAGTTTGCTTTTGGCTTGCGCGGTATTTGAGTGCGCCCATCGTCCGCTTGCGGAACGCGGCACAAGAAGTTGCAGGCGGAAACCTCGCCGCCCGCGCCGGTAAGCGGCTAAGCAATCGGCATGATGAGATTGCAGAGCTGGTGCGAGACTTCGACCGGATGGCGGCGCAGATCGAAAAGCTCATGTACGCGCAAAAAGGACTGATCAGCGACGTTTCTCACGAGTTCCGCTCACCGCTCACGCGGATCAATCTTGCCGCCGAACTGATTCGCAACGTAAATAACCCTGCGGTAAAGACGGCAGTTGCGCGTATTGAGCAAGAGACTGAGCGACTGAACGGCATGATCAGTAACCTGCTTACACTTTCCAAGATTGACGCTGGCGAATCGCTTGCCGACGAGACGATTGATGTTGCCGAAATGCTGCGCACGATTGTGGTCGACACCGACTTCGAGGCGCGCGATCACAACTGCCGCGTAGTACTGCACGGAGTACAAGATTGCACTACGATCGGCAGTTCCGACCTGCTCCGGAGTGCCGTGGAAAATGTAATCCGCAATGCGATTCGGTACACGGCTCAGCAGACTGAAGTCGAAGTTCGCCTCAGATGTGAAACAAACGGCGCCGCTTCCGAAGGCACGATCTCGGTACGAGATCATGGACCTGGTGTACCGGGGTCTTCCCTCGAGGAGTTATTCCGCCCGTTTTTTCGCCTCGACGAGTCGAGAGAACGTTCCACCGGCGGTGTCGGCCTGGGTTTGGCCATCGCGCAACGGGCTGTGAAGCTTCATGCTGGCGAAATCAAGGCTCAGAACTGTGCCGGACGAGGCCTTGAGGTGATCATCAGCTTCCCTGTCGTGGGCTCTGCACCCCCGTTGCTTCACACCTCGTGATCCGAATCCTGTGCGCTTGTTTTAGTGCGCAACGTCGTCAGATCGAGCAATCATATTATGCAACCTCCGACTTGCAAACGACACGAAGTGAACGGCTGCCATGGCGCGCAACATTCCGATCTCGTCAGCTCCCAACGGCAACGTTGTCGTAGCTTTTCAGAACTTTACCTAATCGTTACACACTCTTTTCGTTCTGCCTCGTTCAACAAGCATCCATCCAATGGACAGAGATACAGAAACTCGGAACAGGAAAACTGGAGGTAGATTGTGAGGAAACTATTTCTTATCGGTAGCGTTCTGATGACGCTACTCTCCGCGACCGCTTTTGCTCGAGGTCCAGCCATGGTTGTTGTTGGACCAGGGTTTGGACCGTATGGCTGGTATGGTTCCTATTACGGCCCATATCCGTACGGACCTTATCTTGTTGCGAATGTCGGGCAGGTAAAGCTCGACACTCATGTCAAAGAAGCTGACGTATTTATCGATGGCAGCTATGCTGGAACTCTTCGGGATCTAAAGACCATGATGATGCGTCCCGGCAACTATGATATTTCGGTTCGTGCACCGGGGCGCGAGAGCTTCGAGCAAAAGATATACGTCGTTGCAGGCAAGACTTTGAAGTTGCGTCCGGAACTCCGCGTGCAGAGCGCGCCAACACCGACTGTTCGTTAGCCTGTGATCGGAGCTCAATTGTGTTCCCTTCGTGAAACGGATTCTTCCCTGATGTTGTGAGAATTCAGACTCGATCAGAGGTCTTCTCTGCGACCGGATCAGCGTTTGTGCTGGTCTCGAGTCCCGTTCGATGACCTTCCCATCGCCAGTAAGGATCAACAAATCTTCACTGAATTGAAAACGACTCTTTACGCATAAATCTCCTCCGCTCGCGTCTTATGTGCAGGAACACAATTTAATCCGGACCGCAGAAGCGCAGCGCTCCTGTGATCGGGGAAAAGAGGAGAAGTTTATGAAAAAGCATTTGCTATTTGTCTTCGCGAGTCTCTTCCTGGTGGCCGGCAGCGTTCACGCTCAATCAGTCCCCTTGAAAGCGGACATTCCGTTCGACTTTGTCGTAGGTAACACGATAATGCACGCAGGCACGTACACGATTCGGCCAGTGAACACCAATGAATCGGTCGTTGAGGTTCGGAGCTTAGACCTTAAGGCGGGTATGTTGCTCGCACCCTGCGCCAGCGCCTCAGATCGAGCAGCACATAAAACCACACTAGTGTTTCAGGTCGCCGATGGCCAATATTTCCTCTGGCAGATTTGGACGCAGGGTTATGACCAAGCACGAGAGCTCTCCATTAGGCCCCCCGAAACCCAAGAGGCCAACTTCGCCCCACCACATGCAGTCGTAGTCGCGGCCACCATTGGGTAAAGCGTGAGTAGATTTCTTTTGCCAACGTTGCAGTGGTTCGCCGGCGTGACTTCTGCTAGCGAGCCACTGACTTGATCACAACACAGTACGAGACGACAGACAGAAAGGATTCATATATGAAAACCATGTTCTTTGCCATTGCGGTTCTAATATTGTCATTCATTGCATGGCCCCAGGCATTCAGCGCCGTAGCCCGAACTGACGCAGACATTGCTGCGCCAGACGTGCAGTATTTTGTTCCCCCGCAAGATAATGCAGTACTGACGGAGGTCCTTAGAGTTGAGCCTCAACTTCCCCGTGGTCCGAACGACATTCTTGAAGACTACGAGGCTGAAATGGCGAACATCACGAGCCAAATGTCCCATGAACTGGTGGGGATTTGCGAGGCGATGGCGAAGGGCCAGATCCCAAGGGAACGGGGTGAGTACCTGGCTCGGGAACGATATCAGATCGCGACGATGCAGTTTCAATTGCTCAGCGCTTTGCACGCGATCCTGGAACAGTCTGTCGCACAATCCTCCGCAGCACAAACAGAAGATGATCCCTCGCCCCCCGGGCAGGCGCTGGTTCTAGCGTTACCGTTTTCTTCTCTACAACTTAATTCCTCCTTAGCGCAATATCTGGAACTGACGCCAGAACAAAGTTCTGCCATTACCGAGGTAATGGCAAGAGAACGGCCCTACGTCGCTCCGCTGATGGCCGAACTCGATGCGACGCGACAAAAGCTGGAGATGGCGACTCGGAATGCCCATCCCGACCAGAAACAGATCACATCTCTTGCACTCACACAAGCACGTCTACTGACGAAATTGGTCGCCGAGAACGCCGACTTGCAAGGTAAGATCTCGCGTTTGTTGAACTCGGAGCAGCGTAGGAAAATCGAGAGATTCAGGCAGGGCAACGAAGTGAGCAGCCTAAGAGTCGAGTAGTCGAAATGTCGCTTCGGTAGCTAATTCGCATCGAGTGGCCAGTGCAGGTCATCGCTTTTGTCGGACCGTTTGTTTTACGAGGGTATGAAAGGTGTGCCCTGGAGTTCGCTGTACTTCAGTTTCAGTGCAGGAGGCAAATCGTGAATCCGATACAAGTGTTGGTGACTGGCTGCGATGCAGGAAAACGAACCGCTCTATTGAACATGCTTGAAGAGTACGGTCTGGAGCCGATGATCGCTTCGAATGTTGAAGAGACCCGCCAGATTCTCGAACGAAGGCCCCTGCATGTGGTATTTTGCGAGGACAAGTTGCCCGATGGAGGTTTTCGCGAAGTCCTATGCCTGGTCAAGGCCAGCAGACCCGAGATTCAGGTAGTCCTGTCGTCGATGTTAGGAGACGTGCACGAATACATCGAAGCGATGAACCTGGGAGCCTTTGACTTCGTCGCCCCTCCCTATCGGAGTTCTGAAATCGCTTCTATCGTTGACGGCGCATATAGCCGCTACCGGCTGAGACGGAAAGATGAGGCCGGCCTCTTCGATCAGACAGAAGAATTGTGCAAGGCCGGCAAGTCCGTAGCTTGATACTATGCACTTCTTCAGGTTGGACAGCGGCAAGAATTACTGCAACGTGTTATGTAATTGCATGTTTATCACATCAGAGTCTCGCCTGGGACTGGGTGGAGGACTCTCAAGGAGGGCACGGTCCATGCGAAATCGACCTTACACGCTCGCATATGGGGTTATGCTCATGCTCGGAACGGCCGGTCTTGGCGTAGCTCAGGATGGGGGACAGCAACCCTCAGCACGCGAGCAGCTTCAGCATATCCACACGCCACAATCGATTGACCAGAAACTCGCTAGCCTTACGAAAGATCTGGAGTTGACTCCGGAACAGCAGCGCCAGGTTGGGCCTCTGCTTCAGGAGCACCACGATAAGATTCAGGCGCTGCTCGATAAGAATCCGAAAGCTTCGCGGCAGGATCTTGCTCCGCAGATTCATGCGATCAGTGACGAAACGCATCGCCAGATTCACGCTCTGCTTACTGATCACCAGAAAGAACTGGAAAAGGCAATGGTGCAACGCGAGCATAATGGTGAAGAAAACAAGCGATCTGCTCCGCCTGCGGCAGCGCCGCCAAAGTCATCTTCTCCGCCCTCTTGATACACATTAGGAATCGGGCCGAACCGTTACGGTCGTCGTCCGGATGCTATCGTTCTGCTGTCGGCAGATCATCGCAGCCGAAAATACATTCCGATCACGGACTTTTTCAACAGCCACAGGCCATTTCGCTCAAAACCCCCGGACTGGGTTCAGTGAGGGAGAAGAACCTTGTCCAATGAAAAACCAAAACAATCCACTTGACTCCGACCGGCCTTCTCATGGAAGGCCATTTCACGATTTGACCGCTGGTTAGTGAGCGATATGGGTATGTTTCAACAACTATCCGAGTTTTCTGTACTAAATTAAACATTTCTTTACTGCGGGTTTCCGTATCATAGACAACCGTGAAGGCCAAGAAGCCTAGTCTCAAGCAGGTACAGGCCGTCCGTTGCCCCACCTGTGGCGCGAGGCCGGGCCAGAACTGCGAACTCACCACGGGACAGCCTCGCACAGAACCGCATCGGGATCGACGATTGGCTGCAGCGGATTGAGCGTCGTGCTCACCTTCTCAAACGACAACTAATATGCATCTTCCAAACCTCAGACCTTGTGAAGGAGTTGGGACCTGACGCTTCGTACTCCAACGTACCGACTTTCTGCGCTTAAAAGCGTAGCATGCTCAACCATGCGGCGGTCCCATAAATTACCGCAAACGATCAGCCGCCTAATCGACAGACTTGAGGCCACTCGGGAAGAACTGCACGCAATCCAGAGATCTCTCGAGGAACTTGAGCCTGTCGCCCAATCCCTGAAGATCGTTTCCCGGCGCAGACTCACTCTGCCCATCCCCAAAAAGCCCTTACCTTAATTGTCAAAGAACATTGGCGACTGCATTAGATCATTACGCCTCCCGCGACTCACTGTATGTGATTTGAAGTTGGCGATGCTAGAAGACAAATAAATGACAAGAGGGTGTAACAAGCGAATGTGACAGCGAGATTAAAACTCTGTGTGGCGAGGTGAGGAGTGGATGCATTCACTCAGCAACGGGTCTTGGTCCTGAGACAGGAGATCGCAGCCCTTCACCGCGACAATGAGTCCTTCCGATGTCAAAAGCGCCACACTGCGTCAGAAGATAATACGAACGAGTTGAGAAGGTTTCGGCTCCTAGCCATCAAAGAAGAACTGCTGAGAATGACTGAACAAACCTCAAGGGGACAGCGATGAATCTATTCCTCTACCCACTCAGTGTCGAGAAGCGAGTTTTGCACAGGTGGGAATGCCTGAAGCGGACAGCAAGAAGGCCAAGGCCAGGCCCGCAGGACGGAAAGTAACAACATGCCTGACCTATATTGGTTCGGCGTCACGATTCGTTTTGCCTGTCCCGCTTGTCATCGGACAAGTGCTGAACAGTTGGCATTGAGTACGGACCGCCCCGATCCTGCGTCTGTAAATCAGGTCATCAACTGCCAGAAAATGACGTGTCAACTTTGCAAAGTTCCTCTGCCAAGCGGGACGGAGGCAAATTATCGCGTTGAGCCCGGAACAACTGAACGCCTTCGACGATTAGGCTACCCTGTGCCTCCCGCAGATTGATAGGTGAAAACGCAGCCGTATTGCCACCCGTCTTCCAACGGTGAGCTGTGGTCGCTGATCAATCCGTGTATGGGGATTTATCAACAACAACGTTTCCGAGTCGGCAAATAAGCACGGCCAAGTCTTATCTTGCGGACTTATTTAAAGCCAAGCTCGCCATCGTACTGTCGGATAACCTCGTAGCACTCGCAAGCGGCGTCTTCAAGTTTCTTGCGGTTCACGATCTTCACTGCACCACGGGTGTAGTCGATGAGCTCCTTCCTCTGCAAAACACCAGCAGCCAAGCTCACGGTCGATCTATCTGTCCCTAGCATCGTTGCGAGAAAATCATGAGTGATGAGCAGCGACCCTGAATCCACTCTATCCTGAGTCATTAGCAACCACCGCGCAAGGCGCTGCTCAATATCGTGCAGCCGATTACACGCGGCTGTTTGTGCAACCTGCATACCCCGAACTACTCCATAGCGGCTCAACATCAATTGAAGGTGTGGAGCGGTTTCCAAAGTGTTTTGCAAAGCTCCGATTTCTACCCGAAACCCATCCCCCGTAATTTGCACGACCGCCCGCAGCGGGCTCCTCCTCAGGCCAACAGTCACCGGTGTTCCTGTAAAGCCCTCGTTGCCAACTATGCCAGCTTCGGCGGTTTTTCCATCTTTCATTACGACTACAAGAGAAATCAAACCTCGGTTCGGGAAATACGCAAATTCCATCTTTCCACCCGCCTCGTGCAGGACCAGATGGTTTGGCAAGCTGACGTGTTCGAGATGAGGACGAAGTGAACTGTAGTCGCTATCGGAGATCGATAGAAGTATTTTGTTGCCGACTGGCTTTCCTGCGGCATTCGTCCGCTCGCCAGACTGCACGACTTGGAGGTCTTTGCGTGCCATTAAGGAGAACCGGAAACCATCCCAGATGCGGGAGTGAACTAGCCTTCGTGGTCTGCAAAACAGGAACTCTGCTTGTCGGCGCTAGTTGGAAAACTATACAGTGTTTGCTGTTTCCCCAACCATAAAACTTTTGTAGTGTGCCCCACATTGGCTTTACCGCTGGTACACGTAAGCATTGCGACGCACGAAACGTGACCCACGGTTAAGCGATTCCGCTACTTTTTTATAAGGAAGGCCCAGAAATTAGGAGCGCGAAAGAACAAGAATCTTCTGCGTATGTGGTCTGCCCAACAGACCATCACAATTGACTTGTGATATCACTACGACGGGGAAAACTAATGGGTCCCCGTGCGGCGGCCAAGAAACGCGGCAAATTCGATACCAAGACCTTCCTTTCGACCATCGACGGCGGTAGGAAAATCACAGCCTTTCCCAAAAAGCAGACCATCTTTGTTCAGGGCGACTCGTCCAATGCTGTTTTTTATATACAGACAGGAAAGGTAAAGCTCACCGTTGTGTCGCAGACCGGGAAGGAAGCCACAATCGGCATTCTGAATGAAGGGGATTTCTTCGGAGAAGGTTGCCTTACAGGCCAGCCTCTCCGCTTGTGCGCCGCGACCGCAATGACCGATTGCTCTGTGATGCGAATCGATAAAAAGTCCATGATGGAAGTGCTTCACCGGGAACACGCGTTTTCCGACATGTTCGTGGCATATTTGCTGACCCGGAACATCCGATACGAAGAGGATTTGGTTGACCAGCTTTTCAATTCCAGTGAAAAAAGACTGGCTCGGATATTGCTATTGCTGGCTCACTTCGGCAAGGAAGGTAAGGCCGAGACTCTCATCCCCAAGATGAGTCAGGAGATGCTGGCGGAAATGATCGGCACCACGCGGTCGCGAGTCAGTTTTTTCATGAACAGGTTCAGGAAGTTAGGCTTCATCGACTATGACGGCGGGAGTGGGTTTCAAGTTCACAGTTCACTTCTCAACATCGTTCTCCACGACTAGAACTTCATTCCGCATGTGAACTAGTCCATGACGGCTCCAGAAGCATCCCACAAGCCGAGAATGCCTCTTATGCGCTGCCCCTATTGCATCGAGGGCGGCAAGTTCAAGGTGATGATTGGCCAAGGTGGCTCGGAGACTTGGTACATGTGTGCTCGATGCGGACATCTGACCTGGCCGACCAATCCGTTCTTTAAATGCACTTGCGCCAAGTGCGTCAAGCCAAAGGATCGTGACCCCAAAACTCGCGGCTAATTATCCCACGGTGTGATTTCTATCATTTTCATTGGATTCTCTTTGGGTATTCATTCAGTCTTAACAGTTCTTCTTTGATGGCTAGGAGACGAAGCCTTCTCAACTCGTTCCTATTAGTTTCTGATGCAGTGTGGCGCTTTTGCCATCGGTACGACTCATTGTCGCGCTGAAGCGATGCGATCTCTTGTCTCAGCTCTGAGACCCGCTGCTGATCGAATGCATCCATGCTGGAAATATACTCTCAAACCTAATTCAAACTGCACCATTAACGCGATAGTTGATGCAAACAGGCGTGGCTGTTGAAAAACTCCAGTTTCCTCCCAAACAGCCAAGATTGGGGGATACAAAATGTCTGGCAAAACAAGAAAGTCGTTTGTAGCGCATCCTCGCCAGTTTTTTCGACGAGGTTTTGAGCGATCGAGTTTTTCAACACCTACAGGCGTTTTCACTCGCTGAGACCCAATGATCACGATGTGTGATCCCCGTCACAGCAGTATCGTGTGAATAGCATGTAATGTCCCCACTCGGCCAATTGGGGAGTGCCCACATGTTGGACCCTTTTGCGGACACAACTGCACGTCTGGAACGACTGGTGGAACAGGCAATGAAAGAAACCGACCCTGACAAAAGTGACGAACTGTGTTCGGAAATCTGGCGAGTACTCCGTGAACGCGACGAGGTAAGAAAGGCGCTGCGTGTGGCAGGCCGAGATAGTTGACGAAATCAGTCGTTGAGCCGAGGAATCTTGCCTTAGTTTAGGTGAAGACACGTCAAACTTCCGTCAAAGCGTCCTCTGGGCACTGTGGAAGTTGCACGCTCAAAGAGAGATACTGAAAGAATGGCTCCTCAGGTAGGACTCGTTCCCCGCACCAGTTCCGTAACGTATTGAAAACACGTAAGTAGTTGAAAATACGTAGCGGAGGATTTCGCTTATTTCGCTCGTTTCGCCTGTTTCATATTTTCGTGGGACAGTTTTAGGGACAGTGACTTACGGAAATCGGTTACGCAACCTCGTGCCCAGAACAATGTGCTTGTTCCCACAATTCGCACGACAAAAGAACTCGGCTATTATCGGAAGACAGGGTCTAGTAAACGATGGCAGACGAAATCAAAGTCACAAAGGTCAGCAAGAAATTCGGTGTATCAGTGCGTGGCTCGGAACGTTATCACCAAGCCGTGGTAGACAGCACCAGAGAATTCATAAAACAATTCGCCAAGTCTCTACCCGACTGGAAAAAGGAAGCCCGTGGGAAGCAGATCAAGGTCAGTCCCGACCAGAACTACTGCCCCGCAGAGGTCGCTGCGATCATCAACCGCAGCTATGACACCGCTCTGCGCCTGATGAAGAAGTTGGGCGCATCTAACCTTGGCACACCAACCCGCCGCCACAAACGAGGAAAAAGCATGTACGTCGTAAGCGGTAGGAAGCTGCTGGATTACTTAAAGAGCAAAGCATAACGCGCTGTTGGCTTCCATCCATCGGCTGAGGGTCGCCGGCCGCGAGGGCGCTACACTGAATATCTGTGCAGAGAAGCACAAAACCAAGGTCAATGCTGTCAAGTTCGGCGCATGAAATCCAAACCTTCTCCTAACCATAGACCACACCCCCGAAGCTGAACTTCCCATCCATCACGATTGGAACGTAGAGGTTCGCTCGGTTGTATGCCCACTCCTCAAGAACTCCGAACCCCACGACGAACGCGTTAGGCTGGTTCTTTGCATAAGCTGGTGCCACAGTACAGAGGCACGGCAGTGTTGTGCCTAACTGCTTTTTCTTCTCGGTCACCAGCGCAGCCTTGGAGAATGCCGAGAAACGATGTACGTGACCCATGATGCTGTTCTCATTGACGCTGTCCACCATCTTCTTAGCGACGTGCATTCCCGATCCAATTTGGTCGCCATGCAGCAGCACGAAACCTGCGCGTTCGATGTGACCGCCGACTGGAACCCATTTCCATCCCCGCTCCTCAAGTCGCAGTACATCGGGAATGTTCACGATGCCATCAAGTTCTGGCATCTCGTCCAGCAAGTCAGACTCGATCCAGTCCTCGTGGTTCCCGCAGATATAGACGAGCTTGCAGGCGGGCAGCACCGCCTCCTCGATTGGCTTCAGTATGTCCTCCGTAAAGCCGTCAAGGTCTTCCTTGTAACCGCGATGCTTGCGGAGCCGGGGCTTCCCCTTCGTGTGGCGGCTGAGATCGGTGCAGTCAAGCGCATCGCCGAGCAACGTCACGCTTGCGATCTTCCTCCTGTTCTTGCGGAGGAACTGGAGCACGGTCTTTATTGCCTTGGCATCATGTTGGGGATAATGGACGTCTGCCAAGATGATGTGGTACTTCGTGGTCATCACCGCACGTCCTGCTCACGCTCGGTGATGCGGACGGATGGCGCAGTTTCTTTGCTTGTGTCCGGGGCTGCGTGACGTGCAAACTCAAACCCTTTGTCTGTTGCCAGTGGTGTGCTCATAGTGATTGCCCTCCTTGGGAGCGATCTGTCAATGAGCAAGGTGCCCGATAGCCAAGTGTTAACCCTTGCCTTCAATCATCGAGTGCTTTGCACTCGAAGAAACTTAAAGATTTTTCTTCAGCACGCAGAAGGGGGTCTTCTTTCCCTCTTTCTCGTTCCCTTGCGCGTCGTAATCCACTTCCTTGACGAACTCGATGAAGCCGTCTTCGACGAGCGTAGCCTTCACGCTGGTCACCAGCTTGCCGTATTTCCGATACAGATTCTTCGCGGAGAGAACCTTGCTGTAGTTGATGAACTTCCACAAGTCCTCTGGTTTGTGACCCGTGAGATCAGCGCCTTTCGGATACTCGCCAGTCTTCTTCTGGTGCTCGCGCTGCGCCTTCAATGCTGCATACACCGCTTCAAGGCACTCGGCGTCCTTCGTCTCCGCTAGACCGGGGCGGAACTCGGCACGCAAACGTTCTTGCCACTCTACGAAACGCAGCGCGGCGAAGAAGCAGTCAGGTGTGATCTCTTTGTCGCCGTTCAGCGCTGCTGTCACGAGCGCCACACGCAGGGCGTGTTCACCCAGACGGCGGCGTGCGATGTTCTCACCGACCCACGCATCCTTGGCATCCCAGACCCATGTCGGGATGCGGACGACCATCTCGTCCATGAAGAACGAAGGCTTGATGTCCAGCGGGCGATATTTCACAGGCGTCGTGTCGTAGCCGATGAGCAGGCGATCATAGAATCCAGTGACCGTGCTTGATCCGACAATTTTCGAGAAGTCGGCGGCGTCTTCGCATGCGATGTTTCCCAAGACGCAGAGCTTGCCGTTGCAGGAGTCTGCGCCCTTCTTGTCGGCAACGCCCGCGTTGTCCTTAGACCACAACTTGCAAAAAGTCTGCGCGAGCGTTGAGTTGGGTATTTGACATTTTCCGAACACCGCACGCATCTCGTCTTCAACCAAAAGCAGCGTGTTGCCATCCTTGCCGATCATCTTGCAGAGACCACGGTCGGACGCAGGCGTCGTGTAAGTAGCCGTGTTCAGTGGCAGGAAGATGGATTTCTCGATGGCTTCTGCCACGACGGTCTTCGCCGTACCGACTGGGGCGATGTTCACACAGTAAATGTTGGAGCGGACATGTCCGTCACGATCCTTGATATTGAGTGCGGACGCCACAGCGAGCACGCCGGGATACGTCCAGCCAAGCGGCAGAGTAGTGTTGCGTGCGATCTCACCCGCTCTGCCGTACAGTGCCCTCAGGTCGAAGGCGAGTCCTTCCGCGTTCGGGGCATTCACGATTGAGTCGATGTCATCCGGCACGGGCAGCGGCGTTGGATTCAACTGATTTGCGCGTTCGGCGATCAGTTGATCGAAATCAGCTACGTCGCCCACCGGAGCAGGAGGAGTTTGAACGGTGGAAGGCTC
>Ga0209733_1000096_pt1 | contig 11953 bp, 5 predicted proteins | sample BlaSpr_A8_OM2_M1_FD_187976 | JGI IMG/M metagenome (GOLD analysis project Ga0209733, IMG submission 187976) | Forest soil microbial communities from Thunder Bay, Ontario, Canada - Black Spruce, Ontario site 2_A8_OM2_M1 (SPAdes) (version 2) | ecosystem: Environmental > Terrestrial > Soil > Boreal...
CGCCGCTGGAGCGCCAGCTCGGGCAGATTCCCTCGCTGTCGTCGATGCAGTCGACCAGCTCGTTCGGCGTCAGCCAGATTTCGCTGCAGTTCGATCTCAACCGCGACATCGACGGCGCCACCCAGGATGTGCAGGCCGCGATCAACGCCGCCGCCGGCGTGCTGCCGAAAACCCTGCCGTATCCGCCGACCTACGCCAAGGTTAATCCGGCCGACGCGCCGGTTCTGACCCTGGCGTTGACGTCGGACACGATCTCGCTGCGCACCATGAGCGATCTGGCCGATACGCTCCTCGCACAGCGCCTCGCCCAGATTTCCGGCGTCGGACGCGTCGCGGTGCTGGGCGGCCTGAAGCCGGCGGTGCGGGTGCAGGCCGATCTGGCGCGGCTCGCGGCTTACGGCATCGCGATGGAGGATTTGCGCAACGCGATCGCGGGCGCCAACGTCTCCGGCCCGAAGGGATCGCTCGACGGCGCGCAGCAGTCCTATACCATCGCCGCCAACGACCAGATCGCGGTCGCCGACGCCTACAAGCCGATCATCATCGCCTATCGCAACGGCGCGCCGGTCACGATCGGCGACGTCGCTATCATCGTCGACGGGCTGGAGAACGACCGCACCGGCGGCTGGTACCAGGGCACGCCGGCGGTCATCATCGACATCCAGCGGCAACCCGGCGCCAACGTCATCGAGGTGGTCCGCCAGATCCGCGCGGAAATCCCGAAACTGCAGCGCGCGATCCCGGCCGGCGTCAAACTGACCGTGGTCAGCGACCGCACGGTGACCATTCAGGCTTCCGTGCATGACGTGCAGCTCACCCTGATTCTGAGCGTGGTGCTGGTCACGCTCGTGGTGCTGCTGTTCCTGCGCTCACTGCGCGCGACGCTGATCGCCGGCGTGGCGCTGCCGCTGTCGCTGATCACTTCTTTCGGCATCATGTATTTCTCCGGCTTCAGCCTCGACAACCTGTCGCTGATGGCGCTGACGATCGGCACCGGCTTTGTCGTCGACGACGCCATCGTCATGATCGAGAACATCGTCCGCCACATGGAGAACGGCGAATCCGGGATGCAGGCGTCGCTGAAGGGCGCCAGCGAAATCGGCTTCACCGTGATTTCGCTGACGGTGTCGCTGATCGCCGTGTTCATCCCGCTGTTGTTCATGTCGGGTCTGGTCGGGCGCATGTTCCGCGAATTCGCGCTGACCTTGACGATCGCGGTGGTGACCTCGGCGATCGTCTCGCTAACGCTGACGCCGATGATGTGCTCGCGGCTGTTGAAGCATGCCGGCGAGGAGATCGCGGTTCCCGGCCTTGCCGCGATCAGCCGCTTCATCGACCGCATGGTCGATTTCTATCATCGCACGCTGTTGTGGGTGCTGGAGCGGCAGCGCGCGACCATGCTGGTCACTTTCGCCACGCTGGCGGCGACCCTGATCCTCTATGTGGTAGCGCCGAAGGGGTTTCTGCCGTTGCAGGACACCGCTTCCATCACCGCGGTGACCCAGGCCGGCCCCGACGTCTCCTTCGCGGAGATGCAGAACCGGCAAAGCGCGGCCGCCGACGCCATCAAGGCCGACCCGGATGTCACCGGCGTCGTCTCGGTGATCGGCGCGGGCTCGGTCAACCCGACCACCAATGTCGGCCGTCTGGTGATGACGCTGAAACCGCGCGGCGAACGCCGCGATGACGTCTCCGTCGTGATTACCCGGCTGAAGCAGCGGGTGGCCTCGATCCCGGGGATGACGATCTATTTCCAGCCGGTGCAGGACGTACAGATCTCGACCCAGTCCAGCCGCTCGCAATACCAGTACACGCTGACCGGCACCGACGCCGTGCTGGTGGGGCAGTGGGCCAACAAACTGGTCGCCGAGCTGCGCCGCGATCCGCTGTTCCGCGACGTCTCCTCGGAGGCCCAGGACGGCGGCTTGCGCGCGGCGCTCGACATCAATCGCCAGCGCGCCGGCCAGCTCGGCGTCAGCCTGCAGGCGGTGACGGACACGCTGAACGACGCCTTCGCGCAGCGGCAGATTTCGACCATTTACGGGCAGGCCAACCAGTACCGGGTGGTGCTGGAAGCGCTGCCGATGTACCAGCGCGATCCCTCGATTCTCTCCAAGCTCTATCTGCCCGGCGCGCTCGACGCCCAGGTGCCGATCTCGGCGGTGGCGACCCTGATCCGCACCACCGCGCCGTTGGCGATTTCGCATCAGGCGCAATTCCCGGCCGTCTCGCTCAGCTTCAACCTGGCGCCAGGCGCGGCGCTTGGCGATGCCGTCGACGCCGTCAAGACCATCGAAACGCGGATCGCCATGCCCGGCAGCATCGTCGGCATCTATGCCGGCGACGCCGCCGAGTTCTCGAAATCGCTGGCGGGACAGCCGTGGCTGATCCTGGCGGCGCTGGTCACCATCTACATCGTGCTCGGCGTGCTCTATGAGAGCTACATCCACCCGATCACCATTCTGTCGACGCTGCCGTCGGCCGGCGTCGGCGCCATCCTGGCGCTGATGCTGTTCGGGCAGGATCTCTCCGTCATCGGCCTGATCGGCATCATCCTGTTGATGGGCATCGTCAAGAAGAACGCCATCATGATGATCGACTTCGCGCTGGAGGCCGAGCGGCATCAGGGCATGTCGGCCTATGACGCCATCGTGCAGGCCTGCCTGCTGCGTTTCCGCCCGATCATGATGACGACGCTGGCCGCCCTGTTCGGCGCGCTGCCGCTGGCGGTCGAAAGCGGCACCGGCGCCGAGCTGCGGTTTCCGCTGGGCATCTCGATCATCGGCGGCCTGTTGCTGAGCCAGTTGCTGACGCTCTACACCACGCCCGTGATCTATCTCGCGCTCGACCGCATCAACCGCCGGATCGAGACCGCGTTGCCGCCGGTCGAACCTGAACTGCCGCCGGTCGCGGGAGCCACCGAGGGGATGCAGTAATGGCATCGGTCTCGATCTCGGAGCCCTTCATCCGCCGGCCGGTCGGCACCACATTGCTGGCGATCGGGCTGTTTCTGGTCGGCGTGGTGGCTTACGAATTCCTGCCCGTCGCCTCGGTTCCCAATGTCGACTTCCCCTCGATCCGGGTCAACGCGACGCGTCCGGGCGCCGACCCTTCGGTGATGGCGTCGACGGTGGCGGCGCCGCTGGAACGGCGGCTCGGCGAAATCGCGGGCATCGACCAGATCACCTCGACCAGCGGACTCGGCAGCACCAGCATCCAGCTGCAATTTTCGATCGGCCGCGACATCGACCGCGCCGCCCGCGACGTTCAGGCCGCGATCAACGCCTCGCTGGCCGATCTGCCGACCGATCTGCCGACCTTACCCAACTTCCGCAAGGCCAATACCGCGGCGGCGCCGGTGTTCGTGCTGGCGCTGACGTCGAAGACGATTCCCTCGAGCGCGCTCTATGACGTCGCGGACACCGTGATCGCGCAGCGCATTTCGCAGGTGCCCGGCGTCGGCGAGGTCACCGTCAGCGGCGCCGACCAGCCCGCGGTCCGCATCGCGCTCAACGTGGTCGCGCTCGCCAATGCCGGGATTGCGACCGACGACGTCAGGCAGGCGATCATCAACGCCAACCCGCTCGGCCCGGTCGGTATCTTCAATGGCGGCCGCCAGAGCGAGACGCTGTCGATCAACCGGCAGATGCGAACCGCGGCCGAGTTCCGCGACGTCCTGATCAAGAGCTCGAATGGCAATTTCGTGCGGCTCTCGGATGTCGCCGAGGTCGAGGATTCCGTGCGCAACAGCCGCTCGATCGCCTGGTTCAACAAGCAGCCGGCGGTGCTGATCCAGATCACCAAGCAGGGCGACGCCAACGTCATTGATACCGTCGACCGGGTCCGCGCGCTGCTTCCGGAGTTGAAGAAATGGATTCCGGGCGGGGTGGAGATTTCAACGCTGGTCGATCGCACCAGCACCATCCGCGCCAGCGTCCAGGACATGCAGCTGACGCTGCTGGCGACCGCCATCCTGGTCATGGTGGTGGTGTTCGCCTTTCTGCGCCGGATCACGCCGACGATCGCAGCCGGTGTTTCGGTGCCGCTGGCGCTGGCCGGAACCTGCGCCGGGATGTGGCTTGCCGGATTTTCGATCGACAATCTGTCACTGATGGCGCTGGCGATCTCGGTCGGCTTCGTGGTCGACGACGCCATCGTCATGATCGAGAACATGTACCGCAACCTCGAGCATGGCATGCGGCCTTATCGGGCGGCGCTTGAAGGCGCCAAGCAAATCGGGTTCACGGTGCTGTCGATCAGCCTGTCGCTGATCGCGGCCTTCACGCCGCTGATCTTCATGGACGGCGTCGTCGGCCGGCTGTTGCGTGAATTTTCGCTGACCCTGACCTTTGCCATCGTGGTCTCCACCGTGGTGTCGCTCACGATCACGCCGATGATTTGCGCGCATTACATCAAGGAGGCGACGTCCGGCAGCGCCTCCTGGTTCGACCGCGTCGTCGAAGGCACGTTGTCGCGCATGGTGGCGTTCTACGCGCGCACCCTGCACATCGTGCTCGGGTTTCCGCTGATGACGCTGATGGTGTTTTTCGCCACCATCGCGCTCACGGTAACGCTCTACATCAAGACCCCCAAGGGCTACTTCCCGGTCGACGATTCCGGCTTCGTGATCGGGGTGACGCGGGCATCCGCCGATATCTCGTTCCAGTCGATGCTCGGGCTTCAGCAGCGGCTCGCCGACATCGTGATGGCCGATCCGGCCGTCGCGGGGATCGGCTCGATTCTGGCCGGGGCAGGCGGCGCCGGCGGCGCCTCCAATCGCGGGCTGATGTTCATCAGCCTCAAACAGCCGGCCGAGCGCGCCGGATTGACCACGGCGCAGGCGATCGACCGGCTGCGCAAGAATCTCGGGATGGTCGCCGGTATCCGGCTGTTCATGTTCGCCGCGCAGGACGTCCGCACCGGCGGACGGCAAACCGACTCCGGGGACTACCAATACACGCTGTCGAGCACCGATCTCGATCTGTTGCAGAAATGGGCGCCGATCGTCGCCAAGCGGATGGAGACGGTTGAGGGCATCACCGATGTTTCCAGCGACCGCGATCCCGGCGGCTTGCAGCTGGCGCTGTCGATCGACCGGCAAAAAGCATCGACGCTTGGCGTCCGCGTCCAGGACATCGACAACGCGCTCAACAACGCGTTCTCGCAGCGCCAGATCTCGATCGTCTATACCCAGCGCAACCAGTACATGGTGGTGCTGGAGATCGATCCGAAATTCCAGAGCGATCCGGCCAACCTTGAGCATGTTTATGTCGCCGGCGCCAATGACGTGCAGGTGCCGCTATCGGCCGTGGTCCACTATCAACGCGGGTTGTCGCCGCTGGCGGTGTTCCACTCGCAGTCGTTTCCCTCCTCGACGGTGTCGTTCAATCTGCTTCCCGATGTGCCGCTCTCGATCGCGGCGGCCAATATCCAGCGCGCGGTCGACGAATTGCACATGCCCGAGAACATTCGCGGCAGTTTTGACGGCAACGCCGGCGATTTCAACAAATCCAGCGGACGGCAGCCGCTGCTGATCCTCGGCGCGCTGGTGGCGATGTATATCGTGCTCGGCGTGCTCTATGAGAGCCTCGCCCATCCCCTGACCATCATTTCGACGCTGCCGTCGGCCGGGCTCGGCGCGCTGTTGGCGCTGCAGGTGACCAATACGCCGCTGACGGTGATCGCCTTTGTCGGAATCATCCTGTTGATCGGCATCGTCAAGAAGAACGGCATCATGATGGTCGACTTTGCGCTCGATGCCGAGCGCAACCGCGGCCTGTCGTCGGCGGATGCCATTTTCGAAGCCTGCAGCGCCAGGTTCAGGCCCATTCTGATGACGACGATGGCGGCGCTGTTCGCCGGCATTCCGCTTGTGATCGCCACCGGGCCCGGCACCGAACTGCGCCGGCCGCTCGGCATCACCATCATCGGGGGCTTGCTCGTGTCGCAGATTTTGACGCTGTACACGACGCCGGTGATCTATCTCTTGATCGACCGGCTGCGGCGGCGATCCGAGCCGGTTGTGGCCGGCGCGCCCGCGGAATAGGCTTGACCGGGACTATCGTTGTTGAAGCGCGCCGCGGCGGGGCGTATAGCGAGCGCATGTCAAAACAATCCGAACCTGAAGCGGCCGCGACGGCGGAGGCCGCGCCCGACTGTCCGCATTGCCAAAAGCCGCTACCGCTGTGCATCTGCGACAGCATCACGCCGATCGACAACAGGACATCGCTGTTGATCCTGCAGCATCCGCAGGAGCAGGACAGGGCGCTCGGCACCGCGCGGCTGACAGCGCTGCATTTCAAGGACGCCGTGTTGAAAATCGGATTGTCGTGGCCGAGTCTTGCCAGGGCGCTGGGCCGGCCGGTCGCCGATCCCTCGCGCTGGGCGGTGCTCTATCTCGGTTCGGCCAAGGTCGCCGACCTCGACACCGACCGCGATATCGTCGCCATCAACCGCAAGGGCGAGATCGAGGACAACCAGCGCGCCATCCTGAAAGACATCGAGGGCATCGTGCTGCTCGACGGCACCTGGAGCCAGGCCAAGGCGCTGTGGTGGCGCAATGCCTGGATGCTGAAATGCCAGCGCGTCATCCTCGGGCCCCGGCGGCCATCGCGCTACGGAAAACTGCGCCGCGAGCCGCGCCGGGACGGTCTCTCCACGATCGAGGCGGCGGCGATGCTGCTGGCAAGCCTCGAGAAGCGGCCCGATATCGCCGAGACGCTGCATTCCAGTTTTGAGCGGATGCTGGCGAAATATCGTGAGGCGCAGCTGGTGATGCCGGAACTTGCGCCCAGGCCGCGCCCGAAACGGGATTACCGGCGCCGCAAACGGGCTTGAGTGGGGCGGGCTTGCCCGAGGCTCGGTTGCCTATCCCTGAAGGGCCGTATAAGAGTTCGCCCCCATGGGGCCACGTGGCGGAGTGGTTACGCAACGGTCTGCAAAACCGTGTACACCAGTTCAATTCTGGTCGTGGCCTCCACGAAATCAATGACTTAGATGCCCGGCTCGTCAGCCACCAAATCTTCGAGAGCATTCCCCAGCCGCGGTGGCGTCTGGCCTCGGGTGGTATTGGCCGCGGGGCGGACCGTCGATTCTGGCGATCCGGGCGGCGCCGACCATTTTGCCGGGAAGTTGGATCTTCGATGGTGGCCGAATGTGCCACTTCACCCAATGGACATTTAGCGACTTCACAACGCAAGCGCTCCGCGACGACCTGCGCATGGTCCAAATCGGTTTTGGGCAGCAGCATCGCAAATTCTTCACCACCGATCCGAGCGAGCACGTCGCTCGTTCTCTTGCACTCACGGGCAAGATTGGCCACGTGCACGATCGCGCGGTCCAGACCTTCGTTGAGATTGGAGACGTCTCAGCGGCAGTTCGAAAAACCGGATCGGTTCATGCAGATCGCTCTCGGCTGCAGTTGTGCCAAGACCCGTCGCCAAAAGGATGAACTGCAACTACGGCATGCTAGTCAAAGCGAAGCCGAGTGGCGGCTCGGATGTTCGTCGTCGTTCGCTTACGAAGGTCGTCGGCGTGTTCGGATCGTATCCAAGATGATCAGTTGACTTGCTCCATTTCCATCCGACGGGCGACCGGCTCACGGAGTGCGCTGACGGGGATCCCGGCGTCTGGTCTAACCTCTTGGTGAGGCTGCTGACGATCCATGCGACCCCGCAAGGACAAGGAGAGGGGGATCAGCCCGCCTCCGGAAGACCTGTCCTCGCCGCATCTTCTTGCAATCGCCGGGGATTATGGACTTGAGGCCATCGAGAACCATGCAATATTGACCAAGCGGTCGATCAATAGTGGTTCAGGCCACACGGGCCTGCGGACTTGCCCGGTTGTGTGATTTGGAAATTTACCTTTATTGATCTAGATCGTAAATCGGCCAAACGCCGATTTGGCAGACAACGGAAGAAGATAATGGCTCGATCCCGCGCCAAGGACTACGACGACAAACGTCAATTTATCCTGCACCGCTCGGCTCAGCTCTTCGCCGTATCGGGATACGTCGGGACATCGATGAACATGATCGCGGATGCCTGCCGCGTCTCGAAGGCGCTCCTCTATCATTACTATCCGGACAAGGAGGCGATCCTTTTCGACATCCTGTCCTCTCATCTCGAAAAGCTGGTCGGGGCCGTCCAGAAGGCCGACGCAGGGACTGCGAATCCCCAAGCTCGGTTCAAGACCATCGTCACGACCCTCCTCGAGCTGTACCGTCATGCCGATGCCGAGCATCAGGTGCAGATCGCAAGCCTCAAACTGTTACCGAAAGAAAGGCAGGAGCCCCTGCTCGCGAAGGAGAGGGTTCTCGTCAATATCCTTGCCGATGCGCTGGCCGCAGCGCGGCCGAGCGTGAGCCACAAGCGCATCCTGAAGCCGCTCACCATGACGGTCTTCGGGATGCTGAATTGGCACTATCTCTGGTTCCGCGAAGGCGGCTCGATGACACGGGCCGAATATGCGGACTTCGTTACGCGCCTCGTGCTCGCCGGCGCCGCCGATGCGGCGGCGGCGGTATCCCGAGCGAACGGCAAGTCCAGGCCGGCGAGCAAAAGCCGTCAGAAGGAACTGCTCTAAGACGCTTTTCTCCCAGATCCGGACTGGCTTCACGACGTGGCCGCGCCTGCCGCGACGGCAACGTCGGCCGCGATACCGCGGTTCAGTTGCTGGGCGTCGACAAAAAGCTGTTGACCGAAAGCACGTCTCGCGGATGGAGGCTGCGCATAACGACGTTTCGTCGCAATGCTCTGCCGCACCATGGCGAGGTGGTGGTCGGTCTGGCGAAGGATGGCATCCGTGCCTGCCGCGTCCTGTACGTTGACGACGAGGCGGGCCGGCCTGGCTGGAGAGCAGATGTTCTTCTCCAGAAGCTGAGGCGCATCAGGTAATGCGCCTCGGCCGATTGTACCTAGCGATCCCACCCCACGTGCCTGCCGTCGCCGTCAGGTTTGACGCAAGTGAAACTCGATGCACTATTGCCGTTGCCTCCAGTGTACTTCGCCCATAGAGGGAACGGGCAGAGAGGTCGCGTAAGGGTCACCGTGCCAGCCGCGTTGAGTTTCGAAGCGATCAGGTTCTTCGGCGGGAAGCCATTCTCCACCCAATTGGAGATCGGCGTCAGCAGATCGATGGTGTCGGCACCGGGGCCTCCGCCGCAGTGGTTGACGCCGGGTAGGGTGTACAGGCGCACATTGTCTCTGCCTCCAGCGTCAACGACATCCCGAAGGCGTTCGACGAACCGCACCGAATCGGCGGTCGGAACCAGCGGATCCTCGCCGCCGGTCCAGACGATCAGCTTGCCGCCTTCGCTGACGTAGCTGGCGACGCCCTGCAACGGACCCGTCATGTCGTCAATCAAGCCAAATCGGTTCGAGATGAACGAGAAGTCCCTCTCCAGGTTGAAGCTCGAAATGGAAAAGGCCGGGTTGTTGTAAGCCATGGCCAGGAACCCTTGACCGAGCACTTGACCCCCTCCGACCACCGCGCTCAACCCGCTCACAAGGTTACCGAGGCCGTAAGGCGCTCCGATGACCTCATGATTGAGCAACAGATCGCTCTGCAGGGTCTTTACCGCCGTGACCTCTGTTGGCGTCAGGCATGATGGCGTATCGATGCCCGCTGGACACGCGAGCGCCGCCGGGTCGAAGTGGCACTTGCCTGGATTGGAAATGATGCCGTCGGCAATCCCGTCGAGAGCATCGCACTTTGCGACTTCCGCGTTGTAGAGCGCCGTCAGCTTCAGCGGGAAAGTTGCGGGATTGACCGTGCTCGTGACGTTGACGACACGTGCCCAGACGGCTGTCAGGCCGGCCATATCACCGCCGCCCACGCGCTCGTCCGCATGGCCCCAGACGCCGTCACCGCCGATCACGCCGTCGTAGTCCTTTCGGAATCTCGAGGCGGCGAGTGAGGCGTTCTTGCCACCGTTCGAGCAACCATCGAAATATCGATGATTTGCCGGCCTGCCGTAATAGGCCTGGATCAGGGCTCGGGCGACCGTGTCGGTATCGCCGATCGCGGTGTAGGCGTATGCGAGGACGAGCTGCTGGTTGCCGGCAAATGTGGCGCCCGGATACTGCGCCGCCCTGTGCCCGCCGTTCGAGGCACCGATCGCGTATCCTTCGGCCAGAAGATTGACGTTGTACGATGCCGGCGCGGTCGTCGGGATTGTGCCGTCGAAGCCGGCTCCGCCGAGATGCAAATAGCGGCCCTTCCAATTCGTCGGCAGTTGCACCTGTATGTCGGTCTGCGGAGCGACCGTGGCGAACACGTTGCAGTAAGCAGGCGTCGAGCCAGTCGCGGGGACCATAGTGGCGCTGGTAATTGTAGTGTTTGGGATCGATAGGGTCGCGAGACCGGCACAGGGGGTCGTCGCGAAAGCCTGGCTCGCGCCGAGAACAGTCGTCGTCAGCAGTGCTCCCGCGAATGCCAGTCTGGTCGATACAAAGTGAGCTGAGTTCGAGCGCAGTCCGCGTCTGCTCATAGGTACCCTCCCTGTTTGAATTTGGCTCCCCGGCGGGAAGACCGATTGTGCCACTAAGATTGACCGCTCGGTCGGTTAATGCAAGCGATTTTTGCTTGACGCTCCCGAGAGGCGGCAACTGTTGCGCGAAACATAAAACGTAACAGGTTTACCTCCAGGGTTGGGCGGCCGCCAAAAATTGTGAGCGCGCTTGGAGTTAAACCGTGCCGAAGCGCTCGCTCGCCGCACTCGCGGCTGCAAACATCGATCCGCCGCGCAAACCGGACATGCGCCGAGTTGGTGAGGTCCGATAACGGGATGGACCGGCTGCTTCCCCCGCGCGGATATCTTTCCAGGTAGTCCTGAGGATTTCGACAGTACCAGAATCTTACGGACTGTCCTGTGGGCGAAAACTGAAGCGAGGTTCGTCAACTCGATGGACGCGGCTTAACAATCAAGCCATAGTAAGGCTATCCCGGTCACGAGCTAGGTGGGGGCAGGCATGGACATGCCGACCTCTGGTAAGGAAATTCAGAGTACCGAGGCGCCGACCGACGGACAGCAGAAGAATGCGCGCGCGGCGACACGTGCTCCTTCCATCATCGTCGGTATCGTTGCAGCTATCGTCGTCGCGCTTTCCGTCTTTTATCTCTTGCGGCCGGAGCCACTGCTGGTGCAGGGCGAAGCCGATGCGACACGGCTCGATATCGCCGCGCGTGTCGACGGGCGGGTCAAGGAAATACCCGTCGAACGTGGCCAGAGCGTCCCTGCAGGGGCTGTGCTCGTGCGCATCGATAATCCCGAAACTCTCGCCAAACACGGACAAATGAAGGCGGCGATGGCTGTTGCCGAGGCCCAGCTTGCCAACGTGCTCGCCGGAACCCGGTCGGAGACCATTGCCGCGCGGAAAGCGGAGCTGGAGCGGGCGCAAGCGGCCCTGGTGCTGGCGCAGAAGACGTTTGACCGAACCAACACTTTGACCGAGCAGGGCAATGCGCCGCAAGCGCGCCTCGACCAGGTGACTGACATGCTGCACGAAAGCGAACGGGTGGTCGATCAGGCCAAATCGGCCTACGAGCAGGCGGTCAATGGCTACACGAAGGAGGAGAGGGACATCGCCAGGACGAATGTCGAAAAGGCCAATGCCGACATTCAGAGCGTTCAATCGATCATTGATCAACTGGTGGTCTACGCCCCCGTCGCCTCGCAGGTCTACCAGCGCAATGTGGAGCCGGGCGAATATGTCGCGCCGGGCGTGCCGCTCGTTACCTTGATCGATTTGGCCGATGTCTGGATCCACTTCGATCTTCGCGAGGATCTCGTGAAGAGCTTGAAGGTCGGCGATCGATTTGACGTACGTATTCCGGCTCTCGATGACCGCCTTGTCGCGGTCGAGGTCAAGCTTATTGCAACCAAGGGCGAATATGCGAGCTGGCGGGCCACGCGTGCTTCGGGCGATTTCGACTTGCGGACGTTTTCGATCCG
>Ga0209733_1000099_pt1 | contig 11859 bp, 13 predicted proteins | sample BlaSpr_A8_OM2_M1_FD_187976 | JGI IMG/M metagenome (GOLD analysis project Ga0209733, IMG submission 187976) | Forest soil microbial communities from Thunder Bay, Ontario, Canada - Black Spruce, Ontario site 2_A8_OM2_M1 (SPAdes) (version 2) | ecosystem: Environmental > Terrestrial > Soil > Boreal...
GCAATTGACACTAGCGTTCGCGGATAGAGCCCCTCACCCCAACCCTCTCCCCGCGAAGAGCGGGGAGAGGGAGAAGCACCGCGGATGCGCTTCAACCGAAATTCATCCAGCGCTAGTTCCTGTACTGCGCAAGAAACATCCGCAAGGAATCATGCGGGCTCTCGACATCCGAAATCACCCAGCCATCGGGGCCGTTGACGAGAATGAAATTCAGCGTCACCGCGCGGCCCTGGTTGGTGAAGGCGGCCACGACATAGGTCTTGTCGAACTGCCTGCGCAGCACCGAGATCGAGACCGCGCCGATCTGCCATGATGGGCTCTGCACCAGGAAATCATACGGTTCGTTCTTCAGCGCAACCCAGGCCGCCCGCAAACCCGGATCGAAGAATTTTTGCGCGGTGTCGGGATCGCGCGGCAGGCCATGGGAGAGATCGGGTGCGCCGCTGCCGTAATAGGCGTAGACATTCCTGACCAGCGATTCCGGCGACCGGAATCCGGCCTCCAGCGTCGAGATGCCGAGACCGGCGAGGAGCACCAGTATCGCTGCGGGAATCCTCGGCATTCAGCTTCGATCGGTCTTCAGCTTTATTTGCCCCTGTTCTTATCATACTGTTTCGCGTGAATTAACGCCGACAGCGAGAAGCCGAAAACGAATGCGTGAATTGTTCGATGAGCCTTCCGGAAAATCGCCGCTCGACCCGGAGGAGGGGGCGCGGCGCACGACGCGCGCGCCGCGGCGGAAGCGCTTTTACACCGAGGCCGGCGTCGCCGAGGCGGCCGGCGGCTTTGCCGTCACGCTCGACGGCAAGCCGGTCCGCACCCCCTCGGGCCGTCAGGTGGTCGCGCCCAACAGGCAGATCGCCGATGCCATCGCGGCGGAATGGAATGCGCAAGGAGAGCTGATCGATCCCCTGACGATGCCGCTGACGCGATTCGCCAACAGCGTGATCGATGCCGTGGTCGACCGGTTCGAGGCCGTCATCGACGACATCGCCAAATATTTCGGCTCCGACCTGTTGTTCTATCGCGCCGGCCATCCGGAGGCGCTGGTGGCGCGCGAGGCGGCGCATTGGGATCCGCTGTTGTTCTGGGCTGCGGACACGCTCGGCGCCCATTTCATCCTCGCCGAAGGCATCGTGCATGTGCGCCAGCCGGATTCGGCGCTGGCGGCTGCGCGCGCGGCGCTGCCCTCTGATCCCTGGTCGGTCGCGGCGCTGCATGTGGTGACGACGCTGACGGGCTCGGCGTTGCTTGCGCTGGCGCTGCTGCGGGGCGTGGTCGATCAGGACCAGGTCTGGGCCGCCGCCCATGTCGATGAGGACTGGAACAGCGAAAAATGGGGCGTCGATGACGAGGTCGCGGCCCGCCGCGCGGCGCGGCTGGTCGATTTCAGGGCCGCCGCCCGCATCCTGACCGGCCTCCATCCGGCGCTCGGTTAACGAGAGGTTTACGAGGCTGCGCTAGCGTTCGCAGCCCAGTGAGCCCGTTGTATGCCGATTGTCATTAATCCGAGCGTTTCGCAAGTCGCCGCGCAAGCGGCGACGGCGGCGCCTGTTGTGCTTCAGCCCGGCAGCGTGATCAGCGCCCGGGTGTTGCAGATCCTCGGCGACAACACAGTGCAAATCGCAATCGGCGGCCAGCCCATCGACGTGCTCTCGCAGGTTCCGCTGCAGGCCGGCCAGACGCTGCAGCTCGCGGTCTCGCAGACCACCGACGGCAACATCCGGCTGACGGTGGTCGACCAGCAGGCCGGTGCCGCGCCCGCTCAAGCTGCTGCCGATTCCGCTGGTGCGGCGGCGACCGCCGATACCGTGACGCTGGCACCGGGTGCGGCCGCCAGCATCGCGCCGCAGACAACGTCAACGGCCGTCGCGCCAAATATTCAGCTGACGCCGCAGGAGGCGCTCGCGGTGTCGGTCGCGGCGCAAAGCGCTGTGACCCAGCAGACCAGTCTCGCCACCCTGTTCGCGAATCTCGGCGTCGCCGCCGGGCTCGACAATCTGCCGCCGCAAGTCCAGCAGGCGGTCGCGCAGGTGCTGGCGCAGCAGACCAGCCTCGATCAGAACCTGACCGGCGCCGACATCAAGCAGGCGTTTCAGAATTCCGGGCTGTTGCTGGAAGCCCAACTCGCGGCCGGATCGGTCTTGCCATCGGGCACGGTGCCCGATCTCAAGGCGGCCCTGATCGTGCTGCGACAGGTGCTGACGACATCGCTCAGCAGTGCGCCGGCGACGCAAAGCGCGCTGGTGACGCAGGGCGCGTCGGTCGCGCAGGTCACGCTGGCGACGCAGGGCGCGCTGGCGACGCAGGGCGCGCTGGCGACGCAGGGCGCGCCGACGACACCAGGCCCAACGGCCGCAACAGTAGCCGTGCAACCGGCCGCAACGCCGGCGGCGACGGCGGTGCAGATCGCGCCACAGCCGGCGGCGGCCGTGGCGCCAGGCGTGGTGTCCGCGATCGTCGCGCAGCAAGTTGCGGCGGCGTCGGTCGCGGTTGCGCCAGTTGCGACGCCAGCGGCGATTGTCATCGAGCAGGGGCTGCAGCCGTTCGTGCAGGCATCGTCGCAGCCGGTCACGATTACGCTGGTGCCGGAAATCGCGAGCACCGCCTCGCCCGCGCCGGCGCCATTGCCGGCGTCCGCCGTTGCCGCGCCGCATGTCCTGGTTCAGGGGGCAGCGCCGCAGGTCGCCAACTTCAACGCCGTGAGCCAGATCATTTCGCCGGCAGCAACGCCACCGGATGCCGCGGCGCGCGCCGCCGCCAGCAGCGTCGCCCTCAACTTGCTGCAGGAAGCGCTGCAGTCGGGCACGCTCGCGGCAATAAATTCGTCGCGCTTCGTGTTCGAGGATAGCGCGATGCTGTCGCTTTTGCCGGCGGTGGCCGGCGCCCGTACCGCGCGCGTCGATGACGCCGATATCGCCCACACCAACGTGCCGCCGCCGCCGATCCGCGGCGCCTTGCCGGCGGCGCAGCCGGTGATGCCGGCAACCCTGGTCTCGAATTCGCCGGCTGAAACCGCCATGCACCATCTGCTCGCCGACACCGACGGCGCGATCGCGCGGCAGACCTTGCTGCAGGTGGCCTCGCTGCCCGGCCAGAGCGACCCGGCCGCCGCACGCCTCGATCCGACGGCGCCGCGCTGGAATTTCGAAATCCCGTTCGCGACGGCGCAGGGCACCGCGATGGCGCAGTTCGAGATTTCACGCGACGGCGGCGGCCATGCGGTCGACGCGGCAAAACGCGTATGGCGGGCGCGGTTCACCCTCGACGTCGAGCCGGCCGGCCCGGTTCACGCGCTGGTGTCGCTCAATAGCGACAAGACCTTGGTGCGGATGTGGGCGGAGCGGCCGGCCACCGCGATGCAATTGCGAGCCGGTGCCGCGCAGTTGAGCCAGGCGCTGAGCCGCGCCGAGCTTCAGCCCGGCGATATCGTGATCCGCGACGGCGCGCCGGTGCAGACGGCGTCCGCCCCGGCCGGGCATTTTCTGGATCGCGCGCTATGAGCGGTGAAACCAAGAGTCAGCTCGCGGTCGCGCTGCATTATGACCGAACCGGCGCGCCGCGGGTCGTCGCCAAGGGCAGGGGCGCCATCGGCGCCAAAATCATCGAGGTCGCCAGGGCCCACAATATCCCGGTCGAGGAGAACGAAGTGCTGGCCGGCGCGCTCTCCAGTGTCGAACTCGGCGACGAAATTCCGGCCGAACTCTACAAGGCGGTCGCCGAAGTTTTGATCTTCGTGCTGCGGCTGTCGGGGCGGATTCGCTAACCCGAGAAAATCAGTTTGACCGGAGCGCTCGGCTTGACCTCGCCCCGCTTGCGGGGAGAGGTCGCCCCTCACCCCAACCCTCTCCCCGTGAAGAACGGGGAGAGGGAGAAGTCCATTGTCATCGTTTTACCACGATGTCCCCCGACATCGTCGCAGCGCCGTCTCTCGCCACCAAACGGATGCCGCCATGATCCATCGCCGCCACGCGCTCGGTCTTCTTGCTGCCGCGAGCTTTTTGCCGGCGCGTGGTTTTGCCAATGTCGCGCCCCAGCGCAGCGAGATTCGCGAGGAGCTGGCCAGGCATTTTATCGAGGTCGGCACGGCCGGCACCTTCGTCGGCTACAAGGTCGACGATTATCTGGTGATCTCCAGCGACAAGAACCGCTCCGGCGAGGCCAGGCTGCCGGCCTCGACCTTCAAGATTCCGAATTCGCTGATCGCGCTGGAGACCGCCGTGGTCGGCGATCCCGACAAGGACGTCTTCAAATGGGACGGCGTGGTCCGAAACATCGCCGCCTGGAACCAGGATCACACTATGCGCACCGCGATCGCAGCCTCCGCGGTGCCGGTCTATCAGGAGATCGCCCGGCGCATCGGCGCGGAACGGATGCAGAAATATGTCGATCTGCTGGAATACGGCAACCGCGACATCGGCGGCGGCATCGATCAGTTCTGGCTGACCGGAGCCTTGCGCATCGATCCGGTGCAGCAAGTCGATTTCGTCGACCGCCTGCGGCGCGGGGCATTGCCGGTGTCGAAGCGCAGCCAGGACCTGGTGCGCGATATCCTGCCGGTGACGAAGGTCGGCGATGCCGTCATCCGCGCCAAGAGCGGCCTGTTGGGCGCCGAGCAGGGCAGGCTGGGCTGGATGGTCGGCTGGGCCGAGAAGGGCAGCCAGCAGACGGTGTTCGCGCTCAACATGGATTGCGTCGAATCGCGCCACATCGCCGACCGCATGGCGATATCGCAGCAATGCCTCGCCGATATCGGCGGGATCTGACACCCGCCGTCATTCGACTGGCGCAGCGCCGGCCACTGCCCTAGCATCCCGGCGTTCGAAGAAACGCCAGGAGGAATTCCAATGGATGCGCATCCCGCGGCCGGCAAGACGCCGCGCTTCCCGCAACTGACCATGGACCAGCTCGACGAAGCGCAAAGGCCGCTCGGCGAGCAGATCATGAAGGTCTCGAGCACCGGCATTGGCGGACCCTACAATCCGATGCTGCGCAGCCCGGTGCTGGGCCAGCGTCTGTTCGACCTGTTTCATTACCTGCGCTGGGAGACGTCGGTCCCGACAAGACTCAACGAGTTCGCGATCCTGATCATCGGGCGGCAATGGCGCTCGCAGGTCGAGTGGTTCGCGCATGCGCCGATTGCCGCGAAGGCGGGGCTTTCGCCCGACATCATCGCCGAGCTCAAGGCCAGCAAGCGGCCGTCGAACATGGCCGAGGATGAGGCGCTGGTGTATGATTTCGTTACCGAGCTCTCCACCACGAAAATGGTGTCTGACAAGACCTTTGCGCGGGCGAAGAAGGTCTTCAACGACCAGCAGATCGTCGACCTCACCGCGGTCGCCGGCAATTACGTCATGGTGGCGATGATGCTGGCGATGGCCGAGCAATCCGTGCCGCCCGGCAAGGAGGAGCCGTTCAAGGTCGGGGAGAAGTGAGGGGCTTGCGATTGTCTGTTTGTTGCGAGTATCGCGCGTCACACTCTGACCGTCATCCTCCGCGAAAGCGGGGGAACCAGTACGCCGCGGCCTCGCGGCTCAATCACAACTGGCTCTGGAATACTGGATCGCCCGGTCAAGCCGGGCGATGACAGTTGTGTGTTTGTCCGGCCGACGGTCCGGCGGCACTACCCCAATTTGAACAGCCCCTGCAAAAACTCGCTGACCGCCTTGCGCGCCTGCTCGGCGGTGGTCGGATTGCCGCCGACATGCGGGTTGAGTTCGATGCAGGCGTCCTGGTAGCGGAACGGCGCTTGCGTGTCGGCATTCATCAGCACGCCGCCTTCGCCTTCCCTGATGTGACAATGCCGCGCGGTCTGCGCGTTGGCGGATACGCTGACGGTGGAAAGGCCGAGCAGGCCCGCGTCAAATCCGTGCGCTGAATCCGGATATTCGGTCAGCGCCACGTCGCGCCTGGCGTCCTGCAGCCGCGCCACATAGGCCTTGCAGGTCGCGACCGGGTTGTAATCGTCCGGCGTGCCATGAAAGATCCGGATCGGGCGGGCGGCCACCTCGGTGTCGGTGGCATAGGTCGTGGAGCAATCCGGGTAGAACGGAATGTAGCCGGCGAACTGCGCGCCGGATTTATTCCAGAGCTTGTTGAAGCGATCGAGGCTGGCGTAGAGCGCGGCCTGTCCGCCGCGCGAAAATCCCATCAGCACGATGCGGTCGGGATCGACACGCGGATGCTTTGCCAATATTTCGAGCGAGCGGTAGATATCGACAATGAAGTTGAGCCGGCCGAGCAGCGCCTGGTTCGGACCGACCGCGGTCAGCCCGCGGCCGGAGAAGCCGTCGATCACGAAGGTCGAAATCCCCATTGAATTGAACTGATGCACCCACGGCTCCATGCTGGCGCCGACGCCGCTCGAGCCGTGCATCAGCACCACCACGGGGAGGCGTCCGTTGCCTTGGGCGATGCGAAATTCGCCGGCGACGGTGACTTGCTTGCCGTTGGCATCGCCGGTCAGGAATTGCTGGTCCGATATCGTCAGCGAGGGGATTGCGTAGAGTTCGACGCGGGCGGCGACCTCCTTCGGCATCGACTGCGCGTTGGTTTCGATCACCGCCAGCAGGATGCCGGTGCAGATGATCCAGGCCGCTCCGGCGGCACGCAGGCCCATTCGCATCGCTTCCCCCGATTGTTGTTGCGCCGATGGCGGCCTTTCGTGCGAATAGAACAAGCCGAAGTTGGGCTGTCAATTCACGGGCGCTTTCGCCGCCGGCCCGATCCGGCCGAGATGGGTATGGGTAAAGCCCGCGAAATATTTCAGGCCGTAGCCGAGCGCGCGGTCGAGGCCGATATGCGCCATCCAGATCAGCGCGATCGAAAGCGTCAGCGGCGAGGCAAACCCGAATCCGAGGGTCATCAGCGTCACCGGCGCCATATAGCTGTGGGCGGCGTTGTAGACGACGGCGCCGGTCCGGGGGCCCCCGAAATAGCCGGCAAAGCTCAGGTCTGGCGCCAGAAACAGGACGGCGTAGATCCACCACGATCCGCCCCAGACCGCGTACAGCAGCGTCATGCCGGCAAACAGCGTCAGGCCTTCCAGCCGGAGCACGGTGCGCAATCCGCCCGAGACGGTGCCGGTGGCGCTCGCGCTTTCGGGGTCCGTCATGGCGTCGCCTCCGTTGAGGATGCGGATATATTGCCCGCCGGGCAGGGGTGCCAGAGGCCGGGATGGGCGTTTCCCGCCTGCGAAATGCCGTGTTAGAACCGGTTCAAATCCTTTAAACATGACGGGCGGGCGCCAATGAAGGACATCCTGGAAACCCTTGAAGAGCGGCGCGCGGGCGCGAGGGCAGGCGGCGGCGAGAAGCGCATCGAGGCGCAGCATGCCCGCGGCAAGCTGACCGCGCGGGAGCGCATCGAGCTGTTGCTCGACAAGGGCTCCTTCGAGGAATTCGACATGTTCGTCGAGCACCGCTCGACCGAATTCGGCATGGAGAAGACAAAGGTGCCGGGCGACGGCGTCGTCACCGGCTGGGGCACCGTCAACGGCCGCAAGACTTTTGTGTTTGCCAAGGATTTTACCGTATTCGGCGGCTCGCTCTCCGAAACGCATGCGCAAAAGATCGTCAAAATCCAGGACATGGCGATGAAGGCGCGGGCGCCGATCATCGGGCTCTATGACGCCGGCGGCGCGCGCATCCAGGAAGGGGTCGCTGCCCTGGCCGGCTATTCCTATGTGTTCCGCCGCAACGTCATCGCCTCCGGCGTGATCCCGCAGATTTCCGTCATCATGGGCCCCTGCGCCGGCGGCGACGTCTATTCGCCGGCGATGACCGACTTCATCTTCATGGTGAAGAACACCAGCTACATGTTCGTCACCGGCCCCGACGTGGTCAAGACCGTCACCAACGAGGTGGTCACCGCCGAAGAACTCGGCGGCGCCAGCGTGCACGCCACGCGCTCCTCGATCGCCGACGGCGCGTTCGAGAACGACGTCGAGACGCTGTTGCAGATGCGCCGGCTGATCGATTTCCTGCCCTCCAACAACACCGACGGTGTGCCGGAATGGCCGAGCTTTGACGATATCGGGCGGGTCGATATGTCCTTGGACACGCTGATCCCCGACCATCCGAACAAGCCCTACGACATGAAGGAACTGATCCTGAAGGTGGTGGACGAGGGCGATTTTTTCGAGCTGTCGGAGATGTTCGCCAAGAACATCGTCACCGGCTTCGGGCGCATCGCCGGCCGCACCGTCGGCTTCGTCGCCAACCAGCCGATGGTGCTGGCCGGCGTGCTCGATAGCGACGCCTCGCGCAAGGCGGCGCGCTTTGTCCGGTTCTGCGACGCCTTCAACATTCCGATCGTCACCTTTGTCGACGTGCCGGGCTTCCTGCCGGGCACCGCGCAGGAATATGGCGGGTTGATAAAACACGGCGCGAAACTGTTGTTCGCCTATTCGCAATGCACGGTGCCGCTGGTCACCGTGATCACCCGCAAAGCCTATGGCGGCGCGTTCGACGTGATGGCGTCCAAGGAAATCGGCGCCGACATGAACTATGCCTGGCCGACCGCGCAGATCGCCGTGATGGGCGCCAAGGGCGCGGTGGAAATCATCTTCCGCAGCGACATCGGCGACACCGACAAGATCGCCGCCCGCACCAAGGAATATGAAGACCGCTTCCTGTCACCCTTCATCGCCGCCGAGCGCGGCTATATCGACGACGTCATCATGCCGCATTCGACGCGGCGAAGGATTGCGCGGGCCCTCGCCATGCTGAAGGACAAGCAGGTCGAGATGCCGATGAAGAAGCACGATAATCTGCCGTTATAGTCAGGATTGATCCTAATGCACAGTGGCACTCTCAACCCGATTCGATTATATTGCTCCCATGACCGATGCTCTGAAAAAGCTCCTTGAAGCCGCCAAGACCGCTAAGCCGACGCCAGAACAGCGGGAGCAGCAGCGGCGAAGCTTTGTCTACGGCAACACGCATTTCGAAAATGAGTTAATTACGCGGGAAATGGTCGATCGCGAGGCCGAGAAATTGGCCAAGGATGAAAAATGACAGGTGAGGAGCGCGACCGGCGGGATAGCCGTGCGCTCGAACCTGAATTGATCACCGACCCCCAAGCGAAAGCCGCTGCCGAAGCACGAAACGGCTTCCGGCAATACGACGCTGCGATTGGCGCAATCCACACTGCGCTGGATAGGGGGTCGTTCAAGCTTCGTCCGTCGCTCTTGGTCTGCAGCGGGAAGCGCTCGCGGGAATCAGTTCATACGCGGGGAACTATCGTCCGGGAGGCGTCGCCATCGAGGGCAGCAAGCACGAGCCCGTAGGAGCACATCTCGTTCCTGAACTCGTCGAGGACATGTGCGACTACGTCAACGATCATTGGGAAAGCAGCACGCCGATTCATCTCGCGGCTTACCTAATGTGGCGGCTGAACTGGATTCACCCATTTGCAGATGGTAACGGGCGGACGTCCCGAATTGTTTCGTACCTCGTGCTTTCAATTCGTGCGGGCGCGATCTTGCCTGGGACTCCCACGATACCAGATCAAATTGTTGACAACCGCAAACCGTATTTCGACGCCTTGGACGCCGCAGATTTGGCCTTTCGCGACGGCAAAATCGACGTTTCCAAGATGGAAGAGCTCCTAGGCTCTCTACTTGCAAACCAGCTTGCTCAATTTTACAAGTTTGTCGGTGGCAAGCTGCCCGGCTAGCTGAAAAGGAAGCCTGCGCCATGACCACGCTGTTCGCCTTCCTCCATCACCTCTGCGCCTTCACGCTGGTGTCGGCGGTCGCGATCGAGTTCACGCTGATCCGCCAGGAGCTGACGCTCTCATCGGCGCGCCGGCTGCAGGTCACCGACCTCGTGCTCGGCATCGCCGCGGGTGCGCTGCTCGTGATCGGGCTGTTGCGGGTGTTCTTTTTCGAGAAGGGGGCGAGCTATTATTTCCACAGCCATGCCTTTCTGACGAAATTTTCGCTGTTCATCATCCTCGGGCTGCTGTCGATCATCCCGACCATGGAAATTTTGTCGTGGCGCGCGGCGTTGCAGGCGGGGCAGGTGCCGGTGATCGAGGCGAAGAAGAAGCGGCTGGTGACCGGCGTCATTCATGGCGAGTTGCTGGCGATCGTCATCATTCTGTTGTGCGCCGCGATCATGGCGCGGGGCGGATGGGTGTAGGTGGCGTAGGGTGGGTTAGCGATAGCGTAACCCACCATTTTTTGATCGGAGGCGCGGTGGGTTACGGCTTCACCTAATCTTACTGAGTCAGAAGGTCGCAGCCGTTGCGGCTGAGAATCAAATAATTGAAGAGATTCAGATTTTGGCACGTGGAGGGCCAGATGAATCTCAAGTACGGCAAGGACAGCGAAGCACGATTTGCGGCGTATGTTGAGGGGCTTTCGAGCGTCATTGGTCATGCGGACCGAACAGGGCCGCTGCGCGATTATTGCACCGGTTTGATGCTGCCTGGTGAGCGCAAGAGCGTGGAGCCAATGGCGGCGAGGACGGCTCCAGCGCGGACGGCGGCCCAGCATCAGTCGCTGCTGCACTTTGTCGGTATCGCGACCTGGTCGGACGAGACGGTGTTGGGCAAGGTGCGCGAGATGGTGCTGCCGGCGATGACGAAGGACGGGCCGATCGAGGCCTGGATCATCGATGACACGTCGTTCCCGAAGCAGGGTAAGCATTCGGTCGGCGTGCACCATCAGTATTGCGGGCAGCTCGGCAAGCAGGCCAATTGCCAGGTGACTGTGTCGCTGTCGATTGCCAACCACTCCGCCAGCCTGCCAGTGGCCTATCGGCTGTACCTGCCGAAGGATTGGACCAAGGATCGCGCACGCCGGAAGAAGGTGGGGGTGCCTTCGAAGATCGGGTTCAAAACGAAACCGGAAATCGCACTCGAGCAGATCCAGTGGGCATGCGGAGCCGGTTTGCCGCGCGGTGTCGCGTTGATGGATGTGGCCTATGGTAATGACTCGCGGCTGCGCGCGGGTATGACGGCCTTGGATGTGTCCTACGTGGCCGGCATTCAGCCCAATACTTTGATGTGGCGATCCGGAACCGGCCCGAGACGGAAAGGCAAGCCGCTGAACAATACGGGCCGTCGTGACGAGCCCGACCTGATCTCGGCCAAGGAGGTGATGCTCGGCCTACCCAAGCGGGCCTGGCGCACGGTTCGATGGCGGGAAGGCTCGATGGACTGGCTATCCTCGCGCTTTGCACGTGTCCGCGTTGGTGTTGGGCATAACCGGCTGGACCCGGGATCGCTGCTGTGGGAGTGGTTGCTAATCGAATGGCCCGAGGATGAAGCCGAGCCGACCAAATACTGGCTCTCGACGCTCCCGTCGAACGTCAGCTTCCGCAGGCTCATTGATATTGCCAAAATGCGTTGGCGCATCGAGCGTGACTATCAGGAACTCAAGCAAGAGGTCGGTCTTGGCCACTATGAGGGACGCGGGTGGCGCGGCTTCCATCATCACGCGACAATGTGCATCGCAGCTTATGGATTCCTGATCGCCGAGCGGGCGACGATTCCCCCCTCAAGACCTCGTTCCGCCGCGCCGTTCCAGGCATCTGTCCTACCCGACAATTATCGACCCAGAAGATCTGCCCGCGCGGCCTGAACGTCACATCCCAAACTCAATTGCCACCATGCGCCTGCGCCTGATCCACGCGCTCGTCAAAACTCTGCCGCGGTGCCCATGTTGCGGCGCTCCCGCCGCGTTAACCGCACGACGAAAACTCATGACGCAGTAAGACTAACCCACCCTACGCGCTGACGATGTCCGTTCCTCGGGGTAGACCGGAGTGCGCCGGGAGACCGGCAAGGAGTAGATGGTGCAAGTCCATCACGATGAAGGAGTAGCGAACCGCATCGACCCCGAGTCATGCG
>Ga0209733_1000101_pt1 | contig 11842 bp, 10 predicted proteins | sample BlaSpr_A8_OM2_M1_FD_187976 | JGI IMG/M metagenome (GOLD analysis project Ga0209733, IMG submission 187976) | Forest soil microbial communities from Thunder Bay, Ontario, Canada - Black Spruce, Ontario site 2_A8_OM2_M1 (SPAdes) (version 2) | ecosystem: Environmental > Terrestrial > Soil > Boreal...
ATCAGGTCGAAGGCGGGGACTTTGTCGGCGAAGAATTCGAGGATGAAGAGGGCGAGGCTGGCGACGATCACTGGCCATCCTGCCAGCAATTGCAGTCCCGGCGGCAGGGGGAGATGGCCGAAGCGCGCCAGCAGTCCCAGGACAGCGACGGTCGCGTAGAGGTTCAGCCCCGCAGCAAAGCCGATCGCGGCCAGCAGCGCGAAGAGTTCGGCGGGCGGGATTTTCAGGACGTCTAACATGGGTGTTGGGTCGTAGGTCTTAGGTCTTGGGCCTCGCGTCCTCGGCGTTCACGCAAGCTTATAACGCTTTGCCTCAGACCCAACACCTAAAACCCAAGACCAAAACAAAAGGTCGCTCCTCGATCTCATGAAGGAGCGACCTCAAATTGTTCTCGCTGCTCTGGTTACAGCGTGGACTCGATCTCAAAGCCCCAAGCTTCTAGAAGAGGTTCGGGGATGTACTTCGAGTTCTTGTTGCGGCGAGCCCACTCGCGCAGGCGCGTCGAACGCAGATACTGATCTGGGGAGAGCTTGTACTCGCGCACAACCTGTTCGAACTCGGTGATGGTCGGGGTAATGGGCCCGATCGGCTCGGGCTTGCCCCAGTTCGGATTTCCGCGTCGCTTAGCCATGAAAAGTGCCTTTCCACTTATGGGGATAAAAACGCAACATCATCTAACGATTTGATTCTCCGCATTGCCTACAGGATGCAACTTGGGAACGCGGGCTTCGCGTCGACAGAATTGGACCCATGACTTGATCCGAACGCGAAGCTAACCGGAGATTCCAGAGCTTATAGTCATTTGGGGTTAAAAGTCAATGGAAATTTCCAGCCCGAGTGCAGGTGCCTCCGTTCAAGTGTCCATAAATAGGACACTTATGCAGGCCCGGTCCCGCTGCGGCGGCCCTCGACTCCAAATTCTTGGGCTTGGTCTTGCCGGCTGTTCAGGTTACGCCCGTAACCATAGTTGGAGCGCAAACATTGATCGGCCGGGTCGATGGACATAGAGTGCAGACAGGGGTCCGGTCGAGCGTCCCTAGGCTGGATTGAACGCCCACGGAAGACATTTGTCCTGCGATTGGCCCTTGAGTTCACTGCACAGAGATAGGCCCATTCCATGAGTTTGAAGACGTTGCTACTGTGTTCGGACGCAAAGATCGTACGAGTGTTGCGCCGAGTGCTGGGCGATCTTGATATTGCGGTCGAATTGTGCGTGGACGCCGACAGCGCTTTGCGCAAGCTCACGAGACAGCGGTTTGAGGCAATCATTGTGGACTGCGACGATGACGGCGCCAACGAAGTGCTGAAAAGTGCCCGCAGCGCTCCCTGCAACAAGCAGGCGGTTGCGGTAGCGATTGTCGAACCTATCGTTGGGCTGAAGGCTGTTTTTGGCGTGGGAGCGCACTTCGTGCTCTACAAGCCGGTATCGAGCGAACGTGCCAAGTCGAGTTTTCGCGCAGCCCGGGCTCTGATGAAAAGTGAGCGGCGGCGCAACGCACGCATCGCGGTGCAGATTCCCGTAGTCATGCGCAGTTCCGAGGCCGGTGCCAATATGAAGGTCTCGACCGTCGACCTCAGCGAAGGAGGAATGGCGGTTAACATCCCGCGCGGGCGGCGCCCTACCGGCCGCTGGCAGATCGCATTCACCTTGCCGGGAACGCAGATTTCTCTGGAGCTTCCCGCTGAGTTCGCGTGGGAAGGAACGGCTGACCAGGCTGGATTGCGATTCCAGAAGATCTCGCCGGAGGCGACGCGGCAGTTGCGAGAGTGGCTCAAGCAGAATTCTCCGGAAGCGGAACAGGACGATCCGCCGATCCGTTGCCAGCTTACCGATCTGAGTGTGGGCGGCTGCTATTTGGAGATGGCCTCGCCATTTCCCCGGTCGAGCCGAGTGGCAATGTTCATGCGCGCCGGCGGGGTGGAAGTGAGGGCGCAAGGCTTGGTGCGGATTATGCATCCGGATAAAGGAATGGGCATCGAGTTCATCCAGGCGACGCCGGAAGATCGCGCGGCCGTCGAAAAATTCTTAGGCGTGCTTACCGAAAACCGCACGCTGTTGCCGGAACTGATGGTCGAACCCGAGGGATTAGAAGCAGAGCCCAGTCCCGCGAAATCGCTGCCTTGGGACACGGATGATCCGTTGCTGCAATTGTTCCATGGCGAGTCGCTCACAGTAGAAGAATTTCACGATGCGATGCGCAAGCAGCGAGCGATTCCACCCGCGGCCACAAGTGGAACGGCGGCCGCGGCACACGCCTAGCCCCTCTCTCCTAAAGAATTCTCCAGCGACAATCCCATGATGCGGCGTAGTGTTCCGAAAACCTTTGCGCGAAATTCCTCACAAGTTTGCCCCAAGGTTTAAGATAGCGGCGTGAAAGAAACTTGGCGATGGTTTGGGCCGCAGGATCCAGTCACGCTCGATCACGTCAAGCAGGTGGGAGCAACGGGCGTTGTCTCGGCCTTGCATCATCTCTATCGCGGCGAGGTGTGGCCGGTCGACGAGGTGTTCCAGCGCAAGGCCCAGATCGAGGCGGCCGGACTAGTCTGGTCGGTTGTCGAAAGCATCCCGGTTCACAATTCCATCAAGCTGCGCACCGGACCTTTTCGTCAGTTCACGGATGCGTGGAAAGATTCCCTGGCGGCCGTCGCGCGGGCGGGCGTAACCATCGTGTGCTACAACTTTATGCCCGTGGTGGATTGGACCCGCACGGATTTGCGCTGGCGACTGCCCACCACGGGCCTGGCGCTGCGCTTCGATGTGGTCGATTTCGCGGCGTATGACTTGTTTGTTCTCCAGCGCGCGGGCTCCGAACAGGACTATGCGGCAGAACGCTTGGCGGCCGCGCGCGCCCGCTACGAATCGATGTCCGAGGCCCGTCGCGATGAATTGGAGCGCACGATTATTGCGGGATTGCCGGGCGCCGAAGCATCTTACAGCCGCGCGACGTTTCAAAAACTGCTCAAAGAGTACGCAGGCGTTACCGAAGATGATCTGCGCGACCATCTCATCGCCTTCGTGCGGGACGTTGTGCCGGTCGCAGAGGACCTTGGCGTCCGTCTCGCGATTCACCCGGACGACCCGCCCTGGCCGCTGTTCGGTTTGCCCCGCGTTGTCTCGACGGCCGAGAATGTGCGATCGATCCTCTCGGGCGTCGATACGGTGTCGAACGGGCTGACGTTTTGCGTGGGATCCTACGGAGCGCGCGCCGACAATGATCTGCTTGCCATGGTGGCGGAATTCGCGTCGCGGATTCATTTCGTCCATCTGCGGCAAGTAATGCGCGAGCCCGACGGATCGTTTTACGAAGCGGAGCACCTGCGCGGCAGCTCGGACATGGTCGGTGTCATCTGTGGGTTGCTGAGGGAAGAAGCGCGCCGCAAACATCAGAACCGTTCGGATCACGAGATCCCGATGCGTCCCGACCACGGGCATCTGCTGGCGGACGATATTTCACGGCAGGTGAACCCGGGATACTCGCTGGTCGGCAGGTTGAAAGGTCTTGCGGAATTGCGGGGCGTCATGCACGGCCTCCGATATGGAATCCCTGGACTGGGGAACTGAACTGGTTGGCGGCAGTCGTGCGACGATCGAGGTCTGCGACACAAGCAGGTAAGGAGAAAGGGCAGATGAAAGAATTTGAGAACCGAGTTGCGATTGTGACTGGCACAACCGGCATAGGTCGAGCCATCGCGAAGCGGCTGGCAGCAGGTGGCTGCAGGGTAGTGGCTTGTGGCATCGAGACCTCGGCCAACCAGGAACTGCAGCAAGAGGCACAGGCACACGAATTGGCGCTGCGCGTCGAGCATTGCGACGTCAGCCAGCCTGACCAGGTTAAGTCGGTCGTTGCGAAGACGGTCGCGACCCATGGCAGGCTGGATATCATCGTGAATGCGGCTGCGATTCATCCCTTTGGCACGGCAGTCGAGACGGAGCCTGACACGTGGAACCGCTGCATGATGGTGAATGTCGGGAGTATTTTCTTGTTGGCGCACTTTGGGATTCCGGAAATGAAAAAGGGAGGCGGTGGATCGATGGTGAATCTCTCCTCGGTGCAGGGTCATGCCTGCCAGAGAGGAGTTGCCGCCTATGCCACGTCGAAGGGAGCCGTTCACAGCCTGACGCGGGCGCTTGCGCTCGACCACGCCGCGGATCATATTCGGGTCAATTCCATTAGCCCGGGCTCCATTCGCACACCGATGCTGGCGCGCTCTGCGGCGCACTTCGGCCCGGACGTGCCGGTAGAAACCGTATTCGAACGTTTTGGCGCATCCCATCCGCTGGGGCGCATCGGCACACCGGAGGAAGTGGCGGAGTTGGCAGCCTTCCTCGTTTCTGAGCGCGCTGGATTCTGTACCGGGGGCGACTATCTTGTCGACGGCGGTTTGCTGGCGGGCATAGGCGTGCAATGATCGGCGAACCCGTTTGTGTAGCGCCAACCGGCGATGTCTGCGGTGAGGGCGCGGTCTGGCATGCCTCGCACGAAGCGGTGTATTGGAACGACATCAACCGCTTCCTCATCCATCGCTTCACGCCCGCGGACCGATGCGTCCGCACATGGTTCTTCGACGAACCGGTGACGGCACTGACATTGACCGAGCGGCCGGGAGTGCTTGCCGTCGTTCTGGGCTCAAGCGTGATTTTGTGGGAGCCCGACACGGATGAACGGCACGATCCTATTTTTGTTCTTGATGGATGGCCCAAAGTTCGCCTGAATGACGCCCGCGTGGATCCGCGGGGTGCGCTGTGGATGGGATCGATGCGGAACAATGTCAATTCCGACGGGTCAGGCGGCGTGGCCGGGGGACAAGATGGTGTGCTGTTTCGCCTCGATCCGGAGGGCAAGGTGACGATCTGGCGACAAGAGATCGGGATCTCGAATACGCTCGCCTGGAGTCCGGACCGCCGCCGTTTCTACTTTGGGGATACGCTCGTCAACGTCGTTCGAGTTTACGACTATGACCCGGCGACGGGTGCGATCGCGAATGAAAGACCTTTCCTGGAGGGCTTCACGCGGGGGTTACCCGATGGCTCAACCGTCGACTCGGAAGGCTTTCTTTGGAATTGCCGGTTCTTTGGCGGCTGCATCGTGCGAGTCGCGCCGGACGGGACCATCGATCGGGTTGTGGAGATGCCGGTGAAGAACATCACGACCTGCACATTTGGCGGAACGGATCGCAAGACTCTCTACGTCACTACAGCAAAGATCGAAGCGCCGGCCGGAGATCGGTTGGCAGGCGGGTTATACGCCGTGCCGACCGACGTCGCAGGTCAGCCCGAGAATCAGTTCCGCGCGTTCCCTCGCTCCTGAATTCCGCGGTAAGCCGTGAAACGATCTACGACTTCATTTTTTTCTGAAGCAGGCTGAGCAGTGCGCGGTCGAGTTGATGACCATGCCAGTCCTCAAACTTCGTACCGCGACGCTCGGTGTCGAGGACGCCAAACGGTCCCCGGAAATTCCACAACGCCCAACCGGAGTGCAGGTCGCCGAGCACGCCTAAGGTGTCGTCAAACCACGCGAGAACCACGTTTGGAGGCGTGTGCTTGTAGCAACCCATCTCGCCGAACTGAATGGGGATCCCGCGCGCGGCCGGTTCGCTCCAAGGCTGAAATGTGTGAGCGAGTTCAGCCCGATCGATGGCGGCGCCCTTGCCGGTTTTCAGAGGCCAGGTGGGCAGCGGTTCGGCGCCGGTGAGGAATCCCCGCGCCCACTCGCACTGGTAGTGCGTCAGCTGTACCGGATGATAAGTATGGCAGCTCTGCAGGACTCCGGTGTCGAACAAATCGGAGATGACGGCGGTGCCGCCATTATATCCATCGGTGATGACGAGGCGTTGCGGATCATGCTTGGAAATCGCTTCGATGGCCGCGCGGGCGACGCGCGTGTAATCGGCTGCATGGCGGCGCGCGAATTCCGCGGAGATGTCTGCCGGTTTGGCTTGGCCTGCTTTCTTCTGTTCCTCGATCTCCGCCAAAGTCGGCATCACGATTGGCTCATTTACCAGATTGAAGCTGACCTTCTCGCTGGAGATCCCCTTGTAGCGGTCGGCGAAATACGTCCATTGATAGACGAATGCGTCTAACATTTTCGGATCAGCAAACACGCTACTTTTTTCTTTGGTGATGTGAATGCCGGTCACGGATTCGTCCAGGGTGTCGAGAATGCAGTATCCCGGTGCACGGTGAAGCGACACGTTGACGTGGATCCCATATTTTTCGCCCAACTTGATGGCCCGGTCGATCGGGACAACCTTGTCCTCACGAATCTTGAAGAGATCCTGAGGGTCGGTCCAGAAACGGTAGTCCATGGGCAAGCGGACCCAGTTAAAGCCCCAGTCTTGAATCCAACGGAAGTCATCCTCCAAGAACATGCCGTCGTCTTTGTAGGGGAAATACTTCATCCAGTCGGGATCTGTGGAGAAGTACTCGAGCAGGTTAAACCCGTACCACTTGGGATTCTTTGCGGGAGTTGGGGAGTTCGATGTTCCTTCAGTGGAATGGGACCACGTTTTGATGGCCGTAGCCGTCCGGCTTAATAGGTCAGCCGGAAGCATCATGCCCATGGTCGTGAGCCCAAGGGATTTGAGAATGGACCGCCGATTCATATGAGCACCCTCCAATTCGTTTGGGCACATTCGTGACACACGCCAACTAATCCATCGCTCTTCTGGACTAGCCAACGGAAGCTTCCGATCCACCGCGCTGCGAGGTCCAGAATTTTGTGATCTCTTCGAGCGAACGCCCTTTGGTTTCGGGAATCAGCAGGCCGACGAGAACGATGGTCAACAGCGCGCCGCCGCTGAAGCACCAGAAGGTGCCATCCGATCCCAGGTTCTTCTGCATGATGGGGAACAGTTGATTGCCCATGTAGCCGACCAGCCAAAGCGCGGTAGTTGCAATGGACATGCCGCGTCCGCGAACCTTGGTGGGATAAATCTCGGAGATGATAACCCAGCACGCAACGCCATTGCCGAAGGCGTGCCCGGCGACGAAGCTCATCACAAAAATCAGAACCGCCAGAGCGCTGCCGTGTACGTGATAGAACCAGCCGACCAGTGCCAACGAGACAAATTGCAATGAGGTCCCGGCGAGGATGAGGGTTTTTCTCCCCACGCGATCCACGAGCCAAAGGGCAATAAGAGTGAACAGCAGATTGATCAGGCTGACCAGGACGGAGTGGAAAAATGCATCGCCGGAGGCAGCGCCGGCGGAGCGAAAGATTTGCGGCAGAAAGGAGAATATGGGAGTGATTCCGCTAACTTGCTGCAATCCCGCCAGCATGATTCCCAGCAGCAGAGGTCGCCGGAACGAGGTGAACAGTTCCGAGATGTGGCCTTCTTCGACCGCCAGAGAGTTTTCGATTTCAGCAGCCTCGCGGGCCGCGATGTCGGGGCCGTTGATCTGGGTCAGAACGCGGATGGCCTCTGCGCGACGTCCCATCTTCATGAGCCAACGCGGGCTTTCGACGGCGGGCAGAATCATGGCACCGAACAGCAGCGCAGGTACGATTCCGGCGAAAAACATCCATCGCCAGCCGACGGCTGTATTCCAGGAGTCGTCGCCCATGCGTTGAATGAGCATATTGATGAAGACGGCGGCGAGAATTCCTACCACGATGCCCAATTGGTAGAGAGTCACGCAGCGGCCGCGCACCCGGGTGGGAGCAATCTCAGCAATGTAGTTGGGCGAAATCACGGAAGCTGCGCCGATCCCCAAGCCGCCAATCAAGCGCCAAATTACAAACTGGTGGAGATTGGCTGCGAAGAATATGCCGCCCGAAGAAAGGGCAAAGCAAACGGCGCACAAGGCGAGTCCAACTTTCTTGCCGAGGTGATCCGCGACAGTCCCAGCGACCGCGCAGCCGACCACGCAGCCGACCAGGGCGCATCCGGCGGCCCAGCCAATTCCTGCCGCATCGAGATGAAACAACTGGCTGAGATAGCCAATGGCCCCGCTGATCACAATATTGTCGTAGCCGAAAAGCAATCCGCCGAGTGTGGAGACGCTGGCCGCAATGAACAGCGGGCGGTGAGAATGGTTGACGGTAGGAGTGGATTGGATCGATGAGGGCGTCAGATTATCGGCCTCGGTAGGTGGATTCTGGCACGGGCGTCCCCGCGGGAGTTGAGTCGAGCATGGCCTTAACCGCCAGGATGAAACCCAAGGTGTGAGCCATTCCGGAATGCCAGGGAGCGGCACACGACATTTGCGGAGTATGGTCGGGAATAATGACTCCTTCGAAGTGGTTGCGCTTCAGAATGGAGAGGATCCGGATCATATTCACCTCGCCTTCGTCGATGAACGTCTCGCGGTAGTGCGGCACCTTGCCGACTACGTTGCGAAGATGAAGGTAGGCAATCTTGCCTTGCCGGCTGTATTGGTCGACCGCATCGTGAACGTCTCCTTCCGTCATTTCGGCGATGGTTCCCACGCAAAGTTCCAGGGCATTGGAACGGCTCGGAACCAAGTCGAGCAGACGTTGATACATATGCGGTTGGAAAACCAGGCGAGGCTGGCCGCGCATGGTGGGCATGGGAGGATCGTCCGGATGGGCCGCCAGCCGGACTCCGGACTGCTCGGCAACCGGCACTACATCCTCAAGAAATCGCTGCAACCGGCGCCAGAGTTCTTCGTGGGAAACCGGCGCCAGGGAACCGGGCGGCGCGTTCCGGTCATAGATCATGTTCCAGATCTCGCCGTTCGGGACGGATTGTTCATCCGCCGGCCCATCCATTCCCAGGGTCAGCGCGCGTCCGCGACCAGAGGGCGTGGTCACGCGCCCGCAGACGCCTGCCAGGCTGAAGTTGTATCCCAGGACTGGAATGCCCGCGTCTCCCATCCGGCGAACGATGGTCTTCACATTCTCGATGTGCTGAGGACGCCGCGGGCCATCGAGGAGAATGTCATGCCAGTGAGCCGGATCGAGATTCTCGATCGCCGCCAGCACCAAGTCTGCATCCTCGATTTGCTGGCGGAGGGCCTTGAGTTCGGCAACCGTCCAAAGTTTCTCCGGATCGCCGGCCACTCCCCACGGCTCATACTTGGCGCCGGTGGGCTGATTATGGCGAGGATTGGTCGTGCCCTGGTTGAAATAGTCGACCAGATGAACCACCACATGCGTGCAGCCTGCCTGCCGCGCGAAATCGTAATACTCGCGCGTCAGCATGTGGCGGTACAACCCCAGGCCCACCTTCATAAGCGGTTTCCGATTCCCGATCCGAAATCGGCGCTGAGGATTTGTCCGCTGATCTCGGCGGCGAGTGGCGAGCATAAAAAGATAAAGGCATCGGCGATCGACTCAGGGCTGTTGCGTTTGCCGAGAGAGACGCGAAGAACAAACTCGCGGTACGCCGCGTCTTCGTCAAAAACTTTGAGGGAACTCCCCGCCGCGACGTTTCCCGGCGAAATCACATTCACGCGGATGCCTGATGACGCGTACTCCAGAGCCATGCAGCGGGCGAAGTTTTCAAGCGCGGCTTTGGCAGAGGCGTAGGCAGGAATTTTAGTGTGTGGGACACGCGCCACATAGGAAGAGGTGAAGATGAGGTGACCCGGCGTTTTGCGCCTCAGCCACTGCGCAAAGACGGCTCGCGTCAGGCAAACCTGTGCCCCGAAGTTGAAGCGGAAGATGCGGTCAAACTCCGACTCCGAAGTCGTGGTGAAGGGATGAAGTCCACATCCGCCGGCGTGCCCCAGGACGGTATCCATGCTGGGAAAACGTTCGAAAGATTCATCCACGACCCGGGTTAGCGCCGCCGAGTCGGTAATGTCGAGGGAATGGTAGACATAACTCTCGCCGGGAATCTTCCACTTCCGCAGTGTTTCGTGCGCCTCGGCCACAGGTTTGAGGTCGATCAGAACCAGTGTGGCGCCCGCAGCATTCAGCCTTTTGACCATATGTTCGGCAATAGCGCCCATCGCGCCGGTGAGCAAAATTACTTTGCCGGAAAGATCGATCTGGATCATGGTTTCTGTCCCCGGGGAAACGCGTTCGCCCTACATAATTCCGTGCTTCTCGAAAGCAGCAACGGCGCTGCTGCCTTCTTCCAACGACTTTCTCACCAGTTTTTCTCCGCGAGCTTTTTCGAGTGCTTTGGTGAAGACTTCCGTCGCGGCATCCGCCGGGACCGCGCAAACTCCATCAATATCTCCGAAGAGAAAATCGCCCGGGCGCACACGAACGGCGCCGATCTCGATGGCAATGCGAAAATCGACGACCTTGTAGCGGGGAGCGGAATCCTGCGCGTAGGACCCCCAGGAAAAAGCGGGAAAGTTCAGATTCAAGACCGCCTTGGTATCGCGTAGATAGCCGTTCAATACGGCTCCGGCGGCTCCCAGCTTGCGGGCACGAATGCTCATCAGTTCGCCCCACAGCGCGTTGCGTGGAGACGAGCCCGTATTCAGATAGACCTCGTTGGTCTTCAGATCGTCCAGAGCCTCCAGCATCAGACCGAAGGGCTTCTCCATTAGCTTGTTGTGCGCGCCCACAATCTTCTCTTCAAAGACGTCAACCGCGAGCACCGGCATGGCTCGACCGATCAAGACCATGTCCGGCCGAAGAGGGCGAATCTGTGGAGGCAGGAATTGGTGCTGCAGCCCCATCTTATCCATGACATCGCCCACCACGCAGGTAAACAGTTCCTGCCGGATGGTGGAAAACATTTCTTCGTCGGTGCGCCAGAGTTTCATAGTTTTTTGCGGTCCCGGGTTAGAGTTCGGTCAGGGATCGACGGTTCGCGGAGTGCGCTGCATGGTCTTCTGCAAGACCTGTGTTCCGTGCCGCGTGCTTCAGCATACGCCACTGGTGTCCTGGTTGATTCACTGAGTCGATTCATTCAAAGAACGGTTCGCCTTTGCGAGCATACCTCCGGGCAACGTGTTCGTTCAGTCTGACCCCGAGGCCTGGCTTGTCGGGCACCTGAATCGACCCATTCTGAATAATCGGTTTCGAGATGCCGTCCACGAGCTCATTCCAGAAAGGAACGTCGGAAGCATGAAATTCCAGTACGAGAAAATTTGGAATCGCCGCGCAGAAGTGTGCCGACGCCAACGTGCCGACCGGGCTGCTGATGTTGTGCGGCGCCACTGGAATGGTTTGAGCATCGGCAAACTGCGCGATTTGGGCGGCAATCGCCAAGCCCCCGACCTTCTGCAGATCCGGGGTCGCGATTCCCACAGCATGCGTCTGCAAGATTTCCCGGAATCCTTCGAACAGGTAAAGATTCTCGCCCGTAGCAATCGGGATCTTCACCCGCGAACTCACGGCACGCAGGGCTTCGATGCTGTCGGGAGGAACCGGATCTTCCAGCCAGAGAAGCCGGAATGGCTCCAGAGCTTGCGCGACCTTCACCACGTCGCTCACGCTATAGCGCCAGTGGCAATCGACGGCAACATCGATGTCGTATCCGACTGCGTCGCGAACCTCTCCGATCAAAGCCACCATGCGATCGATGGCAGGATTGGTGAGGCAACGATTGTATGCATCGGAGCCCTGCGTGCCGGGCACGTCAAGATCAAACTTCAGTGCCGTATACCCTTGCGCCATCATCGCCCGCGCTCGCTTCCCATAATCTTTCGGTGAAGGAGGCGCCTCATCTTTCGTCTCAGCAAAATAATCTTTGGAAGCAGTTCGAGTCGCTTGCTGGATCCACGATGGTTGACGTGAACGGAGAACTTCGTCCAGGCTCTCCAGGGCTTCGCCTCCGTGACAGTCCGCGTAGATGCGAATCTGGTCGCGGAACTTGCCGCCCAGAAGGCGGTAGATCGGAACCTCCAGCCATTGTCCCAGGACGTCCCAAAGAGCGGCTTCAATTCCACTGATGGCGTTGTAGACGATCCCCGCCA
>Ga0209733_1000105_pt1 | contig 11778 bp, 13 predicted proteins | sample BlaSpr_A8_OM2_M1_FD_187976 | JGI IMG/M metagenome (GOLD analysis project Ga0209733, IMG submission 187976) | Forest soil microbial communities from Thunder Bay, Ontario, Canada - Black Spruce, Ontario site 2_A8_OM2_M1 (SPAdes) (version 2) | ecosystem: Environmental > Terrestrial > Soil > Boreal...
TCCGGTGGTGCGCGGCGTCTCCTTTAAGGTCGATGCCGGCGAATGCGTGGTGCTGGCCGGGCCGTCGGGCGCCGGCAAATCCTCGATCCTGAAAATGATGTTCGGCAATTACCGCTGCGATAGCGGCCGTATCGGCATCCGGCACGAGGGCGTGCAGATCGATCTGGCCAAGGCCGAGCCGCGTGAGACTCTGAGTGTCCGCCGCGCCACCATCGGCTATGTCAGCCAGTTCCTGCGCGCGGTGCCGCGGGTTCCGACCATCGACGTGGTCGCCGAGCCGCTGATCGCCAACGGCGTGGCACGTCCCGAGGCGCGCCGGCAGGCCGCGAGCCTCTTGAAAACGCTCAACATCCCCGAGCGGCTGTGGGCGCTGCCGCCCTCGACCTTCTCGGGCGGCGAGCAGCAGCGCGTCAATATCGCGCGTGGCTTCATCTCCGACCTGCCGATACTGCTCTTGGACGAGCCGACCGCCTCGCTCGATGCCGTCAACGGCGCCGTCGTGGTAGACTTGATCGATGAGAAGAAGCGCGCCGGTGTCGCCATGGTCGCCATCGTCCACGACAACCAGATACGTAACCTGATCGCCGACCGGGTCGTCGATGTCACGACATTCGCCGCTGCGGCATGAAGGAAGATGCCTGAGATGATTTCGACCGGAAATGACACCGTACTTGGCAACGCCAGGATCGTTCTGGCCGATCGCGTGATCGAACGCGGCTGGATCGCTTTTGCAAGCGGCCGCATCGCCGAAGTGGGAGAGGGCACGGCACCGGGGCGAGCCGAGGATGCGGCCGGCGACCTGATCATGCCCGGCCTGATCGAGCTGCACACCGATCACCTCGAGGCGCATTACGTGCCGCGCCCAAAGGTGTTCTGGGATCCGATCGCCGCGGTGGTTTCCTATGACGGGCAATTGGCGACCTCGGGCATCACCACGGTGCTGGACTCTTTAAGGGTCTGGCGCGAGGACGGCGCCGAGGAGGTCGACGGCCGGGCCGGCGTGCTGGCCGAGGCTATTTCGGCGGCGCGCGACGCCGACCTGCTGCGATCCGACCACTTCCTGCATCTGCGCTGCGAGATTCCGATGCCGAGCGTGGTTCAGGAGGCCAAGGAATTGATCGGCCGGCCCGACGTGCGGCTGATGTCGCTGATGGACCACACCCCGGGGCAGCGCCAGTTTCGCGACGAGGTCAAGCTGCGCGACTATTATCGCGGCAAGGGCCCCGGCATGACCGACGCCGAACTCGACATCCTGTTCGAGCGGCGGTTTGCCTATCAGAAGGCCTATGCGGCGACCAACATGCGCGCGATCGTGGCGCTGGCGCAGCAATATGAGATCCCGCTCGCCAGCCACGACGACACCACCGAGGAGAACGTCACCGATGCGATCCGCGACAAGGTCGCGGTGGCGGAGTTCCCGACCACGATCGAGGCCGCGCGCGGCTTGCACCAGGCCGGCATCGGCATCCTGATGGGCGCGCCAAACGTGGTGCGCGGCGGTTCACACTCCGGCAACATCGCCGCCGTCGATCTTGCCCGCGAGGGGCTGTTGGACATCCTGTCGTCCGACTACATTCCATCGAGCCTGTTGATGGCCGCGCTGCAACTGCCGCAACGTGTTCCGGCGATCGATCTGGCCTCCGCCGTCCGCACCGTGACCCGGACGCCGGCCGAGGCGGTCGGGCTCCATGACCGCGGCGAGATTTCGGTCGGCAAGCGTGCCGACCTGATCCGGGTGCATGTCGCGCGCGACTGTCCCGTGGTGCGCAGCGTCTGGCGCGAAGGACGTCGCGTGGCGTGAGCGAAACCCCCGCCATATCGGCTTCCAGGCCGGCCGCGATCGGGCCGGGACGGCTCGTCCTGGTGGTCGGTCCAAGCGGCGCCGGCAAGGATACGCTGATTGCGCTTGCAAAAGCGGCCTGCGCCGATGATCGCAACATTGTATTTCCACGCCGCGTGATCACGCGTGAAGCTTCGGCGTCCGAGGATAATGAGGAGGTGAGCGTCGGTACCTTCAAGGAGGCGCTGGCGCGTGACGAATACGCTGTGCATTGGGAGGCCCACGGTCATTGCTATGCGCTGCCTCGCGCCATCGACGACGATATTCGCGCCGGGCATATCGTGGTCGCCAACGTTTCGCGCACTGTCGTCGCTGCGATGCGTCGGGTCTATGGCAGCGTCCTGGTGGTCTCGATCACGGCGCCGCCCAACGTTCTCGCGGAACGTTTGGCGATGCGGGGCCGCGGCAGCGATGGAACGATTGAACACCGGCTGCAGCGCACGGTGGACGAGGCCGCGCCTGACGTCACCATTGTCAATACCGGCAGCGCTGAGTATCACGCGCGTCAGCTTGTCCGGATCATCAAGGGCGATCGCTGGGACGCGTGAGCGGGGAAGTCAAATGTCTGTCATCGTCACGATCGAGCAACTCGAGGCGATCTACGGCCTGCCGAACGAGGCTTCAACCGTCAAGGTCGCCGACCGGATCACGCCGCCTTACCGCGTGCTGATCGACAAGTCGCCGTTCGCCGTGCTGGCGACCTGCGGGCCGGAAGGGCTGGATTGCTCGCCGCGCGGCGATCGGCCCGGCTTCGTGCGGATTCACGACGAAACGACGCTGATGATGCCGGATCGCCGCGGCAACAACCGCGTCGATTCGCTGCGCAACATCGTGCGCGATCCTCGCGTGGCGCTGCTGTTCATGATCCCGGGCTCCGGCTCGACGCTGCGCGTCAACGGCCGCGCGCAGGTGTCGGCCGATCCGCAATTGCTGGCGTCGTTCAGGATGGACGGCAAGGCGCCGCGCACCGTGATCGTCATGACCGTGCATGAGATCTATTTCCAGTGCGCCCGCGCCATCGTGCGGTCGGACCTGTGGAATCCGGACAAGCGGGTCGACCCCAAAACCCTGCCGACGCCGGGCCAGATCCTCGCCGAGATGAGCGAGAACCGCGTCGGCGGCGATCCTTACGACCGCGAATGGCCGGAACGGGCGCGGCAAACGCTGTGGTGACGGATTAGCCTGACCCGGGACGTAGCAAAATTCGTCATGCCCGGGCTTGTCTCGGGCATCCACGACTTAGCTCGCCATTCGTTAGAAGGACGTGGATGGCCGGGACAAGGCCGGCCATGACGAAGAGACAGTAGTCTAGTGCGCCCCGGCGCCGCTCCCCTTCACCTTGCGGGTAAAGAGCACCGCGATCGCGGCCAGCACCAGCACGACGCCGATCACCGCAAACGTGTCGCTGAAACCCATCACCAGTGCCTGATGCTTCACCGCCTTGCCGAGCGCGATGATCGCCTGCTGACGGGCTGAGGCCGGGTCGGGCACGCCGTGGTTCATGAAGTAGCTGGTGGACTGCGCGATCCGGTCGCGCACTTCCTCACGGCCCAGCGTGACTGACTGGCCGATGATGTTGGAGTGGAACTGCTCGCGCTTGGTGATCACGGTGGCCAGCACCGCGGTGCCGATCGCGCCGCCGAGGTTGCGCAGCATGTTGCTGATGCCCGATGCTGCCGCCGCATCTTGCGGGGCGGTCTCGCCTGTGGTCACCGAGGTCAGCGGCGTCAGCACCATGGCCTGGCCGATGGCGCGCACGATGTTCGGGATCCAGAGCTGGTCGCCGGAATAATCGGGCGACATCGCGGTGTTCATGAAGCAGCTATAGGCGAAGATCATCAGTCCGGTGATGGCGATATAGCGCGTATCGAAGCGCTGCATCAGTTTCGGCACCAGCGGAATCAGCAGCAGCTGCGGCAGGCCGGTCCAGGCCAGCACCGCGCCGATCTGCTCGGAATTGTAGCCCTGCGCCTGGCCGAGATAGGCCGGCAGGATGTAGACCGATCCGAACAGCGCGAAGCCGAGCAAGGTCACGGCGATCGTGCCGAAGCCGAAATTGCGTCGCGCCAGCAGGCGCAGCCGGATCAGCGGCTTTTCGATGGTCAGTTCGATCCAGATGAAAAGCGACAGGCTCACGAGCGCAAGTAGCGCCAGGCGCAGGATGAAGGGCGAGGCGAACCAGTCGTCCTTGTTGCCTTCCTCGAGCACGGTCTGCAGGGCGGACAGTCCGACGGCCATGGTGAAGATGCCGGCCCAGTCGCCTTCCTTAAGGAGTTTGAGCTGCATCGGTTGCCGCTCCAGCGTGAGCGAGAGCGCAATCACCATTACGATGGTCGGCAGCACGTTGACGAAGAAAATGGTCTGCCAGCCGTAATTCTCGGTGAGATAGCCGCCGATGGTCGGGCCGATCGCGGGGGCAAAGGTGACGGACAGCGCGAAGATCGCGAGCCCGATCGGCTGCTGCGGTTTCGGCAGTTTTGTCAGCACCAGCGTGAACGCCATCGGGATCAGAACGCCGCCGGCAAAGCCCTGCAGGCCGCGCATCGCGATCATCGACGGCAGATCATGGGTGAAGGCGCAGGCCACCGAAAACATCGCGAACAGGGTGGCGCTTACGAGCATGTAGCGGCGGAACGAAAACACCCGGGAGAGATAATCGGTGAGCGGGATCACCACGATCTCGCCGATCAGATATGAGGTCGAGATCCAGGAGCCGTTATCGATGCCGGTGCCGATACCGCCCTCGATGTTGAGCAGCGAGGCGTTGGTGATCTGGATGTTCAGGATCGCCATGAACGAGCCGATCATGGCGGCGAGAACGGCGATCCAGACCCTGGTGCTGGCGCGGTTCGGATCGACCGCGGCGTTGCCGGATGAAGCGTGCGAGTCGGGAAGCGCGAGGGCGGAAGTTGACATGACACTATCCTCCCAAAGCCCGGCGTGATGTCCGCGCCGCAGCGACCGCCGTGCGCCGGTTCTGCGCCTGCGCCTTGGTCTCGATAGTCGGGATCACCGACATGCCGGGACGCAGCTCGATCAGGGAGCTGTTATTGCCGTTCAGCGCGATCCTCACGGGAATGCGTTGCACCACCTTGGTGAAATTGCCGGTGGCGTTGTCCGGCGGCAGCAGCGCGAATTCCTGGCCGCTGGCCGGAGCGAGGCTGTCGACGCGGCCGTGCACGATCTGGCCGGGGAACATGTCGACGGCGATATCGACCGACTGGCCCTCGCGGACGTCGGTCAATTGGGTTTCCTTGAAGTTCGCCACCACATAGGCACCGGCGACCGGCACCACCGACATCAGCTGCGTGCCGGCTTGTACATATTGGCCGGTGCGCAGCGTACGATTGCCGACGATGCCGTCGATCGGTGCCACGATGGAGGTGTATTCGAGATTGAGCTCGGCCTGGCGCTGCACCGCTTCGGCGCGTGCCAGCGTCGCGTTGGCCTGGACGATCTCGGCCTTGAGCAGGTCGACCTGCTTCAGCGCGGAGGCGAGGTTGGCGGTGTCGCGCGCGATTGCGGCCTTGGCGCCCGCAATGCGCGACTGCGCCTGCTGCGCGTTCTGCACGCTGCCGTAACCGGTGGCAGCGAGGTCGGTGTAGCGCTTGTTCTCCTGGGCTGCGAAATTGGCGGTAGCCTGATCGACGTCGACGGTTGCCCTGGCGGCATCGATCACCGCTTGTTGAACGCCGAGCTGGGCCTGCTTGCTGGAGATCGCGGCCTGCGCCGCGGCGACATCGGCCTTGGCCTGGTCGAGCGCGACGGCGAAATCGCGCGGGTCGATCCGCGCCAGCACCTGACCGGCCCTGACCGGCTCGTTGTCGCCGACCAGGACTTCGCTGAGGTAACCGGAAACCTTGGGTGCAATCGTCGTGTTGTCGGCTTGCACATAAGCGTCGTCAGTAGAGACCAGAAAGCGGCCGACGGTCCAGTAGTCGAGGCCGTACCACACCGCGCCGGCCAGCACGGCGGTCGCCGCGCCTGTCAGTAACAGCTTGCGGAAATTGAACTTTTTGGCGACCACGGGGGCGGGGGCCGCGGCAACATTCGCGGCCTCGGCATCGGCGCCCGGCTGCAGATCCTTGACGAACTCGCCGGCCGGAACCGGGCGCTCGACCTCGAAAGCGGTGGAATGGCGGGACATGACGGGTGCTCCTGATTGTCTTTGACCCAGGAAACCTGGAATAAGGAAACTTGACGTTTTCCAAAATAGCCCCTATCTTGAAACTGTCAATGGAATGACAGGCATCATGTAAAAGCATGGCTGAGATCAAGACCGTCCAAACCACCGACCAGGACCGGCGTTGCCGGGGCCGCCCGCAGCTTCGTCCCGATGACGAGACGCGGCAGATCATTTACGAGGCCGCGCGGCAGGAATTCGCCGCCAATGGCTACGCCGCAACCGGCATGGAGACCGTGGCCCGGCGCGCCGGGGTCTCGACCAAGACGCTGTATCGCCTGATCCCCAACAAGGCGTCGCTGTTCGACGGCATGGTCACGGACCGGCTCGAGCGAACGCTTGCAAATGTCGACCTTCACGCGATCGATCATGCCGACATCGAGCAAGCGCTTTATGCGGCGCTGATGGCGTGCGCGGATCTGACTCTCGACGAGGAAGTGATCGGGCTTCAGCGCATGGTGCTGCAGGAGGCCGGCCAGTCTTCCGACATCGCCGGAACGTTCTACCGCAACGGCGTTCAGCGCACCACGGCGGCGCTGGCGGACTGGCTGGGGGCGCAGCAGAAACGCGGCCTGATCGTGCTCGACGATGTCGACGAGGCGGCCGGAATGTTGCTCGGTATGCTCGCTTCCGCGCCGCGCCGCGCCGCACTGTTTGGCCGCGTGCCGCTGCCGCCGCGTTCGCAGATCGAGGCGCGGGTGCGCAGCTGCGCCAGGCTGTTTCTGCAGGGCTGTCAGGCCAAACAAAACCGCGGCCGGTAAGGGCTGGCCATCGAGACGATCGCCTTATTGACATGGTGAGTGCCATATTATTGGATGGCGCCCGGACAGGCTTCCTTCGTTCGGCGAAGACTGTGCGAAGAGGGCGGCATGAACGATCTCGGCAAGTCCACGCAATACCGGTTGATCGCGGCCAAACCCGCGCAGCCCGCCGACGGCCGCAAGCACCGCTCGCAGAAGAGCCAGACGCTGATCGTCAACGCCATGCTCGAACTGGTGGCCAAGGGCAATCTCGAGCCCAGCGCCGATCAGATCGCCGACATCGCCAAGGTGGGCCGCCGGTCGGTGTTCCGGCATTTCAGCGACATGGACACGCTGTATCGGGAGATGAGCTGTTCGATCGCAGCGACCATGGAAGCGATCGTGCAGCAGCCGTTCCAGGCCAGCGACTGGCGCGGGCAGCTTCTTGAACTGGTCGATCGCCGCGCGGCGGCGTTCGAGAAAATGAAGCCGTTCCTGCTCGCCGGACAGGTTCAGCGCCATCGTTCGGCGTTCCTGAAGACGGCCTATGCGCAGTTCGCGCGGCATTTGAGAAATCGACTGATGGGAATTCTCCCCGGGGATGTTGCCCGCGAGGAAGTTCTGGTCGAGGCGCTCGACATGATGCTCAGCTTCGAAAGCTGGAACCGGCTGCGCGAAGACCAGGGGCTGAGCATCGCGAAATCCAAGCGCGTGCTGAAACAGGCGATCGAACTGATGCTGGACGGCCGGGCCGAAGAGACGTGAGGCAAATCACGTCGATTGGGCGATGAACGCCTCCACCCGCGTCGCAAAATAGATCGGCGTCTCCTGCATCGGGTAGTGCCCGGAATTGCCGATCTCGATTTGCGCGTGCGGATAGAGCGCGGGATAGACCGCCCGCACCATGTCCTCGCTGACGCCGATGTCGGGCCCTTCCCGCCGTTGGCGGCACCTTGGCAAGTCCGCCCGGCCTGATCTACGTCTTGTCGACCGCGGCGAACACTTCCCGGCATGCCGCCACCCCGTTGATCGCGGCGGCGACGCCGACATAGGGCACAAGCTGCATCATGATCTCGACGAGCTCCTCGCGCGTGACCCCGCAGCGCAGCGCGCCGCCGATATGGGTCCGCAGCTGCGGCGCGGCGGTTCCGAGCGTCGCCAGCGCCGTCACGGTGACGATCTGCCGGGTGCGCGAGTCCAGCGCAGCACTCTGGTAGATCTCGCCATAGATGGTCTCGAGCACGTAAGTGGCGAGCTGCGGTGCGACGTCGCCGAGCGAACGATCGACCTGATCCGGCGATTGTCCGAGGATTTCGCCGAGTTTCTGGGCGCCGCGGGCGCGGCGTTCCGGGTCTGACTGCATCGTGGCTTCCTTCTCTCTCCGGTCGCGTTACAGTGCACTTGATAAAAGCCTCGGCTAGCCGATCCGCCTCACGCGGGGAATTCTCCTTGCTGTAGGGCGGCCACAGGCAAGCGTCAACAAATCGAAATTCGTGGCGCGAATGCTGGCGCCCTGGGAGGAAATATGTTCAGCCGTTACCTCGGGATATCCGCGCTTTGCGCTGGCGTTGCGATGATGTCGGTCGCAGGTCTTTCCGCCGCGATGGCGCAAAGCTATCCCACACAGCCGATCAAGGTCGTGATCGGCTTCGGGCCCGGCTCGGCCGCCGATATCCTGGGCCGCCTGGTCGGCAAGCGGATGGAGGCGAGCCTCGGCCAGCCGATCGTGGTCGAGAACCGGCCCGGCAACAGCAGCATGATCGCCGCCGAATCGGTGGCGCGCGCGCCGGCCGATGGCTACACGCTGTTCGTGGCGACGATCGCCAACACGCTCAATCCGGCGGAGACCAAATCGGGGTTCAATCTCGACAAGGCGCTGGCGCCGATCACGCTGCTCGGCATCGTGCCGAACGTGCTGGTGGCGCATCCGTCGGTTCCCGCGGGTAATCTGCGGGAGCTGATCGCACTCGCCAAGAGCAAGCCCGAAGGCCTGACATTCGGCTCGTCCGGCTATGCGACGGCGAGTTACATGGCAGCCGAACTGTTCAACGCCAAGGCGGGCACCAACATCCCGATGGTTCCCTATCAGGGCGGCAGCAACCAGGCGGTCTCCGACCTGCTCGCGGGCCGCATCACGCTGATGTTCAATGTGGCGGCAACGCTGGCGCCGCAGGTCGAGGCCGGCAAGCTGAAGGCATTTGCCGTGGCGCAGGGCAAGCGCGCTTCGATCATGCCGGATGTTCCGACGCTGGCCGAAGCAGGCATGGCGGGCTACGACGCCGGCATCTGGATCGGGCTGCTGGCGCCGAAGGCGACACCGCCCGCGATCGTCGCGAAATTGTCGGCCGCCGCGAACGAGGCGCTGAACGACGAGGCGGTTCGCGCCGCGCTGAAGGGGCAGGGCACCGATCCCGCCGGCGGCAGCCCGGAGGAATTTGCCGCCTTCATCCGCGCCGACATCGAAAAGTGGACCGCAATGCTGGCCTCATCCGCGCCGGCGAAGTGAGCGCATCCGCTCATCACAGGAGATTGCCTTGGCCAGCACGGTTTTCGATTCGGCGTTGTTCCGGGACATGTTCGGCACCGCCGAGATGCGCGAAGTCTTCAGCGACGAGGCACTGGTCGGGCGCTATCTCGAGGCCGAGGCGGCGCTGGCGCGCGCCCAGGCCCGCGCCGGCGTGGTGCCGCAGGAGGCCGCGCAGGCGATCGATGCCGCCTCGCGCTCGATCAACGTCGACTACGACAAATTGCGCCACGAAACCGAGATTGTCGGCTATCCGATCCTGCCGCTGGTCCATCAATTGTCGGCCGCCGCCGGTGATGCGGGCCGCTTCGTGCATTGGGGCGCCACCACCCAGGACATCATGGACACCGCCAATGTGCTGCAGATCCGCGCGGCGCTCGCCATCGTCGAGCGCGATCTGAAGGAGATCGGCGACATCCTTGCCGGCCTGGCAAGGAAATACCGCGATACGCCGATGGCGGGGCGCACCCATCTGCAGCAGGCGTTGCCCGTCACCTTTGGCTACAAGGTCGCGGTCTGGCTATCGTCGATCGATCGCCATCTCGAGCGTCTCGCGCAAATACGGCCCCGGGTGCTGGTCGGCGAATTTTCCGGCGCCGCCGGCACGCTGGCGTCGGTCGGCGAGGACGGGCTGGAAATGCAAAGGCTGTTCTGCGAGGAACTGGGATTACATCAGCCGTCGATCGCCTGGCATGTGGCGCGCGACGGCATCGCGGAAGCCGTCGCCTTGCTCGGCCTGATCACGGGTACGCTCGGCAAGATCGCAACCGACGTCATGATGATGTCGGCGACGGAATTCGGCGAGCTGTCGGAGCCGTTCGTTTCCGGGCGCGGCGCGTCCTCGACCATGCCGCAAAAGCGCAACCCGATCTCCAGCGAATTGATGCTGGCGGCGGCAAAAGCCGTCCGCCAGCACGTCGCCACCATGCTCGACGGCATGATCCATGATTTCGAAAGGGCGACGGGGCCGTGGCACCTGGAATGGGTGTCGCTTCCGGAAAGTTTTCTGCTCACGGCGTCATCGCTGGCGAACGCCAGGTTCATGCTCAAAGGCCTCGTGGTGCATGAAGCGCGGATGCGCGAGAATCTCGACCTGACGAACGGCCTGATCGTCGCCGAAGCGGTCATGATGGCTGCCGCCCCGAAGCTCGGCCGCCAGCGCGCCCACGACGTCGTCTATGACGCCTGCCGAAAGGCGATCGAGGGCGGCGGCGATCTCGCCGATATTCTCGCTCGCGTGCCCGAAATCGCCGACGCGCTTGGCGGCGTCGATGCCATCCGCCGCCATTGCGATCCCGCGAACTATCTTGGGCTTTCCGGCCAGATGGTCGATCGCGTGCTCGACGCACGCTGACGCCCGCGCCCTGGGCGCGAACCCATGAAATCAGGGGCGTTGGCGAACGTCCGCTTCTGATCTCTCAAACGCACACAAGTCTGACATCGCGCCATGACCGAAAAGTACCCAAAAGGCGACATCGCGCCGGGCACCTCGGAGCTATCAGCTCAAGGATCGGTAGCTCCATCCGCTGTGGGCCAATCGTTCATGAGCGCTCGAAGTCGAAAGATGATTTCGGCGGCTCGCATACCGTCGCTGGCGATACCATTGAGCGCATGCCGGACTCCTTCCAGATCTGGCGGTTCAGCGCGCAGCCAGTTTAACCCGGCCTCTGCATTGGTGACCGCCGCCGTGATCGCGTCGAGGATTTCGTGGGCTTGCGCATTATATGTGCGCACGAATTCCGTCGAGGTCTGCAATGGCACTTGGCCCTTCGCGTCGCTCATACTTGCCTCCAATCGGAAAAAGTGTTGATCCGTTGGCATGACAAATCTCCTCGACCGTAGAGGTGTTGAATGTACGGAGACGCCGCGCAACCCACCGGCGCAACGAAGCAGTAGCCTCGCCTGGAGACGTTCGTCACATAGCGCTCGCCTCCCTGACCGTCACTTAGGGCACGCCGGGGACCGGGAATGCCGTCCACTCTCGCGCGGATCATCGGCGGGATCGTAGTCATCGGCGTGCTCCAAAGTTCGGCGTTGGATCGGTGAGCAAAACTGTGCTCACGATGGCGTTGTTGCCTTGCTTGCAATCGCTTTCAATGCGGCTGCCATAGCGTTGACTGTCGTGTTGTCCGCACCGTCCAGGCCGTGGCGGTGCGCAAGAAATGCAGGATCGTTGTACGACAGCCACGTGGTGCCCGACGCGTCCTGCCAGACCAAAGTCTTGAGTGGTAGATCGATGCCGAACGGCTGAGTCGACTGCATCAGCGGTGTGCCGGTCCTTGCATTGCCGAAGATCAGGAGTTCTGTTGGCCGCAGCGACAGCCCGACGGCAGTCGCGCCCGCGGCGTGATCAATATGGGCAAAGACCGTCATTCCCCTGGCCCTGACCTCGGCCTCGAACCGGTTCATCGTTTCCTCCGGTCCATGGCGACTTTGGATCGTAATCAATCCGTCTGTGGCCATTGCTTGGTGTCCCAAAGCATTTGCGATG
>Ga0209733_1000106_pt1 | contig 11758 bp, 8 predicted proteins | sample BlaSpr_A8_OM2_M1_FD_187976 | JGI IMG/M metagenome (GOLD analysis project Ga0209733, IMG submission 187976) | Forest soil microbial communities from Thunder Bay, Ontario, Canada - Black Spruce, Ontario site 2_A8_OM2_M1 (SPAdes) (version 2) | ecosystem: Environmental > Terrestrial > Soil > Boreal...
AATTATCCATCACGCGCCGCATAATCGCCCCGCCATACGCCCCCGCGATTCCCGGAAGAAATGCCAGGTACGATCCATACACCTGCGCCCGCGTCGGCTTCACCGTAAGAATCACGTAAGCAGCCAGTTCGGTCAGCGGAATAAAGACTCCCACCACCAGCACCCAGCGCCAAGGCCACCGCGGCCGCAGCATTCCGAGCAGGATGCAAGCCATCAGCACCAACAACGCCGTGAACAGAAGATCGTTAATGGCAACGTCGGCCCAACCGGTGCCGATCCCGCAAGTCGCAGCCAGCAAATAGAACCAAGTATCGCCAGCGCTCGCACTTGTTTTCATTCAACAATCAACAATCAAAAATCTGAGATCAAAATCTGACTTCTGCATTCTGCATCCTGAAATCTGCAACCAACAATCATCAATAACTGTAGAACCCACGCCCGCTCTTCCTCCCCAGCCACCCCGCGTCCACCATCTTAATGAGCAATGGACACGGCCGGTACTTGGGATCGCCCAGCCCGTTCTGCAGCACGCGCATGATGTCGAGGCAAACGTCGAGTCCAATAAAGTCGGCCAGCGTCAGCGGCCCCATGGGGTGCGCCATTCCCAGCTTGAACACCTCATCGACCGCCTCGGCCGTGGCCACGCCTTCCATCACGGTATACATAGCCTCGTTCAGCAGCGGCATCAGCACGCGGTTAGAAACGAAGCCCGGCGCGTCATTCACCTCCACCGGCGTCTTTTCCAGTTTTACCGACAAATCGCGCACGCTGGTAAACGTCTCCTGCGAAGTAGCCAGCCCGCGAATGACCTCCACCAGCTTCATCACGGGCACCGGATTGAAGAAATGCATGCCGATGACTTGCTCCGGCCGCTTGGTCTGCGCCGCCAGCTTGGTGATCGAGATGGAAGAAGTATTCGATGCCAAAATAATTTCAGGCCGAGTCAGACGGTCGAGGTCGCGAAAAATTTCCGTCTTGATTTCGAATTTCTCGGTCGCCGCCTCGATCACGAAATCGCAGTCAGAAAGTTCGCCTCGATCCGTAACCGGCCGAATGCGGCTCAACGCGCCAGCCTTGGCCTCCGCGGTAATCTTGTTCTTCGCGACCTCGCGATCCAGATTCCTGGTCACAGTCGCGAGCGCGCGGTCCAGAAACCGCTGGTCTACATCGCACAGTACGACGTTGTATCCACTTCGCGCGAACACATGCGCGATCCCGTTGCCCATCGTACCCGCGCCCACCACTCCGACCCGTTGAATATCCATAGGCGTGCCTCCGGAAAACGTTCGAGTCTACCACCTCAAACCGCCTCTGACGCGAAATGAACGTGACATAGACACGCGCACTTTGCGACGTTAGGGTGGAGGATTTTGACTCTCGATTTACAGAGGGGTCACTCCGAGCGCAGCGCTTGCATCACATTGACCCGCGCAGCCCGGGCGGCGGGCAGCAGCGATGCGACCACTGCCACGGTCATCAGCACGAACGCCGATACCAATAGCGGCAACGCGCCCGGCATCTTCATGTCCGGGAAATATCTTCCCGCCAAACGCGCCACCACGAATCCGAATGCCGCGCCCGCAATGACGCCCGCAGCAGCCATTACGGCGCCTTCTGCAATCACGCCTCGGAGAAGACTCTGCGGCTGCGATCCCAACGCCAACCGGATTCCGAACTCCCGCGTCCGCGCGCTAACCGAAAACGTCAGCACACCGGCGACTCCAACCACCGCAATCGCCAACGCCACTGCGGCGAACACGCCAAACACCAAAGAGTTCAAGCGATTGGGCGCCAGTACTTCGGCGCGAACGTCCGCCAGCGTGGCAGCGTGCTCCACGGGCTGATCGGCGGACATTTCGCGAATCAGGCGAGTGACCGGCGGGACCAACGCATAAGGGTTTGCGCCCGTGTGGATGAAAAGGCGACCGCCAAAGATGGGACCCGCTTCCAAAGGACCATAGACGGTAACGGTCGGCTGAGGAACGAGGTGGCCGTCGTCGATATCTGCGGTGACGCCGATGATGCGGCGCGGTGCCATAAGGCGGGCCCTTTCGGCCTCGGTCCCAGGGAAAAACTGGAATACGGGATCCGTCCAATTGACATGGCGATTGATCGGATCCTGATTAGGAAACATGCGCTGTGCGAGCGTCTCGCTGACAATCACGACGGGCTCTCCATTATTTTGCCCATCGAGCGCGTTGAAATCGCGCCCGGCGATAATGGGAACTCCGAGCGCCGCAAAAAATCCGGGAGAGATTGTGCGCGACTGTGCGCGCGGATCCTCCACGCCGTCAGCATGGACGTGACCATCCCCGGAAAATTGAAAACTGAAATTCGAGTCGCCATCGCGCCAGGGAACCACGTCGCCGAACGCCGTTTTGCTTACGCTCGGGAGCGCATCAATCCGACGCATCGCTTCCCGGTAGAAATCGACGACCTGCTGCGGCGTCTTCCCGTAGGACATTGCGGGAACGTCAATAGCAAGGACATGTTGCGTGTCCAGGCCGGTCTGCGTCCTCTGCAGCGCGATCAGCGTAGTGATCAGCATGCTTGCGCCGGCCAGCAGCACGAACGATGCGGCGATTTGTGTCACCGCGAAGATCCGCTGGCGTCGACTAGTGCTGCCGCCAGCGATCCTGACATTCCCGCTGGAAAGGCTCAGTCCATTCGACACGTCGGACGACGGCAGGCGCGGGACAAATGCCAGAATCACCGCGGCGACGATTGCCAGCGCCGCTCCTACCCACAGCAGGCTGTTATCGACCGTCAAATCGAGCGCGCGAACCGAGAAGCGCGAGGCGTAGCGGGCCAGGACTGCCACCATCGGCTGCGCGCTGATTACACCGACGGCCGCGCCGGCGCCGCAGAGCACAAGGCCTTCGGCCAACAGCATGCGGCGCAGCGCGCCCCTGCTTGCGCCCAGCGCCACGCGCACCGACAACTCCCCTTCGCGGCGAACCGTCCGTGCCAGAATCAGGTTGGCGACGTTACAACACGCGATGATGAAGACCAGCCCTGCCGCCGCGAGCAGCACAAGCAGCACGGTCCTCGCACCCGAGGTGATCTGATCGCGCAACAGCTTGGCTCCGATCTGGAAATTCGCTTCCGCCGCATATGCTTCAGGATGCTCCTTCTTCATCGCGGAGTAGACGGAGCCCAACTCGGCGCGAGCCTGATCGAGAGTGGCTCCGGGAGCGAGACGCCCAAAAAGCTCCGTCATGCGATGGATGCGGCCGGTAACCATAGTGGCGGAAAGATGATGCGGACTGGTGACAACGTTCGCGATGATCTCGGTATCTTGCGGATATGGGACGCAGGGTTCGAGGACGCCAATGATGGTCGCAGAGCGGTCCCCTATGCTGCCGAGGCGAACGGTTTTGCCGATGATCGAAGGGTCCTTGTGAAGAGAATTCGTCCAGAAACGATAGGTCAGAACGACGACGCCGTCGGCTTTGGGACCGTCGTCTTGAGGTCCGATGAGGCGGCCGAGCACCGGATGCAGGCCCATCACGTCGAAATACGTGCCACCAACCACGCCACCGCGAATGGAACGAGGCTCACCGAGGCCGATCATGGTGAACCCCATAACGGAGAAGTCCCCGAACGCGCTCACGGTTTTCACGCTGCCGCTCAGATCCTGGATCTCGGGTACGGAAAACGCGGCGTTGTCGTCGCCCATGCCCGGGGCGCTCTGCCGGATATAGATCAGCCGGTCCTCGTCGCGGTTCACCAGAGGCTTGAGCAGGACGCCGCGCACCAGGGTGAAAATGGCAGCATTCGCGCCGATGCCGAGCGACAGTGTTAGAACTACGGCGATCGCCAGCCCGGGCGTACGACGCAGCGAGTGGATTGCAACTCTAAGATCGCGAACGAATGACATAGCTTTTACCCCCGTCCCGCAGGGTTATCAGCATCACGCCTGCCAATCTTAAGCGCCACATTGTAAATCACTTACCGTGCGACGGTTTGGACCGGCCTGTCCGTTTCAGGACACCGCTTTGCAAAAGCGGACACTCAAGCCCCATCCCTTCTTGTCATTCCGTCCCAAAGGCTTATCATGCCAACCGTTTGTTATTGCGAATGAAGTGAGGAATCTGCTGTTTGCCAGCACGCTGCACCACCGAACACAGACGGCCTCGGTGTCGCCTCGCCCTGTAGTGTCAATCTCGCAACACTCGGGCCGGATCGGTACGCGTGGCGCGCCAGGCAGGCAGAAGACAAGCTGCAACTGAGGTGATCGTCATTACCCCCACTGCCGATGCGAATGCCAGCGGATCGTTCGGACTGACATTGTAGAGAAGCTTTCCGAATAATCGCGTCAATCCTAGTCCCGCAGTCGCGCCACAGAGCACTCCGACTGCAGCTAACCTCAAGCCACGCGAAAGGACCCAACGAAAGACACTGCCTATGCCGGCGCCCAGCGCCATGCGCAGCCCAAGTTCCCGGATGCTTTGCGCTACGGCATAAGACATCACGCCATAGAGACCGACTGCAGCTAGGAGGAGCGCCAATCCTCCTAAGATCGAAACCAAGTTGACGGCCACGAGTTGCGGCGAGGTTGAGCGATCAACCTGTTCCTGAAGCGTAATCATCTCGTAAAGGGCAAGGTTCGCGTCGAGTGCGTGCACTTCGCGAAGTAGAGCGGCCGAAATGCTCCGCAGAGGTTGGGCTGTGCGGATATACAAGTCCGGTCCTCTTACGAAATCCTGCAGCAACGGCACATAGAAAAATGGCTTTGGACTCTCGCGCATGCTCTCGTACTTGGTGTCAGCGGCTACACCGATCACTCGTACCCAGCGGCCCTTAACTTGAAGGCGCCGATCGATGGGATCTTGATCGCGCCAGTATCGTGCAGCCATGGTCTGATTCACGATGGCGACCAACTGTGCGTTTTCGTCATCGGCGCGCGTGAATTCGCGACCGGAAAGCAGAGGTATGCCCAGGGTGGCAAAATAGTTGGGACTGACTTGGTTGTAGTCGACAGTAGGTTGCTCTTCCGGTGGCGGTTGGTAGCCGTCCACTGCAATCGGCGTAGAAGAGTATGTTCCATAGCCTAGTGGGCCCAGGCGGGCGTAGGCGGCGGACTCTACGCCCGGTAGCGCCCTGACGCGAGCAATCAACTCCTCCTGAAAAGTCTTGGCGTGCGGCACGTCGTATCCAGCCGAGATCAGAGACACCCCGGTCTGCACTACATTTTTCGTTGAGAACCCCGGGCTCGTGGTGCGAATTTTTTGCAGGCTTTGCAGCAGCAGTGCCGCCCCCACCAGCAAAATAAAGCTCAGACAAACCTGGAAAACGACCAGGCCCGAGCGCACCCATGCTTTTCCGCGTGCGCCGACCACCCCCGAGGACCCCGCTTTCAGCGCGCCAGCAAGTTCGAGGTTGCGCGTTTGAAACGCGGGCACCAGCCCGACAATCAGCGTGGCGATCAAGCAAATGCCAGCGCTCAGCGACATCACGCGCCAGTCGATTTCCCCAGGCAGGTACATCGACACTCCATGGCGCGCCGGGAAGAGCAGCACGAGCGCGTGCCGGCACCAATACGCAACCAGGAGTCCGCCGGCTGCTCCCAGCGTCGAAAGGATCAGGCCTTCCGTGAGAAGTTGTTTCAACAAACGGATGCGGCTGGCTCCGATGGCGAGCCGAATCGTCATTTCGTGACGACGGGCAAAGGACCTGACGAGCAGCAGGTTGCCCACATTCGCGCAGGCAATGAGAAGAACAAACGCCCCCACCGCCAGCATGATCTCGAGAGTGGGAAGCAGAGTGCCGGCGTTATTGAACGGCGTTTGCCACAATGGCCAGAGCTTGATGCCGCGTCCGCGGTTCGTGGCTGCGTAGTTGTTTTCCAGGCGTGTTGCGATTGCCGAGATCTCTTCTTGGGCTTGCGCGCGCGTAACCCCGGGCTTGAGGCGTACATAGGCTTCAATCCACCGCGCGCCACGGTCCTCGAGTTTATATCCGCCGCTTTCGAAGGTTTCCTCCATCGACGCCGGAACCCAGAAATGCATCGCCCAGCCTACGAAAGTTCCATAAAACCTCTCCGGCGCGACGCCGATAATGGTGTGCGGAATGTTATTGAGCCGCTGCTGCATCTTGCCGATGATGTCCGGATCGCCCTTGAAGCGGTTCCGCCAAAGCTGATAGCTAATCACTGCGACAGGGTGAGCGTCGTTTCCTACATCTTCCCCGGGCTCGAAGCCGCGACCAAGCACAGGATGAACACCGATCGCGTCGAAATAATTTGCTGAGACGATGCTGCCGGTCGTGACTTCGGCGCGCTCCCCGATATTCAGCGTACTGCCCGTAATCTTGCTCACGAAGAATGTCTCACAAAGGGTGCAGCTTCTCTGCAAATCAAGGAAGTCCGGCCACGAAATTCCCGTCCCACCGGTCTCGCCACGCGCCGTTCCGCCTACGGCAAGCAGCCTCTCCTGGTGGGCTACTGCCGGATACGGGCGGAATAAGATCCCTTCGATCCAACCAAAGACGGCGGCATTGGCGCCGATTCCCAAAGTCAGACATAGAATCGCCAGAATAGAAAAGCCCCGGCTGCGGAACAGTTGGCGAAACCCATATCGCAAATCCTGAACCAGGTCTTCCATGACGCCTCCGCCGCGCGCGTCTCGGCACTGTTGTTCGATCTGCGTCACCCCGCCCAGTGCGCGCAGCGCCGCGTAGCGCGCCTCCTCAGGCGACATGCCTGTCGCAAGGTTCTCCTGGATTTGCTGCTCGAGGTGGTCGCTGAGCTCATCTTTTAGTTCCTCGTCCACCTGTCTTTGGCGGAAAAACGAGCGCAAACGCAACGGAAGCGTATAGAACCATTCGAAGGTCATCTCAAGCCTCCTTGAGCTTGACTATTCCGGAGATGGCAGCGGAGAGACGATTCCAGTCGGCCGCCTCTTTTTCGAGTTGCTTCCGCCCGAGCCGCGTCAGAGAATAAAACTTGGCGCGACGGTTGTTACCGCTCGGCTTCCAGTGAGCGGTGATCCAGCCCCGCTGTTCCAGCTTGTGCAGCGCTGGATAGAGAGAGCCATCGCTAACCCCTAATACATCGCTGGACATTTGTTTCAGACGCTGACTCACAGCCCAGCCATTGAGCGGTTCCAACGCCAGTATTTTCAGGATCAGCATGTCCAGAGTTCCCTGAACGAGGTCCGAAGGCTTGCTCAAGAGGTCTCCTCTCGGTTACCGAGTTAGACTAAGCTTGCATCTCTCTGGTTAGCAAGGCGTGTTTAGAAATGGGCGGACTCCGGCAACTTATTGGAAACAAATATTTTGGCGAGACAGTCCCAAAAAAATGTCGAGGGTACATCGCCGAGTTCGGTCCGCCAATGGCAGCCCCACTCAAAGGAGACTGCTTTGGCTGTCCTGCTCCTCTCCGCTTTAGCGTCTTTACGAGGTGTAAACTAATCAAAGTCTCATACGTGATTCGTTATCTCCGAAAGGAATTACTCCCATGGCAACGCTCGAAGCCCCCGTCCGGCCGCGCACGACCCTGCATCAGGGTCCGTTTGTCACCGAGCCCTTTTTTGATTTCCGCAACGAAGAGAACGCCCGCCGCATGCGCGCCGCCATCGCCAAGGTCCGCGGCCAGTTGGGCCGTGAATACGACCTGGTCATCGGCGGCAAGCACGTCAAGACGACCGACAAGATCAAGTCTCTGAACCCGTCGCAGCCATCGCAGATTGTTGGCATCCATCAAAAAGCAGGAAAGGAACAGGTGGAGCCTACGATGAGCGCGGCGTTGAAGGCCTTCGAATCCTGGAGCCGCACCACGGTGGAAGAACGCACCAGCCTTGTCTTCCGCGTCGGCGATCTGCTGCGTCAGCGCAAGATGGAATTCATGGCGTGGCTGGTCTTCGAAGTGAGCAAGAATTGGGCAGAGGCCGACGCCGACGTCTCCGAGACCATCGACTTCTGCGAGCTCTACGCGCGAGAGGCCCTGCGCTTTTCCAAGATGAAAACTCCCATCCAGTTGCCCGGCGAGCGCGACTCGCTGATGTACATTCCGCTGGGAGTGGGCGCGGTGATTCCGCCGTGGAATTTCCCTTGCGCCATAATGGCCGGAATGACGATGGCTTCCATCGTCAGCGGGAACACCGTTATTCTGAAGCCATCGAGCGATTCGCCCACCATTGCCGCGAAGTTTGTCGAGTTGCTCGAAGAAGCCGGCATGCCCGAAGGCGTGGTGAACTTCTGCCCCGGCGCCGGAGCCAGGTTCGGCGATGCCGTCGTCGCGCATCCCAAGACGCGCTTCATCGCCTTCACCGGTTCCCGCGAAGTCGGTCTGCACATCAACAAAGTCGCGGCTACGCAGGCGCCCGGACAGATCTGGATCAAGCGCGCCATTCTTGAGATGGGCGGCAAAGACGCGATCATCGTCGACGCCGACGCCGACATTGATTCCGCCGTCGAAGGCGTGGCGCAGGCCGCATTCGGATTCCAGGGCCAGAAGTGTTCAGCCTGCTCGCGCGCCATCGTCGACGAGCGCATCTACGACAAGTTCCTCGAGCAACTCAAAGCCCGCGTCGAGAAGATTCAAGTTGGCGACGTCACTGAGAACGCCGCGATGGGCGCGGTCATCAACGAAGGCTCGATGAAGACGATCCTCGGCTACATCGAGCAGGGCAAGAAAGATGGACGCCTCATCACGGGCGGAGAGCGCGCTCCGGGCGAAGGCTATTTCATCAAGCCGACAGTGATTGCCGACATCCCGCCAAAATCGAAACTGGAGCAGGAAGAGATCTTCGGCCCCGTGCTGGCCGTGATCAAGGCTCGCGGCTTCGATCAGGCACTCGAGATCGCCAACGACACTGAGTTCGGGCTGACCGGCGCCGTCTACACGAAGTCGCGGGACAAGATTGACCGCGCGATTCAAGAGTTCCACGTCGGCAACTTGTACATCAATCGCAAGTGCACGGGAGCGATGGTAGGCGCGCATCCCTTCGGCGGCTTCAACATGTCCGGCACAGATTCGAAATCGGGCGGCCCCGACTATCTGTACCTCTTCACCCAAGCCAAATCGGTAGGAGAGAAGATCAGCTAATAAGGTAGCGCCGGCAACTTGCCGGCTGTCGCGAGGGCGCCTCGCCCCCGCAGTCAACAATGCCGGGACAGTCGCGCTACGTAGCGATCGGCAGCGGATTCCGCTCCACAAATTGCCGCTGGTGCCAGTACGGATAAATCGGCGTTACTTCGCTGGCCCGGTCCAGCTTGCTGACCTGCTCCGGCGACAGGCTCCATCCCGCCGCCTCCAGGTTCTGGCGCAGCTGTTGTTCATTGCGCGCGCCAATAATGACCGACGCCACCGTGGGACGTTGCAGCAGCCAGTTCAACGCGACCTGCGGGATGCTTTTCCCGCACTCTTTCGCAACCGCGTCCAGCGCATCGACCACCTTGTATAAATGCTCGTCCGAAACTTGCGGTCCCTGCTCCGAGGTCTTGTGTAACCGGCTTTCCTCCGGCAATGGTTTCCCGCGGCGGATCTTCCCCGTGAGCCTTCCCCATCCCAACGGACTCCATACCAACGCCCCCACGCCCTGATCCAGACCTAGCGGCATCAACTCCCATTCGTACTCCCGGCCAATCAGCGAGTAGTAGACCTGATGTCCCACGTATCGCGCCCAGCCATAACGGTCCGCGACGTCCAGCGATTTCATCAGGTGCCAGCCCGAGAAGTTCGAGCACGCGATGTAGCGCACCTTCCCGCTCACAATCAGATTGTCGAGCGTGCTGAGCACCTCCTCAATCGGCGTGAGCGCGTCAAATCCGTGCAGGTGATAGATGTCGATGTAGTCTGTCCCAAGTCTCCGCAAACTCGCCTCGCAGGCTTGAATCAGATGATGTCGCGACGATCCCAGATCGTTCACGCCAGGCCCCATTCGAAACGTTGCTTTCGTGGAGATGAGAACCTTCTCGCGCCGTCCAGCAACGGCTTTTCCCAGAATCGTTTCCGACACGCCGTCGGAATAAACATCGGCGGTGTCAAACAGGTTCACGCCGGCCTCCAGGCAGACGTCGACCAACCGCGTCGCCTCGGCGACGTCGCTTGCACCCCATGCTCGGAAGAATTCGTTCGAACCGCCAAAGGTTGCGGTGCCAAAACTCAATGCGGGAACTTTCAGGCCAGATCGGCCAAGTTGTCGATATTCCATACCAGCGATAGATGCTGCTGCCCGCACCATAGATGCGCCTGCTCGCACGGGTTAATGCGGAAGAGAGTGACGGAGTGCGGGTGCCCCATTTCTCGCGTTTTTTTGCGAGAAGTGGGGATTTTTAAGAAGTGGTTTTGCAGAACAAAGGCCGCCTTCGCAGGCGGCCCTTGAAGTTCGCGAGGATGTGGAAAACCTACTGAGCCACTCCCGCGGGCGGTTGCGGTGCAGCGCCGGTGGTAGTCGCGGCCGCGGCCTCGTTCAGAATGCGGTGATGAATGGTGAACAGCGCCAGCTCCAGCCGGTCCGAGACTCCGATCTTGTCATACACGTTACGCAAGTAGTTCTTGATCACCTGCTCCGTGGTGCCCAACTGCGAGGCGATTTCCTTATTCTTGTAGCCCTGCACAATCAGCGCCACAATGCGCAGTTCCTTGGCGGTCAGCCGGTCGCGCACGCGCAATCCGACCATATCGTTCTCGGTGAGTTCGCTGGGCACGGCGACATCCTGCACCCAAGTCTCACCGCGCGCGACTTTACGCACACAGTCGACCAGAGCCGCGCTGGTCACGTTGCGATAGACCACGCCGTGCGCGCCGTTCGTCATGTGCCGCTGCGCGCTCTCGCCGGTATCTGCCAGCACAATAACACGAGTCTTGGCTTTATTCGCGCCTTGCACGATAGCGGCAAAGTCGTTGTGGAATCCCGCCGCCACCACCAGCACTGCGGCGCGGAACTTGTCCAGGGCCATGAACATCTGTTCAGGCGTCTGGGCCTGGGCCACGATACGCATCTCGTCTTCGACGGCCAGCACTTTGGCAATGCCCGCCCGAAAGATCGCCTGGTTGTCGGCCAGAATCAGTTTGAGCATGTTGTCAACGCTCCCAGAAAGTCTATTTCCTCACGAACTCGTACGAGTCGATCACGCAGGCCACACCGCGGCCTTCTCCACCCTCTCCGGTCTCATCGGAGCGCACCACTCGCCCCTTGCACTGGATGGTCACGTTCTCCGGACCGCCCGTCATCTCCGGCGGCAGCGTGATTTCAAATTCCACCGGAGAACCAATTTCCATCGAGGAATCGGCGCGGATGTACACCCCGGCCGCGCTGAGATTCCCGGTGATTCCCTCGGAGTCCCCGCCGACTTCGCCCTTTTCGCCCTTATGGATCTTGATCGGCAATTCCAGCGGAAATCTTTTCCCGGTCCGTGCTTCTTCCCCCACGGTACCTCCTCTAGGCTGGCCTGCTCTGTGTTGCTCGTCTGCGAATGAGGCCAACATGGTCAAACCAAGCTCCTGGCGGGGCGCAGACCCGCTTTTATGCTCACGGGCGGTTATATCACGAAAGGCACCCGCGTAAAAGCCTGATAACCCGTTAGTTAACGGTAGCAACTAGGTTCCCCCCACCAAAAAGTCGCGATCGCCGTCGCACCGCACGAGATTGACCGACTTTTACATGGGTCTGGAACACGCATGATAGTGTTTTGTTTACACCTCTTTCTGGACATTCGGAGGGCCATTCTCATGGCGAATCTAGTTCGAATCGGCGGGAATGCCAAAGCCCGATCTCTTCCCATTCTAATCCTTGCGATTTGCTTTGCCGCA
>Ga0209733_1000108_pt1 | contig 11623 bp, 8 predicted proteins | sample BlaSpr_A8_OM2_M1_FD_187976 | JGI IMG/M metagenome (GOLD analysis project Ga0209733, IMG submission 187976) | Forest soil microbial communities from Thunder Bay, Ontario, Canada - Black Spruce, Ontario site 2_A8_OM2_M1 (SPAdes) (version 2) | ecosystem: Environmental > Terrestrial > Soil > Boreal...
CACAACCTTCCGGTCGAAGCATATCCGGACGTCGCCAACAACTACGTCCAGATCATCACGCAATGGCCTGGTCGCGCCGCGGAAGAAGTGGAACAGCAAGTCACCATTCCCATTGAAATTCAGGTGAACGGAATATCCCATCTGGAACATTTGCGCTCGGCGTCTTTGTTTGGGCTCTCCAGCGTGATGCTTATCTTTGATGACGATTCCGAGAACGATTGGAACCGCCAGAAGGTTCTCGAAAGACTTTCGCAGGTCACGCTGCCAAATGGTTTGCAACCGCAGATGGGCACCGACTGGAGTCCGGTCGGACAAATTTACTGGTACACGCTGAAGAGCACCAATCCGAAGTACGACTTGATGGAATTGAAATCTCTTCAAGACTGGACGTTAGAGAAGCAGTTCAAATCGGTCCCCAACGTAGTGGACGTTGTGAGTTTCGGGGGAACCACGCGCGAATACCAGGTGCGTATCGATCCGAACAAATTAGTGGCTTACGGTCTGAGCATCGGTCAGGTCGAGCAGCAGTTGGCCAACAACAATACCAATGCGGGAGGGAGTTTTGTCGAATCCGGACTGCAGCAAATCAACGTTCGCGAGGTCGGCTTATTAAAAAGCACACAGGACATCGGACAAACGATGCTTAAAACTCAAAATGGCTCAGCCATTCGGGTGAAAGACATCGGAGAAGTTACCCAAGCGCCAAAAATCCGGCTGGGCCAAATCGGCAAAGCGATTCATCGTGATGATGGGACTGAGGTTGATGACGATGATGTGGTCGAGGGCATCGTGTTGCTGCGTAAAGGCGCAAACGCGGACGTGACTCTGGCAGCCATTCACGAAAAGGTCGCGGAGTTGAACAATCAGATTTTGCCTCCTGGCGTGAAAATCGTGCCGTTTTTGGATCGAAGCAATTTATTACACCTGACCACGCACACGGTGCTCGATAATTTGACGGTGGGCGTACTGCTGGTTTCCGTGATTTTGTTTTTCTTCCTGGGTAATTTCCGCGGCGCCATCATTGTTGCGTTGACCATTCCTTTCTCGCTGCTGTTCGCCTCGATTTGCCTGGACCTTAATAAGGTTCCAGCGAATCTTTTGTCGCTTGGCGCGCTTGATTTTGGAATGGTCGTGGATGGAACGGTGGTGATCATTGAAAATATAGTCCGGCATTTCAGTTTGGCGGAAAGCGTGCCAAAAACGCCCCTAGACCGTATCCGCGACGCGGTGCGAGAAGTGTTGAGGCCAGTGTTTTACGCCCGCGCCATTATTATCGCCGCGTACTTGCCGATCTTCACGTTACAGAGCGTCGAAGGCCGTTTATTCAAACCGATGGCGTGGACGGTGTCTTTCGCTCTTATAGGCGCTCTGGTGTTTTCGCTTTTGATCGCTCCCGTGCTCGCGCTGTTATTTTTCAGCCATGGCGTGCACGAATGGCACAACCCGGTGATGCAATTCCTGAAAGACAAATATCGCATCGCGGTGACGCGCGCAATCCAACACCGGCGAATCACCGTTGGTATCGGCGCGGCTGCGTTTGCGGTTTCGCTGCTGATTATTTTCACCGGCATCATTGGCTCGGAATTTTTGCCGCACCTGGATGAGGGAGCCATCTGGGTTCGTGGAACGTTGGCGCCGAGTACTGGCCCGACAGAAGGTGTACGGGTGATGAACGAGGCTCGCGTGATTCTCGCTTCGTTTCCGGAAGTGACGGTGACGACCAGCCAGGTTGGGCGGCCTGATGACGGAACGGATGCCACCGGGTTCTTTAACACGGAATTTTTTGTGGATTTGAAGCCCAAAAACAAGTGGCGCCCGGTCTTCCGCCAGGATAAAGAAGAACTCATTTCCGCCATGGACCGGGAGCTCAGCAAAAGTCCTGGAGTGCTCTGGAATTTTTCTCAACCTATATCCGACAACATGGAAGAAGCGGTCAGCGGCGTGAAGGGAGAACTGGCCGTAAAACTATATGGTGAAGACTTAAAAACTCTTGAGGAAAAGGGCGACCAAATCGTAAATATCATGCGCAAAGTTTCGGGTGTTGAAGACCTGGGGCTGTTCCGCGTCCTGGGGCAACCGAATTTGAATATCACTGTTGATCGCCAGCAGGCCGCGCGACACGGAATTAACGTCTCCGATGTTCAGGACGCGGTGGAAACCGCGATAGGCGGGAAAGCCGTCAGCCAGGTGTTGCAAGGGGAGCAGCGATTCGACCTGGTGGTTCGTTATCAGGCACCGTATCGAGAGACTAAGCATGCCATTGAGAATGTGAGGTTATTATCGCCCACGGGAGAACGCGTTTCGCTGTCCCAGCTTTCCAAACTGGAAGTGCGAGATGGCGCGTCGGAAATTTATCGTGAAGAAAATTCCCGCTACGTGGCCATTAAATACAGCGTGCGCGGGCGCGACCTGGGCAGCGCGGTAAGGGAGGCGATGCAGCGCGTCGGCGAACAGGTGAAATTACCGGTCGGCTATCACCTGAATTGGTCAGGTGAATACGAGAGTCAGAAGCGGTCCGAGAAAAGGCTGCTGGTTGTGTTGCCGATCACTATTCTGGCCATCTTCGTCATCCTTTACACCATGTTTGGATCTTCCAAGTGGGCTGGCTTGATTCTGGCGAACGTCGCTATCGCGCCTATCGGAGGATTATTAGCACTGCTGATCACCGGGACGCACTTGAGCGTATCGTCTGGCGTGGGCTTTCTCGCGTTATTTGGCGTGTCCGTAGAAACCGGGGTCATTATGCTCGAGTACATCAACCAACTGCGAGCAGCGGGGCACACCATTGAAGCGGCGGCGGTGGAGGGAGCGGTACTTCGGCTGCGCCCGATTATGATGACCATGTTGGTGGCTACGCTGGGACTGTTGCCGGCAGCATTGTCCCGCGGCATCGGTTCGGATTCGCAACGGCCATTTGCGATCGTGATCGTGGGAGGGCTGATAGGCGCGTTGTTATTGAGTATTTTCTTGTTGCCGGCGCTTTACGTTTGGGTCGCGCGCGAGGGCGATCAATTGCCCGAGCCGGAGTCTGAGAGTGTGTAGAATCGGCGGCGTATCGCCAGCTGGGTGGGGCGTCTGGTAAATAGAGGCGGAAGCAATTAGGATTTCGACCATGAACAAGGCTGAAGTCTGCGAACAGATTAAGAAGATAGGAATCATTCCAGCGATTCGCGTTTCCTCCGCCGAGGAAGCGCACTTTGCGGCGGATGCGGTGACCCAAGGCGGCATACCGATCGTGGAAATCACCATGACGGTGCCAGATGCCGTCGAGTTGATTTCACACCTCGTGCGCGATCACGAAAAATTGATTGTTGGTGCGGGTACGGTGCTGGATACCGAGACCGCACGGAAGTGCGTGGACGCGGGTGCCCACTTCTTGACGGCGCCTGGTTTTGATCCGGCGATTGTGGAATATGCAGCGAAGGCTGGTGTCACAGTTTTCCCGGGCGCGTTGACGCCGACTGAAATAGTTGAGGCCTGGAAGGCTGGCTCGGACTTCGTCAAAGTTTTTCCCTGTGCGCTTGGCGGACCGACATACATCAAGTCTTTGAAGACGGCTTTGCCTCAGATTCCGTTGATCGCTGCGGGAGGCGTAACACAACAGACCGCTGGGAATTTTATCTTGGCGGGGGCAACAGCGATTGGAGTTGGAACCGATCTGATTCCTTCGCGGGCCATCGAGCACCGTGAAGCCACGCGAATTCGAGAACTGGCTCACCGGTTTGTCGGTTTTGTCGGAGAGGCGCGCCGTCTTTTGGAGCCTCCAAAGGAACCACCCAAGAAGGCCAAGACTGATTTCTGGAAATTTCACCGGCACGCGAATCCCGGTAAATTATGAAGTGCTGTTGAGCCATTCGAGAACCAGAGTAACCGCGAGACTCCAGAGATGGCGCGGGTAATGACAAAATCCCTTTGGCCACAGACCCTTAGGTGTGCCTGCCTTCTATATTGATGTAATTTTTCCCCACCGCCCTACACGATTCCACTAATGGGAATTTCCTCGCGAATGTGTATCTTGGCTTAACAGATTTAGGGAGAAGTCCAGGTACTTTTCCAGTTCGCGTTCAACTGGGAGCGATCGTGCTGACGAGATATTTGCATCGAGCTTTGCCCACAGTGGTAGGTGTTTTCGCTTTTCTATGGTGTTCGGTATCACGAGCCACGCAAACGGCGCCGTTAACCGAAGATTTTGATGATCTGTACGTTTACACCATACCCACATTGCCGCTGCACGAAAACGCGGCGCTTTCTGCGCCGACCGCCCGCGTAAGCGACTCACCGGCGCAACATGACGCGGACCTTGATCCAGACGCCAATAAGGCCGCGCCGTTTCAATGGAAACCCGCCTTGCGGCAGGCGTTTTTCTTCACCGGCTTTATGCACACCTACCGGCTCGCGACTGAGCCGCAAACGCGGGATGCGCTGAATGGCCACTGGTGGAGAAATTACAGACAGTCTATTGGGGAGTTGCGCGGCTGGGACGACGGCGACAAGTTTATGACAACCTATGTCGCGCATCCATTTGAGGGCGCGATATTCGGCTACATCGCGCAGCAAAATGATCCACGCTACAGCCGAGTGATGTGGGGCGACGGAAGAAAATATTGGATTGCTCGGCTGCGGACGCTGGCGTTTTGCACGGCGATGAGCACGCAATGGACGCTCGGCCCGGCGAGCGAAGCCTCTATCGGAAATGTGCAGCTTCGCGATTCTCCTGGCTTTGTCGATCTGGTGGGAACTCCCATATTTGGCACCATGGTTATGATTGCCGAAGATGTCGCGGACCGTTACCTGGTGGCGCCGGTGGAAAATCGCATCGCAAACAGACCGGTGCTCGCGTTTTCACGAATGTTTTTGTCGCCGACGCGCTCTTTCGCCAATCTCATGGCCTTCAAGTATCCGTGGCATCGCGAGGGTCGACTGGGCATTAACGGCGAGAACAATAAATTGCGGAGAGAAATGCTTCGCGACTACGCGGAGGGTACGGGCCCCAAACTCTTTGAATACACGCCGCCAAAGAAACGCTCTGGAGAAGCCACGACTTATCCGCGCGAAGCGCCCATCGAGCTCGAAAGCTCCGCGCACTATGAAACTTTCCTCGGTGGAGGAAGCTGTATCGGCGGCGGGGGCTCCGGCGCCGTTCGGATCAAGCCCTCGTGGCAACTCATCACAGAGGTTAGCGGATGCCTCGTCATTAACCTGCCAAAGGAGCAAAGCGGAGATTCCATGATGTATCAGGTTGGAGCGCGCTGGACGCCGCGAGCGGCGCGGCGGGTTTCGCCATTCTTGCAAATGATGGCCGGCGGCCGGCGCATCACACATGAACTCGACGATGATGCAAAACGAGACGCATTACTGAAGGGATGGGACGACGGAGCGGGGCCCAGTCATTATCCCAAGCGCAATGATTGGTCAGCTGAGCATCAACAAAACGGACTGGCATTGTCGGCCGGCGGGGGACTGGACATCGCGTTAGGACGGGCGTTCGCCTGGCGTGTCGGCAATTTGGAATACACACGTTCCTGGCTTGGCGATGTCGACCAGATACACGCGGCGAATGGTTTGCGGGTTTCTTCGAGTTTAGTTCTGAAAATCGGTACTTGGTGAGGTTCTCGTAGGTCGCGAGACCCTTGGTGGCAGCTCGGGAATTATACGCTCTCAGAGTGAGCCAAGACTTCGTTACCGCGGAGTTCCGCGATCCATTTCTCCAAAATTAGCTGATCCTTGGGCGTCACATCCGTGAACGCTACGCCCAAATCGGTATTCTTGCGCACCCACACGATTCGCGCTCCGGCCGTAAAATTGGCTGCCTTGTGAGTAATCTTCACACGGACCCTGGTACCGACTGGCCATGAGCAATCTTTAATCTCAGCCCGGAAGCCAAAAAGGGTCAAATCCCGCGTTCTGGTAACTATCTTTGACTCGGATTCCACATCCAGGAGTTCGAGGTGCGCCGAAAATATATGCCTACGCGGTCGTGGTCGCTCAACCAACATGGGAATTCCCTCCTGTCCATTATAATTGGCGATAAGACCGCCAGTGTGTACCTGATAGCTAAGACAGATCCTAAAAGTAAACGTCTGCGAGCATCGTGTTGCAGCCTACATTGCGGGCATGTTGCGGGCGTGGCTCGATTTAAGGGAGAACGATAGAAGCTGTGCCGCCGGATTCGCGGCTGTATCTCCCGTATTTACCTAATGTCTGAGCCGGGGCATCAAACGCCTTGTCCGCGGTTTGTAAGGTCAAAACGAAGGAGAAACCTATGACGGATGCAGCTCAACAGCCAGCAAGAGAAACGCAGAAACCACAAACCTTCCCCGCTAAAGCATTTGCAGCGCAGTCCGCTACTTCCCGCTTGGCACCCCATAGTATTAAAAGACGGTCGCCCCGTCCGCAAGATGTTCAACTTGAGATTCTCTATTGCGGAGTGTGCCATTCCGACCTCCACCAGGTACGAAACGAGTGGCAGCACGCGCTGCCTACCGTGTATCCCTGCGTACCCGGGCATGAAATTGTTGGCCGTGTCGTAAAGGTGGGCAGCGCGGTGAAAAAATTGAAAGAAGGCGATATCGTGGCAGTGGGCTGCTTGGTCGATTCGTGCCGCAAATGCGCGGCTTGCCTGGATGGCGACGAGCAATATTGCGAAAACGCCGCGACCTTTACCTATAACGGCGAAGACAAAATTCTGGGCGGAGTGACCTACGGCGGCTACTCGGAGAGCATCGTCGTGGATGCGGACTTCGTCTTTCGGGTGCCGAACGGATTGGATCCCGCGGGCGCCGCGCCGCTTCTCTGTGCAGGTATCACCACCTACTCGCCGCTCCATCACTGGAAAGTTGGCAAGGGACAAAAAGTAGGCGTCGTGGGTCTAGGCGGGCTCGGACACATGGGCGTGAAGTTTGCCAAAGCGTTGGGCGCGCACGTGGTGTTATTCACTACCTCGCCAAAGAAAACGGCCGACGGAATTCGCCTGGGTGCTTCTGAAGTGGTGGTCTCTAAGAACGAAGCGGAGATGCAAAAGCACGCGGGCAGCTTCGATTTCATTCTCGACGCGGTTTCGGCCGAACATGATGTGAACGCCTATCTTAATTTGGTGAAGAGGAACGGCACCATGGTGCTGGTTGGCGCACCAGAAAAGCCTCTACCGGTGGGCGCTTTCAGCTTGCTCATGAACCGCCGCAGGCTTGCGGGGTCGGGCATTGGCGGGCTTCGCGAAACGCAAGAGATGCTCGATTTCTGCGGGGAAAAGGGAATTACCGCCGACGTCGAGATGATCAAAATTCAGCAAATCAACGAAGCGTATGAACGCCTGCTTAAGAGCGACGTGAAGTACCGCTTTGTAATCGACATGGCCTCACTGCAGTAGGCCGAATCTCTAACGTGCGCGCGCCGCGGTCGCCCAGGCAATTGGGGGCGCCGGCCGCGCGCGTTTGTCCGCGACAGGGCAGCTCTGAAATCCTGGCTTATTTGCTCCCAGCGTAGTCGGCGCAATGCTCCGGCGACCAAGGCAAAAAGCTCAGAAAATGCCGGCGGACCGTTCCATGTGTCCCGGTCATCCAACCGTAATGACCGGTAACTATCGAGTTGGATTTTTGAGGAGACATCCATGGCAAAAGAGAACAAAGACAAATCTGTTCAAAATCACATCGATCAATTAGTAAAAGAGGAAGAATGCCTGTACGGCAAGGGCCAACTTAACGCCAGCGACCGGAAGCGTTTGGCGGAGTTGAAGGTGCAGCTCGACCAGTACTGGGATCTGTTGCGGCAGCGCCGCGCACTCCAAGAGTTCGGCCAAAATCCTGATAAAGCGAAAAAACGGCCCGCCAAAATTGTTGAAAACTATGAGCAGTAGGACAGATTCATCCGCCACGCCCATAATTACTATTCACGGGACCTTCGCTGCTCTCCAGCCAACCAGAGCCCCCATACTCTACGATACGCCTGGTTATTGAGGCGGAATCAGATGGTCTTGTGAAACCAGAACCCGAGGAGGCGCACGCGGGTACCAAATTTACAGTATTGCTTAGTTGCCTCTCAAAGTCAGATAAACAAAACCGGTGCGAGCGCTGTCCGAGTTATATTTGACGTGCACTGTAAATTGAATCGGTATGTTTGGCCATGTACCCCTACAAGGGGATTCCAAGCGCCTGCCCAGAGGTAACTATGACTCGCTCCATTAAAGCATTCGTGCTGCCTTTCACCTTCCTGTGTTTCATTTTGGCAGGCTGTCAGAAACCTGCCGATCAGCAAGCCACCTCAAGCGGCAGCAACACCGCCGCAACCGATACGCAAAGCACTGCGAATCAAACCGCAAACGCCCCGGCGCAGGCTCCGCAACCGATTGTCGTGCCCCAAGGCACCGCTATTGAAGTTGTGCTCGACCAGTCGCTGAGCTCCAAAACGAGCAGCGAGGGACAATCCTTTTCCGCCACCGTCGTTGATCCCGTCGATGTGGATGGACAGGTAGTCATCGCCAAAGGCGCTCACGCGCGGGGCACGGTCACGAGTGCCAAAGCGGCCGGGCGCTTTAAGGGCGCCTCTGAGCTGGGACTTGCGTTGCGCAGCATTGAGGTAAATGGCCAGCGATACGAGATACGCGCTTCCACACCAGAGCTTTCCAAAAAAGGAAAAGGCAAACGTACTGGGGCGCTGGTTGGCGGCGGTGCTGGCGGTGGCGCGCTGATTGGCGGATTGGCCGGGGGAGGGAAGGGCGCGCTGATCGGCGGCCTGATTGGCGCTGGCGCCGGGACCGGCGGAGCGGCCTTCACCGGAAATCGCGACGTGGAACTTCCCGCCGAGACGGGTTTGAGGTTTAGATTAGTAAAACCCCTGGAAATCAGGCCGTAACACCGGACTGTGGGTCTCAAACGAACAATAGGCCCCGTAACGCCAATTAGTTCCGCCGAGTAGCGGCAGCCACCAATACCGACATCCGTTGACTACATCTAGGACCATCACTGATCGCGATTCGCAAATTCTTCGTGTGTGCCAACCACCCATATCGAGCTGGTCTCCTACCTAAATGTTCCGACTCCGCTGCAATTTGAGGCGCGTCAGACATCACGAGTACGACGCAATCTTGTGCCATCATTGGGCAGCAATGTTCGCGATTCGACACAGAAGGAAATACCAGCAAAATGGCGACCCTAAATAATGAGCACCTTTTATCGCGGCTGCGCGAACGACTCTGCGAACCGGCGATGCTGGAACTTACGAAGCGGTTGATCGCGATTCCATCGGAAAATCCACCGGGGAATCATTATGAGAAATGCGCCCGCACTCTCTTGGAGGAACTGGATAGACTCGGCTTTGATAATGTGAGACGCGAAAACGCGTGTGTGCTCGCATCGGTGGGAACTGGCGCGCGAACGCTCTATTTCAGCGGTCACTACGATGTAGTTCCCGCGCAGAGCCGGCATCAGTTTCAGCCCCGCGTCGAAGGCGCAAATCTGTTCGGTCGCGGCTCCTCGGACATGAAAAGCGGCCTCGCTGCGATGATTCACGCAGCTGCTGCGGCGCGTGACGAAGGCCTGCTTAATACCGGCCGTATCGGAATCGTCTTGGTGCCGGACGAAGAGACCGCCGGCCCGCAGGGGTCTCGCGATCTCGATGCACGCGGGCTGCTTGGGAAAGACGCAGTTGGTATGCTCACGCCGGAGCCTACCGGCGGTGTGATCTGGAACGCCAACCGCGGGGCCATTTCGCTGCGCGCCACTATGCGTGGGAAGGCGGCTCACGTCGGTCGGCAATTTGAAGGGGTGAACGCGTTCGAACGCGCGCTGCCGGCGATCATGCAGCTGGTCGCCCTTAAGAACGAAGTAGAGCTGCGCGAAACTCAGCAGAACATCGTTCCGGCGGCAGCGCGAAAGTCCATTCTGATGCTCGGCGGGCGAGTCGAGGCAGGTACGAATTTCAACGTGACTCCCGATTTCTGTTCCTTCACGGTTGACCGCCGCATTAATCCTGAAGAGAATCTTGAAGAGGAAAAGCGCCGGTTGCGCGAAGCGCTGGAAGGCTTCGAAATCGAGACGCTTCAGGAGGAAGCCGCAGCGGCGACTCCGTCGGGAGATCCGCTCGGCATGGTTCTGTCGCGGCAAATAGCGAGCGTGACCGGTAAAGATCCCGCGTTTGAGATGTGCCCAGGGTTACTTGAAACGCGATTCTATGCTACTCATGGCGTTCCCGCCTACGCCTATGGACCGGGATTGCTGACCGTGTCGCATGGACCAAACGAGTTCGTTCCCGTCCGTAATATTGCGCGATGCGCTGAGATTTACGCGCTTACGGCAGCCTCGATGCTTTGGCAATGACATACCTTCCGCACCGCCTTTGTATGTCACAAATGCTCAATATCATAAGTGTGTAATATAAAGCAGGGATCAACCGAGGAGCGGCGAACGTTCCAAAATCGAAAACTCTGGCGTATATTGCCTGCAATTCGAATTTGTAGTTCCTACCGGAGGGAATAATGAAACTAATAGCACGGTTGCCACATTGTTTTGGAAGGACGGCGCTTGTCGCAACCGCAGCGATCGGTTTCACAGTGTTCTGCGCGGCTCCAAATCTGCGCGCCGATCGTTATGAAGAGTGCCATCGTCGAATCGCAAAAGCCGATCATAGGCTGCATGAAGCCATTGAGCACCATGGCTATAGGAGCGAGCAGGCCGAACGCCGGCGTCACGAACTACACGAAGCGCGGGAGCACTGCTGGAGCGCCAATCATAGATGGTGGGATGAAGACGCACATCGCTGGCACACGGAACGCGATTGGGATGACCATGATCACGACCGCGACCACCACTGAGAGTCTTGTTCCTGTAAGAGGCCGACGCTGCCCGTCAGAGGGTTGAGAGGTGTATTGTGTGAGGTCGCTCCGATCCGAGCATCTTCACATTTCATTTCTTCAGCTCATTTCTTCAGCCCCAGACGTTTCAGCAACTCGGGGAATCTGGGATCGGTCCGCAGCGGATCTGCCATCGGTTCCGTGGGCAGATAAACCAGGTATTCACAACGCTCCGCGTATGCTTTGTCGAGCCATGTGAATGCCTGATCCTGGTCTCCGAGACCCGTATAGATCATCGCAACGTAGAGACTCGGAACGTATCTGCCGTTGCCGATCTGCTGCAACTGCGAAATGATTCCACGCGCTGCCGCCCGCTGCCCAGAGACAGCATAGAGGTGTCCCAGCAGTGCGAGAAGAGCTGGATCGTGCGGTGCGAATGCCAAAATTGACTGGTAGGTCTGCAAAGCCTGCGGATACATTCCCATCTGCTCGTATGCTCGCCCCATGTTGATTACGGCCACCGCATAGTGCGGATCAATTGAGAGAGACTCCTGGTATGGCCCAATGCTGTCACTGAACCGCCGCGCCTGATAGAACGCTTCTCCCAGCGCGGTATTGAGCAGAGGCGACTTTGGTTCGATCGAAACGGCGCGTTTCCGCTCGGCAATTGCCTGGTCTACGTCCCCCATCGCGGTCAGATAATAAGCGTAGTACTGATGTGCCGTGGCGTAATCTGGCCGTAGATCTATCGCCTTACGAAATTCCCTTTCAGCTTCTGGGTAGTTCCAGTCGTACACGAGCGCGGAATATCCCAACGACACGTGGGCCTCTGCAAGATCA
>Ga0209733_1000111_pt1 | contig 11492 bp, 8 predicted proteins | sample BlaSpr_A8_OM2_M1_FD_187976 | JGI IMG/M metagenome (GOLD analysis project Ga0209733, IMG submission 187976) | Forest soil microbial communities from Thunder Bay, Ontario, Canada - Black Spruce, Ontario site 2_A8_OM2_M1 (SPAdes) (version 2) | ecosystem: Environmental > Terrestrial > Soil > Boreal...
CACCGGGCTGAACAGCCTTCCCAAAGCAAGTGTGGCGATCACCAAAACAGTGCGCGCAAGTGGAGGCAACTCCATGCTCACGGTGGCCGCCGTGAACAACAGCAACTGTGTGGCGTTCATGGTTCATCCTCGGCTCACACGCGGCAAGGGCGGGGAAGACGCGCCGGAAATGGCGAAACGGCTGCAGGCTGAAGTGATCGACATGAAGCCGGATCTCGTGATCTGGCAGGTCGGCACCAACGCCGTGCTGCGCAATCTCGATCCCGCCGAGACCGCGAAGCTGGTGGAGGATGGCGTCGCGCGCATCCAGCAGGCCGGCGCCGACGTCGTGCTGGTCGACCCGCAATATTCGCCAAGGGTGACCGAACACGCCGAAGGAGCGAGTCAGATGGTGAAGCTGCTGGGCAAGGTCGCCCAATTGCGCCATGTCGGCATTTTCCCGCGCTTCGAGGTGATGCGCGACTGGCACGAACGGCAGTCGATCCCGATCGACAATTTCGTCATCGCCGACGGCCTGCACATGAACGACTGGGGCTACGCCTGCTTCGCCCAATTGCTCGGCGACGACATCATCAAATCGGTCGGCCAGATCAAGCTCGGCGTCAACGTGCCGGCCGCCGTGCTGACGTACCGGCCGATGTGACTCGGGCGAATAGCGAATAGATAACAATGTGTAGTGAAAGCCCTATTCGCCATTCGCCACTCGCTACTCGCCCCTCTCACGCCTTCTCCAGCGCGGCATGCAAATCCTCGATCAGGTCGTCCTTGTGTTCAAGCCCGGCGGAGAATCGGATGAACCCTTCGCTGATGCCGAGTTCGGCGCGGGCCTCTGGCGTCAGCCGCTGATGCGTGGTGGTCGAAGGGTGCGTCACCAGGCTCTTGGCATCGCCGAGATTGTTGGAAATCCGCGCAAGCTTCAGCGCGTTCAGCGTGCGGAACGCCGCCGCCTTGCCGCCCTTGACCTCGAAGCCGACCAGGGTCGAGCCGGCGCGCATCTGCTTCTTCACGGTCGCCGCCTGCGGATGATCGGGCCGGCCGGGATAGATCAGCCGCGAAATCTTTGGGTGTTGCGCCAGTGCCTCGGCGACCGCGCCCGCGGTCTCGGTCTGCGCGCGGACGCGGACGGCGAGCGTCTCCAGCCCCTTCAGCAGCACCCAGGCGTTGAACGGCGACATCGACGGCCCGGTCTGGCGCATGAAAGTGTGGATGTGCTCGGTGATGAACGCTTCGGAAGCCAGGATGATGCCGCCGAGGCAGCGGCCCTGGCCGTCGATGTGTTTGGTCGCCGAATACACCACGACGTCGGCGCCGAGTTCCAGCGGGCTTTGCCAGAGCGGCGTCGCAAACACATTGTCGACGATCAGCCGCGCGCCGGCTTGATGCGCGATTTCGGCGATTGCCGAGATGTCGAGCACGTCGAGCGTCGGATTGGTCGGGCTCTCCAGGAAGCAGCTCCTGGTGTTCGGCCGCATCGCCCGCCGCCACTGGTCGAGATCGAGGCCGTCGACCAGGGTGGAGGCAATGCCGTAGCGCGGCAGCAGGTCCTCGACCACATAGCGGCACGATCCGAACATCGCTTTCGCCGCCACCACGTGATCGCCGGCCTTCAGCGGCGCCAGCACCGCGGTGGTCACCGCGGCCATGCCGGTGGCGGTCGAGCGACCGGCTTCGGCACCTTCGAGCTCGATCATGCGGCGCTCGAACATCGCTATCGTCGGATTGGAATAGCGGGAATAGATGTAGCCGGGGTCCGTGCCTTTGAACCGCGCCTCGCACTGCTCGGCGCTGTCGTAGACATAGCCTTGGGTGAGAAACAGCGCCTCGGATGTTTCCCCGAATTCCGAGCGGATGGTTCCGGAATGGACCAGCCGGGTTTCGGGACGGTAGCCGGCGGTGGACGATGCGGATCTAGTAGCCTCAGACATGTGACCTCCATCGTGACCACGCTTGAAATGGTCACAAAAAACCGGCCTGGAAAAATTCCACAGGCCGGGATCACACTGTCCCCGGCCTGTTTAGCGATTTATTTAACGTGGCTGCAAGCCGGCCGGCTCAAATCACCACGGGATAAGTCATGCTGATATTCGCTTGCGCCCTATCCGTCAAGGCGGCCAATTGATAACCGGTAAAAGTCCGCATTTTCAGCGTCTGGATGGTTTTTCGAAGTCATCCTGGGGACCCCATCGTGTCGTTCACGCTTCAACCCGACGCCAATGGCATTCTGCCCGATCGCATGATCGCGGCGATGGCCGATGCCGGCCTCATTCTCCCCGCCTATCCGTTCGTCGAGAGCCAGATCCAGCCGGCGAGCCTCGATCTGCGGCTCGGCGACATCGCCTACCGGGTGCGCGCCAGTTTTTTGCCGGGGCCCGGCGCGACGGTGGCCGAGCGCATCGACGAGTTGAAGCTGCACGAGATCGACCTCGCCGACGGCGCGGTACTGGAGACCAACTGCGTCTACATCGTGCCGCTCCTGGAGTCGCTGGCGCTGCCGCCGCAGATCGTCGCATCGGCCAACCCGAAAAGTTCGACCGGGCGGCTCGACGTCTTCACCCGCGTGATCGCGGACGGCACGCGGCGGTTCGACATGATCGGCGCGGGCTATCACGGCCCGCTCTATGCCGAGATCAGCCCGAAAACATTTCCGGTGCTGCTGCGCGAGGGATCGCGGCTCTCCCAGGTGCGTTTTCGCACCGGCGACGCCATCCTGAGCGCGGATGAGCTCGATGCATTGCATGATCGCGAGCGGCTGGTCGATATCGACGACGCCGATCTCCTCAACGGCGTGGCGCTGAGCGTCGACCTAAGCGGCAAAAGCGCCAATGGTTTCGTCGGCTATCGCGCCAAGCGCCACACCGGCGTGGTCGATATCGACCGCCGCGGCGGCTACGCCGTCGGCGAATTCTGGGAGGCGATCGCGGCAAGACCCGACGGCAGCCTGATTCTCGATCCCGGCGAGTTCTACATCCTCGCCTCCAAGGAAGCCGTGCAGGTGCCGCCGGACTATGCCGCCGAGATGGTGCCGTTCGATCCCCTGGTCGGCGAGTTCCGCGTGCATTATGCCGGCTTCTTCGATCCCGGTTTCGGCTATGCGGGGGCCGGCGGACAGGGCTCGCGCGCGGTGCTGGAAGTGCGCTCGCGCGAGGTGCCGTTCATCCTCGAGCACGGCCAGATCGTCGGCCGCCTGGTCTACGAGAAAATGCTGGCGCGGCCCGACGCCATGTACGGCCAGCGCATCGGCTCCAACTACCAGGCCCAGGGCCTTAAGCTGAGCAAGCATTTTAGGGCGTAATCCTGGCTGGTATCTAAATACCTTTATTTGACTTCATCTCCAGCCTACCTAACGTGCGTTAGGTCAATTGGGCGATCGAGAAGGAGATCCAATGGCGGAGGTGACCACCCGATCGCGGCACGATCTTGCCGCTAGCGACGCGCGTTCCCCGTTCTTCACCGAAGAACACGAAATGCTCCGCGACCAGGTGCGCCGCTTCGTCGAAGAAGAGATCAAGCCGCACGGCGATGCCTGGGAAGCGCAAGGGTTCGTCCCGCGTGAAGTGTTGCGGCGCATGGGCGCACTCGGCTTCTTCGGCATCCGCTACCCCGAAGCCTATGGCGGATCGGCGATGGACACGCTCGGCAGCGTCGTGCTCGCCGAAGAACTCGGGCGATCGACCTACTCCGGTGTCGCGATCACCGCGCTGGTTCACACCGACATGGCCTCGGTGCACATCTTCAACTCGGGCACCGAAGCGCAGAAGTCGAAATGGATGCGCAAGATCATCGCCGGCGAGGCGATCTGCGCGGTGGCAGTCACCGAGCCGGACGCCGGCTCGGACGTAAAGGGCATCCGCACCACCGCGCGTCCCGCCGACGGCGGCTATGTGATCAACGGCGCAAAAATGTTCATCACCAACGGCGTCCATGCCGACCTCTATTGCGTCGCCGCCAAGACCGGCAAGCTCGACAGCGGCAGCAAGGCGGTGACGATGTTCCTGGTCGAGAAGGGCACGCCCGGATTCCGCGTCGGCCGCGCGCTCGACAAGCACGGCTGGCGCTCGTCCGACACTGCCGAATTGCTGTTCGAGAATTGCTTCGTGCCGCACGACGCGGTGCTGGGCGAAGAGGGCAGTGGGTTCTATGCTATCATGCGGAATTTCCAGAACGAGCGCACCGTGATCGGCGCCATGGCGATGGGCGAGGCGCAGGCCGCGCTCGAGCTGACGATTGCCTATCTCAAGACGCGAAAAGCCTTCGGCGCGCCGCTGTGGAACAAGCAGGCGATCCGCCAGCGCCTTGCGATGCGCGCGGCCGAAGTCGAGGCCGGCCGCCAGCTCGTCTATTCCACTGCCTGGCGCGACGCCCAGGGCCACGATGTCACCCGCGAAGTTTCCATGGTGAAGGCCTATTGCGGCGAGCTGGTCAACGCCGTGATGTACGATTGCGTGCAGTTCCACGGCGGCATGGGATTTATGCGCGAGAGCACGATCGAGCGTATGGCGCGCGACGCCCGCGTCCAGTCGATCGGCGGCGGCGCCTCGGAAGTGATGCTCGAAGAGGTCGCCAAGCGACTTTGAGGACCGCGGCCATGGATGCCTCAACCAGCCCTGAAGTTTCGCTCGACGATAAATACACCGCCGACCAGGGCCGCATTTACCTGACCGGCGTGCAGGCGCTGGTGCGGCTGCCGATGATGCAGCGGCGCGCCGATCGCACGGCGGGATTGAACACCGCGGGCTTCGTGTCGGGCTACCGTGGTTCGCCGCTCGGCAGCTACGATCGCGAATTGTGGGCGGCGAAGCGGCATCTCGAGAAGGACAATATCGTCTTCCAGCCCGGTCTCAACGAAGACCTGGCGGCGACCAGCGTATGGGGAACCCAGCAGGTCGGTTTGTCGCAAGGCGCGACCTGCGATGGTGTATTCGCGATCTGGTACGCCAAGAGCCCCGGCGTCGACCGCTCGGGCGACGCCCTCAAGCATGCCAACGCGGCCGGCACCGCGCCGCTCGGCGGCGTGCTCGCAATCGCCGGCGACGACCATGCCTGCAAGTCCGCCAGCCTGCCGTCGCAGTCGGACTACGCTTTCCTCGACGCATCGATTCCCGTCCTGCATCCCGCCGACGTCGCCGAGGTGCTTCGCTTCGGCATGATCGGCTGGGCGATGTCGCGCGCGACGGGATTGTGGGTCGGCATGAAGGCGCTGGCCGATACCATGGACTCGGCAGCGACGGTTGAGCTCGCAAGCGCAACGCCGCGGATCATCAGACCTGCCGACGCGCCGGCCGACGTCTCGATTCGCTGGCCCGACAGCCCGCTGGAACAGGAGCGCCGCCTGTTCGATATCCGTCTTCCGGCCGCGGTGGCCTTCGGTCGCGCCAATGGCTTGAACTACGCCGTCGCCGATCCAGGGATCAATCGCCGCCGCGTGATGATCCTGGCCGTCGGCAAGTCGCGCCTCGATGTGACGCAGGCGCTGGCGATCCTGGGTGTTGGGCTCGACGAACTCGATCAACTCGGAATCGGCCTGTGCGCCATCGGCATGCCATGGCCGCTGGATGCGGATTTCATCCGCGCGCGCTGCGCCGGCGCCGGCGAAGTGCTGGTCGTCGAGGAGAAGCGGCCCTTGGTCGAGGATCAGGTCGCGCGGATTCTCCTGACGATCGATACAAGCCGAAGGCCGCAACTAGCCGGCAAGATCGACGAGCAAGGCAAGCCGCTGCTGTCGCCGCGTGCCGCCTTCACCGCGGATCATCTGGCGAAGATTATCGGCGAACGGCTGATCAGGCTTGGACTTGGCGACAGGCTGGCGCCGCGCGTCGCCGCGCTCGGCGGCATGGCGCTGGACACCGAACCTGCGCTCGCCAAACGGCTGCCTTATTTCTGTTCGGGCTGTCCGCATAACCGCTCCACCGTGGTGCCCGAAGGCAGCCGTGCGCTCGCCGGTATCGGCTGTCACTACATGGCGCAGTGGATGGACCGGGACACCACGACGTTCACCCAGATGGGCGGCGAAGGCGCCAGCTGGATCGGGCAGGCGCCGTTCACCGCGACCCGGCATGTCTTCGTCAATCTGGGCGACGGCACCTACGCGCATTCGGGGCTGCTCGCCATTCGCGCCGCGATCGCGGCCGGCGTCACCATCACCTACAAGATTCTTTATAACGATGCGGTCGCCATGACCGGCGGCCAAACCGCCGAAGGCGGTTTCAGCGTTGCCCAGATCGCGCGCCAGCTTGCCGCCGAGGGTGTAGGCCAGATTCGCGTCGTCGCGGAGGAGCCCGGGCGTCATCGCGGCGAGGTCATGCCGACAGGTACGACGATCGATCGGCGTGATCGCCTTGAAGCCGTGCAACGCGCGTTGCGGGAGACAAAAGGCGTCTCGGTCCTGATCTACGATCAGGTCTGTGCCGCGGAAAAGCGCCGCCGCCGCAAACGCGGTCAACTGGCCGATGCCGGCAGACGCATCGTGATCAACGCGGCGGTGTGCGAGGGTTGCGGCGATTGCGGCCGAAAGTCGAACTGTGTCTCGATCGTGCCGCTCGAGACGGAGTTCGGCCGCAAGCGGGAGATCGACCAGACCAGTTGCAATCAGGACGCGACCTGCACCGAGGGATTTTGCCCGAGCTTCGTCACCATCGAGGGCGGCATTCCAAAAAAGCCCGCCGCCAGCGACGCAAAGCCTCCCGTCGCGCCGATGCCTGACATCGATTTTTCGCGCGCCGCCAATCTGCTGGTCGGAGGCATCGGCGGAACGGGTATCGTCACCGTCGGGGCGATCCTCGGCATGGCGGCGCATCTCGACGGCCGCGGCGTCTCGGTGATGGACCAGATTGGCCTCGCCCAGAAGGGCGGCGAGGTGACCACGCACATCCGGATTGTGAAGGATCCCGGCCAGCTCGGCCCGGTGCGGTTCGTTCTCGGCGAAGCCGACACCCTGATCGGCTGCGATCTGGTCGTAGCCTCGAGCCCGGAAGTGCTGACGCTTCTCGCAGAGCGGGCTATCGCCATCGTCAACGATCATGTCGTGATGACCGGCGATTTCAGCGCCAATCCGGATGCGATATTTCCGGATACCCTGATGAAGCGCCGGATCGCGGCGCGCTGCGGGTCGATGTTCCTCGATCTCTCCGCGGTTGCGACCGGGATCATCGGGGACGCGGTCGGCGCCAACATGATGGCGCTCGGGATCGCCTGGCAGAAGGGCCGTGTGCCGCTCACGGAAGCGTCGATCCTGCGCGCGGTTGAGCTGAACGGCGTTTCAGTCGCGATGAACAAAACGGCGTTCGCCTGGGGCAGGGCGCTTGCAAGCGACCCGCATGTTGCCGATGTTGTCGCGAAGCCGGCGCCGTTGGCGGCGACCCTCGAAGACATCGTCGAACTTCGCGCGGCCGAACTCGAGCGTTATCAGGATAAAGCGCTGGCTCAGCGCTTCCGGACTTTGGTCACGGCAACGGCGGGCGCCGAGCAGCGCATACTTCCGGGTTCGACTGTCCTTGCCGAGGCCGTGGCGCGAAGCTTCTTCAAACTTCTCGCCTATAAGGACGAGTACGAGGTGGCGCGGCTTCACATCGAAACCGGATTTCTCGATCGGCTGCATCAGGGATACACCGGCGGCACATTTGCCTTCCATCTGGCGCCGCCGCTGTTCGCCCGACGCGATCCCGTCACCGGCTATCCCCGGAAGATCAGGCTGGGAGCCTGGATCGTTCCGATGTTCAGGTTGCTCGCCCGACTGAAATTCCTGCGCGGAACTCGGCTCGACCCATTCGGGTATTCGTCCGAGCGGCGCATGGAGCGTGCCATGATCGATGACTACGAGACATTGGTGGCATCGCGCCTCATTCCCGAACTCAGCGCCGAAAATCACGCGGTCGCGGTCGAAATCGCACTGGTGCCGTTGTCGGTCAGGGGGTTCGGTCACGTCAAGGCAGCCGCCGCGCGCGAGGCGTCGACCCAGCTTGCTCATTTGCTGAACCGGTGGCCGGACCATCCGGTCGCGCAGGTGGCCGCCGAATGAGAATGGCGAGGTAACGGCGATGACCGAAACGATGGCGCAACACGGACCCGCGCAGAAGCGCGCCAGGCGCTCGGAAGGATCTCGCCAGCAAATCCTCGACGTCGCCGCCAAATTGTTCCGCGCCAAAGGCTACACCGACACCTCGCTCCGCGACATCGGCCAACAGGCCGGCATGAAGGCGGGAAGCCTCTACTATCATTTCGCGTCGAAGGAGCAGCTTGCCGCCGAGGTGCTTCTGATCGGCGTGCAAAAGGTGCATCGCGCCGTGGTGACGGCTATCGATGCGCCAGGCCGGACCGCGGACGCGCGGGCAAGGCTGGCCGCGGCAATGGCGGCGCACCTCGAGACCTTGCTCGATGCGAGCGACTATACGTCGGCGCATATACGTTGTTTTCCCGACGTCCCCGCGACGTTGCGGATGAAGCTGAGCGCGGCGCGGCGCGAATATGAGGCGGTGTGGCGATCGCTGATGGATGACATGGCGGCAAGCGGCGCCTTGCCCGCGGGCACGGACGCAAATGCCGCGCGCCTTGCGATCCTGGGGGCGCTCAACTGGTCGCTGGAATGGTACGATCCCGCGCTCGGCAAACCGTTACAGCTGACGCAAACATTGCTGGCGGCGTTTGCGCGCTGATCTGTGAAACGACGGCCGCTTATGCTCGCTGTCGACAAAAACAGGAGACAACATGAGCGGAGGGCGAGACGTTGCGGAAGAGGCGCAATGGCGGCGATGGCGCAGTGTCGCCGATCTCTATCACGCGTATTTCACCGGCCTCATTCTCACCGGGGTGACGCGGCGCGGCGCGCCTGACGCCGCCGAATTCGTGTTCCGGGTATTTCGCCGCCAGCAGCAGGAACGCTTCCTGCCGGGGCTGGAAAAACTCGGCCTCAGCCATCTGCCGCCGGCGGTGGCGGCGGCGCAGTATCATTACCTCTCGAACTGGATCGGCGGCGTGTCGGTCGAATACATGTACGAGTCGGACCGCAAGGCCTGGATCCGCTATCCGCCGCCGCGCTGGATCTGGCGGGGGACCGCGATCTGCGGCGTGCCCGGCGAAGTCTCGCGCGCGATGCTGCGGGGATGGCATGCCAATAATGGCGTCGCGCTCGGCAACTTGAATCTCGGCTTCGTCTGCACCAAGCAGAGCGTCGACGGCCAGGACGGACTGGAAGGCTATTATCACGAATATGACCATGCGCTCGAACTCGACCAGCGGCTGGTGTTCGCGCGCCATCTCGAAGCCCCTCTGTTCGATCCAACGACCGCGCCGGCGTTGCTGGTTGCGAGCTGGCCGAAGCCGCGGCTGGAAAAAGCCTATCGCAATTACGCGATGGAATATGTCCGGACCGCCGCACCGGTCATGGTGCAACTGTTCGGTCCCGAAGACGCGGGATATCTATTGCACCTCACCGGCAAGCTGATCGGCATGCAGTATTTCGACGAGATCGCGCGCGGCTTTGATTCGAGTCGCGGTGCTGCAGGAGAGTTCGCGAGGTTTCTCTGTACGTTATTCGAAGCGCAGGACGATGCTTTCGCTATTGAGGAGTCCGGCGGCACATTCGAAATCAGACAGCAGAGCTGGAAGCTGATGGCAGACGTTGCCGATTATCACACAGCCTGCGCAAAGGTGTTGCAAGGATTGTTCGAAGGCCTTGCGGCCGGTTGCGGTCGCCGCATTCCCATCGCCATGAGGGCTTCCGCCGGTGGAAAACCACCGTTTGTCTGGTCGATCGGCTGATCGAACTTCCGTTTCACGGCATGTCCATGGCGACTTGTTTGCGCAGGCGGCCCATGCGCCTGATGCAGGTGGAATCGGACTGGTTCGTGCTAGGAAACACCGCGGCGCGGCAATCCGATCGGGCCCCTGGAGAGAGATTTGTCCGATATCGGCCTTGCCGAAATACCCGTAGACGAGGACGAACGCCCGCTTCCGCTGCCGGAGGCGCCGGCGAGAAATGCTTTGGTCGACCGTCCGATCCTGCCTACTCTGCTGGGGCTCGCCTGGCCCAACATCATAGCGTTCAGCGCCGGCACCTGCGTCGTGATCGCCGAGACCTCCTATATCGGCCGGTTGGGCGTGGAGTCGCTCGCCGCGATAGCGCTGGTGTTTCCCTGCGTGATGCTGACCATGACGATGTCGGGCGGCGCGATGGGTGGCGGCGTGGCGTCTGCGATTGCGCGCGCGCTCGGCGCCGGCGACAAAGACCGCGCCTCGGCGCTCGCCGCGCACGCGCTGTTGATCGGCATCTGCTTCGGTTTGACCTTCATGCTGGGCATGCTGATCTTCGGTCCAAAACTTCTGCAATTGCTCGGCGGTCGCGGCAACGTGCTGGCGCAGGCCGTCGCCTACACGCAGATTTTCTTTGGCGGCGCCGTGCTGCCCTGGCTGATGAACACCATGGCGGGAGTCCTGCGCGGCACCGGCAACATGAAGCTGCCATCGCTCCTGATGCTTTCCTCCGCCACCTGCCAGATCGTTCTGGGCGGTACGCTTGGTCTTGGCCTCGGCCCGATCCCCTCATTCGGCATGCGCGGCGTCGCCGCCGGTTCGCTGACGGCCTATCTCATCAGCGTCTCGGTGATGAGTTGGTACCTGTTCTCGGGGCATGCCCGCGTCGTTCCCAGGATCAGGGGATTGCGTATTCAATGGGCGATGTTTTTCGACATTCTGAAGGTTGGCGCGATTGCCTGCTTCTCGCCGCTGCAGTCGGTGCTGACCATCAGCATCTTCACCCACATGCTGGCGAGCTTCGGCACCGAAATCCTCGCCGGTTATGGTATCGGCGCGCGGCTGGAATATTTGCTGACGTCGGTTTCGTTCGCGTTCGGGATCGCATCTGTGCCGATGATCGGCATGGCCATCGGCGCGGGGCGGATCGCACGGGCGCGTCGGATCGCCTGGACCGCAGGCACGGTTTCGTTCGCAGCCCTCGGCGGGATTGGGACCCTGATTGCATTTTTCCCGGATCTCTGGGTCAACATCTTCACCGGCGACGCGCTCGTGCGCGGCGCAAGCCGGCAATATCTCGCGACCGCGGCACCGATGTACGCCTTCATCGGGTTGGCAAGCTCGATGTATTTCTCGTCACAGGGCGCGGCCAAGGTGGTTGGTCCGGTGCTGGCGCAGAGCGCGCGGCTGCTGTTCATCGCCGGGGGCGGCTGGTGGCTGTCGACTCACCATGCGACGGCTGCGGATTTCTTCGAGCTCGCCGCGGCCTCGATGGTGGTGCTCGGCGTCTTGTCATGCTCGAGCGTGATCCTGACCCGATGGGGACCGAATCGCGAGCGGGTCGCCGACATTCGCCCGGCGCTGTCGGGTGTCCGCGAATAGCGCCAAGCCGATCGCGCGATCAATGCCGGCGGTGACGCCGGTGTCCGCCGCCGCCGAAATTGGCCATCCGCATCAACTGCGGAATCATGCTCATCAGCTCGCCGCCACCGCCGCCGCCGGGCATGCCCGCGAAGTCGCCGCCACCC
>Ga0209733_1000112_pt1 | contig 11474 bp, 4 predicted proteins | sample BlaSpr_A8_OM2_M1_FD_187976 | JGI IMG/M metagenome (GOLD analysis project Ga0209733, IMG submission 187976) | Forest soil microbial communities from Thunder Bay, Ontario, Canada - Black Spruce, Ontario site 2_A8_OM2_M1 (SPAdes) (version 2) | ecosystem: Environmental > Terrestrial > Soil > Boreal...
GGGAAAGGCAGCATGAATCTTGTCGAGATAGCGTGCGGCGTCCGCTGCCGAACCTGGCGCCCAGGTTCCGAAATACTCATTCGCTTCGATAAAGTCCATAAGCCCGGCGACGTCGCGCTCCGGCGTGCTGTCCAACGAATTCGAAGCGTAAGAGCATAGACGGCTTGGGTCCAGGCGCTTGGCTTCCTCCAGCATGCGTTTGGCAAACTGATACGCGGGCGGAGTTTGTCCGCCAATTTCATTGCACAGCCCCCAAACCACCACCGACGGATGGTTTCGATCGCGGGCGACCATTTCGCGCAGTTGCTCGAGCGCATTCTCCATGATGTCTGCATCCGGCTGAGCGCGCATGCCATGGAATGTTTCCTCACCCCATGCGGGGACCTCGGTTTGCATCAAGATGCCGTGGCGGTCGCAGTAATCCAGAACTCGCCTGTCCTGCGGCCAATGGACTCGGGTAAAGACGCAGTTCAGGTGCTTCATGTCCGCGTGGTCGTGGGTGATCCACTCCGCTGGTTCAGCCATGCCGAACTCCGGATTGCTCCCGGCCATCCGTTCCACGCCCATAAGCCGCACGCGCTCGCCGTTGAGATAGAACGCACCATCTCGAATCTCAAGCTTTCGCACGCCAAAAACGGTGGCGAAGCGATGTAGGTTACGTCCGTCGGAGATAGAAAACTCGAGGTTATACAGATTTGGATGATCAAAGTGCCACACCTTCGCCTTGGGCAAGGCGGCTTGGAAGGTGAGCGTTTCGACTGCTCCCGGCTTGACGGAGACATCTTTTTCGGGCGACTCGAAAGCAACCGTCTGGGGTTTCTGTTCTTCCGCGACCTGGAATGAGGCTTTGCCGCTCCAAGTTTCCGCGCTGGTGTTTCGGACGTATGCGGTGATCGTGAGTTTTCCGTCCCCGGTGGCGAGATCGGGCGAGGCGTCGACGTCAACGCGTTCCACAAATGTCTTTGGCGTAATGAGCAGTTGCACCGGGCGGAAAATGCCGCCGTCATTCGCCCAGTCGCTCGACCGGCCCCGAGGCACCATGTGCTGGTCGAAGGCGTTACTTACGCGGACCACAATAATATTGGTTCGGTCCCACCGCAGCAGTTTGGTGATATCCAGCGTAAAGGCAGTGTAGCCCTTGCGTACGTGTTCTCCGGCCGCGCGGCCATTGACCCAGACGGTGGCGCTGTGGAAGACCGCCTCGAACTCCACGCGAACGGCGCACTCCCGCCGGTTTGCAGAGGCGTCTCCTCCGGGCAGATCAAAGGCCCGCCAGTACCAGGCAGTTCCGCGATAATCCGCCAGCGGAGTTTCCACTTGCCATGTGTGGGGCACTCTGACCGTTCGCCAACCTTCACCGGGGACATCTACGCCGTACCAATTGTGCTGCGTACCAAGGTCGCCGGGATCAGTACGGAATAGCCATTCCCCGCAAAGGCTGGCGACTTCGGTGGCGCGGGGCTGAACCGTTGTCTCACCTGCCCGGGAACTGGAGGGGGCGAGTGCTCCCGCGACTGCGCCGATCGAACCTGTGATGAACTTCCGTCGAGAAGACATGGAGAGCTTTCAGTGTGTGGATAGAACCCACGCAGTTAACAGTCTGCCGGGTCAAGGGTCAAGTGGAATGTTGGATTGATATTGGCTGAAACATATAGGTGAATACCGACGCGGGCTCGGACGCCCTCGGAATACCCGATCCACAATTCCCAAAACGGGCGCTACCAGCGAATCCGTGGTTGACAACGATTATTGGTGCGTGATTAAATCCGCCGTTGTCCTAGAAGAACGATTTTCTTTGCCTACTTGAATGTATAGATGGCTATCTTCCGCAGAAAAGATTGAACGATTCATACCGTAATGATTTTGGAGGCACTTCCATGACGAAGATGCAGCGATGGCTCCTACCCCTTCTTCTGATTGTTGGAAGCGGGACATGCTTTGCACAGAGCACAAACTCCGGCGACATTCGCGGCAGCGTAACCGACCCTTCGGGTGCACTGATTCCGGGAGTGACGATCACCGTGACGAACGTCAATACAGGCGTGACAAAGACCTTTGTCACAAACGACTCCGGCATCTATGACACCGATTCCATCGTGACCGGCGAATACACAGTGACGTTCAGCAAAGAGGGCTTCCAAAAGCTGGTGCGTGGTCCCGTTACGGTGCAGGTGGGGTTCATGACCGTGAACGGCGAGTTGAAAGTGGGTTCTTCGGCAGAGTCCGTGACAGTTGAAGCCGACGTAACCCTGCTACAAACCGAAACCAGCGAACAGAGCACGACGCTGACGTCAAAATCTATGGTCGCGTTGCCCCAGGTCACCCAGGACTGGCAGAACTTCACCATCCTGCTGCCCGGCGCCAGCGGCTGTGCCGACCTGGGGAACGGAAGCTGCTCCCAGGGAACCACCAATCCCGGTCAGGAAGTCGCGGTCAATGGCAATCTGCCCTACAGCAACATCATCGCCGACGGGGCGTCGACCACGCTCTCCCATAGTCAAAATGCGAATCCGGCGACTTTCGAGAATGTGGCCGAGTTGCAGGTCAACACCTCCTCGTTCTCCGCCCAGTACGGCATCGGCGGAATTATCTTCAACCAGGTCAGCAAAGGCGGGACCAATAAGTTTCACGGAACCGCGTACGATTTTATTCAAAATGACATGCTGACCGCCCATCCTTACTTCACTAAAGGTCCCATTCCGTTCCTGCGCTACAACAACTTTGGCGGGTCGATCGGCGGGCCGATTTTGAAGAACAAGATGTTCTTCTACTTCAACTACGATCAGATCGTGAAACATGGCAACAACCACGGCTACGACACCCTTCCGACGGACGCCAATATTGCCGGTGACTTCACTGGCATCAACAGCCTTTACGATCCCGCAACGCAAACAATCGCATATGACGCCCTCGGAAATCCCTATCCGGTCCGCAAGAGTTTCGCCAGTGAGAACACGGGTGCTCTCGCCGGGGTCAACGCTATCCCATCGACTATGTTCGACCCGGTTGCCGCGAAGTTCCAACAAATGTTCTTCCCCACGACAGGCAGCCATCCTTCGTTCCTGACACCCATTCCCGGCGGCCAGTCCATCGGAGGCGAAGGGCAGCCGAACAACAACTGGTTCTACAACCAGTTGGTTTCGAATCCTGCGAAACGTTATTTCGGGCGGTTGGACTGGGATGTTACCTCGAAGAACCGGATCACGATGTCGGATACGCAAGGTGACTATACCTACCCGGGCCTCAGTTCGATTGCCAACTGCCCCGTGGGTTGCCAGAACGGCTACGTCGACAACAACAATGCGCAGATCACGGACGTATGGAACGTCAGTTCCACTATCGTCAATGAGTTCAGAGTCGGCTATACCAACCAGATGAACTACTTCACGGATAGCTCGCTGAGCAAAGGGTACGCCGCTCAACTGGGTTGGCAGTTTGGCAAGCAGGACGATTTTCCAGGGTTTGAGACCACCGGTACCTATCCCTATTCATGGCTCACGCCAGGTACCAATTCGATCTATAAAGAACACCTGTTCGACTATTCCGACGTGGTGACCATGATCCGCGGCAAACATATTCTTCACTTCGGCGGAGAGTTGCTGGCGTATCGGGATAACTCTACCGCCTGGGGTAACAAAAACGCGGGGAATATGCAGTATTCGGGGCAATACACCAAGCAGTGGACGACAGACGCCGCCGTGTGTGGGGCAAAAGCGAAGGGTGCGGCCTGCACCGTCCCAGGAACTGGATTTGAGTATGCGGATTTCCTGCTCGGCTATATAAACAACTGGCAGGCGAACGTGAGTCCGGAGTACGGAGCACGCTTGAAGAGCCCCCAGATGTTCGTCCAGGACGACTTCAAGATCCGTCCGAACCTGACAATCAACCTTGGTTTGCGCTACCAGATCAACCATGGCTGGAACGAGGTCCACGGCAACATAGCGTCGTTCGACCCGAACGTCATCAACCCTGCGACCAACACGCCGGGGGCATACTGGTTTGCTAGCACTCATGCCAACGGCCGGACAGCGCTCGAGGCGAATGTGTACAACACGTTCCTGCCCAGGGTTGGCTTTTCTTGGGCGATGCGTCCGAATATGACCGTGCGTGGTGGTTTCGGCCTCTATGCTTATAACTGGAGCCTGGATACTTACGGAACCGGCATGGGCGCTTCGTTTGGTTCCTCGGGCAACTACACCGATCCCACAAACGGCATCTACCCGGCTGCGATTTTGGCTGGAAACGGGAACAGCATCCTGGCAAGTTCGTTCTATAACGGACCACCACAGGATTCTGGAGCACCCCTGCCCTTTACAGCCGGATCGCAAGACCCGACTCGTTTTAACGGCTCGTCAGCCAATTACCAGGCGTACCACACTCCCGTTCCCAAGATTTACCAGTGGAACTTCGGAGTTCAGCGTTCCTTGACGACCGACGTGGTGGCTGAACTTGCCTATGTGGGGAGCCACGGCTTCAACCTTGCCTTCCCGGTGGACCTCAACCAAGTGCCGCCGAGCGGTTGGTCGCCCAACGATTCGCAGAATCGTCCGTATGTGAATTTTCAGGGTATTACGGGCGCCAGCAGTAGGACCAATGCGATCTCCAACTACAACTCGCTGCAAGCTTCCATCACGAAGCGAATGGCCAGAGGAGTAAGCCTCAGCTTCAACTACACATGGTCGCATTTCCTCGACGACCTAGATTCGTCCGGATGGGGAAGCCGTGCGGGGCAGCAGGATTATCAAAATGCATCTAATCCGGCGGCCAATTACGGCAACTCTAACTTTGACGTTCGCCATGCCTTCAAGGGATATGCGGTGTATCAATTGCCCTTCGGCAGAGGCAAACAGTTCCTGAATCACAGCGCCTTGCTGGATGAAGTTGTGGGCGGCTGGCAAGTTTCGGGCACCGTTGTTCTGGAAACCGGGCAGCCTTTCAGTGTCTACGGAGATCAGGCCAACTACTCGCTGGCGGGCACACAGTTTCCAAACCGGAGCCCTGGCGTGCCTCTGTACCCATCCAATCGCAGCATCGACGGTTGGTTCAATCCGGCGGCATTCACCAAACCAGCGGATGGAACCTGGGGCAACTTAAGGAGAAACAGCCTCTATGGGCCGGGCGTCAACGTTTTCAATATGTCCGCTGCCAAATCGTTCGGATTGCCCTGGGAGAGCATGAGGATTGAGTTCCGCGCCGACGCGGCAAACGTATTCAACCACAAAAGCTTGGGGATTCCGGGCGGCCGGAACCTGGGCAGTGCTGCAGGCGTCGATCAAGCCTATACGAGCTCGAACACCATCAGTTCGGTCACCACTGGCGCACGCAACATGCAACTTATGCTGCGCTTGAGCTTCTAACAATCCGCAGCTCGGGAAGAGACGGCGATTCGTCGCCGTCTCTTCTTTTTTGCGTCATACTCTAGGATTCAGCCCACTATATAATTTGGACGGTTCAGAATGATTTCAAAGCTTGGAGTTGTTGGGTTCGTGCTGGTCATGGGCGCTGCATTCTGTCTGTCTCAAGCGGCCGAAGACAAGCAGCAGGAGTTTGCGGCGCACATGCAAAAGGCCGATGGCTACCTCCGCGAAAAGCAGCCCGCCTTGGCGATTCCGGAATTGCAAGCCGCCGTGGCCATCGATCCTGAAAGTGTAGACGCGCAGGCGAACCTGGGCGTTCTGCTCTTCTTTCAAGGGAAAGCAGCCGATGCCATCCCCCATTTTCGCGCCGCCCTCAAACTACAGCCCAGCCTGGCAAAGATCCAAGGGTTGCTGGGAATGGCCGAGGACCGCACGCTCGATTTTGACGATGCGCGCAAGGATATGGAAGCTGCCTTCCCCTCGCTCGAGGACCGGCGCTTTCAGATGCAGCTGGGTCTGGAGTTAGTCGGCTTGGATACGGAAAGCGGCGACCTGGAAAAGGCCGCGGCCATTCTCACGCAGTTGCGGAAAGCGAATCCCGATAACGCCGAGGTGCTCTATGCCGCCTACCGCACCTATTCCGATCTTGCGGGCGAGTCGATGCTTGCTCTGTCACTGGCTGCTCCGGACTCTGCGCAAATGCATCAGCTGATGGCGCATGAAGACTACCGGCAGGGAAACACCACCGGCGCCGTCGCGCAGTATCGTAAGGCAATTGCCCTCGATCCGCATCTTCCGGGCATTCATTTCGAACTGGCGGAACTGCTCCGTACCTCGAAGGACGAGACAGTAAAAAAGGAAGCTGAACAGGAATACCGCGCCGCGCTGCGGGAAGATCCTCAGAATGAGAAATCGATCCTCAGGCTCGCGGAGATCGATGCGCAGAGAGGAAATACTGAGCAGTCGTACAAGGAATACACGAAAGCCGTCGAACTGCAGCCCGCCGATGCGGATGCAAAGCTGGGATTGGCCAAGACGTTAATTGAGATGAATCAGACGGACAAGGCGCTGGCCCTGCTCGAAGATGCCGTGCGGCTGGAGCCCACCAACGCCACCGCGCACTACCGACTGGCGACGCTTTATCGAAAGATGGGCCGCGCCGACGATGCGAAGCGCGAGATGGAACTCTACAAGAAGTTTAAGGAGATGAAGGAGAAACTGACCGCACTCTACAAAGAATTGCAGGTTCAGCCTAAGGAGATTCGTGCGGACGAGCAGGATGAACAATAGGATGGGAGCACGATGCCGGGCTGAAACATGGTATGTGCTGCTGGGCGCATTGTTCCGATCATGCCCGGCGCTTTTCCTCCTCTGCCTGACTAACATCGCAATGGGACAAATGGGAACGCCCACCCCGCTGCCGCCCGCAGAGCGTCAAAAGGCGGAAGCCGAGAGTAAGGCAACTGGCGCGCTGGCCAATTATCCCAAGCTAGTCGACATCACCGATTCCACCGGCATTCATTTCGAACACCTGTCGAGTCCGGAGGCGAAATTTATTGCCGAGTCGATGAGCGGAGGAGTTGCGCTCATCGATTATGACGGCGATGGCTGGCCGGACATTTATTTTACGAATGCGCAGAGTGTGGAAATGGCGCAGCATGGCGTCAAAGCGCGGAGCGCCTTGTTTCATAACAACCACGACGGCACATTTACCGACGTCACCGACAAAGCAGGAGTCGGGTATCCCTGCTGGGCGATGGGCGCCGTAGTCGGCGACTACAACAATGATGGCTGGCCTGACCTACTGGTGACCTGTCTGAACGGCGTGGTGCTCTATCGCAACAACGGCGACGGAACATTTACCGACGTGACCAAGGCCAGCGGACTTGCCAGCGATTCCGGATGGGCGACGGGAGCGACTTTCGGGGATTATGACGGCGATGGCTTTGCCGATCTCTTCGTATCGCACTATGTGGATTTTCATCTGGACGATCTGCCCGCCTTCGGCTCCGGAAAATCCTGCAAGTACCTTGGACTCGATGTGCAGTGCGGCCCGCGCGGGCTGAAAGGATCTCCCGACAATCTTTACCACAATAACGGCGACGGCACGTTTACCGACGTGTCGAAGAAATCCGGAGTCGACGATCCCGATCGCCGCTATGGCCTGACCGCCCTCTGGTCGGACTTCGATAATGACGGAAAGCTCGATCTCTTTGTTACCAACGACGGCCAGGCGAACTACCTGTACCAGGGCGATGGCAAGGGAAAATTCGTGGATGTCGCCCTTACTGCCGGCGTGGCGGCGAACGAGGACGGACTGGAACAGGCCAACATGGGAGTGGCCTTCGGCGACTATCTGCACACCGGCCGCATGTCTCTGGTGCTTTCACATTTTGATGTCGAGTACGCTGCCCTCTATCGCAACGATAGTGCAATGAACAACGGAGGGATGAACTTCTCCGACACGTCGATCGTTTCAGGCATTGCCAGGGGCACGCAGGGCTATGTGGGCTGGGGCGACGCCTTTGTCGACTTCGACAACGATGGCTGGGTAGATTTCTTTCTGGTCAACGGACACGTGTATCCGCAGGTAGATCGTGTTCAAACTTCTGCCAAATACCTGCAGCCGAAGTTTCTGTTCGTCAATCAACAAAACGGAACTTTCAGAAATGCCAGCAAGCTGATTGGAGACGCGATTCAGATCCCGCAGGTGAGCCGTGGGCTCGCGGTCGGCGATCTCTTCAACGATGGAAGAATGGAAGCCGTCGTTGAAAACCTGGTAGGCCCGCCCATGATCCTGCGTCCCGAAGGAGGCCCGCAGAACCATTGGGTCAGCTTTCAACTGGAAGGCGTAAAGAGCAATCGTCTCGCCTTGAATGCGCGCGTAAGGGCCACAGCCGGAGAGTTGGTCCAGTTGGGTGAAGTCCTCAGCGGCGGAAGTTACCTGTCGCAACACGATCTGCGCATTCACTTCGGGCTGGGCAAACATGAGCGTATCGATCGGGCGGAAGTCCTGTGGCCAGATGGCAAGAAGGAAACGCTCACCAATCTGGCCGCCGACCGGTTTTATGTGGTGCGCGAAGGGCAAGGTGTGGTCTCCAGCAAACTGCCCGAGCACCGCGCCAAGCTCCCTTAGTATGCCGATCGGCGCAACTGCAAATCGTCTGCGTACATTCCTGCTTTTGGCGGCGGTGCTTGCTGCTGGAGGAACCGCTGGTCGGGCGCAGAACACGGGCCATCCCACCGCGTCTCCCCAGACGCTGCAATTGCAACAAGCGCTCAGCCTTGCCCAGCACGGCGACCGGCAGGGGGCAATGAATCTTGTTCTCCGCCTGCTGGAGCAGCGTCCGGATTTCGCCCCAGCAATCAAGCTGAAGGGCATGTTGCTGGAGGAAGCAGGCCACACCTCCGAGGCTGCGGCTGCCTATGAAGAAGCTCTGAAGCTCGCGCCCAACGACGGAGATCTCCTGCTGAAAGCAGGGATCTACAAACTGGCTGCCGGCCAGAAGGAAGAAGCTATCAGGCTGCTTCAGCACTGCATCCGGATTCTTCCCGGCGATGGAGATGCCCAGTATTATCTGGCCCAAGCCTATCACCTGAACGGGCAGGACGATCTGGCACTGCGCGCGATCCGCGAGAGTTTGAAGGCCGAACCCGGCAATGCAGCGGTTTGGCAAAAGTACGGAGAATTGCTGTGCGGCACGGGGGATTGCGCGGCGGGGCTGAAGTGGTTGCTCAAGGCACAGCGCTCGGATGCTACGCTGCCGCGGATTGATTATGACATTGCTGCTACGGATTACAAATTGATGGATCTTGCCGGGGCCGCGCAATATTCCGCTCGCGCAGTTCAATCCCAACCCAACGATGTGACCGCCTGGCAGCTGCTGGCTATCGCAGACGTGAAGCTCGCCAAATGGCAAGAGGCCAGCAATGCATTTGAACGTATTCTTACATTCAAGACCGATGATGTGGAATCTCTGTTAGGGCTTGGCCAATGCGAAGTGGAACTGAAGAACTATCCAGCCGCAGTCGAGAAGTTGCAGTTGGTGTTGCGGCTGGAGCCAACTCGCTTGTTGGCGCATTTTTATCTGTCACGGGCCTTTGCCGCGATGGGCAAAACCGCGGACGCTGAGCATGAGGCCGCCCTGCATCAGTTAATGATGGAGCAGTTGACGTTCGTACGCTCCGTGGAGAGCGAAGAACGCGAAAGTCCCATCAAGGCTCAGGCGCGTAAACTGCTGGCAGAGCATCACGAAGAGGAGGCGTTGCAGCTGTATCGGGCCCACTTCAAGGGAACTGCGGCCACTCCAGCGGATGCGTATGTGTTTGTTGGAAAGCTATATCTCTTCATGGGAAATACGGAGGACGGCCTGCGCAGTCTTCATCATGCGCTGGAAATTCAGCCCACCGTTCGAGGCGCTCATACCAACGAGGGAATACTGGCGCTGAAACTTGGCGACTTGAGCCGGGCCGAGAAGGAGTTTAAGGCGGAACTCGCAAACGATCCGAACTATCAGATGGCGATTGCCGAGATGGGCGAGGTTCGCTACCGTCAGCGGCTCTGGTCCGATGCTGCGGAACAACTGGCGAAGTCGCGAACCATGACTCCGGAGTTGCTTTACATGCTTTGCGATTCTTATTTCCATTTGGGCAAAGTGTCAGATGCGGACTTGACTGCGGAAACGATGGCGGCGTACGGGAGAAACGATCCTGCAGTCATGAAAGAACTGAACGAACTTCTCCTCCGAAATGGGCAAACCGAGCTCGCGCAGCGTTTGTCGGCCAATCTCGCGCAAAAATGAAGAAGATCCAACTCATGGTGTGCTCTCTGTCACGGTGAGAATCTGATCTGCTTTGACGGTTTTCAGAACCTGTTTGATGCCGCTTGGCCACGTGAGTTCAATGCTGTCGACAACGCTGGCCGAGCCCAGCCCGAAGTGTACGCGCTTGTCGCTCGAAGAGTTGTAGCTCACCGCGCTTGTGGCATGGTTGTACTGGGTGCCGAGAGACGTTGTTACCTTGACCTTTGTTCCCAGACCGTCGCGGTTGGATTTAACGCCAACCAGTTTCAGAATGATCCAGTGGTTGCCGCTGTTGGAACGGTTCATCCATATTTCCGGCGGGCCGTTCAGAACGGTCACGACAGCGTCGATCTTGCCGTCATTGTTGAGGTCGCCGAAAGCCGCACCGCGATGCGGAGCGGCAACTGAGAAAGATGTTCCAGCCTTTGAACTCAAATCCTCGAAGATAAGGCTACCTTTGTTGCGAAATACTCGATTGGGAAGCGCAAAGGGCCGGTGCGCCAACTCCATCGCGTTGTCCAGAATGTCGGAGTTGGCGGTGAACAGGTCCTTGTTCCCGTCATTGTCGAAATCGAAAATCCCCACTCCCCAGGCCGTTGAACGGCTGGTCAAGACGCTCAGTCCCGCCGCGGTGGTGACATCCTGAAATTGTCCATTCCCTAGATTTCTATAAAGGGGAAATCCCTCTCGGAACATGGCGGTTTCAAAGATATCCGGCCTTCCATCATTGTCAATGTCGCGGAAATCCGCGCCCATGCCGGCTATCGCGTTGCCGAATGCGTTGTACGCAACCCCGGCGAGCATCGCGACATTGGTAAACGTTCCATCCCCGTTGTTGTGAAGAAGATAATTCTCGAAGGTATCGTTTGAAACAAAGATATCGGTAAACCCATCGTTGTCATAGTCGGCAAACGCCAGCCCCATCCCTTTGCCAACATACTTGGAAATGTGGGACTGTTCGGAGACGTCGGTAAAAGTGCCGTCGCCATTGTTGCGATAAAGGATGTTGGGCGTTCCCAGAAAATCTACAGGCGAACAGTAGGCCGGCAGTCCTTGCTGAACGCAGTGGGTTGCAGTTCTGATGTTGTAATTCAGGTAGTTCACGACAATAAGATCGAGCAGGCCATCGTTGTTGTAATCGAACCATCCTGCGGCGACAGACCACGCTTTTCCGAGGTGGGGAACCATACCGGCGACTCCCGCTTTCTCGGTCACGTCTGTGAAGGTGCCGTCACCATTGTTGTGCAAGAGTTGGTTGTGGTTGACGCCGGTAACGTAAAGATCGACGAAGCCATCATTGTCATAGTCGCCGGCG
>Ga0209733_1000114_pt1 | contig 11429 bp, 12 predicted proteins | sample BlaSpr_A8_OM2_M1_FD_187976 | JGI IMG/M metagenome (GOLD analysis project Ga0209733, IMG submission 187976) | Forest soil microbial communities from Thunder Bay, Ontario, Canada - Black Spruce, Ontario site 2_A8_OM2_M1 (SPAdes) (version 2) | ecosystem: Environmental > Terrestrial > Soil > Boreal...
ATAACATCCGGAGCAACACTGGTGTTTGCGGGTCTTGCCTACGTTTCAACGGGGAGGCCGCCCGATGGCGAACGGTCTTGTGATTGAAATCACATTAAGCATGTACCAGTGGGCGAGGGTCGTCGAGATTACCAAGGTGGTGGGCCGGATGGGGGGATGCCTCCACTAGGTCGGAACGCCGGCATCGTAAATTTGTAATCGGGAATTTACAATCATCCCTCCATGACGGTGAGCGTGCGATCGTTCGCAAAGATCAATCTCGGGCTGCGCATTGGCGCGGCGCGGGAGGATGGATTCCACGAGTTGCTGACGATCTACCAGACGATCGCTTTGCATGACGTGATTCGCGTTAGCGTGGGGCGCGGCAATGGAATTGAGATTCAATGCGATGACCCGCGGGTGCCCAAGGACGATTCCAATACCTGCTTCCGCATTGTTGAGAAGGCTATGCGGGCGCTGCACGCGAAAGGACGGGTAGTCATCGAGATCGAGAAGCGGTTGCCGGTGCAGGGTGGGCTCGGAGGAGCTTCCACCAATGCGGTGGCTACGTTGCTCGGATTGGAACGGGCGCTGAAGAAGGTTTTGCCGGCCAAGGAAAAGCTGCGAATTGCTGCAGAAGTTGGGTCGGACTTGCCACTGTTCCTGGTGGGCGGAACTGTACTTGGTGCGGGCCGTGGAGAGCAGGTGTATCCACTGGAGGATTTGCCGGCGATAGCATGCGTCGTGGTGACGCCGGAAGTAGGGGTGTCCACTCCGAAGGCGTTTGCGGCGTGGGACCGGTTGTGTGGCGCGGGCGCCCCCGCCCGCGAAGGCTTAAGAGAGCACGTACACCTAAGTGCAAGCCAAGCTCCCCCCGAGCTTCGTTCGGCCGGACAGCCGAGGGCGGCTGTCCCCACAAAAATCATATCCACTTCCGAGTCGCTGAAATTGACGGTATCCACACCGTCCGATAGAATGAATGAGCTTGGCTGCGGCTTGTCGGCGTGGCTGAGTGAACCTTACTCCGGTGCTCCTTTTCGAAGGGGCCGGGCCGAGAATCATCTTCTCGCGCTTGTCCGGGCCGGGATTGAAAACGACTTCGAACAAGTCGTCTTTCCTGAATATCCCGAGCTGAGTGATGGGAAGCGTGCGCTTTTGCGCGCGGGCGCGAAGTATGCGTCGTTGTCGGGCTCTGGCTCGACGCTGTACGGGCTGTTTGTCTCCCGAAAGTCGGCGGTGCAGGCGGCCGCTAAACTCCGGAAGCAAGGCTGGGCGGCGCAGGCGACTGCGACGCTGCCACGGAAGGCTTACTGGAAGCGAGTGGTGGCGGACTAAAGGCGAGTCTATCTTGGAAGACGCTCGGCTTCGCCTTCGCTTGGACAGCCGAGGCGGCTGTCGCTACATGATCTGTGGCGGCAAATTTTTGATTGTTGATTTTTGATTATTGATTGAAAATCTAAGTGCCCCCGGTTTTGGGGTTCAATCGACAATCACCAATTGCGCAATCAACAATTGTTTCACTGGGCCGTCGACTAATGGTAGGTCAAGTGCCTTTGGAGCACTTTGTCTAGGTTCGAATCCTAGCGGCCCAGCCAGAAAAAAGTTCTCAGTTGCCAGTTCTCAGTTCTCAGCCGAACTGGCCACAAAATACTGAGAACCGGGAACTGAGAACTGCCTATGGCTACTCTGGTGACGCCGACCGACAAGACCGTTGAGAAGAAGAGCCCGCCTGTGACCGATGAAAAGCTGGAGCGGAAGCAGCGTCCGCGAACCGACGAGAAGTTCAAGATCTTCAGCGGCACGGCGAACGAACCTTTAGCTGATGAAGTCTGCAACTTTCTTGGGATGCAGCGCGGGCAGGCGCAGGTCATCCGCTTCCGGGACGGCGAGTGTTACGTTCAGATTCAGGAGAACGTGCGCGGCGCGGATGTATTCGTGCTGCAGCCTACCTGCCGTCCGGTGGACGAGCATCTGATGGAGTTGCTGTTGATGATCGATGCGCTGAAGCGCGCTTCGGCGCGGCGCATTACGGCGGTGATTCCGTACTTTGGCTACGCCCGGCAGGACCGCAAGGACAAGCCGCGCAGTCCGATTTCGTCGAAGCTGGTGGCCGATCTACTGACCACGGCCGGCGCGCACCGGGCATTGATTGTGGATTTGCATACACCGCAGTTGCAGGGCTTTTTCAATATTCCGGTAGATCACCTGTTCGCGTCGCCGGTGCTGGTGGATCACTTCCGGAAGCTGGCGCTGCCGAACCTGACAGTGGTTTCACCGGATGCTGGTGGCGTGGAACGGGCGCGGTTTTTCGCCAAGAAAGTGGATGCGGCCCTGGCCATCGTCGACAAGCGCCGCGTCGAGATTAACGTTGCCGAAGTGATGCACGTGATCGGCGACGTCGACGGCCGCACCTGCTTGATCATTGACGATCTAATCGACACCGCGGGAACGCTGGTAAAGACCGCGGACGCTTTGGTGGAGAATGGCGCGACTTCAGTGTACGCATGTGCGTCACATGCGGTGCTTTCAGGGCCGGCGGTGGAGAACATCACGAACTCCGTGATTAAAGAAGTCGTGGTGACCAACACCATCCCGCTGACGGCCGAGGCGGATGCGGCGCGAACGCAAAAGGGAGGAAAGATCAGCGTCCTCTCCATCGCAGGACTGATTGGCCGGGCAATTCAGGCCAATCACGAAGAGACTTCGGTCAGCAAGTTATTTACGTAAAACCGCCGCAGGGCGGCAGAACTTTACAGACAGGAATTGAAATTTATGGCGACTGCAATCGAACAAAACACACTCGAAGCGCAACCACGGGAAGCCGGGACCAAGAACGACGCCCGCGCCGTGCGCCGTGAGGGAAGGATTCCGGCCGTGGTCTACGGAGCGGGTAAAGATTCGCTTTCCATCCGCGTGGATCCGCGGCACGTGATGCGGATTCTGAACTCGGAGACCGGACACAACACGATTTTTGATCTTGCGCTCGGCGGCGGCGAGCACAGCAAGGCCATGATCGTCGACTGGCAATACGAGCCCATCAAGGGCAAGTTGCTGCACATCGACCTCAAGCGCATTGCCCTCGACAAGGTTCTCAAGGTCAGCGTGCCCATCTTCCTGGTCGGCGAATCGGCCGGCGTGAAGCAGGAGGGCGGCATCATGGAACAGATGCTGCGCGAGCTCGAGATCGAGTGCTTGCCCGGAGATATTCCGAGCCACATCGATGCCGACGTCAGCCACCTCACGTTTGGCAAGGTACTGCGCGTTTCGGAGTTGCCGCAATCGGAAAAGATTAAGGTCCTCACCGACCCGAATCAGCCCGTGGCGCACGTTACCGCGGTGAAGGAAGAAGTGGTGGCCGCACCCGAAGCGGCAGCGGCGGAAGCGGCTGCTCCGGCCGAGCCCGAAGTTATCAAGAAGGGTAAGCAGGAGACTGAGGAAGAGGGCGGCGAGGCTCCTGCGGCCAAGCCCGAGAAGGCGGAGAAGGCTGAGAAGAAGGAGAAGAAATAACTCACGTAGGGACGGGCGCCCTTCGGCTTCGCTCAGGGCAGGCTATTCGCCCGTCCGGCCGAGCGCGAAGCGCTGCCGCCAGCGCAAGAGCTTGGCACTACGAAACCGGGCGGACGAATGCGTCCGCCGCTACGTGGATCCGGATGGTGGCGTGAAACTGATCGTCGGTCTCGGCAATCCCGGTATCGAATACCAGTTCACGCCGCATAACCTGGGCTTTCTGACGATTGATCGAATCGCCGCGAACCTGGGAGTGGATGTGAGAAACCGGCAATGCCGTGCGCTGACGGCGCGGGCCGTGTTTGCGGATCAACCGGTGCTGCTGGCCAAGCCGGAGACGTTCATGAATTTGAGTGGCGTCTCGGTGCGGGAGTTGGTCGACGAGTACGACGCGAAGCCGGAGTCGGACCTGATCGTGATTCAGGACGAACTGGATTTTCCGCTGGGCACGTTGCGCATTCATACGCGGCGCAGTTCGGCAGGGCACAACGGCATCGAGTCGATCATCGAGGCGTTGGGGACGCAGGATTTTTTGCGCATCCGGATCGGCGTCGCGCCCGAGCGGAAAGTGTCCAACGGCAGAGAGTATTTGTTGGCACCGATGCGCAAAGCGGACTTGCAGGCGGTCGATGGAATGCTGGATACCGCCGAAGAAGCAGTGAAGGTGATTCTGAAAGAAGGTCCGGCGGCGGCGATGAACCGCTTCAACCGGAAGGAACCGGAAGAGAACGGGAAAGATTAGCCACGGATCGGGACGGATTTTAACGGATCAAGAAACCTTCTTGGGGTTTTATCCGTGAAGATCCGTGAGAATCAGTGGCCAGGAATTTGGAGAAGAGAATGAATCGTACCTATGAGTTGATGTTCATTGTTCGTCCGGATATGACGGACGAGGATCTGGATAAATTGATTTCCACTTTGCAGTCGGTGGTGCCGACGGCGGGAGGAAGCGTGCAGCGCGTCGACAAGATGGGCAAGCGCCGTCTGGCCTACACGGTGCGCCGGTTCCACGAAGGGATTTACATCCTGATGGTCGTGGAAGGCGGGGGCGCGGTCATTCACGAACTGGAGCGGCGCCTGCGCGTGACCGAGCCGGTCATCAAGTTCCTCACCGTGCGCGTTGATGAGGAGCAGAAGCGGCTGGACAAAATCAAGAAACTCCGCGATGCCCGCAAGAAAGTAAGCGCGCAGCCGGCAGCCCCGGCGGCGGAACCGGCCGCACCGGCGGAAGCTCCGGCGACGGCGTAACGCAATTTGTAAACGGGTTTCTCTGCGTTCTCCGGGTCGTTCTTTGCGAACTTTGCGGTCAAAAGCTTTTAATCGCTGAGAACGCGAAGAACTCGCAGAGCCCGCTGAGAAATTCCGAGCCGATGGTCGGAACGGACGTCTGGCAGAGAGAAGAAATTTAGAGGAGAAATATGGCTGAAGAGACGAAAGCAGCAGAGCAAGCGGCCCCGAGCGAGAGGCCGCGTTCCAGCGAAGGTCCCCGAGCGGGGGGAGATCGTCCGCGGTTTGGCGGCGGTGGTGGTGGACGCGGGCCGGGCGGTCCTCCGCGCGAAGGCGGTGGCGGACGCAAGTTTTTCCGGCGCAAGAAAGTTTGCAAGTTCTGCGTCGAGAAAATTGAAGACATCAACTACAAGGATTACCGCATGCTCGGGCAGTTCGTCGCCGAGAGCGGCAAGATCGTGCCGCGACGCCTGACCGGCGTCTGCGCACCGCATCAGCACCGGCTTTCGGCGGCCATCAAGAAGGCCCGCAACATCGCGCTGCTGCCGTTTGCCGGACGGGCATCGTAAGAAAGTCGCCACCGATTCCACGGATTTTTACGGATAAGGCCGTTTGAATTGTTTGATTTATCCGTGTTGATCCGCGTAAATCCGTGGCAAAGAATTCTACAACGGAGTCATTCCATGGAAGTCATTCTGAAAGAAGATGTAGCGAAGCTTGGATCCCGCGGCGACGTGGTGAAGGTCGCGGAAGGATATGGACGGAATTATCTTTTGCCACGCAAGCTGGCCATTCAGGCCAACGAGGGCAACAAGGCCGTCATCGCGCAAATGAAGGCCGCTTCGGTGCGGCGCTCCGCCAAGGAGAAGACGCAGGCCGAAGAACTGGCCAAGCAGTTTGAGGGCGTGTCGGTGTCCTTCCAGCGGCGCACGGGCGAGCACGATCAGCTCTTTGGGTCAGTCACGTCGAGCGACATCGGCGATGCGCTGACCAAGAAGGGCTTCAACGTGGATCGCCGCAAGATCCAGCTCCACGAGCCCCTGAAGACCGTCGGCGAGTTCAGCGTCCCGATGAAGCTGCACAAAGAAGTGACCGCGCACTTGAAGGTGGTCATCGAGAAGGAAGCGGTCGCGGAGTAGTCACGCCTTAGGTCGTAGAGACGTTGGCAAGCAACGTCTCTACGGGAGGTTGCATAAAAATCAGGGCATTTCCGGTGCCAAACGGCCGGGTGGACTTGTGGACCGTTGTTCTGTTTCTCTCTAAAGCGCTGTCCCAGAATCACCTAGCTGCCCCCAAATATCCCCGCCTGCCCTATAATTTCTGCTAATTTCTGCTCACGGTTTGGCTGACGACCCGTCTATTCCTATGCAAGCCCGGATACGGCAAATACTGGGCGGCAGAGGACAGGACAACACATGCCGGCAGGTGTACTGGTAGTACCACTTGCGGTTGGTGATGGGGCCCGCTCGAGAGAGAGAACTCAGAGAGAGAGAGTCAGCGTTAACCAAGAGCCCGCGCGGGGCCGCATGGCTGGGCAAGAACGCCGTATAGACGACACGATGCTGATCCGAGAGGCCCAGCGCGGAAACCGCGCCGCCTTCGAGGAACTTGTCCGTCATTACGACCAGCCGGTATTGCGGCTCGCCCTCCATCTCACCGGAACCGAGCAGGATGCCCAGGACGTCTACCAGGACGCCTTCCTGAAGGCTTACAAGAACATTGGAAGTTTCCGGTTCGAGTGTTCCTTCTACACCTGGATTTATCGGATCGTGACGAACTTGTGCCTCGATCACTTGCGCAAGAGGAACGTGCGCAAAGAGGACGCGCCGGTCGTCAAAGACGCCAACGGCGGTGAGTATGACCTGCTGGATCAGGTGCCCGACGGGCGGGCGGGAGCGAATCCGGAGCACGATTTATTGCGCCGGCAGCTGGGAGCGCGGATCGCCGGAGCGCTGGAGAAACTGACGCCGCGCGAGCGCATGGTATTTGAGTTGAAGCATTATCACGGATTGAAGCTGAGAACCGTGGGTGAGATTTTGCAGACCACGGAAGAGACTGCCAAGAATACGCTCTTCCGCGCCACGCAGAAGTTGCGCGGGGCGCTGGCGGATATGAGATGAAGACAGGTTTCAATGGTTCAGAGTTTCAAGGTTTCGACGACCTTGAAACTTGGAAACCTTAGGAACCTTGAAACGGGTTGCTATGAAATGTGAATGGGTTCGAGAAAATATCGTGCTCGAGGTTTATGGCGAGTTGGCCGATGATGCCCGCCACGAACTGGAGCAACATGTGGCCCGCTGCGTCGACTGCGCAGCCGAACTGAAGGCGGAGCAGGATTTTCACGCGTTGCTTGCGCAGGATCGCGCGGCCGATCCCACGGCCAACCTGGTGGCGGCTTCGCGCATGCGGCTGCAGGAGGGGCTGGAGACGGCCAAGCAAGGCACCGTCTGGAGCCGGTTGACGTTCGACCCGGCAATCTGGCTGCGGCAGGTGCGGTTCTCGCCGGCACTGGCATCTGCGATTCTAATTCTTGGTTTCGCCGGCGGAGTTTTAGCCACATACCAGTTCTACGGAGCACGTCCCACCGGTACTGCTAGTGTTCAGAGCCCCTCGAATCCCACTGCTGTTCCCTCGGAGGCCTCGATTACAGGGATCAGTTCCATCGTTCAGCAGCCGGGCACCAATCAGATCAGCATCAAGTACAACACCGTGGCGACGCAGGAAGCGCAGGGATCGCTGAACGACGAGAAAATCCAGCAACTACTGCTCTACGCGGCTCGCAATAACTACAACACCGGTGTGCGGGTGGACTCGGTCGACCTGCTGGCGCAGAAGAGCGGAGACCAGCAGATTCGCGAGGCGCTGATGTACGCGCTGCAGAATGATACGAATCCGGGAGTGCGGCTGAAGTCTCTGGACGCTCTGGGCAATTATGTAAAGAACGACACAAACGTCCGCGATGCGGTGTTGCGGGCGCTGGTGAATGATGGAAATTCCGGAGTACGCATTGAAGCGCTGCGGCTGATTGAGCCGGTGAAGGCCGACGGCAGCGTGCGCGGCGTACTCATGGCGCTGGCTGCGAAAGATCAGAGCACGTACATCAAGTCGCAGGCTCGCACCATGCTGGCCCAGTTGCCGGAGATTGATTAGGAACTCAGAAGTAAGAGGTCAGAGTGCAGAAGTAAGACGAGAAAACAACTTCTGCCTTCTGAATTCTTCCCTCTGCATTTAAGAGGAGAATTGAGAGGGTTATTTTGAAACGCGCGCTACAATTCGTCGGGCTGGCCGGTGTGCTGGCTCTACTTGCGCCTCTGGCACTGGCGCAGGAAACACATGTATCCCGTGAAGGCGGATCTTGGGGTCAGGAGATCACAGGTTCGCTGGTAGCGGTCAAGAACTTAAGAGTGAAAGTCGACATGGGCTCCGTAGTCTTACGCGGCGGGCAGCAGCAGGGCATCAATTATGTGGTTCATACTCATTTCGGCAATTCTTCAGAGCAGGATGCACGCCGCCAGTTCGAGCAGTACAAGGTCACCGCGTACGTGAAGGGCGACACCGCCTGGATCGTGGGAGATTGGCAGGGCGGAAGACGGCCGCGTCATTTTTCGGGAGAATTCTCTGTGATGGTCCCGCGCGAAATGGCGCTGGTGAAACTGGAAACCGAGGGTGGCAACGTTGACGCGTCGGGAGTCGCCGGACGTGTGGAAGCCGAGAGCGGCGGCGGCAGCATGAAGCTGGATGACATTGGCGGAGGAGCCAATGCCGAAACCGGAGGCGGATCGATTGACGTAGGCACTGTCAGCGGCGACGTCGGCCTTCGGACTGGCGGAGGTTCCATCAAGATTCGTCATGCCAACGGTAAGGTCTCCGCAGAAACCGGCGGAGGCAGCGTCGAACTCGAAGCGGGCGCGCAAGGCGCCATCATTGAGACCGGCGGCGGCAGTGTGGAAGTGCGCCAATGTAATGGCAAGGTGAAGGTTTCGACCGGCGGTGGCAGCGTGGACCTCAGCGATGTGGGCGGACCGGCGGAGATTGAAACCGGCGGCGGCAGCATCCACCTGACCTCGGCCAAGGGACACGTGCACGCGGAGACCGGGGGAGGCGGCATTGAGCTTTTCGGAGTGCCCTCGGCCCGGGCGGAAACGGGAGCGGGCGGGATCACGGTGAAGCTCGTGAATACCGGAGCCGAGCGTAACGATTCCGACCTGGAGACGGGTGCGGGCGACATCACCGTGTATATTGCCGCGGATGTAGCGATCAATGTGCGCGCCAGTGTGGACATGGGCAATGGGCACCACATCACTTCCGATTTTCCCGATATCCACATCGCCAGCGAAGGTGACAAGTGGGGTCCGAAGTCGCTCACTGCCGAAGGCAAATTGAATGGCGGAGGACCTGTGCTGAAGGTTCATACGTCGAGCGGTGATATTTGCATCAGGCGTGCCGGCCATTGAGGTTTTGAAGATGCGGCTGGCGCGAGTTGGCAGTTGAACGAAACCACAATTGAGGGAATGGCCATGCGCAAATACGTTGTGGCAAGCGTCCTGTTGTTGCCGCTGCTCCTCGGCTTTTCGCAGGCAGAGCAGAGTTGGCCGGTGGAATCGCGGGAAGAGCCATTCGCGTTCTCGAGTGAGGACAGCGGCACCAGTTCCTATCTCGGAGTCGACATATCGGATGTGACCACCGAGCGCCTGAGCGCCCTGAAGCTGAAAGAAGAGAAGGGTGTTGAGGTAACGATGGTCGACCAGGATGCTCCGGCGGGCAAGGCGGGGATCAAGGAGCACGACGTCATTCTGACCATGAATGGCACTTCGATTGAAAGTGGGGCGCAGTTGCGCCGCATGATCCACGAGATGCCACCGGGCCGCATCGTGAGCTTTGGCTTGAGCCGTGACGGGCAGCCTGTGACTGTAAAGGTGCAACTCGCGGACAAGAAGAAAGAATTTTCCATGAACGGCCACGACATGAAAAACTTCCATGTCGACGTGCCGGAGATTCACATTCCTGACATCGATATCCCGGCCATCAACATGGTGATGGTAACGTCGTCGGCGCGCAGCGGTTTGATGGTAGAAAATATCACCCCGCAGTTGGGAGAGTTCTTCGGCGTGAAGAACGGGAACGGCGTCCTGGTACGCTCCGTGGAGAAAGGCAGCCGTGCGGAGAAGGCTGGTTTTCGCGCGGGAGATGTCATCGTGAAGGTCAACGACCAGGCTGTGCATGACACGAGCGATTTCATGCACGCGGTGCGGTCGCGCAACGGTGCGTCGGTCAGCGTGAGCGTGATGCGCGACAAGAAAGAGCAGAATCTGAATCTGACTCTCCCCAGCCGCAAGGAATCTGGCGAACTGCAGGAAGAGGAAAGTTGGGATGGTCCAATGTTCGATGCCGACTCCAGCGTCGAATTGAGCGCGTTGCAGCAGGAACTCGCCCAGTTACAGCCGAAGATGGAACTTGCCGTCGAAGATGCTCAGACCTCGGTCAAGGAGCTTCGCTCGGAACTTTGCGCGCAGCAGAAGAAAATTCGCCAGCAGGCTGAGAAGCTTAAGGTCCACTCTCACCTTCAGCAAGAACGACTCAACAAGGGCCAGGAACGGATGAAGATCCGGCTGGAGCAACTGCGACACTCGTTCGATATTTAGAGCCGCGGACCATGCTCTTACTGGCTGCTTGACGTAGAAAGCGCCAGGCTGGCGACACAAATGCGATTCCGCCCGGCTTGCTTCGCGGCGTAGAGCCCGCTGTCGGCAGCCCGGATCATGTCATCTCGAGTTTTGCCGTGCGTGGGAAATGCGGCGACCCCGGCGCTGATCGTAATGGTCCGCGGCACTCCCGGAAATTGGAAGCTCTCCACCATGCGCCGTAATTTCTCGGCGATGGCGATGGCTTGCTGCGCGGTGATCTGGGTCAGCAGGATGGCGAATTCTTCTCCGCCGTAGCGGCACACCACATCAATCTTGCGCAACTGCTGGTGGAAGAGCGAAGAAACCTGGCGCAGCACTTCGTCCCCCAGGAGATGACCGAACTCATCATTCAGTCGCTTGAACTGATCGATATCCGCCATGATTACGGCCATGCCGGTTCCATAGCGGCGGGCGCGCTCGAGTTCTTCCATGATCCGCAGTTCGAAGAAGCGGCGGTTGAAAATGCCAGTCAGGCCGTCCAGATACGCCAGTTGTTTGACGCGCTCTACATAGTGCGCGTTCTGAATGGAGTTGGCGCAAATGTCGGCCACCGATTCGAGCGACTGTAGTTCGCTTTCCCGAAACGCATTTAACTGCGAACTGTGTAGCGTGAGCACCCCCAACGTCTGGCCAAAGGAAATCAGTGGAATGCTCATCCGTGAGGCTGACTCTCTGAAAAGCCTCAACGGCTCAGGCGCGGCGCTGAGATCCTTTTCGATGTGAGTGCCACCGCCGGAAATCACACGGGACCAAGGTTCCTGGCTGACCGGGAAACGTCCGCCCGGAGGAGTACAAGGGGTCAGCGTCCCTTGATGGGCCCGCATCACGAGGTCGCCTTCGTCGCGCAGGAGAAGCGATACATGCGACACCTGAAAAGCCTTCTGAATCACCGAGCACACCCGGACCAGAAGATCCTCCAGTTCCATGACCGCGGTGCTTTGCTGTGCGATGGTATTGATGGCTTCCAACTGTCGCGCCCGCTGCCTCTCCAGGGAGTACAAACGCGCATTCTGGAGCGCAATAGAGGCCTGC
>Ga0209733_1000115_pt1 | contig 11426 bp, 7 predicted proteins | sample BlaSpr_A8_OM2_M1_FD_187976 | JGI IMG/M metagenome (GOLD analysis project Ga0209733, IMG submission 187976) | Forest soil microbial communities from Thunder Bay, Ontario, Canada - Black Spruce, Ontario site 2_A8_OM2_M1 (SPAdes) (version 2) | ecosystem: Environmental > Terrestrial > Soil > Boreal...
AGTGGGTCGCGCACTTTCAGCATGCGAACGATCTTGTCGGCGAAGGCCTGGATCACGGCGATCTCGAGCCCGAGCCGAAAATCCTTCACCTCAGCGCTGAGCGACTTGCTTTCGTCGAGCAGCGCCTCGGTTCGCACCGCAAGCGCATGCAGGCACTGCAAAAGCTGTGGCGACGCCCTCGCCTCGCCGAGCGCCTCGACCGACGCTCCAGCCGCGGCGAGCGCATCGCGCGGCAGATAGACACGGTTGAGATTGCGAAAATCCTTGCCGCAGTCCTGCAGGTGGTTGTTGATCTGCAGGCCGGCGCAGAGCGCATCGGAAGCAGCCCAGGTCGAAATGCTCTCGCCGTGAACGTCGAGCATGAAGCGTCCGACCGGCATCGCCGAATAGCGGCAATAGTGGATCACCTCGTCCCAGTTCTCATAGCGCAGCTTGGTCACGTCCATGCGGAACGCGACCAGGACATCGAGCGCGTGCCGCGGCGGCATCGAACGCTCCGCCAGCGCGCGCCGCAGATTGACCGCTTCCGGCTGGCTGTCGCCCCGGCCCAGGAGCTCGGCTTCAAGCAAATCGAGATAATGCAGCTTTTCGGCCGCGCCGAGCGTGGCGTGATCGGCGATGTCGTCGGCGGTCCTGACGAAATTGTAGAACGCCAGGATCAGCGCCCGGTGACGCGGATGGATGATCCTCGAGGCGACCGGAAAATTCTCGTCGCGGTGAGTCTTGCCGGATCGCAGTTCGCTCGCGCTGGTCATCAAGGGACTTGCTGCATTCGCTGAAAAACGCTGGTATCGCATGCCCCGGCACTGCCGCGCATGCCAGGGAGATCGCGGACCCCATATAGGGGAATACGATGCGAAAACCAATGCTATCCGCGAATTCCGGCCAATTCCGGCCGCGCCCGATCACGCCGATAACCGGGCGTTCGTGGCGCGCGAGGAACGCAAACGCGGTTCTACTGATTATGGTTCTTCAAGACGGTTTCGCAGGCCTTCGACAGTTTGGGCCGGTTTTGCTGCAGGCAAGCCAGAATGGTGAAGTCGCCCTGATCGATCACCGGTCGGCAGAAGCGCTGAACGTCGCGCGAACAGGCCGCCTGTTCCTCCGGCGTGCCGCTGCGTTGCTGCTGGGCGATGGCGGCGGTGGAAATCGATAGCGACAACAGGATGAGTGCCGGGAGATATTTATACATCGTGTTCCTTCATACTGACGGCAAGAATTCCAATCCCGAAAAGCGCGTGGCGTGAGCGGGACAGACCTTTTGGGTTGCAAACGCCGCGGACTGCAGCAACGAGATGACCAGAAGCGCTGGTAAATGCGGCCAAATTTACGGTGGCCCGCCTCGCATAGCCGACCTTGCCAACGATCTCAATGCGCGTCATTAACCAGTTGATATCAGGGAATTATTCGAAGGCGAGGTTTTTTTGAGTTTGGCCGTTGCGGCCAAGCCATGCGAGGAACTAAATGAGCAAGGTGAAAAACGTGGCGAAATTGGACGTTGTTCCGATCTCGTTGCAGCGAAAATGCCGTTCGCCAGCATCATTCGGCTTGTGTAGTTTGGGGTATCCTGTCCAGCGGCGGTGATCTGGTCAGCGCGATTGCAGGCGGCGCGCCGGGTCTGTCATTTGAACCTAACATACAGCGGCGACACTAAATCTTCGATGCGGCGAGACGTATCTTGTTAGAGAACGTCAATTTGAATGGGAAACTTGAAAATGAAACTGTTTGGTTCCAGTCTGTTTGGACAGGCTATCAAGGCTGCTGGTGTCGGCGCCGCGCTGATGCTCTCGGTGTCGGCTGGCCACGCCCAGTCTGGCCCGTTTGTCGGCTTCAACGGCGCATGGACTGGAAACGGCACCGTGGTTCTTTCCGACGGAACGACCGAGCGCATCCGCTGCAAGGCCGACTACAGGGTTAACGACACCGGCCTCGCGTTGAAGCAGAGCCTGCATTGCGCCAGCGACAGCTACAAATTCGATTTGAGCAGCGACGTGACCAGCCAGGGCGACCGGATTTCCGGCAACTGGAGCGAAGCCAGCCGGAACATCTTCGGCAATCTCCAGGGCACCGCCGGCGGCGGACGGATCGACGTGTTCGTCGAGGCTTCCGGATTTGCCGCCAACCTGACGCTGACGACCACCGGCAACAAGCAGGTCGTGCAGATCAGCTCCAAGGGCGAAATCCGCGGCGTCAACATCACCATGACCAAGAGCTGACGCTGCCGGTGCGATCGTCGCATTATCTCATCAGCGTCAGAAGCGCGAACCAGGCAGGAGGTCGTCGAGGTGCTCTCGTCGTAAAGCACCGACAGACGACGCGCCGTCGGCACGCAGCATGAACTGAAAGACGGCGCCCTCGGGCTTGTTCGGGGCAACCCACAGCCGGCCATCATGGGCCTCGATGATCGAACGGCAGATCGACAGCCCCATCCCCATGCCGCCCGATTTGGTCGTGAACAGTGGATTGAATATCCGATCGAGCTCTTGCGAGCCGATTCCTGTTCCGGTGTCCGCCACCGACACCATGACGCCCCCGCCGTCGTGGACCTCGGACTTCACGCACAGGATCCGCGCCCCATCCTTGGCCGCCATCGAATCGATCGCGTTCGTGATCAGGTTCAGAAGCACTTGCTGCAGCTGGATTCGATCCCCTTTTACCTGCGGCAGCTGCGCATTCGGCTCGGCCTGGACCAGTATCCGGTGCCTCTGCAGATCGCCGCGCGTCAAGGCCAGGGATTCCCCGATGAGTTCGTTGACGTCGAGCGAAGTTCTGTTCCGGACGTCCTTCTTGAAGATCGCCCGAATGCTTCCGATCACCGCTCCAGCCCGATGACCGTCAGAGATAATCGACTTCAATGACGCTTTCGCTTTATCAAGATCGGGCGTCGTGCGATCAAGCCAGCGCAGGCCCGCATCGGCATTCGTGATCATCCCGGTCAATGGTTGTTTGATTTCGTGGGCAATCGTCGCCGAAACTGCGTCCCCGGTCATCAGCCGCGCCTCGCGCTCGCGGCGTTGGGCGAAGACGGCGTGAAGCAGCCGCGCGTAAAGCGTCGTTATTTCAAACAGCAGGACAAACAGGACGAGACTGCCGGACAGGAACCCGCAGAACCGGGCGGCATACCAGCCGACACTGAAGCGGAGCGGAATGGGCAACGAGATCAGGCAGAACTCCGTTAGATACGCGCACATCACCACCATCAGCCACAAGTCGAGCACCGAACGCCGCCGGATCCAGAGCACAATGAGTGCAAGGACGCTCAACAGGGCCAGACCCCCGGCAGCATAAAACCAGAGGGGAGAAAAACGGACCGGATCGAGCGCAATGCGGGGCAATTGCGCATCCCCGGCTGTGACCAGAAAAGTCGCTGCACCTACGACGGCCGCGGTTGCGGCCACACTTGAAAGAATGGCCGTACCCGCGGAACCCTGCCACAACCGCTGGGCCGGATCGGCATCCTTCAACAGGGCATAGGCGATGACGAACATGGGAAAACCGGCGTGCCACAGAATATAGAGCCAGTGCGTGCTCTGCTGCAGCCCGGCGCCAAGCAGGCCACCTGGCGTGAAGATGCCCGGAAAAGTCAGCGTCCACGGGATCAACATGAACGCTGTGAAGAGATATCCACTTGCGATTGCGAGAAGGGCACGCGAACGCAGGATGGAGAACTGGGCAAACAGCAGGACAGCGGTGATCGAATCGTTCACGAACATCGCCGTGGCATAGACCGGGACGAAGGCGTCGATCCGCCCTGCCTGGGTGGTCGAGAGTGGCCCCTCGATGATGAAAAGGACGACCAGCAAGACCAGCACGACGGCAAGGGCAAGCCGTTTCTGCGCCCGGCTGGGCGACAGGCTCGAGAGGATGAAATGCTGTTCCTCTGGGTCAACGACGGTCGTCTTCACCATCGGAGCGCCTCCTCCCAGCGACTGGAACGCGCGGCACGAAGCTCATACGGCGGCGCCACTCTCGTCACACGCTGCCTCGGTTCGCCGCCATTTCTGCCCATTGGGCCGGCTGACGACGAGCAGGGAAGCGTCGCGGCCTGTGAAAAGGCTGGACTGGCAAGCTTTCCTGCGGCGGCGCATGTGATCGCGCCAGTGACCGACCTCAGAACACCTTTTCGCTCCATCGTTCCGGCTCTCCCCGGTCCGATTGGACACCCAGCGCGACCTCAGTGTATCTCATTTGCGCGTGGAAATCGATGTCCGGTCCGGGGTCAATCGCTACCGAAATGGCATGTCCGGTTTTACCTTCGATAGCGTCCGTTGAGCGGACATGCCAGGAGGCCCGGTTCGTGCCAGTAAGCGGGCAGCGCCGATCGCGCGGTCCGGATTTTAACATGCACCCGGGCGACGCGGCCGCGCAGCTAGCTGTTCGCTCCACCTTCCTCCACCGGCTTCGCGCGACCAAACATCTCGCGAATCCGGTTGGACAGGTTGATCAGGAACATCGCCGTCGGCCGCAGGATGAAGAGATCGGCGATCAGCGCCGCGACCATCGAGAACGCGCTGAGCCAGCCGAACAGCCGCAGCGACGGCAGATCCGAAAACACCGTCACCACCAGGCCGCAGGCCAGCACCACCGTGGTCAAGATCAGGGCCGGGCCGACCAGCACGGTGGCGCGCTCGACCGCCAGTTCCGGACTGACGCCGGGCTTCGATTCCAGCCGCAGCCGGTTGAGGAAGTGGATGGTGGCGCTCAACCCGAGACCGAACGACACCGTGAGCGCGACCACGCTGGCAAACTGCAGCCCCTCGCCCAATAGCCACAGCACCGTGCCCGACAGCACTACCGGGAAGATTCCCGGGAGGATGCAGGAGAACATCACCACCACCGAGCGGAACGCGAGCCCAATGAAGACCGCGACCAGCGCGAATTCGATGGTGAGCCCGCGATTGAGCTTTTCGATCATGTTGGCCGAGTTGCGCGCGGCGATCGCCGACAGGCCGGTGACGGCGATCTCATAACCGGGATGCGCCTTGCGCACGGTATCGAGCGCTGAATCCAGATTCTCGACGACGGGAAGGATTTCACTGGAATCCAGGTCGGGAACCCGGCCCGACACCACCACCGCGTCCTGGTTGGCGGAGATGAAACGCCGCACCAGATACTCAGGAATGAGGTTCACGTATTCCTTGAGAGTCGCGACGTCCGAACTGCCGGCCTTTTCCGCAAGCCAGCGCCGCAGCGTTTCCAGCGACCAGACGTTGCCGACGCCCGCCTGCTTCTCCACCGTGGAGTGAACGTCGGCGATGGTTTGCAGCGTTTGCGGCGCATAGAGCGAGGCGCCCTTGGGGAATTCGATCAGCACGTCGATCGCATTGGCGCCGGTCAGCTTGGCGTCGAGACGCCCTGATGCCGCCACCGCCTGCTGCTTGTCCGGAACCTGATCGGCCAACCGATAGCGCGGCTCGAGATTGGCGTAGATCGCCGCAAGGCCGCCGACGAAGATCACCGCGATCAGGCTGAACAGGCCGGGCCGCGAGACCATGCGCACCGCGATCCAGTAGCAGAAATTGCGCAGCATCTGGACGCCGGCGTCGGCGCCCTGGAATTTCACCGCGAACACCTTTTCGTTGCGCACGAACAGCACCCCGAACACCGGCACCAGCGAGAGTACCGCGATCAGCGCGATGACGGTGGCGGCAAGCCCGGCCTCGCCGAATTTGCGGATCAGGTCGGAGTTGGAGAATTGCAGCGCGATGAACGAAATGCCGGCGGTGCCGTGGGTAAGCACGCAGGCCGGCCCGACCACCAGCACCGCGTTCCTGAACGCGGTGTATTTGTCCTGGCCCGCGATCAGCCGGTCGCGCGCGGCGAACGTCAGCTGCATCGAATCCGAGAAACTGATCACCATGATCAGCGGCGTCATCACGTTCAGGAACATATTGAGATTGAAATTGGCCCAGCCGAGGCCGCCGAGCGCCAATATGATCGCGATGATCGGCGGGAACGCGGCCACCACCATGAACGATATCTTGCGGAAGAAGATGATTGCGATGATGCACCCGGCCAGGATGCCGAGGATGTTGTAGGTCAGCCCATCGCGCTTGACCGCGTTGCGGATTTCGAGCTGCATGACGGGAACGCCCGACAGCTCCGCGTTGAGGCCGCTTCCCGCGAGATCTTCGGCCATCGCCTTGCGAATATCGCCGACCGTCCTGGTAAGCTTGTTGCTGGCGACCACGTCGGGTTCGAGCGACAGCACGATCAGCGCCAGCGTGCCGTCCTCCGACAACAGCTTGCCGCGGATGATCTCGTTGGATTTGACGGTCTCGATGAATTTGTCGTAGTCGGCGCCCTGCGGCAGTTCCGAGGGGAACAGCGCCGCCGGCAGCTTGCCGGGCGCCGGCGCCTGGCGCGCCGAGAACAGCGAAATGATGCCGCGGGTACCCTCGACGAGCTGCAGGTCGGTGACGAGGTCGCGCAGTTTTTCGAGGTTTTCGCGCTTGAGCAGCGTCTTGCCCTCGACCACCACCAGCACGTCGAATTCGACCGCCGGGAAGCGCTTGGTTTCCGCCTCGTATTGCCGATAATCCTTCGAATTGGACCGGAATAGCTGGCTGAGCGAGTCGTCGATCTTGATGCGGTCGATGCCGAACACCGCGCCGATCAACAGGCCGACCAGGACGATGCAGGACAGGATCGGCGCCTGAAGCGCGATCAGCCCCAGCCGCTCCAGTCCGAAGGCGATGCTGCCCATCGGCCGCTGCTCGATCTTCTCGACATGGACCTCACTGTCGCTGTTCTTTTCGAGCATGCCCTGTCCAGTCCTCACATCGGCTCAATTTTATAGCTTAAAATCCGGGGCGCGAATGAGGCCTCGACGGGCCCTGTCCGATCGGCGCTAGCCCTTGAAAACATGCGGTAAATTTGCCGCGACAGATGTAGCAGGTCTTGACCGCGTCTCGCAAGCGCGAGAGCCGGCGTAAATCGCGGCGTCCACGGCGATATCGGCCGGAAGTCTCCAATTTGTGACGTCAAATTGAATTCGAGGCGATGTGCCGGGGCGTTTGCGCCCCGCTTTCATCCTTGAGCGCGACGCCGGTCACGCCCCTCGCGAGCCCCTCGCGAATCAGCCACGCAATCCGGTGAGCGGCTTCGTCATAGCCAAGCCCGGCGCCGTGGATGTTGGAGACGCAATTGCGCGCGGCATCGGTGAGGCCCACCTTCGGCGCATGGGTCAGGTAGGCGCCGAGGCTGTCCGACGCCGACAGCCCGGGCCGCTCGCCGATCAACACCACCATCATTTGCGCACCAGCGAGAGCGCCGATCTCGTCGCCGAGCGCAACCCGTGCGCCTCTTGCAACCGCGGTGCGGCCGATTTCGATTCCGTCGGCGGCAAGGTACGGGATGAGGCTGCGGACGACGTGAACGGCATGCGCGTTGACCGCGGTCGGCGACAGGCCATCGCCGATGACGATCGCGAGCCGGCACGCCCCGCCATCACCGGTCGCCAGCCGCTGCCGCGAGGCCTGATCGAGCGTCCGCCCGAGGTCGGGACGCCTGAGATAATCCTTGCGGTCGGGCGCCCGGCTGGAGACTTCGATGGCCTCGAGACCGAGATCGTGGAGGCCCGTGATCATGGCCGGCACATCGAAGGCGGCATGAACGGCGTCGCGGGCGCGCGCATGATCGAGCGTGAAGTCGAGGAGCGCCTCGGTCGGCAGGCTGGCGCCGCTGCGGCCAAGCCCGACCCGCGCCGGCGTCAGCGCGCGCAGATCCGTCAGCGGTCGGGACGGCGGCGCCGGCGTCTTCATGTTGGCTTACTCGGCGGGGACCGCCGCCTCGCGCAGCCTGATCGAATAGTTGGAGGCGTTCTGCTGACCGCCCGACGCCGCGCGCGCGAACATGATCAGGTGGTGGGCGATCATCGCCGAACCGATCAGGCCTTCGATATCGCCGCGCCGCAATTGTCGCAACGCGAACTTCCAGAACACTTTCCTGTAGTCGCCGAGCACGCCGACCTTCCAGAAAATATTGCGCAGCATGATCAGGCCGCGCCTGATATTGGCCCAGCTTTTCATTTCCGGGCTGACCGGCACTTTCAGCCGGTTGGCGTAAGTGAAATCGCACTGGTACTGGTAGCGCGCAAACAGCTTCTCCGGCTGGTAGGCGGCTTCCATGCACTTGCGCCACGAGCTGACGACCTGGTCGTAGGGCAACAGGAAGTCGACATTGGAGTCGCGGCTGTCGTCATCGATCAGCCGACCCTCGCGCTCCAGGCGATCCCACAATGGCGTTTTCGGCAGCGCCTGCAGGAGATTGATCGTCAGCAATGGAATCCGGGATTGGTCGACAAAGGCGAGCAACGCATCGCCGGTTTCGGGCTTGTCGGTATCGAGCCCCATGATGATGCCGGACACCACTTCCATCCCGTAGCGGTTGATGGTGTGGATGCCTTCCATGATCGGGACCATCATGTTGTGGTCCTTGTGCATCGCCTTCAGCGCGTCCGGATCGGGCGTTTCGATGCCGCAGAACACGGTGACGAACATGGCCTCGCGCATCAGCTCGAGGATCTCGGGCCGCTTGGCGATGTTGAGCGTCGCCTCGCAGGCGAGCCGCGTGATGTAGCCGGTTTTCTTCTGCCATTCGACCAGATGCGGCAGCAGATCCAGCGCCGCCTTGCGGTTGCCGATGAAATTGTCATCGACGAAATACACCGTGTCGGTCATGCCGCATTCGCGCAGCTTGTCGAGTTCGGCGATGATCTGTTGCGGCGTCTTCAGGCGCGGATTGCGTCCGTAGAGACCCGGGATGTCGCAGAACTCGCACTGGTACGGACAGCCGCTCGAATACTGGATGCTGCCGAGCAGATATTTCCGGGTCTCGGCAAGCTCATAGGCCGGAATCGGAAAGTCGCTCATGGCGATACGGTCGGCGGTCTTCAGCACCACCTGCTGCCCGGGGCGCGACGGGTCGCGCGCCAGCCGCGCGAGCAGTTCATTGGTGGCGTCGCCGAGTTCGCCGACATGCAGATAGTCGAACGAGGGATAGTAGTCCGGGCAGGCGCTGACCGAGGGTCCGCCGATCGCCACCGCCAGATCGAACTGGTGCGCCCGCCGGCAGATGTCGTTCATCTGCTGGCGCTGGATGTGCATGCCGCTGACGAACACGGCCTCAGCCCACTGGAAATCCTCCGCCGTGGCCGGACGGATGTTTTCGTCGATGAAGCGGACCGGCCAGTTCGCGGGCAGATAGGCCGCGATCAGCAATAATCCCTGCGGCGGCATGAAGGCCTGGACGCCGTCGGTCAGGGGATAGGCGTATTCAAATGTACCAAACGACGAGGTGTAGCGCGGAAAGACGCACAGGATGCGCCGAACCGTCTCAATGCCCTCAAGTCTCATCGAACTTCCTCTGCGTGAGCCCGTAATTTAAGCACGCGCCTCGACGCTGGGCTATAATTTCCTCAAGATTGTGGCAACAGTTTTAAACCCTGAGACGGCCCAAAAGTGGCTTCGGTTCATATCTGAGAGGCGTTTTCGGCGATCAATTGCATCGCAAAATTAGGCAGCAACGCAGGGTTGCCGGACAGCCGGAAACCGGCGTCGGCAAGGCCGGCGCGAACCAGCCAGTCGTCGAATTCGGGCGCCCGCTTCAGGCCGAACAGGTCGCGGACGTAGAGCGCGTCGTGGAACGAGGTCGACTGGTAGTTCAGCATGACGTCGTCCGCCCCGGGCACCCCCATGATAAAGGTCACCCCGGCCGCGGCGAGCAGCGTCAGGAGATTGTCCATGTCGTCCTGGTCGGCCTCGGCGTGGTTGGTGTAGCAGACATCCACCCCAAGCGGCAGGCCGAGCAGCTTGCCGCAAAAGTGATCCTCGAGGCCGGCGCGGATGATTTCCTTGCCGTCATAGAGGTATTCCGGGCCAATGAAGCCGACCACGCTGTTGACCAGGAGCGGATCGAAGGCACGCGCGACCGCATAGGCGCGCGCTTCGCAGGTCTGCTGGTCGACGCCGTGATGGGCATTGGCCGACAGCGCCGAGCCCTGCCCGGTCTCGAAATACATCACATTGTTGCCGACGGTGCCGCGGCGCAGCGACAGTCCGGCCGCGCGGGCTTGCCCCAGCAGGGCGAGATCGACGCCAAAGCTGCGGTTGGCCGCCTCGGTGCCCGCGATCGACTGAAACACGAGATCGACGGGCACGCCCTGCTCGATCAATCCAAGCGTCGTCGTCACATGGGTCAGCACGCAGGCCTGGGTCGGAATCCCGAGCCGCGCAATGATCTCGTCGGTGAGCCGCAACAGGCCGCCAATCACCTTGGGATCGTCGCTTGCCGGATTGATGCCGATGCAGGCATCGCCCGACCCCAGCAGGATGCCGTCGAGGATCGAGGCGGAAATGCCCCTGAAGTCATCGAAGGGATGATTGGGCTGCAGCCGCGTGCTCATTCGCCCGCGCAAGCCTATGGTGTTGCGGAAGCTGGAGGTCACCTGGCATTTCTTCGCCACCAGAATGAGATCCTGATTGCGCATCAGTTTCGAAACCGCGGCCGCCATTTCCGGAGTGATGCCGGCAGCGAGCTTGGCGAGAACCGGCGTCGTGGCCGCGTCCGACAGCAGCCAGTCGCGGAACGCGCCGACCGTCAGCGAAGCGATCGGTGCAAAGGCCGACGCGTCGTGGCTGTCGACAATCAGCCGGGTGACTTCATCCGCTTCATAGGGAATGACGGCTTCCTGCAGAAAATCCTTCAGCGGAACGTCCGACAGCGCAATCCGCGCCGCGATCATCTGCTCGGCGCTCTCGGCGGCGATCCCCGCGAGCCGGTCGCCGGAGCGAGGCGGCGTGGCCCTGGCCAGGAGATCGCGCAAGGTTTCGAAGACATGAGAGGTGGCATCGATGGTATGGCGATAGGCCATGGCGGCTCCAGGCCATCAGCGTCGTGCGCGCGATGGCTGCAGCAAGACTATCAGCCGAACGGATGCTATGCAGCCCGGACTGTGGCGAGAAATTTGCCCACCTCGGCCTTTAGGCGCTTGTTTTCGTTGGAAAGCAGCTGCGCGGACGAAAGCACCTGGGACGAGGCCGAGCCGGTGTCGCCGGCGCCGCGGTTGACGTCGGCGATGCTGGTCGCGACCTGAGTGGAGCCACGCGCCGCCTGCTGCACGTTGCGGGCAATCTCCTGCGTCGCGGCGCCCTGTTCCTCGATGGCGGCCGCAATCGCCGCGGCGATTTCGGAAACCCGCCCGATCGTGCCGCTGATTTCCTTGATGGCGACGACCGAGTCCTGCGTTGCCGCCTGCATGCCGGCAATCTGCGTCGAGATTTCACTGGTGGCCCTGGCGGTCTGCGAGGCGAGCGCCTTGACTTCCTGTGCCACCACCGCAAAGCCGCGGCCGGCGTCGCCGGCACGCGCCGCTTCGATGGTGGCATTGAGCGCCAACAGGTTAGTCTGCTCTGCGATCGTGGTGA